>Ga0207676_10000946_pt1 | contig 22409 bp, 23 predicted proteins | sample KBSSwiS72_FD_184307 | JGI IMG/M metagenome (GOLD analysis project Ga0207676, IMG submission 184307) | Switchgrass rhizosphere microbial communities from Kellogg Biological Station, Michigan, USA - KBS Switchgrass S7-2 (SPAdes) (version 2) | ecosystem: Host-associated > Plants > Roots >...
TGACAAGGTGTCGACCGACAAGAACGCCCGCGCCGACTACCTCAACAGCGAGGATGCCAAGGAAGCCGACCCGGAGGTGATCGAGTTGATCGAGGTGGTCGACGACGCAGGCAAGGCCAGCGTCTCCAAGTTCAGGGCGATGGCCGCCAGGGCGGTCGACAACGGCCGCGCCGAGGGCTCGTACCTCTGCTACGGGGCGGCCCAGACGAAGCGGTACAGCAGCCGGGGCGTGCAGATGCACAACCTCCTCAGGAAGGGGCCGCCCGACCTCCAGGCGGCGATCCAGTCGGTCCTGAGGCATCAGGTGCCCGGCAAGGTCATGCACGTCCTGGCGAGCCTGCTGCGCCCCACCATCAAGGCGTCCGAGGGCAAGGTGCTGGTCTGGGGCGACTGGTCGGCGGTCGAGGCTCGCGGCATGCCCTGGCTGGCCGACTGCCGGTGGAAGCTCGACCTCTACCGCAAGGGCATCGACGTGTACCGTGTAAATGCCCAGAACATCTTCGGCGTGGCACCCGCCGACGCGACCGACCACCAGCGGCAGATCGGCAAGGTCAGCGAGTTGTCGCTGCAGTTCGGCGGTGCCAAGGGGGCGCTCAAGGCGATGGCTCGCGGCTACAGCATCGGCCTGCGCGACGAGGAAGCCGAGGGTATCGTCGAGGCGTGGAGGGAGGCCAACGCATGGGCTGCAGCCTATAGCTACGGGCTGTACAAGGCGTTCGTCGCCGCCTGCCTGGGCACCGACACCACCGTCGGCCGCATCACCTACCGGCAGATCATCCCGATGCTGGAGGGCACCGTCAGCATCGCCTGCGACCTCCCCGGCGGCACGACCCTGTATTACCACGGCGTCAAGGGGCACGTCGCCCTGGCGAGCCCGACGATGCCGGGCCGGTTCGCCCTGGTCAGCATCGGCGACGGAGACGCAGGCTACGACGGCGAGGCCATCAATACCTGGGAGACGGAGATCGTCTTCACCAAGACGCTGCCCGCAGGCTTCCGCATCGAGCGCATCTGGCACGGGCTGTTCGCCGAGAACACCACCCAGGCGCTCTGCGCTGCCCTGCTGCGCGATTGCGTCGACCGTGTAAATGCTGCGCTGGTGGGGTGGCGGGGCCACATCGACGTGATCGGCCACACTCACGACGAGATCATCTTGGAGTGCGACGAAGAGCGTGCTGATGTGGCAGCAGGGCTGCTGTCGAAGGAGATGAAAAGGGTGCCAAAATGGCTGCCCGGTTTCCCTCTCGACTGCTCGGTGACGACGGCTGACAGGTACGGCAAGTAGACAAAGAAAAAGCCCCAGGGCGCAAACCCTGGGGCTCTTTCCCCCATCAACCACCACAGTCTAAGGGAGCCTCCGCATGAAGCAGCCGAATGCTAGCACAGGGCAAACCGAGCAACAGCAATTCCTGGCGTTGATGAAGGAGGGGCTGCCCCAGGGCTCCTACTTCCAAGTAGCCCAGAGGATCACCCTCGCCAACGGCCGCGAGGTCTACCCCGCAGAGCCCTGGCGCGAGCAGCACCTCGAAGGTCCCTGGTACTTCTCGACCGGCGCGAGCAGCGACCGCAAGCACCGCCGGGCCAAGGACTTCGTCGCCGTCCGCGCCATCATCCTCGACGACATCGGCACCAAGATCGACCCCGACCGCATCACGGTCGAGCCGACGTGGCGGCTGGAGACGAGCAAGGGCAACTACCAGTGGGGCTACCTGCTGAAGACCTGGGATGCAGACATCGAGAAGGCCGACGGGCTGATGAAGGCGCTGGTCGCCGCCGGGCATCAGGACAAGGGAGTCAACACCGCCTGCCGCCTGTTCCGCATACCCGGCAGCCTGAACACCAAGAAGGACCGCGACAATTTCGTCGCCGACCTGATCACCATCGACGGCAAGCGGACCTTCACGCTGAACAGCATCGCCAAGGCGTTCGACCTCAAGTTCGCGCCCGTCGAGAAGAAGGAGGGGGACGCCGCCCCGGTCACCCTGGAAGACCCGATCTTCAAGTGGCTGCAGGAGCGCGGCATGGTCCGCCACGAGTTGACCGAGGGCTGGTGGGAGATCGACTGCCCCTGGGCCGAGGAGCATTCGTCGACCGACCGCACCGAGGCGAAGTACCGCCCGTCGTCCAACCCTGGCGCGATGTGCCACCACGGGCACGGCGAGGACGGCGGTGCCTTCCGCAACCGGTTCTTCACCTGGGTCGAGGAGCAGGGCGGACCCAAGCTCGGGGCCACCCGGTCGGCGGTGACCGATATGTTCAAGGCGCTGGGCGAGCGGCCTGTAGACCCGGCCTTCGGTATGCCGCCGCCGCAGCGCGCCGAAGGCGAGAAGTACACCTTCGGCACGCTGCGCGCCGACATCGGCCTGCTCCCCAACGACGTCCTGCCCGACCGCGATGTCACCCAGGAAGGCCACAACAAGAAAGTCCAGCCCTGCACCATCGACAACATCGAGGCAGGGCTGAAGCACCTGGGCATCCAGCCCCGCTTCAACCTGATGACCGCCGCCACGAGCTACATCCTGCCCGACCGCGTCGACATGAGTGGCTTCGGGTCCAAGACCCGGCACGAGATCGACGAGATGGTCCGCTGGTCGATCCGGTCGATCTTCAACCGTGCAGGCATCAGCAACGAGCAGAAGGTCGACACCGCCGTCTCAGGGCTCGCCAGCAGCGTTTACTGGCACCCGGCCAAGGACTGGATCGAGTCGAAGCCCTGGGACGGTCAGGACCGGCTGCAGCACCTCCTGGGCTCGGTCAAGACCGCGAACCCCGACCTGTTCAAAACGTATTTTCGTCGCTGGGCATTACAAACAATCGAGGCCGCCTGCGGCTGGGCGGTCAGTGCCGAGAGACGCGAGCAGCAGAAAAGCCTGTGCCTCGTCCTGGCTGGCAAGCAGGGCATCGGCAAGAGCCGCTGGCTGGCGTCCCTGGCCCCTGGCTACTTCGTCGGCGGTCGACACCTGTCGCTCGACTCGTCAGTCTCGGGCTCCCGCGACTCGGTCCACTCGGTCCTCCAGGGCATGATCGTCGAGCTTGGCGAGCTTGACACCACCTTCACCAAGAGCGCCAACGGCAGCCTGAAGGCGTTCCTCTCCCAAGCCGTCGATGTCTACCGGCAGCCCTATGCCGAGACACCGATCCGGCGGCCGCGCTGCGCGTCCTTCTGTGCCACCGTCAACGACGACCAGTTCCTGCAGGACGACACCGGCAGCCGCCGCTACGCCGTGATCTGGGCGGACAAGTGCGACACCGATCACACGACCGACATGCAGCAGTTCTGGGCGCAGATGCACGACACCTGGGCGAAGGGCGGCGTCGAGGGGCAGTGGTGGCTGACCCCCGACGAAGAGAAGCTCCAGGCTGACAACAACGAAAGGTTCCAGGCCGCCGACGGCATCGCCGACATGATCCAGATGGAGATCGAGAAGCGGGAAGCCCGCGACCTCTACCCCCAGGAGTGCAGCCTCAACGCGACCGGGGTCCTGATGGTGATCCAGCAGCGGGCCGAGGACCGGGCGCTGCGCCGCCGGGCCAAGGCCGCCTGCATCAAGCTCATCGGCCCCCCGGCCGACTACCGCAAGCGGGACGGCACGGCCGAGTCCTGGGTGTTCTGGCTGACTGCTACCGAGGCCAAGAGCCTGGGCGTGAAGCGGCTGCGCCCGAGCAAGGTGTGAGCGAGTCGAGCCTGGAGCGGTCTGCCCGCCTGCACGCTGCGAAGCGCAAGGTCCGCTCGGCCAAGCTCCAGGGCGGCATCGTCGGCGAGCCCGACCGGGTGTTCTTCCTGCCTGCAGAGCGGTGCTGGCTGGTCGAATTCAAGTCGGCCACCGGCCGCCGGTCGCCCCGCCAGGAGATCGTCCACGAGGAGTACCTGCACCTGGGCCACAAGGTCGACACGATCCGGTCGATGCCCCAGTTCAAGAAGGCGCTTGACATGAAGCTTCAGGCTCCTGTAGACTAGAGGCTCACCACCTGAGAACAGCATGCAGTACGAGCCCCTCCCCTTCCAGCAGCGCGCCATCTCCCTGGTCTGCCAGCAGCCGGGCAGCGCCCTGCTCCTCGACCCTGGCATGGGCAAGACGGCCATCACCCTGGCTGGTCACTGCGTGCTGCAGCACCACGGCGCGATCCAGGCGACCCTGGTCATCGTCCCGCTGCGCCCCATGCACCTGACGTGGCCTGCCGAGGTGAAGAAGTGGGACCAGTTCAAGCACCTCAAGCTGTCGACGATCCACGGCACGGCCGCCCAGCGGCTGGCAGCGGTCGAGGCGAAGGCCGACGTGTACCTGATCAACCCGGAGAACGTGGCGTGGCTGGTGGCCCTGCTGCAGGGCTCCCTGGGGCTCTTCGGCACCAAGCCCGGCCTGCTCGTGGTCGACGAGTCGACCCGGTTCAAGAACGCCCAGAGCGTCCGCTTCAAGGCGCTGAAGACGATCCTGCCGCTCTTCCCCCGCCGCACCATCCTGACCGGCACGCCCGCTCCCCAGGGCATCGAGGACCTGTTCGCGCAGATGCAGATCGTCGACGACGGCAAGCGCCTGGGCCGGTTCATCACCCACTTCCGCAAGCTGTTCATGTTCGCCACGCCCCTGCGCATCGGTGGCGGCCGCACCATCGACGAGTGGCACGTCCGCCCTGGCGCTGCCCAGATGATCGCCGGAGCCATCGCCGACGTCTCGCTGCGCCTGCAGGCCGAGGACTACCTGACGATGCCGGACATCTCGTACAACGTGATCCCGGTCGAGCTTCCGAAGGCTGTGCGCTCGGTCTACAAGGCGCTGGCCGACGACCTCGTCGCCCAGGTCGGCGACCAGAAGCTGACGGCCGTCACCGCCGCCGCCGCGACGATGAAGCTGCGCCAGATCACCAACGGCTGGGCGTACAACGAGTCGGGCTCGGTCCACGTCCACGACGCCAAGCTCGACGCCCTGGCCGATCTCGTCGAGGAGCAGGCTGGCACGCCGCTGCTGGTGGCGGTCGCTTTCCTGCACGAGGTCGACGCGATCCGCGTCAAGCTCGCCTCGATCCTGCCCAAGGGCACCAACATCCCCTACCTGGGCGGCGGCGTCAGCAAGACCGCAGCCAACGACACGGTCGCCGCCTGGAACGACGGCAAGGTGCCGGTGCTGCTGGTCCACCCGACGTCGGTCGCCCACGGGCTGAACCTCCAGGCTGGTGGGCACGCCGTCTGCTGGTTTGGCCTGACGTGGAACCTTGAGGAACACATCCAGACCAACGCCCGCGTGTACCGTCAGGGTCAAACCAAGCCTGTGGTGATACACTACCTCGCCGCGAAGGACACGGTCGACGAGAGCATCGCTGATGCCCTGGCGTCCAAGTCCGACCTGCAGTCCGCCATTCTCAACCGCCTGAAGGGGTCCAAGTGAGCAAAGCAAAATCGACCAAGAAGAAGGTCATCGCCAAGGAGCCGGTAAGCCGTCTCGCCGTCGTCACCCTGTCCAAGGACATGCCCGGTGGCAAGAAGACGACCGACCACCCGCTGGTCTGGCTCGTCCGCGAGAAGATGGGCGAGCGCAACAAGTCCGACCTCGCCCGGCACCTCGACGTGCGGCCGCAGTCGCTCTACAAGTGGGAGCGCCTCTGCCGTGGCGACCGCAACTACCCGCTGCCGATCCCCCGTGCGCTGCAGATCGCCAAATTCTTCCGGGTCAAGCCCGGCCTGTTCCGTCCCGACATCTTTGGAGCCTGACGTGCCTGGAATCCGCGACCCGTACACCTTCACCTTCACCATCGAGGAGACTGAGCTTGTCCTCCAGGGGCTGGGCAAGCTCCCCGCAGAGCGGAGCTACAACCTCCTGACCCGGCTGGGCCAGGAGATCGCCCAGGAGAACCAGTACCGGCAGAACCCGCCGTCGTCCCACATCACCGGCAGCGATATGCCGACAGCAGCCGGTGCGCCCGACGCGCCGCCGGTCCAGTAACATCTAGGTCCCTGCAGGGGTTTCCCAGGCACCTCTCCTAAGCCTGGGGTTCGTCAAGGAGTACACCGCTATGAAGAAAATCCTCACCGCACTTGCCCTGGCGGCAGCCGCTGCCAGCGCCGGGGCTGTCACCATCGGATTCGAGAACGAATTCAGCGGGGGCACCAACTGCGCCAACGCCGTCACCGGCTGCTCGATCTTGGAGGTCACCCAGACCGCCACGGGGGTCCACTTCGACCTCCAGGGCACGATGGCCCCCGGTGAATTCATCACCAGCCTGTACGGCAACTACGCTGGCGGGCCGCTCGCCATCAGCAACGTCAGCGGCACTGGAGCCTCAGCCTACGAGGGCTACAGCTTCTCCAGCAACGCCTTCAAGGCCGACGGCGACGGGTACTTCGACTGGAAGATCGACCTGTCGAGCAACCCGCCGCGCTTCGACGGCATCGACGTCCTGTCCTGGGACTTCGCTGGCGCGGTGCTGCCGCTGTTCAACAGCATCAGCGTCGACGGCCCTCTCGGCAAGACCGGCTTCCTGTTCGCCACGCACGCCCAGGGCTTGACCGACGGTGGCAGCGGCTGGTTCAACGGCCAGTTGACGCCGACCTCGACGCCGTTCGACGTCACGCCGATCCCCGAGCCCAGCGAGTGGGCGCTGATGCTGGCCGGTCTGGCAGTTGTCGGCGGGGTCGCAAAGCGCCGTCAGGCCGCTCGCTGATCCTTCAGGCTACCCAGCCAAGGCCGCCTTCGGGCGGCCTTTTCGTTACGGGTAACTGGATTTAAATCGTCACTGGTCCCGCAGGAGCCGGAGCTTGGCGGCCCGGCGGGCGGCTTCCTTCGCCGGGTCGACCGGCTGCTGCTTGAAGAAGTCGATGGCCGGGGCCGGTGGCGCAGCGGCGACCGGCGGCGGGGGCTTGAGCCCCTCCTCGCGGTCCTCGCGGTCCTTGAGGGTCTTGCGGAAGATGTCTGCCATTTGAAGCTCCTGGGTCAACCGACCCGCATGAAGAGGCCGACGCCGCCAGCGGTCTGCGCGCCGATGTTGCGCCACGTCCCGTGGGTGATGGTGGTGGTGCCGCCGCCCCCGGTGTAGGCTCCCCACGATATCTGCTGACCACTGACGCCGCAGACGAAGGTCCCCAGGCCGGTGAGGGCTGCGCCGCCCCCAGCGATCACCGCCTGCCCGAAGACGATGGCCCCGATGGGGATGCTCGCGGCAACCGGGCCGGGGTCGACCGCCACATAGTAGCCGCCGACCGAGTTGTAGACGGCTGCTGCCCCCGACGAACTGATCCGAAACCGGTCGCTGTAGGTGAAGGGACGGGTCGCGCCGCCGGACGAGTACCTGAAGATCAGGTCTTGCCCGGCGATGTCAGAGTGGTGCAGCATCTGCCAGCTTGCCAGGGTGCTGGCGCTGGTGTGCCCGTTAAGCTCGACCTTGCCGCCGCCGTTGCCCATCGTGCCGACGTAGACGTTGGCGAGCGAGGCGCTGCCGTAGGGTCCGTAGACCGCCATCTCGGTCACTGCCCCGGTGCCGTAACTGCCCAGCGAGAGCATGTCCTGGCCGGTGGTGTTGCCGAGTCCGACGTACCCGCTGCCGGGCTGGATCGTCAGCAGCGGCCCGCCGTTCGCCGAGATGTCGAACCGGTTTGAAGCCCCGGTCTTGTCGCCCCCGATGTACCAGCCCTGGATGCCGGACTTGATGAAGGCAAGGGAGGGAACCTTACCAGCAGCAAAAATCTGAACCCAAGAGGAGTCGGCGGGGTTGTTGATCCCGTTGATACCGATCTCGCCCGAGGTGTTGATCTGAATGCGCGTGGCGTCGAGAGTCTGGATTGCCAGCGGGGCGTTGGTAGCCCCGACGCTTGTTCCGATAGTGACCAGCTTGGTCGCTGCCCCGACGCCAGTGATGCGGACGTTGAAGTCGGCATCGGCCCCGTTCGTCAAGGCAAGCGGCGTGGAGGTGGACGCACCCACGTTGAAGACCGCGACGCCCCCCTGGGCGTTGGCAGCAGCGACGTGCAGGCGGTTGCCTGCCGATGCAGCGCCGATGCCGACGTTGCCGCTCGTGTCGACCCGCATCCGCTCCGAGCCGCCCACAAAGAACGTCATCGCAGCGGTGTCGCTGGAAATGATGGCGCTATTGTTGGGCGGCTCTTGCACCCCCACCGTCAGGCCGTTGGCCTGGGTGCTGTTCAGCAGCCGGATGCCCTGAAGGGTGCCGGTATCGTTGATCTGCCTGATCAGCCCCTTGACGTCGAGCTTCGCCCCGCCCAGCGGCACCATGCCGATGCCGACCCAGCCAGAGTTGTCGATCCGCATCCGCTCGGTGGACGCGGTGTAGAACCGCATGGTGGCAGCGGCGTTGGTGTTGATCAGCGAAATCCCGCCCACGGTGTCGCTGTAGAGGACACCCGTGTCGCCGACCGGCCAGTCGGTGTTGCCGCTGCCGAGAGCCGCCAGCCCGAAGACGTGCCCCAAGTTGTTGGTCGCCTGGAAGCCAGCGTAGGCGTGCGTCAGCGCACTGAGGTTGGTGGCGAAGAAGCCTGCGGAACCATCGAAGTTTTCGGTGACGCTGACGTCGTCGAGCGAGACGATGCCGCCGTCTGCCTGCAGCACGCCGCCGATGCCGACGTTGCCGGTCAAGGTCACGTCGCCGACGACGCCCAGGTCGCCCGAGATGCCGAAGCCGACCGGGAAGGCGAGGTTGCTGTAGAGCGTGTAGTCGGTGCCCGACCACGAGGCGACCTTGACCCCCATGACCGAGACGGCCATCAGCCCTGGCGACTCGCGCCACAGGCCAGTGCCAGTCTCCGAGGAGAAGGCGAAGGCAGGCTGAAGCTCGGACCCGTCGACCAGCCGGAACGGGGCGATCATGCCGCCCCGGCCGTTGCGGTCTAGCGAGTCGGTGATGCCCTGGGCGATGTCGTCGGTCGTCGTGTTTGCCCAAGCCGACTGGATGACGGTGTTGGCGACGACGGGCGGCAGCGGAAGGCTGTAGGTGCCGGATACATTACGAGGCATAGGAGGCTCTCTTTGGATGCATTCTGGGCTGGGGCGCTGCGACCGTTCGTTCTCTTTTCGTTACTGGTAATTGCACGGTTGATTGTGCTACTGGCCCAGCAGTGCTGGCATCGCGCCGCCGATGCTCTGGCCGACCAGCGCCGCCTGGGGAAGCTGTCCAGCCCCGCGCAGCAGCCGCAGCCGCTCCTGGGCTGCGACGAACGCCCGCAGCTTGGCCGGGTCCTGAAGAAGCTCCGCTAGCTGGCGCTGCATCGCCTTGTCGGCCTTGCGGCCGCTCTCGGCCATCGCATACCGGCCGACGCCCAGGCCGGTCGGGAAGAGCGACTCCATGAGGGCGGCCTGGGTCAGGTTGCTGGCCGTGTCCGATCCGCCGCCGCCGGTCGACGCCTTCTTCGAGCGCGAGATGATGTCCTGGGCGCGGAGGTCCTTGGCGACACCTTCGAGGATGTCCTGCGACGGAGTCGCCAGGAGGTTCTTGCCCTTGTTGACGCCACGGGTCGATGAAGCCGCAGACTTCACCGCCTGGGTGAGGGCGTGCGGCTGGAGGTCGGGGATGTCCTCCATCCCGACGGTCGGCTTCAGCGGCATGCCGGTCGCCGGGTCGATGAACTTCGAGCGGATGTTGACGTCGGCCTTGGCCGAGTCGGCCTTGGTCATCATCTCGCTGTAGTCGCTCTTCCACTGGCCGAACTTGCCCTTGCTGGACTTGTCGAGGATGTCGTCCATCGCCTTGGTCAGGCTGATGACGAAAGGCTCGCTCGATGCTGCCCTGGTGGCAGCGGAGCCCACCCCAGGCACGCCAGCGAGCCCGCCAGCGACCGTGCGCCGCATCGTGTGCAGAAGCTCGGGGGTGACCTCGCCAGCCAGCCGCATCGTGTTCTCGATGTAGTCGACCGCGCTCTTCACCGCCGGGTTGCCGTGGTACTGCGGCGTGTTCTTGGCCGTCTGGAGCTTCTGGAAGAAGTCGTCCATCTCGGCGAAGAACCGGGTCTTGCCGATCTTCGGGTAGAGGTCGTTGACCTCCTTGCCGATGGCGTTGGCCTGACCCAGCCTGCCCGTCAGGTCAGCCTCAGTCTGCAAGCCCTGGTCGATGGCTTCCCAGCGGGCGGTCTTGGCGGCCCGGTCGTAGTCCATCCAGTGCTCGCCCCCGGTCGTCCGGCTGCCGCGCTCCAGGGCTGCCAGGGCAGGGTCCTGGGTCGCCCCGGCGGCCGTCGGCCCCGGCCCGCCGATGTGCGGGTGCGGCGTGTAAATGTCGGGCGGCACGGTGTCGCCAAGCTCGCGCTGCAGGAGCTTGGCGGTGCGCTTGCCGCCCAGGCTCTCGACCGCACGCTCGCCGACACGCCCGGTCCACTGATCGGGCAAGGCGGCCACGCCACGCTGCGCCAGGGTGCCAGCACCCCGGCCGCCTGCCATCGCCAGCCTGAGAGCCTGGGGCGCTACCTTGGCGGCGACGGCACCGCCGCCAGCGCCCATCGCCATGTTGGCGAGCCTCGACTCGTCGGAGGTCACCGGCTGCAGGGCACCAGCCCCGGCACCGCCAGCGGCCGCAGACATCGTCGGCGACCGGGCCATCGCCTGGGCGAGCCCGCCCATCCGGCCTGCTGCGGCACCAGCACCCAGCCCCAGGGGGATGGTCGGCGCGATCTCGCCAGCAAGCTGGAGCGCACCGCCACCGGTCGTCTGCGCGGCGAGGTGCTCGTCGATCTTGCGCTTCTCCCGAAGCTCCTCGTCGGTCATGCCCTGGCCGACCAGTTGCTTGGCACCTTGCCATGCCGTGTCCATGCCAGCGCCGACGTTGGTCAGCGCCTTCTGGCCCCAGGACATCCCCTCAGTCGGGTCGACGTTCATCGGGGGCTCTTCAGCCCTGGGCTGCGCCTGCCGCTCCATAGCGGCGGCACCACCCAGGGTCTGCTGCAGGACTTGGAACGCCTGCTCGGGGGTCGAGCCCGGCGGGCCGGTCACAGAGTGCGACCGGCCGTCGGGACCCGTGAAGCGGAACACAGGCATCACTGGCTCCCGTTGTAGGACCACCCGGCGGGCAACTGGCCGCCGCCGCCGGTCTGGCCGCCCGTGCCGCTGTCGACCTTGAACCCAGGCGGGGGCTTGTAACCCGGAGGTGCCCAGTAGCCGGACTTGTACCGGTTGGCGATCAGGCGCATCTCCTTCAGGGCGTTCTGGCGCACCTTGACCGGCAGCGTGTCGTCGGCGAGGTTGCCAGCCATCTCCTTGTAAAGCTGGGTGTCCTTGTCCGACTGCGGCCCTTCCATGCGCGGCTGGGCCATCGTCAGGTTGCCTGCGATCACCTTCAGCGGCCCGGCAGCCTCAGAGCCCTTGGTCGAGGCACCGAAGAAGGCGGCACCCTTGTCGACCAGGGCTCCAGCACCGGACCCGGTGGCGTTGCCCAGGTGCGCCTCTGCGCGGTCGAGCAGGTTCAGGATCGTCTGCGGGTCGGCCGTGCCCTTGCCGCTGCCAGCACCCTTGGCCCCGGCACCGGCACGGTCCTGGCGATCCTGATGCGCGAGGTCGGCAGCGTAGCGGCGGTCGGCGCTCGACTGGTTGGCGATGGCGGCCGTCTGCCCCAGCATCAGCCGCTTCATCTCCTCCTGCGACTCCATCTGCTGGCGGCGAAGCTCGTTGTCCGACTGCTTGGTCAGGACGTGCGCCCTGGCGTTGGCGAGGGACTGCAGCCGCGCCTGGACGCGGACGATGGCCTTCTCGCGCTCGAAGTCGGCGTCGGGGATGAAGCCCTGGGGTGTCATCGTCCCGCCCGTCACCTTCATCGGTGCTTCGGCTTCGGCAGCCTGCTTCAGGAACTGAGCCTGGAACGGGCTGTACCCTTCCCCGGCCTGCTGCGCCGCCAGGGCGAGCAGCATCTTGCTGTTGCCCGACTCGGCCCGCCTGCCGTACATCCGCTCCATCTCGGTGCGGTCGACCGGCTTGAGAAGCTCCTGCTCCTGGCGCTCGGCTTCCTGCTGGCGGCGGACGATGTCGGCGTACTCGGCCGCGAGGGGGTCAGGACCGGCCGGAGCGGGCCGCCCTGGCGCTCCAGCGCCCACGGTGATACCAACCCCGCCTGAGGAGCTTCCAGCGCCTCCTGGGCCGTTCTGAGGGCTCCGGCCGGTCGCCATGTCCAGGCCGCCGGTCGGCGGTCCAGCCGGAGGGACCGGTCCACCGGGCGGGACCGGTCCAGGCGGCGGCCCCCAGGAGCCGGTCTGGCCGCCCGTGTTGGGCTCGGGATCGCCCCAGGACCCCGTGGCACCACCCTGCGGCGACGGCCCGCCCTGGGGCGCACCAGCGGCCTGCCCAGGCGGCAGCACGCCGCCGCCAGGACCGTTGGCGACGAACGACGGCGGGCCGGGCTGGCGCGGCGGCGGGGGCATGCCGGGCGGCGGCATCTCGGGCGGGCCGGGCTGACTCATGTCGGCGAACGAGCCCGGCTGACCACGCAGCGCATTTACACGCGCAGCGCCAGGGCTCGGGGCTTGCTGAAGGTCCCCGAGGATCGTGCTGATTACGTCCTCGTACATCTCGACTCCTCAGGGGGCACCGTAGGTCTGCGTCGGGTCGATCATCGGCGGCGCGGCCATCGGCGGCTTGGCGACCGGGGCTTGGTAGCCCTGGCGCTGCTCCAGCGGCAGCGCCATCTGCTTCGCCTGCCGCTGGTCCTCGACGAGGTTGGCAAGCTGGGCGCGACGGTCGCCCATCACGTTCTGCGTCTGGTCGTTCAGCCCGCGCTGCTGCTGCGCGCCCATCACCTGACCGGCGACGTTGGCGATGGCCGAGAGCGGATGCGCTGCCTGGATCGTGCGAGCGCCGCCGCCCTGGATCATGCCGGGTAGCTCGGTCGTCTGGCGCAACTGGTTGAGCAGCGCCTGCTTCTTGGCGATGCTCTGGTCTGCAGCGTTGTTCGTCCCCTGCTGCATCATGTACTTGAGCAGCATCTCCTCGTTCTGAGGCTGCATGTTCGTCGGGGTCATGTTGATGTCGGGCATCTCGATCTCCTGGGGTTACATAGCCATCGCCGCGATACCCGCGACCGACCCGATGCCGGACATCAGGCTCTGGTTCTGCTGCTGCTTGGCGTTGTAGGCGTCCATGCCTGCGCTGTACTGGTCCTTGGCCGCGCCCGAGTAGTTGACGCCGCCAGCCGACGTCGAGGTATTGAAGCTCGGCATCGTGGGCATGGCGACCTGGGCACCGGTCAGCAGCGCGTTCATCTCGTTGAGCGGCATCGCCCGCTTCTGCATCTGCTCGGCGATCTGCTGCTGCCGCAGGGTGTTGGCGTACTGCGAGGCCGACAGGTCCTGCTGGAAATTCTGCTGGTTCGCGCCAGACATCATCCCGAAGTTTTGCTGGTTCTGCGCCATGCCCTGGCCGAAGCCCTGGGCTTGTGCCTGATTCTGGAACTGCGCCCCGGCGAGGTCCTGCTGGAACTGCTGGCCCTGGCCCTGCAATTCCATCTGGTAGTTGCGCTGCTGCTCGCCACCGGCCGTCTGCATGGCGTCGAACGCCTGCCGCGACTGGTTGTCCTGCAGGTTCTGCATCTCCTTCTTCCAGGCCGCGCTGCCACGGGTCAGCCCCATGTTCTGCAGCTTGCCTTCGAGCGCCGACTGCGCCTGCTGGTTCTGCGGCTGCATGCGGGCCATCAGCGCCTGCTCGGTGCGCTGCCGCCCGAGATCGCCACCGGCCTGCATGACGTTGGTCTTGCCGATGCCGGACATGATGCCCTGGCCTGCACCGCTCGACATGAAGGCGCTGGGGTCCGTCTCGCGGGCGGCAACCGCCTTGCCGCCAGGGGTGAGGGAGCCCCAGTCGAATTCGTTCGCCATCGCCTCGCCAGCGCGGCCGATCTGCGCCTGGGCAAGCTGGCTCTTGGCGTTGTCGACGTTCTGCTGGGCGTCGAGCGCCTCCTGCATCTTCGGGTCGACGTAGGTGTTCTGGGTCCACTTGGTGACTTGCTTGCCCGTGGCCGGGTCGACCTCCATCGCAGAGGACCACTTCTGGGAGCCCCAGGGTGTTACCTGATCGGGCCGGTTCGCCCAGTCGGCACGGGTCTGCGCTTCCTGGCTCGACGCGGCCGTCTTCTCGGCCATCGACGAGTAGTCGGGCGGGGGCGGGGGTCCTGATTTCTTGCCCATCAGTGGGTCCTCCGTGGCGCGAGCCACTTGCATTCGTCGCGGCGCATCCGCATGAGGAAGAGCGAGCCGTCGGGGTGAGCGCCGTCAAGCTCGACAACGAGCGAGAACCCCAGGCGGCGGTTGATGTCGAGCGCGACGATATTGTCACTCGGGACGAAGGCCAGGACCTGATTGCAGCCCATGACGTTGAACGGATAGTCGAAGCAGACGTGCAGCATCTTCTTGTCGATCCAGCCGGGCTCGCCTGCCATGTGCATCACGCACGAGGCTTCGTTGAAGCTGTCGAAGCCGACGACGCCACGCAGGACATGGGGCTCGCGGTCGGAGATCGAGCCGATGCACTGGATGTTGGGCGAAGGCACGAGGCCGATCCGGCTGCACAGCCAGTAGGCGAGGGCGTCCTGCGGCTGGGTCGCTATCACAGCACACCCCCAGGCTCCACCAGCGCCTGCCAGCCGACGAAGATCGTGTCGGCCGATGCGCGGACCTTCATCGCCAGGGCACCGTAGCGACCGCTGCCAGCAGCGCCGGTCCATGCCTCGTAGCTCTGCCCCGAGCCCGACCAGACGGCCACGTCCCACAGCCCCACGTCCCAGGCTCCCGAGCCCGCGCCCAGGTACGCCGGGACGTTGCCGGTGATCTCAAGGTTCCACTCGCTGTTCAGCCCAGCCTGCACGCCAGGAGCCGAGTCGCTGATGAAGCTCGGGCGGACCATGTGGAACCGCTTGACCCGGATGCCTTCGCCCAGGGGCTGGAAGGCGGTCACCACGAGCCCCTGGAGGTCGGCCCCAGGCACGTCGTCGATCTGGCCGTCGGTGCCGCCGATGAAGCACTGCCAGATGTTGCCGTCGAGGTCGCCCGAGAAGGTGCTGCCCTCGAAGCTCTCGACCGTCAGCATCGGAAAGCCCCGCAGCATGGTGAACGCCTTGTTGTTCACCTCGTAAGCCCACTGCAGGTTCTCGATGTTCGTCTCGGCCCGGTTGATGATCAGCAACTGCTCCTGCGGCAGGAACTTGATCTCCCAGTACCGGGTGTCGAGTGAAGCCGCGATCTCAATCGCCAGGGCAGAGTTGATGGCCCCGGCGATCTGCGCGTTCTGGAAGAAGCCCTGGCCGCGCATAAGCTCCGACATGAAGACCATGCCGCGCTCGGACAGCAGGATCACGTCCTGCTGGTAGTTGCTGAAGAACCGGTTGCCGACCGGCACGCGGCCGATGAACCAGCGGCCGACCACTTGGAACGTGCTGGCCGACGCAGGGTCGTCGCCACCGTAGACCAGCACGTCGCCCATGTTGGAGACGATGACAAGCTGGTTCTGCACGCCGACGCCGCTGCTGCCGTCGTAGGTCCAGTTGATCAGAGCCTGGAGGTTGCCCCCGTTGGGCAGCATCGAGCCGAAGTCGAAGTCGGTCGCCACCCCGGCGTACTCGCCGAATTCCAAGTACCAGCCACGGGTGGTGTCCTTCTCGATGAACCAGACCCGGTTCTTGTAGACGGTGACGAAACTGAAGAGCACCGGGTCGATGCCGCTGATCTGGTTGGGTCCGGCACCGAGCGTGATCTGGGTGAACGTCGTGCCGTCGTAAATCCAGTAGCCAGACCCAGGGTTCACCATCAGCAGGACGTGGACGCCGACGTTGGTGGTGAAGTTGAGCGTGGTCCACTCACCGACCGGCGCACCGGTCGGCACCGACAGGACAGGCACCGGCACCGTGACCGAAGACGTGGCCGTCGTGACGTCGTAGATGTCGCCTGCGGCCGTTGCAGCCAGGAGCTTGTTGACCCCCAGCGGCGACTGGTACTTCATCTCGGAGCGGACCTCGCCCGAGAGGTTGCTGGTGTGGCGCAGGTAGCCGCGCCGCATCTGGCAGCCCATGACGCGGGGCACGAGGTTCTCCAGCCGGATCGCCGTCAGCGGGTTGCCGCCGGGCAGGGGCTGGGTGACGTCGAGCCCCTTCAGCGGAGCACCGAACGGGAACGCCTGATGGTTCTGCGTGCCGCTCGACCGCCTGGGGACCGTGCGCCGGGGGTGCTGGTAGGGAACGAGCGGCATTACGGGATCGCCTCGTAGTAGGGCTGCTGCTGCGTGCGCTGCTGGGCCAGCGACTGAGCCTGGGCTTCGCAGTCGCCCTGGTCGCCGGACGCGCAGAGGTACTGGCCGTTCTCGTCGGTGCAGATGTAGGTCCGGCGGGCGAAGAAGGCACCTTCGGCCGGAGTCCCTACGTTGGGATTGGGGACGATTTCGTCCGTCGGAGTCACCACCCAGCCAGGAGGAAGCGTTGCCATTTCGTCACCAGTAATTGTCAACTCTGGCGCATGCCGTACAGGGAAGCCTCGGGCAGGTTGCCGATGCCGATGTACGGGTAGTCGTGGCGGCCGCCTGCCATGTTCAGGATGTTGGCTCCCTTCTCGGCACCGATGCGCGAGTCGAAGGCCAGGATGAAGTCGCGCAGGGCAGTAGCGGAGTCGAAGCCTCGGGCTTCAAGCCACTTCATCCGCGTCAGCAGCGTCATCAGGATGCCGTCAAGCTGGAACGTGTCGCCTGCCTTCGTCGCCACGTTCTTGTACAGGTCGGGGTTGTCCGCGTCCTGCACCAGCGCCTGAGACAGGTACATGAACTTGAACGTCTGCCCTGGCGGCGCTGGCGGGTTCAGGAACCAAAGCTGGCGCTGCCTGATCTGCCACGTCAGCGTGAAGTTGGCGCTGATCGGGAAGACACGGTAGGTCATCCAGCCCTGGGGGCTCACCGGGCCGACCGCAGGGAAGCGCATGCTCGCGTTCCACTGGGTCTGGTCGATGAAGCGGTAGAAGTCGCCAGGGAGGTCGAAGGCCACCTCGTTGGATTCACCAGCGACCGGCGGGATCAGCGTCTCGACGACGACGGTCCCTTCCTTGGTCAACTGGCTCCACTCGTAGGCGTTGAGCATCTCCAGGCTGGCGAGGTTCGCCACGCTCTTCATCAACACCATGTTGGGGTCCGACGACCCGACCGGGTCGGTCGGGATCGGCAGGTTGAGCATCGCGCACACCTGCTGCAGCAACGTCTGGAACGTGCTGAAGTTGGTCATCGAGTAGGTGGGCACGATGCTCTCCTAAGGCTTCAACGGCCGAAGTTTTTCACCGGGGGCTTGCCGCCCGAGCGCCCGGCGAGCGCGGCGCGCTCCTCGTCGCCGATCTGCTCCTGCTGGCGCTGCTCGGGAGTCTGCTCGGCCTTCTGGTTGCCGACCTGGGCTTCCAGCACCTTGATGCGCTCCAGCAGCGCCTCGTTGCCGTTGACCGTCAACAGGTACTTCTTCGCCGCGTCGGACATCTCGCGGGCACCCATGAAGGTCATGTTGGTGTCCGACAGGTTCGCCAACTGCTCGATGGTGCGAATCTTGAAGTACGCAAGCTCCTCGATGTGCGCCTCGGTCAGGAACGGCGCGACCTTGAGCGGCGTGCCGACGACCTGATCCTTGACCCCAGCGATGAACTGCGCCCAGTGCTGCGGGAAGCGCCTGCGGTGGAGGTCCCAGACCTCTGCGGTGACGATGTTGTTCTTGTCGCCGGGGATCATCACGGTGATGAACGGGACGTCCTTGTAGATCGGCCGGTTGGCCTTGTTCGACTCCTCGATGTCGATGCGCGGCTTCATGTAGAAGTGGACGTGCAGCTTGTCGTCGTGCCCCGGCCCCATGCCGGGCGGCAGGCCACCCGGCGCACCGCCGAAGGTACGGGCATCCACACTGACGGTCTGGTCGAACTTGGACCAATCGGTGGGGGGCTGGCTGTTCTGCAGGGCTTCAACCTGCTGTGCGTCGAGTGCCATCTGGGTTCTCCTTGTGCGTGGGATGTTGGGAAAACGCGGCGAGCCCATCCCACTGAAGCTCGCAGATTTAAATCAGATGCCGATGGTCGGGACCACCTCAAGGATCAGGCGCACGTCGGTCAATTCGACATCGTCGATGCCGCCGCTGATTTTGCTCGCCCTGACCTCGTACACCGGGTCGCCTGCCACGGGCACGGCGTTGATGACCTCGAAGGAGCCCTCGGCGATGTTGGTGTTGCCCTGGCCGCTGATCGTGCAGCCCCCAGGCACGTTGACGCCATCACGGTACAGGCTGAAGACGATCTCGTTGCCGGTGTCGCAGGAGATGCCAGCGTAGAAGGTGACGCGGGTGTTCGTCGAGGGCAGCCCCAGGGCGTTGCGCCGAAGCTGTCCGCTGGTCGGGCCGAACGACGTGAAGTCGGCGGTGATCGCCATCAGGTTGGGCAGCACCACCATCACCGGGGTGACGCCCAGGCCGACCAGGGTGGCGATGTCGGCACCGAGCGCGCCGAACCCTGGCGTCATCGTGTCGATGAAGTCCTTGATCATCGTCCGCACTGCTGCGGCGGTGATCTGGTGCGAGGCGTTGTCGGGCAGCGTGGCGTCAGCCTGAGCCTTCAACGCGAACATTGTCTTGCGTGCCATCACGGGCTCCCGTTGTCGAAGGCGTTGTTGAAGCCCTGGTCGAAGGCTCCAGGGCCGATCACTGGCGGGACGACGCCGTCGCTGATCGAGAGGAAGCCCTCGGCGGTCAGCGGCAGCCCTGCGTACCAGTAGACCGGGAGGTCGAAGCTGATCCTGATCTGCCCCAGGGCGTTGGTCAGCGGGCCGCCTGCGGCTACCAGCGGGCTGTCGCTGTCGGTGATGCTGCCGTCGTCGAGGTAGCCGATGGACGCGAAGTAGAGCGCAGGATCGGAGCCTGCGGCTGCAGAGAGGCCGCCGTCGGCTCCAACAGGGGTGCCCCCGTTGAAGTCGACCGGCGGCCCGGCCGACAGGATGATCCGGCCCTGCGGGTCGAACTTCAGCACGCCCGCGATGAGCATGGCGTGCTGCCTCTACGGTGCGACTGCTGCGCTCGCCGTGCCGTTGGAGCCGAACACCGACTGCCCGGTCACCAGGGCAGAGCCCGAGCGGTTGCTGAAGCCCGTCTCGACCACAGCGCCCGTGGCGACCGCACCGGCTGCCGTCACCGTCTTCATGGTGAAGCCCGTGTAGGCCGGTCCTGCGCCAGCATCGCGGCTGCCGCCCTGGCCTGCGCCACCGATGCCGAAGCCTGCGGTGTACGGGCTCGACGGGGCGTCGGCTGCGTTGGTGCTGCGGCCGCCGCCGATGTACATCAGGATCGAGGTCGTGGCGGCGGTGCCGTCCGGCTTGGTGACGCCAGGGACGTAGTCGTCGTTGAAGCCTGCGGCGAGGATGGAGGCGGGGGCGGTCAGCCCGATGATCGGCGGGGAACCGAAGCCGATACCGGTACTGAGCGCCCCCGTCGATGCGTTGCCGCTCGCAGCGAAGCCGCTGCCAGCGGGAAGACCGTTGTAGGGGACGTCGACGTCGCGGTCCTTGGGCGAGCCCTTGGGACCGGAGAGGAGGTCGAAGATGACGAAGTTGCCCAGGCTCGGATTGGCGAGGTTCTGGACGAGAGTGCTGCCGGGGAGTCCTGCGGGCATCGTGTTCTCCTGAAGCTGAAAAAGGGCCGGGGCCGAAGCCCCGGCGTCAAGGAGATCAGGCTCCGACGAGGCGGCCCTGGAACTGGCGGCCGCTGCAAGTCAGGTTGCCTGCCCAGGCCAGGATGCTGACCTCGGCGTCCTGATTGACGGCGTACCGCTTGTTGGGGTCCAGGGCGACCATGTCGCGGGCCGAGTGCGGCCGCAGGAACAGGTACTTGGTGTTCAGGAAGAACGTCGTGTTGGCGGTGTTGAAGCCGCCGATGCCGCCATCCAGAACCACGTCCGCGTCCATGAACTTGATGGACGGGAACCCCAGGTTACCAACCTCCGGCGACGTGAACCGCTGCTGCGCCTGGAGCGAAGCCATGTACACGCCCCAGGCCACGTTGTCCTGCACGAGCAGATCGGGCCGGTCGGTGCCGCGCACGAGACTCGCCCACATCGTGTTCATAAAGCCCTGGATGTTGGCCGCCGTCTGCGCTGCCGTCAGCGTGTACTTGCTGGTCCAGAAGGTCCACGTCGAGCCGACGATGCCACCGTAGGCGGTCGTCTGCGAGGCGGGAGCCAGCGCAGGCACTGCAGCCGCAAGACCCGTGAGGGACTTGCCACCGTAGGTGGTGCCGTCGCTGTAGATGCCCTCGGCCATCAGGTTCGCCATCGTGCTCTCGGCGACGTTGATGCGCGCTTCGAGGAGGTCGATCATCTGCTCCTTGCCCGCGTTCTGGATTTGCTCCAGGCCGGACATGGTGACCGGGCAGGCAAGCTGCTTGATGTTGAACTCGGCGGCGCTGATGACGTCGCTCGCTGCCACCGGCAGAAGGTCGTACCCCGAGTACCAGCCGCCGTTCGCGTTCTGCGCGAAGGAAAGCTCTTGGTAGATCACGTTGCCGCCCGAGAACGGCTTGCGATTGCCGCGCTGGTCGAGCTTCATGTACAGGGCGTTGTTCTTGGTCACGTTGTCCGCGATCTTGCGGGTGCGTGACTGGATCGTCGTTGCGACGATGTCCGAGACGTTGGGGAAGGCCATTGAAATCTCCGAATGAAGTTGTACCCTGCATTTACATGCAGACCGTTCTCATCCGCCTTTCGATGGCCGTTGCCTGGGGGTGTCGATGGCCGCGTTGCGGTTCTACTTCCCCCGGCTCGGTTCTACGAGCTTCAGCTATACCCCGAGTGAGCCGAGATGGCCGCCTCGATGCTTTCGCGGATCGACGACGGTTCAGGGCCAGCCGGATTGCCAACAGGAGCGGTGCCCCTGACGCTGACCGCTGCGGACCTTGCCCGCTGGGCGTTCTGCGTCAGTTGCCGGGCATTTACACCCTGCTGCCGTGCGAGCATAACCTTGGAAACCTCCGGGTGCAACATCGCCGCCTGCTTGTAGGCGTCGGCGATGCTGATGTCGCGGCCCCGCCGCTCCCCAAGCTCGATGATGTCGGCCATCTCGACCCGGAGGTCGTTGAAGAATTCGTTGGCCGGGTCGGCCGCGAACGCCTCAAGCTCGGAGCGCGCCTCGCCCTCGGCAGCCTGGACCAACTGGTTCTGGCGGCTCTGGGCGGCTTGGTACAGGGGCGCGAGCGCCTGCTGCACCGCCTGCTGGACGTACTGCGGGTTGGACTGCTGCTGGCTCTCCGGCGGGGGAGCCTGCCCGACCAGGGCAGCGTCGAGCGAGGCGATGTCGACCCCGTAGACGCGGACGATCTGCGCCAGGGTGCTGGCCTTCTCGTACTGGGTGCCCGACCGCAGCGTCTGGGTGACCTGCATCAGGTTGCGCACGGCCGTCAGCGGGTCGACGCCCTCGGCCTGGATCGTGCCCAGGAACGGCTGGATCGTCTGGGTGAACCGCTCGGCGATGTTCCTGGCCGGGGCCATCTCGTTGACGTAGCGGGCCATCTCCGACTCGCGCCGGGCGATCTCCTGCTGCACGGCCGGGGCGACGGTCTTCCAATGCTCCCTGGCCGACGGCGACCATGAGGCCGGAGCCTGCAGCGCAGGGGCCAGCGGAGCGGGCGGAGCGGGCGGCAGCGCCCCGTTCGTCGGCTGGGTGGGGCCAGGGGTGCCAGGAGCCGCCTGAGGCGCTCCTGGGGCTTCCTTGCCCTTCGGCAGGAACCGCCCGAGCGAGTCGCGGTCGCCCTTCGCCTGGACCTGGGGCTCGCCGACCGGCTTCTCGACCGGCGCGGAGTCGGGGGCGACCGGAGCGTCGGGGGTGGCGCTGGTGTCGCCCCCTTCGCTCTCGATGGCGCTCTCGATGGTCGAGCGAAGGTCGGGGCCGTCGTCCACGGCGTCGTCATCAGGTCCCATAGGTTCTCCTTGTGGTTTACGAGCGCGAAATAGGGGCTACGCTAGCTAGGCGTGCAGGCGCAGCAGGCCGGACCACTGGACCAGCCAGATGATCAGGACGATGGCTGCCACGGCGATGATCACCGTCTTGAAGGGGGGCGGCATCGGGATGTAGGTGACGATCAGCCAGACGATCAGGCCGAAGACGGCCAGAACCAGCAGAACGGTCAGCAGCGAGGTAATAGTCATCTCAGGCTCCCTTGGCTCGGGCGAATGCCTCCGCAATATCGTTACGGGTAATTGCACCGGTCCCCCGTTCGCCGCGCCGATAGGCTTCACGAGCCTTCTGCGCCTTCGCCCAGGTTTCGGTGTAGTCGTCGGCGGTCGTCAGACCATGCCTGTGCATGTACTCCCGGTGCTTCGATCTCGATGAGATGTCGGTGCCGTCCTGGGCCGACAGCCCGATGTAGTGCCGGTCGCCTGCCAGGGCGTTGTCCAGAGCATTTACACGCGGACCCGGCGGGAAGTAGCGGTCGGCCGTCTCGCCGCAGCAGATCAG
>Ga0207676_10000947_pt1 | contig 22389 bp, 19 predicted proteins | sample KBSSwiS72_FD_184307 | JGI IMG/M metagenome (GOLD analysis project Ga0207676, IMG submission 184307) | Switchgrass rhizosphere microbial communities from Kellogg Biological Station, Michigan, USA - KBS Switchgrass S7-2 (SPAdes) (version 2) | ecosystem: Host-associated > Plants > Roots >...
CGAGGAGGGCGATCCCGAACCCGACCGAGCGGCCTGTTGAGCGCCGCCCCCGCTGGGCGGCGCGGCGAGCGGTCATGACTCGACAGCGGCCGCCGTGTCGATGACGTCCTGCGTCGCGACGGTCTCGCGAACCGTGGTCTCGCTGACCTCCTCGGCGAAGTGGCACGCGGCCTGGTGGTCGGTGCCCTCGATGACGCGGAGGGACGGATCCTCGGTCGTGCAGCGCTCGGGCTTGCCGAGCTGCTCGTACAGCCAGCAGCGGGTGTGGAAGCGACAGCCCGACGGCGGCGCCGCGGGCGACGGCACGTCGCCCTTCAGCACGAGCCGGCGGCGGCGCTTGCGCGGGTCGGCATCGGGGATCGCCGAGAGGAGCGCGACCGTGTACGGGTGGCGCGCGTTCCGATAGAGCTGGTCGACGGTCCCGAGCTCGACGATCCGGCCGAGGTACATGACCGCGATCCGGTCGCTGAAGTACTCGACGACCGACAGGTTGTGGCTGATGAACATGTAGGTCAGGTTGAAGTCGCGCTTGAGGTCGAGGAGCAGGTTCAGCACCTGGCTCTGGATCGAGACATCGAGCGCCGAGACCGGCTCGTCGCAGACGATGAAGTCCGGGCTCAGGGCGAGCGCCCGGGCGATGCCGATGCGCTGACGCTGGCCGCCGGAGAACTCGTGGGGGTAGCGGCGGGTGTAGTCGCGGCGCAGGCCGACGATCTCGAGCGAGTCCTCGACGCGCTTGTCGCGGTCGGCCCGGTTCGTGACGCCCTGGGCGAGGAGGCCCTCGCCGATGATGTCGCTGACCGGCATCCGCGGGTTGAGGGACCCGAAGGGGTCCTGGAAGATGATCTGCATCCGGCGTCGGAGCGGTCGCATGTCGTCGGGATCGACGTCACCGAGCTCGTAGCCGTCGTAGATCACGTGGCCGGCGGTCGGCGGGGTCAGCTGCAGGAGCGTTCGACCGAGGGTCGTCTTGCCGCAGCCGGACTCGCCCACGACGGCGAAGACCTCGCCCTGGCGGACGTCGAAGTCGACGCCGTCGACCGCGTAGATCGTGCCGATCCGGCGGCGCAGGACGCCACCGAGGATCGGAAAGTGCTTCTTCAGGCCGCGGACGGACAGGAGTGGCTCACCGAGCTTCGCCTCGGTATACGTCTCCGACGCGATCTCGGTCAGGGGCGCCACGATCGGGCTCAGCCCGCCGGCGTCCTGCGCGAGGTGCTCGGCCGTGAGGACCTCGTGCTTGGCCTCCGGCGTGAGGAACCACGACCGGCCGCGATAGAGGTTCCAGAGCAGCGGCACGCCGAGGACGACGAAGAGGAAGGCGAGGACGTCGACGCCGAATGCCGCGTTGCCGTTCGCTTGGCTGACGGAGGACGCCGAAGCCGGGGCTGCCGCGGCGCTCGCGCCCGGCGAGGACGCCGCAACCGCGCTCGCGCCCGGCGACGATGCTGCGGCCGTCGCCGCGACGGAACCCGCCGGCGAAGCGACAGCCCCGCTGGCGGTCGGCGTTCCGCTCGACGCCGCGGGGGTGCTCGTCCCGAGGACGAGGAAGATCGCGCCGCCGACGAGGACCACCCCGACAAGCGCCGCGAGGGCGAGGCTCCACAGCCGGCGATCGCGGAAGCCCCGCGTCGCGATGTAGGCGATCACGCTGACGATGTAGCCCGGCCAGAGCAGCACGACGATGCCCGGCTTGTTCGGGAGCGAGCCGATCCCGGCCGCGGGCTCGCGGAAGACGATCGAGAGGAGAAGCGCGCCGATCGCCAGTCCGAAGACCATGATCGGGATCGAGATCAGGATCGATCGGGCCTGCTGGATGTGCGTGTTCGGACGCAGGCGCAGCTTGCCCTTGATCGTCGGGGTGGCGAACCCCCGATTGGTGCCCTCCATGGCAGCTCCCACGTTCGCTGTCAGCGGCCGCTGGGCGGATCGGTCCGCCCAACGGTCATCGCCTGTCGATGGCTATCGAGCGCGGCCTGCTGCCGCGAGGCGCCCTCAGGGGTGTAGAGATGGCAGCGTGCCTGGCGCCCGGTCGTCCCGATGTCGTAGAGCTGCGGTTCGACCCGGCTGCAAAGCTCCCAGTGGTACGGGCAGCGCGGCTCGAAGCGGCAGGCCGGCGGCAGGTTGAACGGGTTCGGCACGGTGCCCTTGATCGCGGAAAGCTTGCCGCCGCGCTTGTCGACGCTTGGGATCGACTCGATGAGGCCCATCGTGTAGGGCGCCCGCGGTTCGATGAGGACGTCGTTCACGGTGCCCTGCTCGACGATCTGGCCGGTGTACATGACGATGACGTTGTCGACCATCTCCGCCACGACGCCGAGGTCGTGGGTGATGAGCAGGAGCGCCGACCCCGTCCGATCCTGGATCGTCTTGAGGAGCTCGAGGATCTGGGCCTGGATCGTGACGTCGAGGGCCGTGGTCGGCTCATCGGCGATGAGCAGCTTCGGCTCGCATGAGAGGGCCATCGCGATCATGACGCGCTGGCGCATGCCGCCGGACATCTCGTGGGGATACGCCTTCACCCGGCGTTCCGGGCTCGGGATGCCGACGAGCTGGAGACTCTCGATCGCCCGGTCCCAGGCCGCCTTCTTGCTGACCTTCTTGTGGTTCACGACCTGCTCGGCGATCTGGTCGCCGACCGTGAACACCGGGTTCAGGCTCGTGAGCGGCTCCTGGAAGATCATCGCGACATCGTTGCCGCGGATCTTCCGCATCTCGTCCATCTTCAGGCCGAGGATCTCGCGCCCGTCGAACCAGACCTCGGACTCGGCCGCGATCTCGGCGGGCGGAATGTCGATGAGCCGCATGATCGTGAGCGCGGTCACGCTCTTGCCCGACCCGGACTCGCCCACGATGCCGAGGGTCTGGCCGCGCTTGAGCGAGAACGACACGCCGTCCACGGCCGGGACGAGCCCGTCGAGGACGCGGAAGTAGGTCTTCAGATTCCGGACGTCGAGCAGGACGTCACGCGCCGGGGGCGCGCCGCGCGGGACTTCCGCGCTGATGATCTCGGTCATGCGCGGCTTCTCGGGTCGAAGGCGTCTCGCAGGCCGTCACCGACGAAGTTGACGGCGAGGACCGCGAGGATGATCGCCAGGCCCGGGAAGAGCGGCCACCACCAGTTCCCCTGGGCGATGAACGCCAGGGCATTGGAGAGGATGTTGCCCCACGTCGGCGTCGAGGGATTGATCCCGAAGCCGAGGAAGCTCACGAATGCCTCGCCCGAGATGTTGCCGCCGACGATGAGCGACGCAGCGACGACGATCGGGCTGAAGGCATTCGGCAGGATGTGCTTGAAGATGATCCGCCGGTCGCGGACGCCGACGGCCTTGGCCGCCTCGACGAACTCGCGTTCCCTGATGGACAGGAAGAGGCTCCGCACCAATCGGCTCACGCCCATCCAGCTGAACAGGCCGAACACGATGATGATCGACCAGACGTTGTCCTGCGCCCCCTTGAAGAAGCGGGCGACGACGAGGATGACGAAGAGCAGCGGCAGGCTGAGCATCACGTCGACGAAGCGCATGAGCAGGTTGTCGACGAACCCGCCGACATAGCCCGCGACGGCCCCGACGATCGTCCCGATGAGGACGCCGATCGCCATGCTCGTGAAGCCGAGGAACAGCGAGGTCCGGGCCCCGTTGAGGACGAGCATGAACACGTCGGCCTGGAGGCCGCCGGTCTCGCCGAAGGGGCGAACGAGCCCGAACTGGGTGCAGGCGTGCTTCGCCTCGTCGAGGCTCACGCAGAACGGCGGCCGGCCCGTGTACACGAGCTGGTTCGGCACCGGCGGGACCGGCGTGAACGGCACGAAGATCGGCCCGACGATCGCGGCCAGGACGAGCCCGAAGAGGAGCCCGAGCCCGACGATCGCGAGACGGTGCTGGCGGAACTTGCGCCAGGCGAGCTCCCACTGGCTCAGTGAGCGCAGCGAGACCTCGTAGTCGGCCGCGGCCGGCCCGCCCTCCGGCGGCGTGACGTCCGGCTGATCCGGATCGGTGACGTTCGGCGGAATCATCGCTCCCATCGACGGTCCCCTAGTACTTGATCCGTGGATCGACCACGGCGTAGAGGATGTCGGCAAGCAGGTTCGCGAGGACGGTCAGGATCGCCGCGATCAGCAGGATCCCCATGAGGATCGTGTAGTCGAAGTTCGTGATCGAGTTGATGAACAACCGACCCTCACCCGGCCACGAGAAGATCGACTCGGTGACGACCGCGCCCGAGAACAGGAACGGGATCTCGAGGCCGATGTTCGTCACGACCGGCAGGAGCGCGTTTCGGAGCGCGTGCCGGAAGGTCACGATCCGGTTCGGCAGGCCCTTCGCCCGCGCCGTGCGGACGTAGTCCTGACCGAGCGCCTCGAGCATGCTCGCCCGGACGAAGCGCGAGTCGCCGGCGACGCTCACGACGACGAGGGTCACGACCGGCAGGATCAGGTGCCGGACGATGTCCACGATCGCGGTGCCAGGCGACTTGCCGAAGTACGTCCAGTACTGATCGGAGCCGAATGGCGGTGAGAGTCGGGCGTCGACCATGCCGCTGACCGGCAGCACCTTCAGCGATGCGCCGAAGATGAGGATCAGCATGAGGCCGAGCCAGAACGTGGGCATGGCGAAGCCGATGTACGAGAAGACGGTCGCCGCCTGGTCGAAGAATGAATACCGTTTCAGCGCGGCGAAGACGCCCAGCAGGATCGCGAGGGTGATCCAGAGGATGAGCGCCGATCCGGCGAGGAGCAGGGTCGGCAGGGCCGCCTTGCCGATCCGGCCGCCGACCGACTCACCGGAGTCGATCGAGAAGCCGAGGTCGCCGTGGATCATGCCGTTGTCGCCGCCACCGAGGCTCTCGGGCAGGAAGTTCGGGACGTTCTTCACGGTCAGGAGGGCGATGCCGTCCTGATCGGGATCGCAGAAGCCGATCCACCGGCAGTACTGGACCGGGATCGGCTGATCGAGGCCCCAGGCCTTCTTGAACTTCTCGCGCTGCTCGTTGGTGATCTTGGGATTATTCGCGAACCGCTGCTGCGGGCCGCCGGGGGCCAGCAGCATGATCGCGTAGATGGCGATCGTGATGCCGATGATGACGGGGATCGCCTGGATGAGTCGGCGGACCACGTACTTCGCCATCGGTGTCCTCTGCTATCAGATGCGCTGTTTGTGACTCGGGGCGCCCGCGATGCGGGCGCCCCGAGTGCGTTACCCAGTTCGGGAGGAATGCTCTCCGGACTTAGGCCTTCACGTACCAGTCAACGGCGTTCCAGGTCGGGCCAGCGGAGGTCGGGTTCGCGAAGAAGTTCCCGAGCTTCGGTCCGACGACTTCCACTTCCTTGCGGAAGTAGAGCGGGATCTCAACGACCTTCTCGATGTAGATCTTCTGGAATGTCGCCATGGCGTGCTTCACCTCGACGAAGTCGACGGTGCCCTTGACCTTCTCGAGCGCTGCATCGAGGTCCGGATCAGAGATCTGGGCATCGTTGCCGCCGGTCGGCTCAAAGAACTTGCTGTCGTACGTCGAGTAGTTGCCGATCGGGTCGACCGAGACGCCGAAGGCGTGCTCAGCGACGTCGAAGTTGCTGTGGGACAGACCGCACGCCGTGTCCTTCGTTCCGTCGTTGAACTCGACGAAGATGTCGGACGCGCTCACGTTGTTCGCGATGGCCTCGATCCCGACCGCCTTCAGCTGATCGACGATCAGCTTGAGCGTGTCGATGCGGGCCTGGCGAGTCGTGCTGCAGAGCTCGATCTTGGCCCGGAGGCCGCCCTTGGCACGGATGCCATCGGCGCCGACGGTCCAGCCAGCCGCGTCGAGGATCGACTTGGCCTTCTCGGGATCGAAGGTGGCCGGGGGCTGATCGGAGAAGTAGTACGCATCCGGCGCGACGTTCGTGTTGGCCACCTGCTCGAGGCCGCCGAGGACGCGAGAGTTGATCTCGTCCTTGTTGACCGCGAAGGTGAGGGCCTGTCGGAACGCCGGGTCAGAAGCCGGGCAGCCGGTGCCGCGGTCGGCGACGGCGGGGTTGCGCGAGCAGCCACCGACACCGGTCGTGGCATCCATCTTCGAGCCATCCGCCCAGTTCGGGCGAAGGAACTCGTAGGTGAGCGACGGGATCGCGCTGATCTCGCTCTCGAGGCCCTGGGCCTTGAGGGTCGGGATATCAGCGGCGAGGAGGTCCGTCATGATGTCGACCTCGCCGGCAACGAAGCCCGCGATCATCGCGGTCGGGTCGCCGTACCACTTGAAGACAAGGGTGTCGAGGTACGCGGGCGTATTGCTCTTGAAGCCCTTGTAGTTGTCGTTGCGGACGAGCCGCAGCTCCTGGCCGGACGTGACCGACTCGAACTTGAAGGCACCCGAGGTCGGAACCTTGGGCATGTCCTCAGGCGTCCAGCCGGCACCCTTGACCTGGTCGGCCATCGGGATGTCCTTGAGGTAGTGCTGGGGCAGCACGCCGCTGATGAGGACGTAGCCCTCATAGACGTTCTTGTAGTGCTGCACGACGCTCGTCGGGCTGGGGCAATCGATGGACGAGATGTCCTCGTAGCCGGAGGTCGAGATGCCGGAGTTGGCCGGATCCATGACCCACTGCCAGGTGAACTTGAAGTCGTCGCAGGTGAGCGGCTGGCCGTCAGACCACTTCAGGTCGGGCTTCAGCGTCCAGGTGACGGTCATCGCGTCGCCGCTGGCGCCGGGGACCACGACGCCACCGTTGGCGGTCGTCGGGATCGTCGTGGCGAGGTCGGGCAGGAACTGGTAGTCGTACGTGCCGACGACCATCCCTGCGAACGCGGCGGACGCCACGTTGGCCTCGGTGACCTGGCTCGCGTAGAACGGGTTGAACTGGTTGGCTTCCTGCCAGTCGCCCATGAGGATCTGGCCGCCGGAGGTACCCGCCGTCGGCGCGTACTTCGACTGGTCGATCGCAACGAATTCCGGAGTCGGCGTAGCCGGCGGCGCGGTGACCTCAGGGGTCGTCGGCGCGTTGCTGGCCGCGCTCGGGTTGCATGCCGCGAACACCACGAGGGATGTCGCAAGCAGCCCCAAGACTCGTTTGTGCATCAATGCTCCTCCAAAATCGGCGATGGTGATCGCCTGTACTCCCACTCGTCAGCTGATCCGCTCCGTGCGTCGCGTCCGGGCGCCAGACAGGTCGCCGATGGGCGCGCGCGGGTGAGCAGCAGCCAGCTGCGCTGGCGGTACTATGGGCAGCCACCGAAGTGGTGTCAAATCGGGCCGGGGCCCGTCAACCGGCTTCGGGAAGCCGCGTCCTGGGTTGCCCCGGCTGCACCTCCTTCCGTTCCGGACGGATCCCGTCCGGGAACATCGTCCGTGTGACCGCACCGCTGCCGAGCTCCTGTGAGCCCCGGGCGCCATCGGATGTCGGAGTTCGGGCCGCGTTCACATACGCCAGCTCGGTTCGCCAGTCGAGGCCGTCCAGCTGGAGGCTCGTGACGGCCGCTGGGCCGCTGTCGCTGTCGGCGCTGAACTGGATCGTGGCCGGACCGACAATCGCCGCGACGAGCAGGCTCGCCGTCGCGAGACCACCGATCGTCGCCCGCCAGCGCCAGGCCTGCTCGCGCGCGAGCTGGCGAGACCGGTCGATCCGGAGCCGCAGCCGTGTCCAGGCGTCATCGGGTTCGGTTGTGGCCGCCGCCGCGGCAGCCGCCTCACTCCCGAGCCGGCGCAGGGCGAAGACGGTCAGGATCAGCTCGCCGAGGGCTTCCGAGCAATCCCGACAGCGCTCCACGTGCTCGAGCGCGGCGTGCCCGGCCGGGCTCGGCTCGCGTCGCTCGGCGAGGGCCGCGAGCGCATCGCGATGCCGCGCGCACTCCGAACCGCGGGCGATCATCGCCGCGACTCCGGGCCGGTCGCGGGCTCCCCCGCGGGCTCTCCCGCCCGCGGGAGCAGGTGCTGGGGCCGCTCGGCGCCGAGGTGGTCGCGAAGGGCATGCAGCGCGTAGTGGATCCGCGACTTGGCCGTCCCGAGCGCGATGCCGAGCGTCGCGGCGGTCTCCTGGAGGGACAGGCCCTGCAGGTAGTAGAGGACGATGACGAGCTGGTGCTTCTCCGGCAGCGCGGCGACCCCGCGCCGGATCGAGCGCCGAAGCTCCTCGCGTTCCACGAGCTCGAGTGGCTCGAGGGCCTGGTCGCGCAGCTCGCTCGTGGCGTCGCTGATCGGCTCGAGGCTGAGCCGGCGGCGGGCCAGGCGGGAGTAGCAGAGGTTGAGTGCCACGCGATAGAGCCAGGGGACCGGCGAGACGTCCGTCCGGAGCGAGGCCCGATGGCGATACGCCCGGATGAACGTGTCCTGGAGGACCTCTTCGGCCGCCTGGCTGTCGCCGGTCAGGGCGTAGGCCGTCCGCTGGATCAAGCCGCGGTGGCGGGCGAAGAAAGCTTCGAACGCGTCGAGGTCATCCGCCTGCATGAGGCGGACGAGTTCGCGGTCCGTCGCGGCGGCCGTCTCGACGGCTTGGGTCCTGTCGTCCAGCGTAGATGTCTCCAGCTCGGCGATCGGGTCCCTCCTGCCCTCACCGGAAGATACCGGAATCGCGCGGACAAGGTTCAAGACGCGGTCTGGCTCGAGCACCCGGAGGCGTCGACGCCGGCGGGGCGCCGGATCAGCTCGCCGCGGTCAGCTTCTCGTAGGCAGCGGCGTCGAGCAGGCTCCCGACCTGGGCGGCATCCGACATCGTGACCTTGAGCATCCAGCCGGCCCCGTACGGGTCGCTGTTGATGAGCTCGGGCTGCGCGGCCAGCTCGGCGTTCGACTCCACGACCTCGCCCGAGACGGGGGCATACAGGTCGCTCACGGCCTTCACCGACTCGACGACCCCGAACGTGCCGAACTGATCGAGCTTGGTGCCCGCCGACGGGAGGTCCACGAAGACCACGTCGCCGAGCTGCTGGGCCGCGAAATCGGTGACGCCGATCGTCGCCGTGCCGCCGTCGACGCGGACCCACTCGTGATCGGTCGTGTAGCGCAGCTCGGACGGGACCATCCTGGCGTGCCTCCTGGGTCAGGCGGTGGGCGGGCGCTGACGCTTGTAGAACGGCAGCGGAACGACCTCGGCGGAGACCCGCTGCTCGCGGACCTCGACGTCGACCATCGTACCCGGCTCCCCGTCCCCCGGAGCGACGTAGGCCATCGCGATCGGGACGCCGAGCGTCGGCGACTGCGTGCCGCTCGTCACGACCCCGGTCCGCCGCTCGCCGGCATCGACCGGGTAGCCGTGTCGCGCGATTCCGCGCCCTTTGACGATCAACCCGACGAGGCGCTTGTCGATCCCCTCGCGGGCGATCTTCTCGAGGGCCCCTCGGCCGACGAACTCGCCGGGCTTCTCGAGCTTGACGACCCGGCCGAGACCGGCTTCGAACGGGTTCGTCTCGCGATCGAGCTCGTTACCGTAGAGCGGCATGCCGGCCTCGAGCCGCAGCGTGTCGCGAGCCCCGAGGCCGACCGGCGTGACGCCCGCCGGGCCGCCGGCGTCGGCGAGGGCCGCCCAGATGTCGGGTCCGCGCTCCCAGTCGACGAAGATCTCGAAGCCGTCCTCGCCCGTGTAGCCGGTCCGGGCGACGAGCGCAGGCAGGCCGGCGACGTCGCCCTCCGCGATCGCGTAGTACTTGAGGGACGCGAGGTCGACGTTCGTGAGCGGCGCCAGGATCGACGCGGCGAGCGGACCCTGGATTGCCACGAGCGAGGTCGCGAGGGAGCGATCGTCGAGGACCGCCTTCCAGCCCGCGAGCCGCTCGACGAGGGCGTCGGAGACCGTCGCGGCGTTGCCGGCGTTGGCCACGACGAGGAACCGGGCCGGCCCGAGGCGATAGACGATGAGGTCGTCGATGACGCCGCCGTCGGGGGCGACGATCATCGAGTACTGGGCGCGCCCGACCGCGAGCGTTCGGGGATCGCTGACGACCGCCGCCGCAAGGGCGTCGCCGGCATCGGCGCCTTCGACGAAGAGCTCGCCCATGTGCGAGAGATCGAACAGGCCGGCTCGCTCGCGGACCGCGCGATGCTCCTCGAGGATCCCGGTGTACTGGACCGGCATGAGCCAGCCGCCGAACTCGATGAGGCGCGCACCGCTCGCCCGATGGACATCGAGGAGCGCGGTCGAATGGAGCTGGTCGGGCGCCTCGGTCATGCGATCAGCCGGCCGCGCTCGTCCGCTCGGCGCGCCGGTCGGCCGCGGTCAGCACGAGCGCCCGCTCCGTCGGGAACGTCAGCAGCTCGGGAGCCTCCGCAAACGACACCCAGCGAACGCGCTCGAACTCGTGGTCGTGCTGCGACAGGTCGCCGCCCACCGGCTCCATGAGGAAGTAGTGGACCGTCTTGTGGACGCGCGTCCCCTTCTGGACGAACGTGTACTCGATCGAGTCGAGCGGGGCGACGATCCGGACCTGCAGGCCGGTCTCCTCGCCGACCTCGCGGAGCGCGGTCTCCTCGACCGTCTCACCCGGATGCGGGGTGCCCTTCGGGAGCGTCCAGGTCACGGCATCCCGATCGCGGCGTCGCATGCCGATGACGAGAGACGGCCCCTCCGGCGCCTCGCGGACGACGATCCCGCCGGCGGAAGTGGCGGTGCCGGACCTCAGCCCCGCCACGGCGCCACGGGGGCGCTCGGGCGGCGCACCGAGACCGATCGGGCCCACGTCAGCGAGACGACCGGCCGAGGACGGCCGGTCGACGGCCGGCTGGGCCGGGTCGCGGCGATGGAGCGCGAATCGCGTCGAAGCTGGGCAAGGGGCGAGGCGCGATGGCGGAGCACGGTGAGTCGCTGCGAGGCGGGCCGGAAGGCTCCCATCGGCGTCAGGCCGAGGCGTCGCCGGCCGTTCCCGCCGGCCGACCGCGGGAACCGGGCTGCCGGTCGGGCCGCGAACCTGGCGGCGATGCTGTGCTCCATCACGCGCAATGGTAACGCGTCACTTTGGCCCCGCAAGGACGAGGCGCATCGATTCCGCAATCTCCGGCGCGATCGAGCCACGCCCCTCGGCGAGGGCGACCTCCCGCTCCGCGGCAGCGAGGTACAGCGGGAGGGCGTCGGGCGCGTACCGGGCGAGCGCCGCGAGGTGGCGCCGAAGGGTCCCGACGTCGCCGCGGGTCATCGGTCCGGTGAGCGCCCGGGCGATCCCGAGGGCCCGCGCGTTGCCGAGCGTCTGCTCGATGAGCCCGCCGTAGATCTGGAGCGACCCGGCCTCGTCGAGCCCCGCGACCTTGCCAAGCTCGGCGATCGCGTCGAGGAGCGCGACGAACCCGCCGGCGGCCAGGACGGCGGCGGCGTGATAGGCGGCTTTCGTGCCCGGCAGGAGGCGAACCGCGGTGGCGCCGACGGCCTCGGCCATATCCGCGAGGAGTCCCGCCAGCTGGGCGTCGCCCTCGATCGCGATCGTGGCGCCGTGGAGCGCGGCGACGGCCCGTTCGGTGTCGGCGAACGCGACGAGCGGGTGGAATGCCCCGACCTGGGTCCCGGCGGCCATCGCCGGCTCGAGGACCTCGGCGCCGAGCGCCCCGGACGTATGGACCATCGCCTGGCCGCTGTACATGTGGAGCTGGCTCGCCAGGGCCGGGATGGCGTCGTCGGGAACGGCGAGCAGGATCAGCTCGACCTCGTCGAGGAGGGCGTTCGCCTCGGCGAATCCGCGCGCGCCGGGGACCAGGGACTGGAAGCGCTCCCGCCGTGCGGCATCGCGCGACGCGACGGCCGCGACCGGCCAGCCGCCGCGTGACAGCGCCGCGCCGAGGGCCGTGCCGACGGCCCCGGCTCCGACGATCCCGATGATCGGCGGCTCACCCGGCTCGGCGTGGTGGTGGGGATGGGCGTGATCCTCGGCGGCGCTCGTCGGGTCGAGCACGATCCCCCGCCGTTCGAGGTCCGCCAGTGCCGCCGCATCGGGCGGTCCGGGCCGCTCGGCCGGCTCGTCCTCGGCTCCTTGCCAAGCCTTCAACGATACTGTCCCACGCGACGAGTCTAGCCAGCGACAGCGAGGTGGAACCAGGGTGGCAGGATCGGATCCGTTCGGCGCCCGGGGATCGCTCGGGCCGGGGTTGCCCGACCTCTATCGCCTGTCCGCGCTCGGCGATCGGATCGACCTCGCGCGCGCGCCCGTCACGCTGAAGATCCTGCTCGAGAACGTCCTCCGGCATGCCGGTGGGCCGCTGGTGGGCCCGGCCGATGTCGAGGCCCTAGCAGCGTGGCGGCCGGGCACGACGACGAGCGCCGAGATCCCGTTCATGCCCGCGCGCGTGATCCTCCAGGACTTCACCGGCGTGCCGGCGATCGTCGACCTCGCCGCGATGCGCGACGCGATGGCCGACCTCGGAGGGGATCCGGCGCGGGTGAATCCACTGGTGCCGGCCGACCTCGTGATCGACCACTCCGTCCAGGTCGACGCCTTCGGGACGCCCGCGGCATTCGCCTTCAACGTCGACCGCGAGTACGAGCGCAACGGCGAGCGCTACCAGCTCCTGCGCTGGGCCCAGACGGCGTTCCGGGGCCTGCGCGTCGTCCCGCCGGGCACGGGCATCGTCCACCAGGTGAATCTGGAGTTCCTCGCGACGGTCGTCGCCGACGGACCCGACGGCAACGGCGGGCGCCTCGCCTACCCCGACACGCTCGTCGGGACGGACTCCCACACAACGATGATCAATGGCCTCGGGGTCCTGGGCTACGGCGTCGGCGGGATCGAAGCCGAGGCCGCGCTCCTCGGCCAGCCGCTCTACCAGCCGATGCCGCGCATCGTCGGGGTCCACCTCTCGGGCGAGCTGCCGAAGGGCTCGACCGCGACCGATCTCGTCCTCGTCGTGACCCAGCTGCTCCGCTCGTTCGGCGTTGTCGGGGCGTACGTCGAGTTCGCCGGCGACGGGCTCGCCAGCCTGGCCCTCGCCGACCGGGCGACGATCTCGAACATGAGCCCCGAGTTCGGGGCGACCTCGACGCTCTTCCCGATCGACGACGAGACGCTCGCGTACCTCCGCCTGACGGGCCGGACCGCCGAGCGGATCGACCTCGTCGAGCGTTACGCGAAGGCCCAGGGCCTGTGGCGCGAGCCTGGCTCGAGGCCGGTCTTCGACGCTGAGATCGAGCTCGACCTCGCGACGGTCGACCCATCGGTCGCCGGGCCGCGGCGGCCGCAGGACCGCGTGCCGCTCACGCAGCTCCGCGACAACTTCCGGTCGAACTTTCCGCCGTCGAAAGACGGAGAGCCGGCGGGGCCGGCGGCGGCGCGCGGCGTCGTCGAGGAGGGCTCGGTCGAGTCGTTCCCCGCGAGCGATCCGCCGTCGTTCATGGCCGCGGCCGCGACGAACCACGACTCTGCCCCCGCGGCGGCCGTGTCGAATCGCGCTCCGGAGTCGTCGCCGTACGCCTCGTTCGGCCTCGAGGTCCGCGGCGCGCCGACGACGATCCGGACCGGCTCCGTGGCGATCGCCGCGATCACCTCGTGCACGAACACCTCCAACCCCACCGTGATGGTCGGGGCCGGGCTGCTCGCCCGGAATGCCGTCGCGCGCGGGCTCCGCGTCCCGTCGACGGTGAAGACCTCGCTGGCCCCGGGCTCGCGGGTCGTCACGGCATATCTCGAGGACGCCGGCCTGATGGATCCGCTCGAGCGACTCGGGTTCGCCCTCGCCGGCTACGGCTGCACGACGTGCATCGGCAATTCCGGCCCGCTCGACGAGCCGATTGCGACCGCGATCGAGGCCCATGAGCTCGTCACCGCGGCGGTCCTGTCCGGCAACCGCAACTTCGAGGGCCGCATCCATCCGCTCGCGCGCGCGAGCTACCTCGCCTCGCCGCCCCTCGTCGTCGCGTTCGCGCTCGCGGGCCGGGTCGACATCGACCTGACGACCGAGCCGCTCGGGATCGACGACGACGGGACGCCGGTCTTCCTCGCCGACATCTGGCCCGCGCCCGAGGAGATCCGCTCGGTCATCCGCGACGCGATCGACCCGGAGCTGTTCCGGCGAACGTACGCGAGCGTCTTCGAGGGCGACGATCGCTGGCGGGCGCTGCCGATCCCCGACGGCGACCGCTACGAGTGGGATCCGGCCTCGACGTACATCGCTCGCCCGCCCTTCTTCGAGGGCATGACCCTCGACGCGGCCGCGGTCCGAGACATCGTCGACGCTCGAGCCCTCGCGGTCCTGGGCGACTCGGTCACCACCGACCACATCTCGCCGGCCGGCTCGATCAACGCGAAGGCGCCCGCCGGCCAGTGGCTCCAGGAGCACGGTGTCGGGCCGCTCGAGTTCAACTCGTACGGCGCCCGCCGGGGCCAGCACGAGGTGATGATCCGGGGCACGTTCGGGAACATCCGGCTCCGGAACGCCCTCGTCCCCGATCGCGAAGGCCCGTACACGACGCACCTTCCGAGCGGCGACGAGCTGTTCATCTACGACGCGGCCGTGCGCTACGCCGCCGACGCCGTGCCGCTCATCGTGATCGCCGGCAAGGAGTACGGCTCGGGGTCGTCGCGCGACTGGGCCGCGAAGGGTACGCTGCTGCTCGGCGTCCGCGCCGTCATTGCCGAGTCGTACGAGCGGATCCACCGGACGAACCTCGTCGGGATGGGCGTGCTGCCCCTCCAGTTCCTCGACGGCGAGAACGCGGCGAGCCTCGGGCTGACGGGGCGCGAGTCGTTCACGATCCACGGCCTCGAGGCCGGACCGGTGCCGCGCGCGCGCCTCACGGTCGAGGCGACGACCGATGGCGGCGCGCGGCGGACGTTCGAGGTCCTGTGCCGCCTCGACGGTCCGATCGAGCTCGACTACTACCGTGCCGGCGGCATCCTGCCGGCAGTGCTTCGTCGCCTCGCGACCGAGGCTTAGGCGCGGATCTCGCGGAGCTTGCTGGCGAGCTGATCGCCGGTCAGATCGCCGACTTCAACCACCTTGCGTCGGGCGGTCGCCCCCGACAGGATCCGAAGTCGGGTCGGGGCGACGTCCAACGCATTGGCGAGGACCCGGATGACCGCCTGATTCGCGGCTCCGTCGGCCGGTGGTGCCGTGACGCGGACCCGGACCGAGCCGTCAGCGAGCGCCTCGACCGAGTTGGTCGCCGCCCGAGCCGTCACCTGGACGGTGACACGGGCTCCCGCGACCACGTCACGCCTCCACGGCCCGCGCCGGGACGGTCGCGACGGACCGGCGGTCGAGCCAGAACAGGAACCCGGTCAGGACGGCCGCGCCGACACAGACCAGCCCGCCGGCGAACATGACCTGGCGGACGCCGATGACGCTGGCAAACACGCCGGCCGCCGCTGTGGACACGATCGTTGTCGTCGACGTTGCAGCGTTCACCGCGCCGAGGACTCGACCCCGGACCGAGTCTGTCGTCGCCGTCTGCATGATCGTCTGGGTGGCCGCCTGCAGCGGGGTGACGAGCCAGCCGGCCAGGAACAGCAGGACGAGCAGGAACCACACGTTCGGGGCGACCGACAACGACAGGATCAGGATGCTGATCCCGCCGATGGCGCCGACGATGATCGCCTGGGGCGACAGTCGGGCCGCGATCACGCCGATCATGCCGGCGGCCAACACCATCGAGAGCGTCTGGGCGCCTTCGATCGGGCCGGCCCAGGCCGGCGTCGCGTGGAGCACATCCACGAGGAACGGCACGAACAGGATGTTGACCGCACCGAGGCCGAGCATCGCGAAGCTCAGGCCGGTGACGGTGGCAACGAGGACGCGCGAGGACGCGATCACGCGCAGCCCGGCGCCGACCGAGGCGGCGAACCCGGTGTCGACGGCATGGGCCTCCGCGACCGGGGCGCCGAGGCGAGCGTCGACCCGGCTCACGATCGCGACCGAGGCGAGGAACGTCGCGGCATCGATGATGAAGACGGGCCAGGCCTGCCCCGTCGCGGCGAACATGACCCCGGTGACGGTCGCGCCCAGGAGACTCGCGATCATCCGGCCCATCTGTCCGAGGCCGTTGGCCGCCATGAGCCCTTCCGCGGGCACGACGCGCGGGATGAGCGCCCCACGCGCCGGCGTGAAGAGGGTGCCGATCGTGGCCTGTACGAACGCCAGGACGAACAGGAGGGGCAGGCGCTCGAGCGTGCCGGCAACGACGAAGCCGAGCACGAGCACCGCGCGGAGGCTGTCCGACAGGATCATGATCCGGCGCCGATCGAAGCGATCCGCGACCGCCCCGGCCAGGATCCCGCCGACCATCGACGGCACCGCGACCGCGATCGAGAGGCCGGCCAGGACCGCCGGCGAGTGGGTCAGCGCGTTGACCAGGAAGAACAACGCCATGAACGTCATGCCGTCGCCGACATCGGAGATCGCCTGGGCGACGAAGAGCTTCCGGAACTCGGCAATTCGCAGCACCGCGCGATTGCCGAGGGCGGCCGGCCGAGGTTCAGTCATCGCGGGTCTCCTTCAGGCGTCTCGTCGGCCGGTCGCGGCGTGCGGTAGAGGGCGATGAGGAAGCCCCACGGCACCGCGTCCGGGAGCTCCTTGTCGGTCTCGTACTCGGCCATGAGCGCGAGCAGACGCGACCGGAATTCGGCGGCTCGAGCCGGTGGGAGCATCGCCAGGCCGCGGGACATGAGCGGCCGGTCCGGCTCGGTCCCGGCAGGATCGCCGTCGGTGGCCGCTTCCGGGTGGGCCGAGAGGTAGTCATGCAGCGCTCTGGCCACTTCCTCCCGAGCGGAGTCGAAGACCGTGTGGAGGAGGTCCCGACCGGCGTCGGCGAGGCTCGGGTCGCCGGAGAGCAGGCGATGATCGAGCCGGAACGACAGCGCCGCGACGCGGTAGCGCGATTCGATGATCCCCGACACGACGCGCTGCGAGGCGAGCCGAATGAGGTCGCGGTCGAGGAGCAGCTCGATGTGGTGATACAGCCGCGTCTGCGGCACCTTGAGCTCGGCCGCGAGCTCTTTCGCGGTCCAGTCCTCCTCGACGTGGGCGACCATCGTCTCGAGGATCTTCAGGCGCAACGGATCCGAGAGCGCCTTCAGCGTCTCGACATCCGAGACCACGCGCTCCGGGTCGGGCACGTCGTGGCTACCGGTCGTCGCGACATCGGCTCGTTGCGTGGCGCCAACCATTCGATCACTCCGCATCATTCAACGATTGCTGAACGTCAGCCTAGCGTTGAAACGCAGCGTGTCAAGCGGTGATGTCGAACGGAGGTGGTGGGCGATACTGGACTCGAACCAGTGACCTTGCGGATGTGAACCGCACGCTCTAACCAACTGAGCTAATCGCCCCAGGCGCGCCCGATGGCGCGGGCCCGGATCATAGCAACGGGCCCGAGCGAACTCCGGCGGCTGCCGACGCGTACTCTGCGCAGATGCCCAACGCCCCGACGACCGACGCGTCCCGCCGGTTCTGGGACGACCTTCGCGCCCAGGTCGCGCGCGCCGTCATCGGCGCGGATGCGCCGCTGCGCCTCATTGCGGTCGCGATCCTGGCCGGCGGCCACGTCCTCCTCGAGGACGTGCCGGGCACCGGCAAGACCCTCCTCGCTCGAGCGGTCGCCCGCTCCCTCGGCCTGAAGACCTCGCGGATCCAGGGCACGCCCGACCTCCTGCCGGTCGACGTGACCGGCTCGAGCCTGTTCGAGGGATCGGCGCTCCGGTTCGTCCCGGGCCCCGTCTTCACGAACGTCCTCCTCGTCGACGAGATCAACCGGGCCACACCACGGACGCAATCGGCCCTCCTCGAGGCGATGCAGGAGACGCAGGTTTCCGTCGAGGGCACGACCCGTCCCCTGCCCCAGCCGTTCCTCGTGCTCGCGACCCAGAACCCGATCGAGTTCGAGGGCACGTTCGCACTCCCCCAGGCGCAGCTCGACCGGTTCCTGCTACGGGCGCGAATCGGCTATCCCGACGAGAAGGGTGAGCGGGCGATCGCCCGTCGCTACCAGGCGTCCGCCGAGCCGCTCGACGCGCTCGAGGCGATCAGCGATGAGGCCCGGATCCTCGAGCTTCGCGACCTCGTTCGCCAGGTCCGCGTCGCCGACGAGGTCGAGGCGTATGTCACCGCCATCACCCGCGGCACGCGCATCAACCCGGACATCGAGCTGGGCGCGAGCCCCCGCGCGACGGTCGCGCTCTACCGCGCCGCGCAGGCGCTGGCCGTCCTCGACGGCCGCTCGTACGTCCTGCCGGACGACGTGAAGGAGCTCGCGCCCGCGGTCCTCGAGCACCGGCTCACGGTCGACCTCGACAGCGCGATCAAGGGCGTGACCGCCGCGACGGCGATCGCCGCGGTCCTCGGAAGCGTGCCGGCGCCGCCACTGCCGACCAGCTGAGCCGTGCGCCTCGCCCCCACCGCGTCGGTCGTGCTCATCGTCGCCGGGGCGCTCGCGCACGTGCCGGTGATGATGGTGCTGGGGCTCGTGGCCGGGATCGTGGAGCTGGGGCACGCGGCCTGGGAGCGCCGCGGCCTCCGGGGCGTTGACTATGTCCGCCACCTCGACACTGATCGGGTCGGCTGGGGCGACGAGGTCGGCCTCACGATCGAGGTCTGGAACCGGACCGGGCTGCCGCTGCCGTGGGTCCGGGCCGACGACGACCCGGCGCCCGGCATCACGGTCCTCGACCAGCCGCTCGTCGAGACGGATCGGATCGGCGACGTCCTCCGGAACGTCTGGACCCTTGCGCCATCCGAGCGTGTCTTCCGCCACCTCCGGCTCGTGACGGACCGCCGCGGGGTCTTCACCCTCGGGCCCGTTCGGCTCTCGGGGGGCGATCTCTTCGCCCGGCCGACGACGTTCGAGGAGCGCGGCGGCATCGATCGGTTCATCGTCCGACCCCGTGTCGTGGCGGCCCCGGAGCTGGCCCGGCCCGATCGTTGGGGCGAGATCGAGCGAGCCCGGACCGGCCTGAGCGAGGACCCGTCGCGGTTCGCCGGGATCCGGCCCTGGGTTCCGGGCGATTCGATCCGTCGCATCCATCCGCGGGCGAGCGCTCGGCTCCGACAGCCGATGGTCAAGCGCTACGAGCCGTCGCGCGATCGCGAGGTCCTCATCGCCCTCGACATCCAGATCGAGACCGAATCCTCGTGGTCCTCGGCGGTGAATCCCGACGAGGTCGAGGCGCTCTACGTCGTGGCCGCCTCACTGGCGACCTCGCTCGAGCGTGGCCACTCGGCGTTCGGAATCGTCGCCGCGGGCTACGCCCACTCGACCCGGAAGCTCGCCTCGGTCGCGATCTCCGATGCGCCCGGCCAGGCGGGTCGCGTCCTCGACCTGCTCGCCCGCCTGTCGACCTTCCCGTCGGCGTCATTCGAGCGGCTCCTCGCGATCGTTCGCCGGAGCGTGCGGCCCGGCACGGTCGTCATCGCCCTGACCTGCCGCGAGCCTGACGCGTTCCTGCGCTCGTTCCGGCTCCTCGAGCGAGCCGGCTGCCACGTCGTCGTCCTCGCGAGCGGGCCCGACGCCGTCGCCAACGCCCGCCGCGCCCGGGCGGCCGGCTTCACGGCTCGAACGGCGGTTCTCGACGGCCCCTGGCCGAGCGCCGGCCGGCTGCTCGTCGCATGAACCGGGCCAGCCGCGCCCCGCTGCTCGTCCGACTCGCGCCGCTCGGGCTCATCGTGGTCGCCGAGGCCGCGTGGATCGCGATCGTCGGCGGGCTCATCCAGGAGTACAGCCTCCGCGCGCCCATCCTGGGCGTCGTCGAGCTCGGGGCGTTCGTGCTGCTCGGTGCGATCGCGGCCAACGTCCTCGCGCGGCGCCTGCGGCCCGGTCGCTGGGCGGTCGCGTCGATCCTGATCGTGGCCGCGGGGACCCTGGCAGGGATCCTCGCCGCGCCGGACGCCCGGGCGGCCCTCGAGGGGCCCGGCGGCGGGCTCGCCGCGGCCGTGGCCCGCCACCCCGGTGGCCTCGTTGCCGGGCTCGCCGTCTTCCGGGGCTTCCGACACGCCCGGCTGCCGCTCGACGAAGACGCCCTCCGCCATCTCTTCGCCGGCGGCGCGGTCGTCGCGATCTTCGGATCGCTTGCCGGCACGCTCGTCGCCGAGCCGTTCCGGGATCGATTCCTCTCCGACGCGCTCGGCCAGGTCGTGCTCTTCGCGGTCACCGCGGTCCTCGGCCTCGCGCTCACGCGCCAGCTCACCGCCGAGCTCGAGGGCGCGGAGCGCTGGACGCCGAACACGTCGTGGCTCGGCCTCGTCGCGATCGTCGTCGCGATCACCGGCTTCGCCGTCGTACCGGCCTCGACGATCGCCTCGCCGCTCGTCGAGCTGGCGATCTACCTGCTGCTCGCGGCCCTCCTCGTCGTCGGCGCGTTGATCGGGTGGACCCGGCAGACCGTGGCGGGGCTCATCGCGGTGGTCGTCGTCTTCGTCGTCATCGGCATCTTCCTGAGCATGAGCCCATCGGAATCCGCGGATCCGGGATCGATCGGGGCCGGGGGCGGCCTGCCGACGGGCGGCGATGGCGGCTCCGGCGCCAGCGCGGCCTCGGCCATTCCGATCGAGGTCGTGTACGGCCTCGCCGTCGTGCTCGTCGCCCTGATCGTCGGCGCGCTGGCCTGGTACTGGGCCCAGGGTCGAGGGCTCGCCGTGGTGGCGCCCGCGCTCGAGACACGGTTCATCGATCGAAGTCGCGGCAACGAGCCGTCACGCCCGGCGCCCGGCTGGCTGGCCCGGCTCGGGATCCACCTGTCGCCCGGCGACGCGCCGAACGCCTATCTCGCCCTGATCCGAGAGCTCGCCGGCAAGGTCGGCGTCGAACGCGACGCTGCCGAGACGCCGCGCGAGCACGCCCACCGTCTGCGGACCTCGGGCACGCCGGCGCTCGGGCTCGAGCTGCTCGCCGCCGACTACGCGCTCGCCCGGTTCGCCGGCGAGCGCCTCACGCCGCGCGAGCACCGTCGCGGCGTCGATCGCTGGCGGGCGCTGCGGCTCCGCCTGAGCGCCCGCTCGGAGGAGATCCGCGCCACGGCGGCGGCCATCGAGCTCGAGAAGCTGGACCGCGGGCAGCGCTTCGAGCGAACGATGACCGGCGCCGCCCAGCCGGGCGATGCCCCGCCGACCGACGTCACGCCCCACGGCTAGGTCGCGGGCGCTCGCCTCCGCCTAGACCTTCGCCGTCGGGCGGGCGCCGAAGAGGGCCCGCCCGACACGGACGTGGGTCGCACCCTCCTCGACCGCGACCTCGAAGTCGTCGCTCATGCCCATCGAGAGGGCGGGGCCAAGTCCCGAGTGCGCGGACCGAAGCCGCTCGGCAAGCGCCCGCAACGCGACGAACGTCGGGCGAGCCGCCCCCGGGTCCGTGACGAGTCGCCCGACGGTCATCAGCCCATCGATCCGGAGACCGCCGAGGCCGAGGAGCTCCGCCAGGCTCGCGGCGACGACATCGGGCGTGAACCCGGCCTTCGCCGGATCGGCGTCGACGTTCACCTGCAGGAGGATCGGGAGTGGCGCGCGGTCCAGCTCGATGGCGATGCGCGAAAGCCGCACGGCAAGCTCCACGGAGTCCACCGACTCGATGACGTCGAACGTCTCGATGGCCCGCTTCGCCTTGTTCGACTGGAGCGGCCCGACGAGATGCCAGGTCGCGCCGGGCGCGTCGGGTCGCTTCTCGGCGGCCTCCTGGACTCGGTTCTCGCCGAGCGTGTCGAGCCCGGCCGCGATCGCCGCCCGGATACGGTCAGCCCCGACTGTCTTCGTGACCGCGACGAGCTGGACGTCGGCCGGATCGCGCCCAACCCGGCGAGCCGCGGCGTCGATCCGCCCGAGGACCTGCTCTCGGGCGCGCGCGATCGCGTCGCGCTCCAAGGGGTCCACGAGTCAGTACCGGGCGCTCAGCCGTGCTCCGCGCAAGGCGACGCCGAGCCGGTGCAGCGAGCGCACCCCAGGGTGCGTGAGCGAACCCGCGGAGGCGTCAACGCCGCGCGGGGCGCGGATCAGCGCCCGCGCCTGAGGAAGGAGGGGATCTCCAGGTCGTCCGCGTCGTAGGCGGGCTTCTTCATCGGGACCGGCTCGCCAACCGAACGCGCGGCTCGGCCGCTGTCAGCCATGGCCTCGTCCATGCGCGCCGTCGGCGCGTCGGGCACGCCGACGTCGGAGAGCTGGCTCCGCTGGCGCTCGAGCTCCTCGAGGAAGTCGCGAGGCGGTCGTGCGCCGGCGTCGGCCGGGGCGGCGCTCTGGGCGGTCCGGGCGCCGGCCAGGCGGCGGTTGTCGAAGCCCGTCGCGATGACCGTGATCTGGACCTCGTCGCCGAGCCGGTCGTTGAAGCTCGTCCCGAAGATGATGTTCGCCTCGGGGTCGGCCGCGGCGCGGATCTCCTCGGCGGCCTCGGTGACCTCGAACAGCGACAGGTTCGACGAACCCGTCACGTTGAAGAGGATCCCCTGGGCGCCCGAGATGTTGACCTCGAGGAGCGGGCTCGCGATCGCCTGCTTCGCGGCGTCGATCGCGCGGTTCTCGCCCGATGCC
>Ga0207676_10000952_pt1 | contig 22371 bp, 22 predicted proteins | sample KBSSwiS72_FD_184307 | JGI IMG/M metagenome (GOLD analysis project Ga0207676, IMG submission 184307) | Switchgrass rhizosphere microbial communities from Kellogg Biological Station, Michigan, USA - KBS Switchgrass S7-2 (SPAdes) (version 2) | ecosystem: Host-associated > Plants > Roots >...
CTCCCGAGGGTGCGCCGATGGATGCTCCGCAGCGCGGTCCGCGTGGCGGCCGTGGTCGTGGTGGCCCGGGCGGCGGTCCTGGCGGCAATCGCGGTGGCCGTGACGGCAACCGTGGCGGTCGTCGCGACGACCGTCGTGGCGGCGCCGATGACGGCGGCGAAGAGCTGATCGAGAAGCTCGTCCACATCAACCGCGTCTCCAAGACGGTGAAGGGCGGCAAGCGCTTCGGCTTCGCGGCGCTGGTCGTCGTGGGCGACGGCAAGGGCCGGGTCGGCTTCGGCCATGGCAAGGCGCGCGAAGTGCCGGAAGCCATCTCCAAGGCGACGGCCGCTGCCAAGAAGGCGATGGTCCGCGTTCCGCTGCGCGAGGGTCGCACGCTGCATCATGACGGCAATGGCCACTTCGGTGCCGGCCGCGTGACGCTGCGCTCGGCGCCGCAGGGTACCGGCATCATCGCCGGCGGCCCGATGCGCGCCGTGTTCGAGAGCCTCGGCGTGGCCGATGTGGTGACCAAGTCGGTCGGCACTTCCAACCCGTACAACATGATCCGGGCGACCTTCGAGGCACTGACCTCGCAGACCTCGCCCAAGGCCGTGGCGCAACGCCGTGGCAAGAAGATCGCCGACCTGCTCGGCCGTGGCGGTTCACAGACCGCCCAGGCCGACGCCGAAGCGATCGCGGAGTAAGACAGATGGCGAAGAAGCAGGAAGCTGCCGGCAAGACGGTGACGGTGACCCAGACGGGTTCGCCGATCCGCCGCGAGAAGGATCAGCGCGCGACGCTGATCGGCCTGGGCCTCAACAAGATGAACCGCACCCGCGAGCTGCAGGACACCCCCGAGGTTCGGGGCATGATCCGCAAGGTCGCGCACATGGTGACGGTCGCGGAGTAACGCACTAGCTCGTGGCCGCTTCGGTGGTCGCGGGTTAGGTGAGGGTCTTCTTGTTCTTCCCCCTCGGGATTGGGACAAGAAGGCCCTCACATCATTCATTCAACGAAATTTCCGCTGCCCCGGCAGCGGGATGCGCGACAAAAGCGAAAGCGAGTGCACGATATGAAACTGAACGAACTCCGCGACAATGCGGGCGCCCGTAAATCCCGCATGCGCGTCGGACGCGGCATCGGCTCGGGCAAGGGCAAGACTGGTGGCCGCGGCCATAAGGGCCAGAAGAGCCGCGAAGGCGTCTCGATCGCCGGCTTTGAGGGCGGCCAGATGCCGCTGCACATGCGCCTGCCGAAGCGCGGCTTCAACAATGTCTTCGCCAAGGACTTTGCCGAGGTGAATCTCGGCGCGATCCAGAAGGTCATCGACGCCGGCAAGCTCGACGCCAAGGGCACGATCGATCACGCCACGCTGAAGGCCGCCGGCCTGGCGCGCGGCGGCAAGGACGGCGTCCGCCTGCTCGGCAAGGGCACGCTGACCAGCAAGCTGAGCTTCTCCGTCAACGGCGCGTCGAAGGGCGCGATCGAGGCGGTCGAGAAGGCCGGCGGTTCGGTCGAGGTCATCGCCTTCGTTCCCGCGGCCGAAAAGGCTGCCGCCAAGAAGGGCAAGGCGCGTCTCGCGCGCATCGCCGTCAAGGCGGAAAAGACGGCTGAAGCGGCCACCGCCGCCAAGGCTGCCAAGGCAAAGTAAATTTCCTCCCGGCCTTTTGCGCGCCGGGGTTAGACAAGGCCGATTGGGCGCCTATATGAGCGGCGGGGGCGCGGACAACGCATCTCCGCCGTTCTTGTTTCCAGGACCAACATCATAATGGCATCCGCAGCCGACCAGATGGCCTCCGGGCTCAACCTGTCAAAGTTCGCCCAGGCGACCGATCTCAAGAAGCGCCTGTGGTTCACGATCGGCGCGCTGATCGTGTTCCGGTTGCTGTCCTATGTGCCGCTGCCGGGTATCGATGCGACGCAGCTGAGCTTCCTGGCCGACAAGACCACTGGCGGCGTGCTCGACTTCTTCAACAATTTCTCGGGCGGTTCGCTCAAGCGGATGAGCATCATCGCGATGGGCGTGATGCCGTACATCACCGCCTCGATCGTCGTGCAGCTCGCCACCTCGCTGTCGCCGCAGCTCGCCGCGATCAAGAAGGAAGGCGAGAGCGGGCGAAAGCGGCTCAACCAGTACACCCGCTACGGCACGGTCGCGCTGACCGCTGTGCAGGGATATTTCCTCGTCGCCGGGCTCGAGGCTTATGGCGTGAACGAGGGTCATCCGGCAGTGGTCGACCCCGGCATGCTGTTCCGTATCGTCGCGGTGATCTCCCTGGTCGGCGGCACCATGTTCCTGATGTGGATCGGCGAGCAGATCACCAGTCGCGGCATTGGCAACGGCATGTCGCTGATTATCATGTCGGGCATCGTCGCCAATCTGCCGACCAATCTCTACAACCTCGCTGAGGGCGGCCGTTCGGGCTCGCTCGACGCGACGCGCTTCATCGGGATCATCGCGGCAGTGGTCTTCCTGGTGCTGTTCATCTGTTTCATGGAACGCGCCCAGCGGCGCATTCTGATCCAATACCCCAAGCGCCAGACGCAGCGCGGGATGCAGGCCGACCGCAGTCACCTGCCGTTGAAGCTCAACACCGCCGGCGTGATCCCACCGATCTTCGCCTCGTCGCTGTTGCTGATGCCGGTCACCATCACCCAGTTCGCCGGCAGCAAGCCGGGCGGCTCGGGCTGGTGGAACGACGTGGTCATCACGCTCAACCAGTATCTGCAGCACGGTTCGCTGGTGTACATGCTGCTGTATGGCGGCGGCATCATCTTCTTCTCGTTCTTCTACACCGCCGTGGTGTTCAACCCGGAAGAGACCGCCGACAACCTCAAGCGCTATGGCGGGTTCATTCCCGGCATCCGCCCGGGCAAGGCGACCGAGAATTATTTCGACTATGTGCTGACCCGGATCACGGTGATCGGCGCAGCCTATCTCGCGGTGATCTGTCTGGTGCCGGAATATCTCGTCTCGGCACTGGCGATTCCATTCTATCTTGGCGGGACCAGCCTGCTCATCGTCGTCAACGTGACGATGGACACGGTAACGCAAATCCAGAGCCATTTGCTCGCGCACCAATATGGTGACCTGATCAAGAAGGCGAAGCTGAAGGGTGGGCGTCTCCGCTAAGAGGGGCGCAAGCCGTAAGGGAGTTGGGGCTTGAACATCATTCTCTTGGGTCCGCCGGGTGCCGGTAAAGGCACGCAGGCGAGCCGTCTGGAAGCCGATCGCGGCATGGTGCAGCTGTCGACCGGCGACATGCTGCGTGCCGCGGTAAAGTCGGGCACGCCGGTTGGCCTGCAGGCCAAGGCCGTGATGGAAGCGGGCGAGCTGGTCTCCGACGCGATCGTCTCGGGCATCATCGGCGAGCGGCTCGACCAGCCCGATACCGCCAGTGGCGTGATCTTCGATGGCTATCCGCGCACTGCGGCACAGGCCGATCAGCTCGACGCGCTGCTGGCCGAGCGCGGCCGTACGCTCGACAAGGTGATCGAGCTCGACGTCGATGAGGATGCGCTGGTCGAACGTATCGTCGGCCGTTTCACCTGCGCCAGTTGCGGGGCGGGATATCACGACCTGTTCAAGCAGCCCAAGGTCGCTGGCACCTGCGACGTGTGCGGTTCGCATGAGTTCAAGCGTCGCCCGGACGACAATGAGGAAACCGTGCGCACCCGCATGGCCGAATATCGTGCCAAGACCGAACCGATCATCCCGATCTACGAAAAGCGCGGCCTGCTCGCGCGGGTCGACGGCATGGCGGATATGGATGTCGTGACCCGCGCGATCGAGACAATCCTCGACGGCGCGAAATAGCCGCTTTTCCCGCGACGGTGGGGGATGACGGGAGGGACTTCCCCCGGCTAGAATGACCTCTCACCGATCGGGGAGGTTACGAATGTCGCGCTTTGCCTTGCTTGCCGCCCCGTTGTTCGCCCTCGGCGCGGCCGCGCCAGCCGAGGTTACCCAATCGAGCGCCGCCGGTTTCGAGATCAGCCAGACCATCACCGCCGACGCGCCAATCGCGCAGGTGTGGGAAACGCTACGCGCGCCGCAGCGCTGGTGGGACAAGGAGCACACCTATTCGGGCGACAGCGCCAACCTCTATCTCGACAGCCAGGCGACTGGCTGTTTCTGCGAGCGGCTGCCGGGCAAGGGCAGCATCGAGCATGCCCATATCGTCTATATCCAGCCGCCGCGCATGATCCGCCTGGTCGGCGGGCTCGGGCCGCTCCAGGCCGAGGCGGTCAATGCCACGCTGACTTTCAAGCTCGATCCGGAAGGATCGAACGCCACCAGGATCACCATGACCTATGTCGTCGGCGGCTATGTCCGCGCCGGAGCTGATACGCTGGCGCCCAAGGTCGATGAGGTGCTCGCGCTGCAGATGGTCAATCTCAAGGGCGCTTCGGAGGCCCCGCCGCCACCTCCGAAGTAGCCTTCCTCATGCTGCTGCGAAGGCGCGATGACAAATTCTTCATGTCGACTTCATCGCCTCGCGCGGTGCCGCCGCCTATCCGGAGAACGTCACTGCTGCACGCGGTGGAAGTTCTTGTCAGTTCGGTGTCCGCACTCCCGGGGACACCGAAGGCCGGCGGAAAGCTCGCTTTCCGCCGGCCTCATTTCATTCTACGCTGGCCGCTCGTTTCGGAAATGCCGCCCATGACCCGCAAGCTGCTGATCGTAGAGGATGATGCCGCCACGGCGAGCTACCTCGCCAAGGGCCTGGGCGAAGCCGGCTTTTCGGTCGAGACCTGCGCCGATGGGCGCGACGGGCTGTTTCTGGCGACCGAGGGCATCTTCGACCTGATCATCGCCGATCGCATGTTGCCGGGCCTCAACGGGCTGGCGATGGTCGGGGCGATCCGTGCCGCCGGCATTCGTACGCCGACCATGATCCTCTCGGCGCTGGCCTCGGTCGACGACCGCATCGATGGCCTGCGCGCGGGGGCGGACGACTATCTCGTCAAGCCCTTCTCCTTTGCCGAGCTGTCGGCTCGGGTGGAGGCGCTGCTGCGCCGTGCCGAGCATGTTCCGACCAATGCCCAACCGACCCGCCTGACCGTCGGCGACCTCGAGATCGATCTGCTCGGGCGCACGGTGACGCGCGAGGGGCGCTCGATCGCGCTCGGCGCGCGCGAGTTCAACCTGCTGGAATATCTCGCTCGCCATGCCGGCCAGGTCGTCACGCGCACGATGATGCTGGAGAAGATCTGGAACTATCATTTCGATCCCGGTTCCAACGTCGTCGACGTGCATATCGGACGATTGCGCCGCAAGATCGAGGAAGGCTTCGGTGCCCCGATCCTTCATACCGTGCGCGGCGCCGGCTATCGCCTGTCGGTCGAAGCATAGCAGCGGGTTCGACCTTCAGGCCGATGCGGCTCTCGGTCACGGCGCGTATCGCACTGCTGGCGATCGCGTTGGCGCTGGTTTCAAACCTCGTGCTGGTCGCCTTTGTCTGGCGGCAAATCCATGACGACGCGATCGATGCGCTGCGGCGGGACACGATCGAGCAATCGGACGCGCTCGTCGCGGTCTACCGCTCGGGTGGGCTGCCGGCGCTGACCCGCGCGATCGAGGAAGCACGCGCGCCGGGCGATCGCTCGCTGGTCATCGCCGTGGTCGACAATGAGGGGCAGCGCCTGATCGGTAGCGGTCCCGACGACATCACCGTGTCCGGCTCGCCCGCACCGACCAGCTTTCGCATGGGCATGATGGGGGCGGCGCCACCCTGGTCGGAGCGCGAGGCAGGTTATTCGGTTCGGCAGGTCGGCCCCAACTGGCTGGTCAGCGGCCGGTTGCTCGATGACTGGCAGCAGGAGCAGCGTGGCATCGAGAGCGCGATGCTGGCCGCCACCTTGCTCTCGCTGGCGCTGGGCGTTGGCGGCGGGCTGGTCGTGACGCGGTATGTCGGGCGGCGGCTCAACAGCGTCGCCGACGCGATCGAGGGGGTGGCGGGCGGTGATATTTCGCGACGCGTGGTCGGTGCGCCAGGCGGTGGCGATGCCTTCGACCGGCTGGCGACGCGGCTCAACGCGATGCTCGACAAGGTCGAGCGGCTGATGACCGAGCTGCGCGTCGTCACCGACAGTCTCGCGCATGACCTGCGCTCGCCGCTGGCACGACTGCGAACCAAGACCGAGACGGCGGTGCTGCTGAGCGATACAGCGCAGCGCGACGCCGCGCTTGGCGGGCTGCTGGTCGAAACCGACCTCGTGATGCGCATGCTGACCATGCTGATCGAGATCAGCCGCGCCGAGTCGGTTTCGCGCGATCGCTTCGCGACGATCGATCCGGCGGAACTGGTCGAGGAGATCGCCGAACTCTACCAACCCGTCGCCGAGGAAGCGGGGTTGCGCTTTACCGCGGCAATCGAACTGCACCCACTGCACGTCACGCTGCACCGCGAATTGATCACCCAGGCGATCACCAACCTGATCGACAATGCCTTGCGTCATGGCGCGTCGGGTGGCGAAGTGACGCTGAGGCTGTCGAGCGAGCATGGCGAAATACGTTTCCAGGTCGAGGATCGCGGACCCGGTATCGCCGACGCCGATCATGAGCGCGCGCTCAGTCGCTTCGGGCGGCTCGACAATGCGCGCAGTACGCCCGGCGCCGGGTTGGGGCTGTCGCTGATCGCCGCCGTCGCGCGGCTCCATGGTGGGCGATTCGAGTTGCGCGACAATGCTCCCGGTCTGGTCGCGACAATCGTCGTTCCGATCTGAGCGGGCGGACAGGGCGGTGTGATCGGCTTTGTGCGGTTGTGGCATATTTCGCGTTCGGCTAATGCCGCTGGCGCGGACGCGTGACGATTTTCCGTCGCGGCCATCACGCGTTGCTTGACACCGGGCGGTCCACATCTTAACTGACCCTTATTCCGAAACACCGGTTTCCGGCGGCGCTCGTTTGCGCTCGCCGGTATCGTGCGTTTCGGATTGCAACGCGTTGAGATGGGGTGCGCTGCCATGCTGCACCCTGTGGAGCTAGGAGAACAAGTTTCATGGCACGTATCGCCGGGGTCAACATCCCGACCAACAAGCGCGTCGTTATCGCGCTGACCTACATCCACGGTATCGGCCCCGCCAAGGCGAAACAGATCACCGACAAGCTGAGCATCGCGCCCGAGCGCCGCGTTCAGGACCTGACCGATCAGGAAGTGCTGCAGATTCGCGAAGCGATCGATGCCGATCACACCGTCGAGGGTGATCTGCGTCGCGAGACCGCGATGAACATCAAGCGTCTGATGGATCTGGCCTGCTATCGCGGCCTGCGTCATCGCAAGGGTCTGCCGGTCCGCGGCCAGCGCACGCATACCAATGCGCGCACTCGCAAGGGCAAGGCGAAGCCGATCGCTGGCAAGAAGAAGTAAGACGCAGGGCGGCCGCGTGCCGCTCGCTCTTCAGCAAATTAGGTCAGGAATTCCATTATGGCACGCGAACCTCAGCGCATCCGGCGCCGTGAACGCAAGAACATCACTTCCGGCGTCGCGCATGTGAACGCCAGCTTCAACAACACCATGATCACCATCACCGATGCCCAGGGCAACGCCATTTCATGGTCGTCCGCGGGCATGATGGGGTTCAAGGGCAGCCGCAAGTCGACGCCGTACGCGGCGCAGGTCGCTGCGGAAGACGCGGGCAAGAAGGCCGCCGAGCATGGCGTCCGCACGCTCGAGGTTGAGGTCAAGGGTCCGGGTTCGGGTCGTGAGTCGGCGCTTCGTGCGCTGCAGGCGGTCGGTTTCCAGATCACCTCGATCCGCGACGTGACCTCGATCCCGCACAACGGCGTTCGCCCGTCCAAGCGTCGTCGCGTCTGATTTTCGTCGGTCCGCGCGCGATTGATCACGCCGCGCGGACGATTTTCACGGTCGGAGCAAGCCCCCGCTCCGGCCCTAGATAGGGGAAGCCCGTGTCCGTCAACGCTAAGAACTGGCAGGAATTGAAGAAGCCGAGCGGCCTCGAAAAGAAGCCGGGCGGCGATCAGAAGCGCAAGGCGACGTTCGTCGCCGAGCCGCTGGAGCGTGGCTTCGGCCTGACGCTCGGCAACGCGCTGCGCCGTGTATTGCTCTCGTCGTTGCAGGGTGCCGCCGTCACCTCGATCAAGATCGAGAATGTGCTGCACGAATTTTCATCGCTCGCCGGTGTGCGTGAAGACGTCACCGACATCGTGCTCAACGTCAAGCAGATCGCGCTCAAGATGCAGGGTGAGGGGCCGAAGCGCCTCCAGCTCTCCGCGACCGGTCCTGCCGAAGTGAAGGCCGGCGACATCGCCGTCTCGGGCGACATCGAAGTGATGAACCCCGAACTGGTGATCTGCCACCTCGATGATGGCGCGACGCTCAACATGGAGCTCACCGCCGATGTCGGTAAGGGCTATGTCGCCGCGATCGCCAACCGCCCGGCCGATGCGCCGATCGGCCTGATCCCGGTCGACGCGCTGTACTCGCCGGTGCGCCAGGTGTCGTACAAGGTCGAGAATACCCGCGTCGGGCAGGAACTCGATTACGACAAGCTGACGCTGACGATCGAGACCGATGGCACGATCACGCCGGAGGACGCGGTCGGTTATGCCGGTCGCATCCTGCAGGACCAGCTCGCGCTGTTCGTGCACTTCGACGATTCGCTGGTCACGCGCTCGGCGCCGATCGGCCATGCCGCGCCGGCTTCGACCGGCGAGGTGTCGGGCGACACGCAGCAGATCAACCGTTACCTGCTTAAGAAGGTCGACGAGCTCGAACTGTCGGTGCGCAGCGCCAACTGCCTCAAGAACGACAACATCATCTATATCGGCGATCTGGTCCAGAAGACCGAAGCCGAGATGCTGCGCACGCCGAACTTCGGCCGCAAGTCGCTCAACGAGATCAAGGAAGTGCTGTCGAGCATGGGTCTCCGCCTGGGCATGGAAATCCCGGGTTGGCCGCCTGAGAACATCGAAGAGATGGCCAAGAAGCTCGAGCAGGAAATCATGGGCTGATTGCCCGAGACTAGTGAGGCGATCGCGCAAGCGATCGTCGAACTGGACGAGGGCAAGCGATCAGCCCGGCCGGCGGGCCTGCAAATGGATAGAGATCCCGGCTTTCGCTGGGATGACGGTAAAATGGGTGGCCTCTCCGTCGCCACCTGGTCCCGGGTACCTGATACGGCCCCCGAACGAACGAGAAGGAATTACCATGCGTCATCGCGTAGGCGGCCGTAAGCTGCAACGTACCTCGGCCCACCGTATTGCGCTGTTCCGCAACATGTCGGCCGCACTGATCAAGCACGAGCAGATCACCACCACCACCGCCAAGGCGAAGGAGCTTCGCCCGTATGTGGAGAAGCTGATCACGCTCGCCAAGAAGGGTGGCCTGTCCAACCGTCGCCTGGCGCATGCGCGCCTTCTCGACGACGCGCAGCTGGTCAAGCTGTTCGACGTGCTGGCCGCGCGCTACGCCGACCGCAACGGCGGCTATACCCGCATCATCAAGGCCGGTGTCCGCGCCTCGGACGCCTCGCCGATGGCGATCATCGAATTCGTCGACCGCGACGTCACTGCCAAGGGCCAGGATTCGGGTCCGGTGATGGGCGACGAGGATTTCGACGAAGCGGCCTGATCGCCGCGGTATCGCCGAACGAGACGGGGCCTCGCGCGAGCGGGGCCCTTTTCTGTTGGCGGCGCTTGCCCTCCCGCGTGGCACGCTCGATAGCGGCGCCATGCCATCCGCATCCAGCATCAGCTATCCCGAAACCCGCCGGGTCGATCAGGTCGACGAGCAATTCGGAGTCAAGGTCGCCGATCCCTATCGCTGGCTCGAGAACGACGTGCGCGGCGATGGCGAGGTGCGGGCCTGGGTCGATGCCCAGAATGACGTCACCAACGCCTATCTCGCCACGCTCCCCGGCCGGGACATCTTCGCCGCGCGGCTGAAGCAATTGCTCGACTATGAGCGTTTCGGCGTGCCGGTGAAAAAGGGCGGACGCTATTTCTACGCACATAATGCCGGGCTGCAGAACCAGGCGGTGCTGTATGTTCGCGAGTCGCTCAATGGCCCGGCCGTGTGCTGATCGACCCCAATATCTGGTCGACGGACGGCGCCACCGCGCTCGCCGAATGGATGCCGTCGGAAGATGGCACGCGCTTGCTCTATGCGGTGCAGGATGGCGGCAGTGATTGGCGTACGATCAGGATACTCGATGTTGCGACCGGCGAATCGCTTGCCGACACGGTCGCCTGGGTGAAGTTCTCCCATCTCGCCTGGGCGAAGGATGGTTCCGGTTTCTATTATTCACGCTTTGCCGCACCGGCCGAGGGTGACGAGTTCCAGGCGACGAACGAAAACCAGCAGGTCTGCTTCCATCAGATCGGTACGCCCCAGGCCGTCGACCGGGTGATCTACGCAACACCCGACGCGCCGCGGCGCGGCCATACGGCGCAGGTTACCGATGACGGCGCATGGCTGGTCATCACCACGCATGAGGGCACCGACAATCGCTACGAGATCACCGTTGTGGACCTCGTCGACCGTGACGCGCGGCCGCGCACCATCTTCGCTGGGCTGGAGAACCAGTGGAGCCTGGCCGGCAATATCGGGGCCAATTTCTTCTGGGTGACCAACAAGGACGCGCCGCGCCTGCGGATCGTCTCGAGCGACGTTTGCGCCCCCGCCAGCGTGCTGCACGAGGTGGTGCCCGAGGATGTGGCGGTGCTGGATGGCGCCGCAATCATCGGTGGCCGGCTGCTCGCCAGCTACATGGTCGACGTGAAGCGCGAAGTGCGGCGCTACACGCTCGATGGCCAGCGCGACGGTGTCGTGCCGCTGCCCGGGATCGGCGACGCGATCGGTTTCGGCGGCGAACCCGGCGATGGCGAAACCTTCTTCGCCTTCACCAGTTTCGCGACGCCGACGACGATCTATCGCTACGACGTCGACACGGGGGCGGTGACGCCCTGGGCGGTGCCCAGGGTGGCGTTCGATCCGTCGCTTTATGTGGTGATGCAGCGCTTCTACGCCTCGAAGGACGGCACGCGGGTGCCGATGTTCATCGTGCACCGCAGGGATTTGCCGCCGGGTCCGGCGCCGACGCTGCTCTACGGTTATGGCGGCTTCAACATTTCGCTGACGCCGGGCTTCTCGGCGACGCGTATCGCGTGGCTGGAACAAGGCGGGGTGCTCGCCATCGCCAACCTTCGCGGTGGCGGGGAATATGGCCGGGCGTGGCATGACGGCGGGCGGCTCGCCAACAAGCAGAATGTGTTCGACGATTTCATCGCGGCTGCCGAGTATCTTGTCGCTGAAGGCGTTACAGCGAGCGACAGGTTGGCGATCCAGGGCGGCTCCAACGGCGGCCTGCTGGTCGGCGCGGTGGTCAACCAGCGCCCCGACCTGTTCGCCGCCGCGATCCCCCAGGTCGGGGTGATGGACATGCTGCGCTTCGACCGCTTCACTGCGGGGCGCTATTGGGTCGACGATTATGGCTATCCGTCGAAGGAAGCCGATTTCCACACGCTGCTGATCTATTCGCCCTATCACAATATCCGCGCCGGCCGGCCTTATCCGGCGATCCTCGCCGAAACCGCTGACACCGACGACCGGGTCGTGCCCGGCCACACCTTCAAATATGTCGCGATGCTGCAATCGCTCGATCTTGGGCCGAAGCCGCGGCTCGCCCGCATCGAGACGCGCGCCGGGCACGGATCGGGCAAGCCGACCGACAAGATCATCGCCGAAGCGGCTGACACCTGGGCTTTCGCCGCGCACTGGACCGGAATGGCGGTACAGCGGATTCGATAGTCGGGGACTTCCGCGCGGCGCGTCTTCTGCTATCCGGCAGCATGACCCAGCCAAGCGACTCGATCCTCATCATCGATTTCGGGAGCCAGGTGACCCAGCTCATCGCCCGCCGTGTCCGTGAGGCGGGGGTCTATAGCGAAATCGCCCCGTTCAGCGCCGCCGAAGAAGCCTTTGCGCGGATGAAACCCGCTGGCGTGATTCTCTCCGGCAGCCCCGCTTCCGTGCTGGAAGAAGGCAGTCCCCGCATCCCACAGGCCGTGATCGACAGCGGCGTGCCGATCATGGGGATCTGCTACGGCCAGCAGGTGTTGATGGCGCAGCTCGGCGGCACCGTCACGCTCGGCGACAGCGGCGAGTTCGGCCATGCCGTGATCGAGGTGAAGGACGATTGCGCGCTGTTCGACGGCCTGTGGCAGCCGGGCGAGCGGCATCAGGTATGGATGAGCCATGGCGACAAGGTGACTGCGCTCGCTCCCGGCTTCCGCCCGGTCGCGGCGAGCGCTGGCGCACCCTTCGCGGTGATCGCCGATGACGCGCGGCATTATTACGCGATGCAGTTCCATCCCGAAGTGGTCCACACGCCCGACGGTGCGAAGCTGATCGCGACGTTCGCGCGGCATGTCTGCGGGTTGGTGGGCGACTGGACGATGGCCGGCTATCGCGCCGCGAAAATTGCCGACATCCGCGCGCAGGTCGGCAAGGGCAGGGTGATTTGCGGCCTGTCGGGCGGCGTCGACAGCGCGGTGGCGGCGGTGCTGATCCATGAGGCGATCGGGGAACAGCTCACCTGCGTGTTCGTCGATCACGGGCTGATGCGCGCCGGCGAGGCCGATCAGGTCGTCAGCCTGTTCCGCAACCACTATAATATCCCGCTGGTCCATGTGGATGCGTCGGAGAAATTCCTCGGCGGGTTGGCGGGCGTCACTGATCCCGAGGCCAAGCGTAAGTTCATCGGCGGCGCCTTCATCGACATCTTCGAGCAGGAAGCACGCAAGATCGGCGGCGCGGAGTTCCTCGCCCAGGGCACGCTCTATCCCGATGTGATCGAGAGCGTCAGCTTCACCGGCGGCCCGTCCGTGACGATCAAGAGCCACCATAATGTCGGTGGCCTGCCTGCGCGGATGAACATGAAGCTGGTCGAGCCGCTGCGCGAGCTGTTCAAGGATGAGGTTCGCGCGCTCGGCCGGGAGCTTGGCCTGCCCGACATCTTCGTCGGTCGTCATCCTTTCCCCGGCCCGGGGCTGGCGATCCGGATTCCCGGCGAGGTGACCAAGGAGCGCTGCGACATCCTGCGCAAGGCCGACACGATCTATCTCGAGGAGATCCGCGCCGCTGGGCTCTACGACACGATCTGGCAGGCGTTCGCGGTGCTGCTGCCAGTGCGCAGCGTCGGCGTGATGGGAGACGGCCGCACCTATGACAACGTCCTCGCGTTGCGAGCCGTCACCTCGACCGACGGCATGACCGCGCAGGCCTTCCAGTTTCCCGGCGATTTCCTGCCGCGCGTCGCGACCCGTATCGTCAACGAGGTGCGCGGGATTAATCGCGTCACCTACGACTATACCTCCAAGCCGCCCGGCACGATCGAGTGGGAGTGATTGGGGAGCGCCTGCTCAGCTCAACCTATTCGGCGGTGACCTTGCCCAGCGCCTCGAATACACGCTCGACATATTCGGGTCGGCAGATGAGCAGATCCGGCATGTAGGTGTCGGCCTGATTGTAGATCGGCTCTGAGCCGTCAAGACGGGAGCAGTGGAGGCCGTGCGCCTTCGCCACCGCCACTGGCGCGCAGCTGTCCCATTCATATTGGCCGCCGGAATGAAGATAGATCTCGGCCTGGCCGAGTATGATCGCCATCGCCTTGGCGCCTGCCGACCCCATCGGCACCAGCTCGGCGCCCATTGCACCGGCAACCGCCACCGCCTCGGCCGCCGGCCGCGTGCGGCTGACCACCATGCGGGGCGTGCCGGTGACGGGAGGCAGCGGGCGTGGCTGGTCGGAGCGCAACACGACGCCGTCGCCCATCCCCGGTAACGCCACCGCGCCGACCGTTGCGACGCCATTTATGGCGAGCCCGACATGTACCGCCCAATCGGCACGCGCCTCGCCATATTCGCGCGTACCATCCACCGGATCGACGATCCAAACCCGCGATTTGGACAGCCGCTCCATGGTGTCGCTGGATTCCTCGGACAGCAGCCCATCCTCGGCGCGCTGCGAGGCGATTGCATGGCAGAGGAACTGATTGGCGGTGGCATCGCCAGCCTTGCCCAGCGCCTGGTTGGCGCACACACCGGCGCCGCGCACCGCGATGAGGATGCGTCCCGCCACCTCGGCGAGTTGTGCGGCAAGGGCGGCATCGCTCTCGATGATGATATCGCTCATCGCACCGTCACTTCAGCGGCATGATTTGACGGACGATATATTCCGCGGCCTCGGTCGGCGTCATGTCGACCGTGTTGACGCGAATTTCCGGATGCTCGGGCGGCTCATAGGGGCTGTCGATGCCGGTGAAGTTCTTGAGGTCGCCGGCGCGGGCCTTCTTGTAGAGGCCTTTGACATCGCGCTTTTCGGCCACGTCGAGCGGCGTATCGACGAATATCTCGACGAACTCGCCCTCCGGCAGCATGTCGCGTACCATTTGCCGCTCGGCGCGGAACGGGCTGATGAAGGCGGTCAGCACGATCAGGCCGGCATCCGCCATCAGCTTGGCAACCTCGCCGACCCGGCGGATATTCTCGATCCGGTCCGCTTCGGTAAAGCCCAGATCCTTGTTCAGCCCATGGCGGATATTGTCGCCGTCAAGCAGGAAGGTATGGCGATTCATCAGGTTGAGCGACTTTTCGACCTCGTTGGCGATGGTCGACTTGCCCGCGCCCGAAAGCCCGGTGAACCACAGCACGCGCGGCGTCTGGTTCTTGAGGTTCGCATGCGCCTCGCGCCCGATCGTGGTGGGCTGCCAGTGGACGTTCTGGGCGCGGCGCAGCGAGAAGTGGATCATGCCGGCCGCGACCGTGGCATTGCTGAGCTTGTCGATCAGGATGAAGCCGCCGAGCGTATGGCTGTCCGCATAGGGCTCGAACACGATCGGGCGGTCGGTGTGGATTTCCGCCACGCCGATCGAGTTGAGCGACAATGTCTTGGCGGCGAGATGCTCCATCGTGTTGACGTTGATCTCGTATTTCGGCTCCTGCACCGTCGCCGTCACCGTCTGGGTGCCGAGTTTGAGCAGATAGCCACGACCTGGCTTCATCGCCTCGTCGTTCATCCACACGATCGTCGCCTCGAACTGGTCGGAGGCTTCGGGCGGGTTGCTGGCAATGGCGATCACATCGCCGCGCGAGCAGTCGATCTCGTCGGCGAGGACCAGTGTGATCGATTGGCCTGCGACCGCCTCGTCGAGATCTCCGTCCAACGTGACGATATTCTTGACGGTGCTGGTGCGGCCTGACGGCACGACGCGGATCGAATCGCCCGGCTTCACCGTGCCGCCCGCGATCAGGCCCGAAAAGCCCCGGAAATCGAGGTTCGGCCGGTTGACCCACTGGACGGGGAGGCGGAACGGCTTCTCCTGGGCCGCGATGTCGGCGATTTCGACGCTCTCGAGATGCTCGATCAGCGCCGGCCCCTTGTACCAAGGCGTGTTGGCCGAGGGCGCCGTGGTAATGTTGTCGCCCTTGAAGCCCGAGATCGGGATGGCGGTGAAGGCCGTGATGCCGAGACTGTTGGCAAATTCGGTGTACTCGGCGACGATCCGGTCGAACACCGCCTGATCGTAACCGACCAGGTCCATCTTGTTCACCGCCAGCACCAGGTTCTTGATGCCGATCAGGTGCGCGAGATAGCTGTGGCGTCGCGTCTGGACGAGCACGCCCTTGCGCGCGTCGATCAGGATCACGGCGAGATCGGCAGTGGAGGCGCCGGTCACCATGTTGCGCGTATATTGCTCGTGCCCGGGCGTATCGGCGACGATGAACTTGCGCTTCTCGGTCGCGAAGAACCGATAGGCGACATCGATGGTGATGCCTTGCTCGCGCTCGGCGGCGAGGCCGTCGACGAGCAGCGCGAAGTCGATTTCCTGCCCCTGCGTGCCGACCTTCTTCGAATCCGCCTCCAGGGCCGCCAACTGATCCTCGAAGATCATCTTGGAATCATAAAGCAGGCGCCCGATCAGCGTGGACTTGCCGTCGTCCACCGACCCGCAGGTGATGAAGCGCAGCAACTCCTTGTTCTGATGCTGCTCCAGATAGGCGCCGATATCCTCGGCGACGAGCGCGTCGACCTTGTAGATCGGCTCCGCGATGTCCTGGCCCGCCATCAGAAATACCCCTCCTGCTTCTTCTTTTCCATGCCGGCGCCACCCTCATCCTTGTCGATGACGCGGCCCTGTCGTTCGGATGTGGTGGTGAGCAGCATCTCCTGCACCACCTCGGCCAGCGTATCGGCTTCGCTCTCCACCGCACCGGTGAGTGGGTAGCAACCGAGCGTGCGGAAGCGGATCGAGCGCATCACGGGCTCCTCGCCCGGCTTCAGCGGAAAACGATCGTCGTCGACCATCAGTAGCAGCCCGTCGCGCTCCACGGTCGGGCGCCTGGCGGCGAGGTAGAGCGGCACGATCTCGATATTCTCGGCCATGATGTATTGCCAGATGTCGAGCTCGGTCCAGTTCGAGATGGGGAAGACCCGGATGCTCTCACCCTTTGCCTTGCGGGCATTGTAGACGTCCCAGAGCTCGGGGCGCTGGTTCTTCGGATCCCAGCCATGCTTGGCGGTGCGGAAGGAGAAGATGCGCTCCTTGGCGCGACTTTTCTCCTCGTCGCGGCGTGCGCCACCGAAGGCCGCGTCGAAGCCATAGTGATCGAGCGCCTGCTTGAGCCCTTCAGTCTTCCACATATCGGTGTGGAGCGCGCCGTGATCGAACGGGTTGATGCCCCGCTCCATCGCTTCCGGATTGTGCCAGACGAGCAATTCCATGCCGGCTTTCTCGGCCATCTTGTCGCGCAGCCGGTACATGTCCTGGAATTTCCAGGTGGTGTCGACATGGAGGAGCGGGAAGGGTGGCGGGGAGGGATAGAACGCCTTGCGCGCCAGGTGCAGCATCACCGCCGAATCCTTGCCGACCGAATAAAGCATCACCGGCTTCTGCGCCTCGGCCACCACCTCGCGCATGATATGAATGCTTTCGGCTTCGAGCCGCTCGAGGTGGGTCAATTTTCGCGCCGTCACATCTCGCTCCTGCTTTGTGAGAACGGAAGTGGGCGTCCCCGGATGTATCTGGACCTCCCATTTGGGAGGGTATAGAGAATTGCCATGGCTTTTCCTGGCGTCTCCGAAGTCGATCTCATCCTTGCACTGCAAGAAGCGGCCACGAGCGGTGGTAGCTGGAGCGCCTTCCTGGCGCGCGTCGCGGGCCTGACGGGCGCCCGCTTCGCCGCAATGGTCAGCGGAGTGCCAGGGCAGATCGGCACGGAGGATATCGCGGCTGCGATGCCCTCCGGCGCGTCGGTACCCATCGACGCGACGGCCCTGGCCTTCGTCCTGACCAAGAGGATGCGACCCGAACGAATCTATACCGCAAGCGAACTGTCCGAACTCATCGACACCGATGAGGGCCTCTCGCTGAATGCGGCGCTCGCGCGACTGGGCGCGGTGTCGGCCAACGCCGTGCGCGTCGTCGTGCCGTTGGCCACGATCGAGCTGGGCATTTTCGGCGCGCGCGCGTTTGACGCCGCCGAAGGCGCGGTGCTGCGGCGCCTCTTTCCCTATCTGCAGGCTGCCGCGCGAACCACGTCACGCTTAGCGCATGAGCGATTGCGCGCGACGATCACCGCCGATCTGGCGCGACGGAATAGCCTGGGCTGGTTCCTGCTCGATCGCGCCGGCGTGGTGCTGGATTTCTGGACCGCCTTGCCGGATTTCCCGCGCGGTCTCCGCGTTCTGCCTGGCGCTCATGGCGACCGCCTCGCCTTGGCCGATCGCGCGGCGGAGACGGCGCTCACCGCCATCCTCGATCGTTTTGGAACGGGCGAGGCGCCACGCGCGCAGGCGTTATGGGTGAGCGAAAACCCTCCGATGCACCTGCGGATCGTCCCGACTCCGCGGGAATGGGCGATCGATTCCCGCCAGCCGGCGGTGCTCGCCACGCTCCAGGGCGAATGCCGTCCAGGGTCGGAGACGGCCGCGTTGCTCACTGACCTGTTCGGCCTGCTGCCGAGCGAGGCGCGGCTGGCCGCCGCGCTGGCGGATGGCGATCGACTGAGCGACGCGGCCGACCGTCTCTGCCTGACCATCGAGACCGCGCGCAATTATTCCAAAAAGATCTTCGCCAAGACGGGGACGCAAGGGCAGACCGATCTGGTCCGGCTGATTCTGTCGAATGGGCTGGCGGAACTCGATTATGCGGGGCGCATCGCCTGACCAATATCGCGTCTCTCTGCGTTTACCCTTCGTGCACCGCCTTGGTGACGAGGCAGGCATCGATCCCTTCGGGCCCGTCCTCGGCCCGTGGCCGCCAAGTTCCCTCGTCGTCCTCTTGCAATCCTCGGCAGCGAGCTTGGCGAGATGCTTGCCGACGACGGTCGAACCGGTGAAGCTGAGCTTGCGAATGACCGGCGACCCGAGCAGGTGCCGGGAAACCTCGTCTGGCACGCCGAACACGGCTTGCGCCACCTCGGGCGGCAGCCCGGCGTCGAGCAGGCACTGGAGCACGCCCAGCGCAGAGGCCGGTGTCTCCTCCGCGGCCTTCAGGATTACCGAGCAGCCCGCCGCGATCGGCGCTCCCAGTTTCCGCCCCGGATTGCCGAGCGGGAAGTTCCAGGGCGCGAAAGCGGCGACGGGGCCGACGGGCTCCTTCGTCACGGTCGAGCGTTGCCCAGCCGGGCGGAGCAGCGTGCGGCCGTAGATCCGGAAGACCTCGCCGGCGTAGAACTGGAACAGGCCGACGTTCATCAACACTTCGATCCTCGCTTCGGCGAAGGTCTTGCCCTCTTCCATCGTCGCGACGCGGGCGAGTTCGTCCTGTCGTTCCAGCATCAGCCGCGCGGCGCCCTGGAGCACGGCCGCGCGCTCATGAGGCGTGGAGTTGCGCCAGTGTCGGAACCCGCGCGGGCGGTGTCTAGCGCGCGGTCCAGATCGGCGGCATCGGCAAGGGGAAGCGCAGCGAGCGTCTCGCCGGTCGCCGGATTGACGACGGCGTGCGCACGGCGTCCCCCACCCGTTACCCGCTCGCCGTCGATCATCATATACAGTTCGGGATAGGTCATCGCGCTCATCTCAATTGGGCCGGTCGAAGCCAGTGCGGGCGGTACGAGTCCACACCTCTGCGATCAGATAACTGCAGGGATATTGCGCCTGGCGGACGTCGAGTTCTTCCTCATGTTGCTGAAGACGGTTGAACAGGTATCCAGCGCCGTGACGTGGTCTGCCATGCCTTCTCTCCTGCTCAGATGCGTTTTTGTATGCGTTACGTACAATCTGCGTCGCCCCGGGGCAAGGCAGGATTGGATACGGGAAGGCATGACCAGCGCGCGCCTCACCGGATCCATCGGGGTGTGTGCCCACCAGCCAAAGGGTCAGGCTTCTTCGAGCGCCACCGCGTTGATGATATGCGGCTGGGTATATTCGTTCAGTCCGGCCTCGCCGAGTTCGCCGCCCAGGCCCGATTGCTTCGCGCCGCGGAAGGGAATCGACGGGTCGATCGCCAGATACTGGTTCACCCATATGGTGCCCGTGTCGATGCGCTTGGCGACCGCCGTCGCACGCGCGACGTCCTTGCCCCAGACGGTACCGCCCAGGCCGTAATCCGAATCGTTTGCACGGCGGATGACGTCGTCGATATCGGTATATGACAACACTGGCAGCACCGGGCCGAATTGCTCTTCGCGGACCAGCGGCGCATCGTCATCGAGATCACGAACGATCGTTGGCGGGATGAAATAGCCCGGCCGATCAAGGGGTGTGCCTCCCGCCAATATGGTGCCGCGCGTCCGCGCATCGTCCAGCAGCGCGCTGACCTTGTCGAACTGCATTTTGTTTTGCACCGGACCGATCTGCGTTCCCTGCATCGAGCCGTCGCCCACCACCGCTTCATTGGCGAGCCTGGCCAGTTCATCGCAGAAATCATCGTACATCGGCGCGGGCACATAGGCCCGCTTGATCGCGACGCAGATCTGGCCGGCATTGGCCATCGCGCCGCCATAGACCTTGCGCGCGACCTGGCGCGCGTCGACGTCGTCCAGCACGATCGCGGCATCGTTTCCGCCCAGTTCCAGCGTGACGCGTTTCACCCCCTCGGCAGCGGCGGCCATCACCTTCTTGCCGGTCGCCGTCGATCCGGTGAAGGCAACCTTGTCGACGTCCGGATGAGTCGTCAGCTTCGCGCCCAGATCATTCTGGTCGCAGACAATGTTGACCACGCCGGGCGGCAGGATATCGGCGCAAATCTCGCCGAACAGCAACGAGGTGAGGGGGGTGGTAGGCGCGGGCTTCGCGACCATGGTGTTGCCCGCTAGAAGCGCGGGTCCGAGCTTGTTCATCAGCAGGATGACGGGGAAATTCCAGGGCATGATCGCGGCGACGACGCCCAGCGGCGTACGGTGCTCGATCACCATGTTGCCGCCCTCGTCGCGTAACGTCCGGGCTTCGATCCGCATCGCCGCGAACGCGCGCAGCGTGTAGATGCTGCCCATCATCTCGAACATCGCCTGGTCGAGCGGCTTGCCTTGCTCGCTGGTGAGGAGGCTCGCAAACTCGCCCGCGCGGGCTTCCAGCGCATCGGCGAGCTTCATGATCAGCGCTGCGCGATCTTCGATCGTGTTCGCGGCCCAGGCGGGAAAGGCGCGTTTCGCCGCAGCCACCGCGCGGTCGATCAGCGCTTCGTCGGCCTTCGGGCAACGGGCAAATACCTTGGCGGTGGCTGGGTTCACGACGTCGAAGCTGCGCGGGCCATCCACCAACTCGCCATCGACCAGCATCCGGAATTGGTAGTCCATCATCGCTCTCCTTGGTGGCGCCCTTGCATTGCGCTAAGCGTCGCCGCCGCGCGGCGCAACGCGCGGCGACAGTGGTGACTTTGTGCGCTAAGGATACAATATTGGCAAGGCGGCATCGGCGATAGATGAAGCAGGACGACGACCTGGAAACGCTCCTCGGCTATCAGATGCAGCGCACTTTCCAGATCATGACGGAAGACGCGCGGCGTGTGCTGGACCCGCACGGGCTGACGCCCGCCAAACTCACCGCGTTGATGTTGATCCGCGCCAATCCGGGTTGTGACCAGACGGCGCTCGGGCGCGCGCTCAGCATCAATCGGTCGAGCGCGATGAAGCTCGTCAACGGACTTGAAAGCCGCAAGCTGGTCGAACGGCGGCCGGGGCGCGATCTGCGGACCAACGCGCTGCATCTCCTTCCCTATGGCGAAGGGCAGTTGGAGGTCGTCCTGTCGCTGTTGCGGGACTCGGACCAGCGGATGAGCGCACGGATGAGCGAGGCGGAGCGAAGTACGCTCTTTGCCCTGCTGCGCAAGGTCGGGCCGGTGCGCTCGCGCTCAACGCGCTGATCTGCACCTGATCCTTGCCCCTTCGCCCGTCAGCTTTCGGCTTTTGAAAGGTCGTAGGCGCCGAGACCCGGCTTGTAGCTCTTTTCGTCGATGAACTGGCGGATACCCTCCTTGCGACCGTCGGTCTTGTCGTGAAAGTTGGCGGCTTCCTGCATCCGGACGAGGTAATCCTCGGCTTCGTCATAAGTCATCGCACCGACGCGGCGCACGGCATCCTTCGCGAATTTCAGGGCGACGGGGTTCTTCTTCAGCAGCAGCAGCGCAACTTCACGCACGCGCGCCTCCAGCCGGTCGAGCGGTACGCTTTCGTTCACCAGCCGCCATTCGGCCGCCTTTTTTCCGTCGATCAGCTCGCCGGTCAGCGTCATCCACATCGCGTCGCGCATCGCCAAAAGGTCGACCACCACCTTGGTGACACCGCCACCCGGCAGGATGCCCCAATTGATTTCCGACAGGCCGAACTGCGCCTCGTCGGCGGTGATCGCCAGATCGCAGGCGAAGAGCGGGCCAAAGCCGCCGCCGAAACACCAGCCATTGACCATCGCGATCGTCGGCTTCTGGAACCAGCGCAGGCGACGGAACCAACCATAGCTTTCGCGTTGCGACTGACGAATGCCGCGCAGGCCTTGCGACTCGGTCTCACGAAAATATTCCTTGAGGTCCATTCCCGCCGACCATGCCGTGCCTTCACCGCCAAGTACGAGCACGCCGACATCGTCGCGGTATTCCAGCTCCTCGAGCACTTCCATCATGCGACGGTTGAGCGTGGGATTCATTGCATTGCGCTTGTCCGGTCGCGCGAAATAGACCCAGGCGATGCGATCCTCCACCCGATATGTCACAACGTTGATCGTACTCATGCAGTCCTCTCCTTTGGCGGCGGCGCCCGCAATATGTATCATGAGGATACAATAACGACTCTCGTCGGCGCGACAACGGCGAAACCGGGATCCGCGCCGGAGGTCAGTTGCACCAGCTGTCGTCGCGTCAGCGCAAATGCATGACGTGGCCGGGACCGCTAAAAGCCGAAACCCCGCTGCACCGGCTCGGCCGGCGTCA
>Ga0207676_10000962_pt1 | contig 22249 bp, 15 predicted proteins | sample KBSSwiS72_FD_184307 | JGI IMG/M metagenome (GOLD analysis project Ga0207676, IMG submission 184307) | Switchgrass rhizosphere microbial communities from Kellogg Biological Station, Michigan, USA - KBS Switchgrass S7-2 (SPAdes) (version 2) | ecosystem: Host-associated > Plants > Roots >...
GGTTGCAGCCACAGAGGTTGACCCGAATAGTACCTGAGCTTGCGGTCCTATCAAAGTCACTTCTCTTTGTCCTTTGTCCACTCGACAATCTCCTCAAAGTCGAAGCGCAATAGGTGGCCAACTTTGCGGTACGGAATACGGCCTTGAGACTTCATCACGTAAAGCGTGTTTATCTTGATGCCGAGAAATTCGGCGCACTGTTCCGGCGTCATCAATGACGCGAACGGTTGAAGAGGCCTCTAGAAGTTTGTTTCTGTTCTTGTAGCATTCGTCCAAAATCTCAGAGCGCAACAGCGCCCACGGCACTTGGCATACCATGCTCCAATTCTACTTGGTCCACGTAACCGCTTGTCTTCCACAGGAAGCTCTGAACCGCCTGCCGGCAAACGGCAGGGTGTCACAATTTGTGACGAAGTGTGACACTTTGTGACGAAGTGTGACAGGTTGTGACACTGGATTGGTCCTTCGATTTAGTCACGGTCAAAGGGCGCGAGACGCGTGCGCTTCGCGCATCTAGGTTGTTAATTCTTGCGGTCTAAAGACCTCGATCGCACCCGCCCGCATAACCGCTCGCCGTATTCCAACACTCCTTTAAGACCGCTGGCGTTACCTTTGCAGATTCGCCTTTATCTACAAACGGAACGCACCAAGCACGACTAAAATTGCAGTGGAGACCGACACCAATGGAAGACAAATCGAAGACGTTTACATGGGAATGGGAAGATGGCGAAACGGGTGAGATCCGCACAATCAAAATCCCAATGCCCAACCTTGATCGTGATTACGATCCGAGCAAATCGCGCGAGATCATTCTCGATCGAAAGCTACGCCTGGACAACGTGGAAATGCCGGATTGGATCGAGATCATCCCACCGAGAAAGCCTAACTGACGGACCTCCAAAATGAGAACAAACGACGCGCAGACCAGCCGAGAGAAACGATCAATTCTGATTACACCAGGAGTCCATGAAGGCGGATGGAGGTGCTTTGCACCTGATTTTATTTGACACGTCACCCCTTCAGGTGCACACGCACGCAAACTTAAAGTTTGCTGCGTCTACTTGCGTGGATGCTGGAGATCGCGGTTTGGCGTTTGCCTAGCAAACATGGTGTTTGCGTTTGCACACGCAACTTAAGAGTAAGAAACGGAAGGAATGATATGGGAAAACGTGAGACCGATTACCCGCACACGATCAGTTTTCGATTGACCAACGAAGCTTGGCTTGGCATTCAGAAGGAGATCCAGAGCAGCCAATTGACTCCGCATGAATGGTGCAGGATGGCAGCACTTGAAAGACTTAATGGCAATTGGGGCCTGTCAAAAAGCGAGCGCTTTTTGTTCCACCATCTGGTACGTGCACAGTATCTCGTAACCCACGGATTTCAATTATTGGCGGACCACAAATTGACGAGCGAGGAATGGAAACAGCTACGAGTAAACGCGAAGCACCGCGTTTCCGAACTGGTCGAGGGTGCGCTTGCAAAACACGCTCAACACGGTCGTGAACGTCCTCGAGAACCCACGCCTTCGCGGAATGAACAGACGTAGTCTGAACAAGAACAGGCGTGATAAAATCCAAACCATGACGCGAAGTTTCGATCAAATCATCAAGTCAATTGAACAGCTATCGGCGCCGGAGCAGGAAAGGATTCGTCGATGGCTAGATGCGAGTGAAACATCGAACGAGAAGGAAACCGGCTCCCAGGCACAAGTGGAAAGATCGGCAAAGTCGCTTACGTGGCTGGATGAAAACCGAGAGAAATACTCAGGACAATGGGTCGCTCTGGACGGTGACCGTCTGATTGTAAATGGACCTACGGCTAAAGATGTTTATTCCAAAGCGAAAGCTCAAGGTTGCGATCCCGTTTGTTGAACTTGTGACGAGGCGAGAGCCTGTTCCATTTACCGGAACATGGCTTTCGTGAACTAAACAGTGTGCTAAACTAAGCGAGTTAGTATTCGTTAACTATGCAAAGCCTGGTTGTTAAAATAAGCAATCCTGATACAGTTCACGCCATTGCAGAGGCAGCGAAGCGCCAAGGAACCACTCCTGAGGCCGCCGCTTTGGAACTGCTTGAAACGGCAGTTCTCGCTCAGAAACCGTTTGAGGAAATCGTCGAACCGATCGCGCGAAGCTTCGATGAAAGTGGGATGTCAGAAGAAGATCTCGACGAGCTCGTAAAGCAAACTCAAAAAGCCATCCGCGAGGAGAGACGCCGGAACAAATAGGCGATGCCCGAACTTACTCCCCGCGTCGTTCTTGACTGCAATCTCTTCGTTCAAGGAATCGCCAACCGTAACAGCCCAGCGCGCAAGGCACTGTCTTTAGGTTTCGGTGGAAATTAACTTGTCTAGAAATTCTTTAAACCATCGTCGCTCGAAGGTTCCCTTAAGCGTACGCTTCAAACCTCTTTCTAAATCTTCAATAGCTTGTTGCCGACGCCCCATTGCTGAATAGACTTCAGCACGTTCATAGTACGGCTCAGCCGATATCTTGTTAATAAAATGCACTGATTGATCCGCTTGTTGAAGTGCGAGTTCGAATTGCCCGTTTTTACGATAATATCGAGACCGAGCAATATATAACTGGGGATTGGTCGGATCAGGTTCCATTTTGCGTAACAGTTCCATCAGTTCATTCCCGCGGCCGAGTTCAACCATGCACTTTCCCCAAGACGATAGTGTATTCTCGATCATTAACTCATCTAAATCGAATGCTTTCTCAAATTCTTTTAAAGCGTCTTCGTAATTCTTCTCCCCGCTACGGATAATCGCGCCGCGATATGCGTAGATCTGAGCTATTTTTGAATTGAGTTTTTCGGCTTTAGTTAGCTCCCGTAACGCATCCTCTACCTGATCCATCATTGCCCAAACTCCCGCCCTCATAACAAGGGCCAGAGCGCATTGAGGATTTAGCCTTAGCGCTGATTTGATCTCTCGTAAACTCTCCTGAAGTTTCAGCTCTCGAGCGTACGCTTCGGCCCTTTGTAAGTGAACCATAACGTCTTTTTCAAATTGCTTGTTAGGAGCCGTGGCCATCGTATACTGCATCTTCGGCATCTCTGTTTGAATCATTTTTCGAAGGTCCGCCGAGTTCTGTATAGGTTCTAATTTGATCAGAAGGTCTCGCATGGCTTCGGTATCTTCTACGTCATCTACCGCTTCCTTCAACCGCTCCCGCAGCAATTGCTTCAATTCTCGAAGACGCTCAATACTTGGCCTTTTGTCTACACGCGATTGTATTTGTAGCTTTTGGAGCTGAGACAATAAATCCTTTGGGTCTAATGCAAGCGCCGCATCGTTTGCTGTAGTTGCCTGTTTATCCAGTCGAAGAGCGAAGTAAATTGCAGCAACTGACCGGTACATTTCAGCCGCTCCAAGAACCTTTGCCCGTTCCCTGTCAGGAATCAATGATAGCGCACGGTCATAAACTTTCAGAGCAGCATCCAAGTTGAGGTTCAATTGGCACATCTCCCCCACGGCTTTCAGCGATAGGAAACTAATTTCTGCCGCGAGGTTCTGAGTTATATAAGGCTCAAAACGTTCGGACAGCTGATGACGGGTCGCTTGATCCAACTGAATCATCGAACGTTTAACAACCAGGGAATCGCGTGTTACTTCATAATGCGGCGAAACACCAAGGTTATCGAAGGTGCCCCAAACAATCATGCTAGCCCTATACTGTTTAGCTAGGGCTATGGCATCTTTGCGTGTAAAAACTACTTCATCAACCTGCTCTACCCGCGCTAGGCTTGGCAAAATTTCAAACAGATTATCAGAAAGAGTGCTATAGATTCTTACAGTGGGATCATAATCAGCTTCGCCTCCAAAACGACTTACCAAAATGAGTATTTCAGCGGCTCCTTCCGGTTTAATCGGTCGTGAAGCTGTAACGGACGCCTGAGCCTTCTCGTCATCTGACGTGAGTAAGTGTCTATGTCCCGCGTAGGTTGTCTCTAGAAGAGCTTGCAACGACACTGCGGCAAGTAGAAAGCACGCTCGGTGGGAGTTGGCGGAGCTTTGGATCCACTTCATTCCGATCCAAGCATAACCATACAGATGGACCGGCCAAAAAGCCTTCATTTGAAGTGCCTCAGAAGGAACAAGCTTATGCATGGTGATTTTCATAAGCCGAACTGCACGGGACGCAGGGGAATCAGCTTCCGATACTGAAGCCCCCAAGTCTAATATGTCACTTAGAACTAAGGCTAAATCTTCAAAAGACAATTCTTCGGCTAGTACGTCACGAACAAGTCCACCCAAGAATCGGGTCGCATCCACACCGATCGGAACCTCCGGAGCTGATTTTCCATAGTCGATGATCGCTGGTGTGTTGCCTATAACAAGGACATTCCCAGGATGCAGATCGCCGTGGCCCGGCACCATCAAGGTTGCAGAGGGCGGTCGAGTTGCCGCTAACAGCGGAGTTGACATATGCACTAAAGGATTAGGTAAGCGAAGTTTACCCACATCGAATGTGGGGGCGCCGACATCCAAGGAAGGCAATCCCATTCTGATGTGCCGCAAATAGAAGTCGTAGCGAGATACTTTTTTGGGAGTCCACAAGGAAACCGATGAACCTTTGGATATCCGCTTTAGAGAATCCGCAGGTATGTCTCGTGTGTCAACAACTAGAGCAAGATCGTCAGCTGAATTAACCCAAGCGAGCAATTGTTCGGGTTGGACTCTAGCGATAACGCACCGTGGCAATACAATATCAACGTGGTTTCGATCATTAGCTGTTTCTGCTTCCTTACGCAAATTTGAAACAGTACTTGACGGTTCCTGCGGGAAGTGATCAGGATTCAGTCGGTCGAGCGTAAGTAACGGGTGGTTTGGTGTATTGACTATTTGATTAGGAGCAACGAGATAGTCAGGCGCCCAATGTTCTAAATAGTACAGCGCAATCTCGTGAGCGAAACGATTAGTAGGAGCACTATAGAGTGAGCCAATGATGCGCGCTAACGAATCGATCAATTCAATAACCGAAGAAATATCGCGCTCTCCTTTCACGGATTCGCGGAATACTTGTTTGAATGAAACACAATTTCTGCCACCAAGGACATCGCTTGCATGTGCATATGCAATTGCGCCGAGAGATTGGTTCGACGCGAGGACAGTCAGTGTTTCATTGGCATTATGAATGGGAACAAACGCGGATACAGCCCTGGCATGGGAAACAAAATCAAGGTAGCGGTGAACTTCTTCGCGCAACACAGCGGCAGCGCCAACCTTAAAGACGAAATGGAACGGCTGAAGATCGCCAGGACCGGCCTGATGCTGACCAAGCACTACTCGTGTTTCACTGAATCCATCGGAGAATTCGTGTAACAAACGGACGGCACCAGTTACGCCAATACCCGCGCATAACGTTTTGATTGGCTCTTGTAATAATTGGGCATTACGCAGGTCGCCCAGTTCAAGAAACACCATCTTCCTCCGTTAGTAGTCGGGTGGGTGCGTTTAGGATTTCTGAATCGCCTTTACAAACTTCCAAAATCCAATCGTGCTTAATAATTTGCTAAGAAACTTAAGTTTCGAACGTGGGCTAGAGGAGCCATTTACAGCGAATATTGCAGACATTATGACAGCTAGCTATCGGAGTCAATAGGTCGACGTCGCGTTGAGCTGAACTGAGGTTAAGTTTAGTGTCCACACAAACAACTAACCTATGCTCGCCATCGATTTTGAAACATGAGGAATTAGATTTCAAGTGATCGATGTTTCAACTCGGCCGACAAGTTGAACAAACGCTATACAGAAACTATAACATGTCGATCAGTTGCAAAAACAACGATTGTTGTCGCAGGTATCGTCGTGCTTGGAATGCCAACGGCTTATAACCACCATTGCGGATCAATCCATCTCTTGCGATCATCAGGGGAAAATACTGCATCGTTTGGTGCTTTAGTAATGAGGGTAACTTGCGATTAACTTACCATTACGCCAGTCCCATATCCTTACTCACTATTATCAGTTATTTTGACGTCCCGCTCATCACTAGTCGCACGAGCCAATTTTCATTGACTGACCAACTTACACTGTTTAAAGGAACTGTCCCGTGAGGGCAGCATACAGATCTCCTTTCCTAATTGGGATAGTGTTTGGTTGGATAATTGATGCTTATCGCAGGGCAGTTGCTGAGCAAGAAGTCCTAGACGATTTATCAGATCCAGTGTAGGCAAGCTACGGGCGAGCGCGCGAATTCGTTCCGCAACCTTGGGGTCCCATGGAGTCCCACTTGTGACATAGTTGTGACGCGAATTTAGATAAGCGCACGAGGAAGCGATAAAGCTGCGTATAGAATCATCAAAACGCCTGAAAAACTGCTGTGGCTGCAACCTGTTGAATTGATTTTACTTACTCTTTTCTCGTTGGTCTGATTCGTAATTAGAAGGTCGCCGGTTCAATTCCGGCAGCCGGCTCCAAGTAATTCTCAGTTTGTACAACAATTTACCGCAATAATGAAGGCGGCCGATCGGCTGCTTTTCTTGTTTCCTTAAGTCCACTGGCGAGAAATGCCTGTGATAGAATTCCGACATGAGTTTAAGCTTTGACCAAATCATCAAGTCTATTGAACAACTGCCGGCGCCGGAGCAGGAAAGAATTCGTTGATGGCTGGACGAAAAGGGAACGTCCAACGGCGAGAGAAATGGCTCACAAGCAGAGGCTACCGGTTCGGCAAAGTCGCTCAGATGGTTGCAGGAAAACCGCGAGAAATACTTGGGACGATAGGTAGCTTTAGATGGTGACCGTTTGATTGCCAGCGGATCGACAGCTAAAGAAGTGTATTCCAAAGCGAAGGCCGAAGGCGTTGCTATACCCTTTGTCGAACTGGTCACCGAGCGAGAGTCAGCGGTGTTTACCGGAGGATGGCTTTCGTGAGCGAAACTCTCACCTTTCGACAAGACTCACTACTACAACACACTCAAGCCCCGAATCAGTCTCACGGCAATTCTTCATCATGGACAAGAGTCAGTTGAATGCGAAACGAGACTAGACACGGGTTCCAGCCACTGTATCTTCAAGCGAGCTCATGGCGAGTTACTCGGGCTTGATATGGACCCAGTTGACATTGATTTTCGTACTCCACTTTGCAACTGAATCAGTGATCAAAATAGAAAGTCTCATTGGAGATCTTGATGACCCCTTCGGAGAGGAAAGGTGGTGGGCAGAAGGGCGCGACTGAGTCGCATAACTGCGTCTGCTAATTCGGAAATCCGAGTGACCTGATTGTAATTAGAAGGTCGCCAATCGGCAGGCAGTGTCAGTAAATCTAAGTTTAAACCATCAATGCAATATGGCTCATCTCGACGACTCACTATCTTGTCAGAGGCAGAAGCTCTGTTTTAGCGCCGCTCAAAGAGAGCCGGCCTAGTCAAAAGTCTACGTAGTGCAGGGATCGTCTTTGGCGGTGCATCGACCAAAGCACAGAACTCTTTCCACTGCTTTTTGGGCAGGCTATATTTCACCTGCGCAGTGAAACGTGAGGCCTTCTGCAAAACCTTCCGCATTGTGTTTGCCTTTGGCATCTTTCTCCCTTCTTAAACCAAACCAACCATATCACGCAACGTGTGTTAGGCTGCGCAAATTCTTCTTATCTGGAGGTTTTTAGAAAGTATGGTGAAGCCGCCGTCTGCAATCAAACCGGAATCGTGGCTCGTGTCGGCGGGGCGGGCGTCTGAGCCTGGAGCTCCGCTGAACGTGCCGCTGATCCCTGCTTCGAACTTCATTATCGGTGCGGGGCGCGAGTACGCGCGCGATGATGGTACGCCGACGTGGGAGGCACTCGAAGAGGTCATCGGTGGGCTTGAGTCTGGCAAGGCCGTGGCCTTCGCTTCCGGGATGGCCGCCATTGCTTCAGTGTTCGATCAGCTTTCGGCTGGCGCGGTTGTGGTCCTGCCGGATGATTGCTATCAAGGTGTTGCAGGTCTCGTAGCGGCGGGCGCTGAAAAAAAGCGTTGGTCCGTGCAGCGCGTTGCGGTGGACGATACAGAAGGCTGGATTCGTTCCTGCAATACAGCTGATTTGATTTGGCTTGAATCACCCTCGAACCCACTGCTTACCGTCGCGGATCTCGAAGCTGTCTGCGCAGCACCACGCAAGCCCGGAATGATCGTAGCAGTCGACAACACCTTCGCCACACCTCTGAACCAGCAGCCGCTTGACTTCGGCGCCACGGTCTCCCTGCAATCGGCAACCAAGTTCATTGGCGGCCACTCCGATTTGTTAGCAGGGATCGCCACAACAAAAGACGATGCACTCTGGCACGCCCTCAGAAAGTCACGCGAGTTGAATGGCGCGACACCGGGGACGCTCGAAGCCTTTCTTGCTGTCCGCGGCGCGAGAACTCTCGCGCTTCGCTTACAACGGGCCCAACAAACAGCCATGACGCTTTCGGAGCGACTGGAGAGTCACCGGCTGGTCACTCGTGTCCGGTACCCCGGCCTGCCTTCACATCCAACGCATGCTACTGCCAAGCGCGTGCTCAAGGGTTTCGGAACTATCATTTCGTTTGACCTGCCAGGAGGGGCTGAGTTTGCCGATCGTGTTTGCCAGAACGTCAGGCTCATTCGCCATGCGACCAGTCTCGGAGCAGTGGAATCAACTATAGAACGAAGAGCTGCGATCCCGGGGCAGGAACACCTTCCACCTTCACTCCTGCGACTCAGCGTCGGTATCGAGGACGTCGACGATCTCTGGACCGATCTCGACTCAGCAATAAACTCTGACTCCATCAACCAGCGTGATTGATCTGGTCCAGGAGCTTCTGAGCGCCGGTGCTGGCTTCTTTGTACTCGGGCAGATAGTTTGGATCGGGAGTCATGTCGAGAATCTTTTTGAGCTCGCGGCGGGCGTCGTCGTTGCGTCCCACCTTTTGATACGCCTCAGCCAGGTGTAAATGAAGAAACGCGTTTGGTTCTCCAAAAGGTAACCCCTTCTCCATCTCGTCCACTGCCTTCTTCGGATCTCCACCAACTATCCCCGGTGCGTTCAGGTAGACCAGACCAAGCACCATGTAAGCGCTGCCATCCTGATAACCCTGATCCAGGCGCAACACCGTTTCCATCTCGCTCTTAATATCATTCACAGTTGCGAGTCCCTGGATAGTGGAATGCTCGGCCGCGCCTCCGTAGTTCGCGCCCAGCCAGAAATGGCCATCGGGCTTCTCGTTCTGCAATTGGACCGCAGTTTTGCCGGCATCGATACCAGCTCGGAACGCATCGTCGCGCTCTTTCGTATCGTCAGAGTGTGTGGCGAGATAGTAGTTGAACTTCGAAAGCTTCCACGCTGCTTGGTAGCTGCCAGGATCCGCGGTCAGCGCCTGTCGCAATGCAACTATCCCACGGCGTAGTTGCATCAGATCAGCTCGTTGACCGTAGAGTTGATCGGCTTGCTTAATCTCTTGCATCGCCGATGCACTGTCCGCAGCCGGCGACTCAGCAGGTGGACCGCCGCCGTTATTACATGACGTTGCGAAGAAAAATACCCCAATCGAAATTGCGGAAATAATGTGGCGTTGAATATCCCCCATATTTCATCAGATGCAAGCGTATGGAACGACCACTGCCTATGGTTATTTCTGATTGACTTGTCTTGGCGTTGTATTGAGAATGTGGCCAGTTAGCCCAGGCACCGAACTCTGACTCAAACTCAGGACCGTCCAGTTTTTCGACACCTTACCGCCGTTGTTAGTTTAGACAGTTTATTTAAAAACAATGAAATTACGTATCCCCCCTCCCAAGAGCACCCATCGGGTTGTGCTTATTCTCGCAATTGTCTGTCTGCTCGCAACTTGCACAGGCGTAATCCTTGTCGGCGCTCAAGTGACGACAACAACTTACCGCCGGCAGATCAGTTAACAACCTCCCAACAGAACGCGGCCGCCAGGACCAGGATCGCCGAACAGTTTGGCCGGTTACCACTCAGCTTTGAGATCAATAAGGGCCAGATAGATGAATCAGTGAAGTTTCTGTCGCACGGATCTGGTTACGATCTATTTCTGACCGCTACCGAGGCTGTTCTCAAAGTACAAAAGCCACCGGCTCAGCAAGCAGACAAGTCGAAAGAAACAGCTCCCGCGAAGACTGTCGCGAATGCAAACGTGCGCGAAGGCACGGTCTTGCGCTTGAAGATGCTCGGCGCGAACGCCACGCCGGAGGCGACAGGTCAAGAGGAACTGCCCGGCAGGATTCACTACTTCACCGGCAACGATCCAGCGAAGTGGCGCCGCAACATTCCCACCTATAGAAAAGCCTCCTTCAAGGACGTCTATCCGGGAATCGACGTGGTCTATTACGGCAACCAGCAAGAACTCGAATACGACTTCGTTGTGGCTGCGGGCGCAAATCCAAAACTCATCAGATTTACTGTTGCAGGCGCGGACCAAATCCGTCTCGACAATGCTGGACGATTACTGCTCAATCTCAAACACGGAGATGTCACTTTAAACAAACCCGTGATCTACCAGCTCAACGAGAATGGTAGTCGCGATGAAGTCAAAGGCGCGTATGTCATCAAGGGAAATGAAGTCAGGTTCAAACTCGAGCGATTCGATTCCAGCAAACCGCTGATCATCGATCCAGTACTTTCATATTCAACCCTGCTGGGCTCCAGCAACAACGATCAGGCTTTCGGAATATCAGTCGATTCGCAGGGAAACGCATACGTTACCGGCACGACCGACGGCACGACTTTCCCCACCACGGCAGGCTCTTTCAAGTCAACATCTACAAAATGGCGGAGCATTCGTTACAAAACTAAATGCGGCAGGTACCGCACTGGTCTACTCAACTTACATAAGCGGTCAAGGGTCCACGAATGCAACAAGTATCGCGGTGGATCCTCGGGAAATGCTCACATCACCGGAACTACGTCCGCGCGCGACTTTCCCATCGCTAACGGCTTAAAAACAACCAGCAACTTTTTCAAGACCACTGACGCAGCCGTAAACTGGAACAATCAGAACACCGGACTAGTTGGGGACGTGAATCTGATCGCGGTCGCTCCCAACGCTCCAAACACAATCTACGCGGCAACCACGGATGGAATCTATCGCAGCACTGACGCCGGAGGGACCTGGATCAAAGCGCCCGCTACCGGATTATCAAGTCCTACGTTTGCCACCGCGCTGGCAGTAGAATCCCGGCAATTCTTTAATCCTTTACGCATCGACCTTTAGTGGACTTGCCAAATCAACTGACGGCGGTAGCAACTGGACCACTATTAATACGTCACCGCTGAACTTGTCATCCGTGTCTACTATTGTGTTCGATCCGGCTACGCCTTCGACCATGTACGCCGGTGCGAGTAATGGTGTGTTCAAAAGCACTGACAGCGGCGCGACCTGGATCGCACAAAACAACTTTAGCGTGGCCGGCACTCCAAATGTTCGCGCACTGGCTATCGATCCAACGTCGCCACTGACGATCTACGCCGGCACGTCCAATAACGGACTCTTTAAGTCAACAAACGGTGGCGGAGTTTGGACGGCGATGAATAGTGGGATGGGTGGCCCCAATCCGACAAACGTGAATGTCATTGCCATCGATCCTTCAAATACGGCAACGCTTTATACGGGCCATGGTTTTTCGGGAGGCATCAACAAGAGCACCAACGGCGCCGCTTCGTGGACTCCGCTCACGAACGAGGTTCCGCAGAACAATTCCGTCAACGCGATGGTAGCGACGTCTTCGGCCGTGTACGCGGCAATCAGCAACGCCGGCATTATCAAGTCTACGAATGGAGGAACTAACTGGACCAGCGCAAATTCTGGTTTATGGAGCACCTTTGTTCGCACTCTCGTCGTGCGTCCTAATGATTCATCTACTTTATACGCCGGAACCGGTTCGGGTTTTTTCACGGACGCGTTTGTCACTAAGTTGAATGCGGCGGGCTCTGGCCTGTTGTTTTCGACGCTTCTCGGAGGAAGTAACGAGGAGACTGGCAATGGCATTGCCGTTGACGGAAACGGAAACATCTATGTCGCCGGCCAGACGACCTCTTTGAATTTCCCTGTTGCGAATGCGGTCCAGTCAGCGCCTGCTTCCATCAACTGCTTCGACGGATTTGTGACGAAGATAAATCCCTCGGCTCCGTCGTATGCTTTTTCGACGTACCTCCGTGGTGGCGGGTGTGATACGGCAAACAGCGTCGCCGTCGATAGCTCCGCCAATGTTTATGTAACTGGCACAACGGGCTCAAACGACTTTTTGATCGCAAATGCATTTCAGCCGACCATTTCCGGCGGGGGGTGTTGCAGCTCGGATGCTTTCGTCACCAAACTCACGACCGATGGCGCAATGATTTATTCCACTTACCTTGGTGGCTCTAGTGCTGAAACCGGTTTCGCAATTACGGCGGATTCGTCCGGACACGCATACGTCACCGGCGTCACTACTTCAACGAACTTCCCCACGATGAATGCGATTCAACCGATTATGGGGGGCGGTCCCTTTGGTTTTAATCCAGATGCATTTGTAACGAAGCTCACCGATGGCGGATCGGCGCTTGTCTACTCTACTTACCTCGGTGGATCAAACTCTGACACAGTTCGCGGCATTGCTATCGACTCAGCAAACAATGTCTATGTAGCGGGATTCAGTGATTCCGGAGACTTCCCACTCGTTGCGGGAGCACTGCGCAGTAAGAGCCCGATGTACAAAAGTACCGATGGCGCCGCAAATTGGAACAACGACAATTACGGTTTCGGAGGTAGTTTTGCGACCAATGTCGGAAGCCTGTCCGTTACGGCTCTGGCAATCGATCCGACGCAGCCTTCTACAGTTTATGCGGGATCAACCAACGGTGTTTTCAAGAGCACGAATGGCGGCAGAACGTGGTCGGCAATGAACAACGGTCTGACGAACCGCAACGTGGTCGCACTGGTTATCAATCCATCCGCACCCTCTACACTCTACGTAGCGATTAGTAATTTTTTTGGTGGCGGCACCGGCGTCTATAAGAGCACCGACGGGGGAAGTACCTGGAACCCCCGCAACAACGGAATTATTCACACGGAACTTCTCAGTCTTGCTATCGATCCGGTTACACCGAATACGCTTTATCTGGGTGTGAATTTCTGTTGTGTCACCGGCAGTCACATCTACAAGACCACGGACGGAGGAGATAGCTGGGCGCCGATAGCCAATGCGCCGCCTTTGTCTCCGGCGGCAATCGTGCTCGATCCGCTGAACCATTCGACGATCTATGTTGCCGACCAGGCGAGTACGACGGCGGTTTACAAGAGTCCCGACGCGGGAACGACATGGCAAACTCTCGTGTTGACAGGTTCAACCACATCCGTACGCTCTGTTGCCGCCAGTCCAGTGACAGCGGGATTGTTGTAAGCCAGCACTTACCAGTTCTCGAGATTGCGTGAGGGAGGAAACTATACGGTAACCGCGTCCGCGCCTCATTTCACTATGTCGCCGGCTAGCCAGGCTTTCAACAATCTCAATAGCGATCAGGTTTTGGACTTTAGCGCCAACACCAGTGATTCGGATTTCTTCTTCATTAGCGGTCAGGTAACGGAGAATGGTGTTCCATTGTCCGGCGTCACAGTGACGCTCAGCGGATCTCAATCCGGGCTAAGGACCACGGACAGCAACGGCAACTATTCATTTCAGGTCATCATCGCCGGCAATTACACCGTAACTCCGTCGATTGTTGGTTTCACCTTTGCTCCAGCGAACCAAACGTTCAACGCCTTGAACGCTAACCAAACCGCAAACTTCGCGGCCACACGCCAGAGTTTTGTGGTGACGAATGACAACAATCACAGCACCGGATCGTTGCGCGACGCTATCATTAATGCGAATGCGACGCCCGGCACAGACACGATTACCTTCAACATTCCGGGATCAGGAGTGAAGACAATTAATCTGGTTATCTCATTGCCTGAGATTACGGATCGCGTGGTTATTGACGCGACCACTCAACCCGGATACGCAGGCACACCGCTTATCGAACTTAATGGCTCGGCGATTGGGGGATTTAATGGGGGGAACGGCCTGGTTATCAGAGCCGGCGGCAGCACCGTGCGTGGGTTAGCGATTGGTAGTTTCGGCAGTATTTTCGGTGGTGGCGGTGCTGGTATCTGGTTGAACGCCTGCGACAACAACGTGATTCAGGGGAATTACATCGGCATCGCCGCGGACGGAACGATTACCCGGGCAAATGCTCGTGGAATTCAGCTTACCAACTCATCAAACAATGTGATCGGAGGCCCCACGAGCGCTGCGCGTAACGTGGTCTCCGGAAACTCAACCGGCATCGAGGTCTCCGGAAACGGCAACGCTATTCAAGGTAACTTTATCGGAACAAATGCGACGGGAACCGCTGCGGTTCGCAACAACGTTGGAATATCGATCTTCACCTCGTTCACGAACAACGTCATAGGCGGCACTGCGGCTACAGATGGTAATCTCATTTCAGGAAATTCAACCGCAATTTCGACCAACGGCGACGCTACCACGATTCAAGGTAACCGGATCGGAACAGACGTCACCGGCACTATCAAAGTTCCCAACCAGCAGGGCATCTCGGCTTTTGGACTGAACATGCAGATCGGCGGCGTCACACCGGGAGCCCGAAACATCATCTCAGGTAATCAGGGAGACGGTATCAACATCCGCGGCGCCGGAAGTAAAGTACAGGGCAACTTCATCGGAACCGATATCACCGGCACTTTGGCTCTGGGGAACAGTGGAAGTGGTGTTTCTGCCGGTGATGGTGTGTTGATTGGCGGCACCCAGCCAGGGGCGCGAAACATCGTCTCTGCAAACAGCTTTTCTGGAAACGTTGTCGTGGGTAACAACAGCTTCGGCGTTACCGCACCAACGACTGTGCAGGGTAATTACATCGGCACTGACGTCACTGGCACTCGTGCCCTCGGTACCTCAACCACAGGTATCAATATCCTCAGCAACAACAACATAGTTGGTGGCGTTGTGGAAGCCGCGCGAAACGTCGTTTCGGGCAATGAGGTCGGAATTCAACTCGGCGGCTCCTTCTCGGGTACAACCGGAAATGTCATTCAGGGAAACTATATCGGACTGAACGCGGCCGGCACTGGGTCGCTGCCAAATAATCGGCAAGGTATTGCGATCAACGACGCAGTGGGTAACATGATCGGCGGCACGCAGAGTGGAGCCGGCAACAAGATTGCCTTTAACGGTGCTCCAGGACTGACGATGTCCAACGGCAGTGGGAATTCCATTCGCGGCAATTCCATCTTTTCAAACAGCGGCTTGGGGATCGATCTTGGAATAAATGGCGTCACTCCAAATGACGGCATTGATGGCGACAGTGGTCCAAACCAGCTCCAAAACTTTCCGGTTATATCGAGTGTGACATCGTCGAGCAACAGTACGACGATTCAGGGAAGTTTGAAGTCGATACCGAGCACGACTTTTGACGTCGACTTCTATTCAAGTGCGGCTGTCGATCCTTCAGGAAATGGAGAAGGAGCCCAGTTCTTCGGTACGACGTCGGTAAGCACGAATGGCAGCGGCGATGCCAACATCAATGTGACATTCCAAATTGGTTTGGCGGCGGGCCGGGTCATCACGGCAACCGCGACTGATCCTAATGGAAACACATCAGAGTTTTCGGCAGCTGACGCAGCGAGCGCTGCCGGTAGCCTGCAATTCAGCGCCAGTTCAATCGCAGCGATTGAAGATGTTGGCACGCTGCCAATAACGGTTCTTCGCACGGGTGGCACTGCCGGAAGTCTGACTGTTGACTTTGCAACCGCCAACGGTACGGCTATCGCAGGTCAGGACTATACGTCCACCTCAGGCACGTTGACTTTCGCCGCCGGTGAAACAAGCAAGACTATACAAGTTCCGATTACGGACGACTCAACGACAGAAGCCGACGAAACCTTCACGGTTTCGTTGAGCAATACACCGAGTCTCGAGTCTTTGGGATCGCCGAACACTTTGCAGGTTACTAGTCAGGACCGCACCACAGTTCCAACTCTGGTTATAAACAATTTCCTGGTCCTGGGAGGTAATACAGGTAGTACGGACGTACTGTTTACCGTCAATCTTTCAGCGGCAACTGGCCGGACGGTTCGTGTCGACTTTGCCACGGCGAACCAGGGCGCGTTCGGCGGCTCCAAGTGTGACAACAGCGCGGGCATCGATTACGTCAGCGCGTCCGGCACATTCACATTCTCAACAGGAACCACGGCGTTTGCGGTCCCCATAAAGGTTTGCGGCGACACAAATGCCGAAGTGAATGAGTCTTTCCGCCTGGCTCTGTCAAACGTTACCGGAGCATCATTTATCAGCAATCAGGGTTTCGCTACGATCATCGATGACGACCTGCTGAGCATGTTGCTCGAGGAGTCCGGTCCGGATCCGAGTCAGGCAGCAGCTATGGAATCGGTTCTTGGACTTAGAGATCCTTTCAACCTCTTCATGCCTGACTGGTTTACGCCTGGGATTAACGAGAATACGCGGGTGACGCTGTTTGCTCAGGGGTTGCAGTTGAATCCTGGCGAACAGCCGTCGGCGGTACGTGTGATCTTGCAAACTAACGATGGTGTGTTCTTCAACATACCTGCCGAAGACGTCCGCCAAACGCGCGGTTCCGAGTTCACGCAGGTGGTCTTCCGGCTGCCGAATACCCTGCCGCCCGGTCCCTGCACGGTGTTCATCTTTGCTCACTCACGCCAGAGCAATTTCGGCACGATCAGAATCGCGCCGTAGAGGCAACAAACTGTAGGGGCGGCCCTCCGTGGCCGCCCCAGTGTTGAAATGTCGACGCTGGGGCGGCCACGGAGGGCCGCCCCTACAGTTGAGCCCCAGTGAGATTATTTCTTCCTTTGACGTTGCCGGCGTCTGATCGGCGTGCGTTTCTTAAGAAGATCTGGGTGGCGGCGTTCGATGATGTACGCCAGCGATTGATATCTCATCTCCAGGAGCGAGGCTGCGTGAGTCACGCGCCCGCCAACTTCCGCTAAAGCCTGCTTAATCACACGACGCTCATGCTTTTCTAGTTGTGCTCGAAGTCCGCCTGGCTCAGTCAATAGAATTTCCGTAGCTTCGTCGGCATCCAATTCTGTCTGTATGCTGTCAAGAACTCTGCAAGCAACATCAGCCAATCTTAGCTTTATGTCGGGGCTTTGAGAGTTCGCGAGCCATTCGCGTGCCTGGCGATAAGCGGCCTGTATAATATCGGGCGATAACTCTTGGATTTCCTCGATCAACGTAAGTGCTGCCAGTCCGGCAACATTCAAAGCATTTACATCAATAGCAGCTTCAACCGCTTGTCTAAAAACAAAACGAGCATGCTCCGTCCGTCCAAGTCTAGCCAATGCCACTCCATCAGTTATCAGAGCTTCAGCCATCATGCAGAAATGTCCACCTTTCCGTAAGGCGGACACTGCTCGACGCGCGACGCGCTCGGCCTCAGCCAGTTTTCCTTCCGCAATCAATAGTTGCGCCAAGCTATCATCAATTTGTGCCGTGGAAGCTTTGTTTTTGAATCTGACGGTCAGCCGTCTTGCTTCGTTAAGATATTTGTGCGCCTCTTTGTAACGAGATAATTTGTAAAGTAAGTACCCGACATTTGCGATTAAATCCGCTCTGAAGATTGGATTGTGGGCATGTTTAAATTGAGACTCCGCTTCTTTGTATTCGTTGATTGCACGACGAAAGTATTCCGCTCGGTTTTCCCTTGTGGCGAGGCTGCGGAGAATAATTCCAAGCTCGTGGTGATAGGCGCCTTTGATTGTATGGTTCGTGATTCTTCGGAATAGCGCCTCGTTCTCATTGAGCAACTCCAACGCTTCGTGAAATCGTCCGGCTGAACATTCCACAGTTGTTAGTTTCAATAGTGCTCTAGCTCTCGCAGCACCCTCAAATGTCAGCTTCTTCAAAGCATCATGCAACCACGATCGCGCTTCGTTTAGTGTCCCTTCGCGATAGTAGCAATAAGCAATCTCTGATTGAGCGACCGCAACCTTCGTCACGTCTCTGATTGACTCAAAATAAGTCATGCTCTGAGTTATGAGGTTTTTGGCAAGTTCCTGCGCGTCTTGAATCTGATTCCTACTTCCGATTGCACTCGTCAGAATTCCTACGCATAGCAAGACCTCAGCAGCGACCGCGGGATCTAATCCGTTTATTTTTGGACGTTCCCCTACGCGCTTCCACAACGGTCGCATTGTTTCCTGTGCGGCTGCGTAATCGCCTTTGTCTTTTTGTTCCAGGGCAGTCTTGCACCTAAGCAGAGCTTCATCGTTCGCATTCAGGTGCGCGATATCCAACTTAGGTGAGGCCATCTTCACGAAAGATAAACCTTTGTCTGTGAGTGCTTAGAAGTCTTACATGCCAGCGCCAGATATTAGTCACAGCGCAGGACGCCGTGTCAATAGTGTTGTATGTATTTACACTATCATGTTTTCTTGCCAGTAGACTGGCATTTCTCAACCTCAAAGGAGAAACAGACAAATGAGACGTTTGGCACTAGCTATCGCTTTGGCGTGCGTACTTTCCGGCGTGGTTCGCTCAGGTGAGATCCACACTACGGGCGCAGTAGCTACTCCAACATCAAGCCCAGCAACGGTGCCCGGAGAGATGCATCCCACGGGTGTGGTAGCGACCGGTGCGACAGCGCCTGAGGAGTCAAGTACGCTAATAACGATTATCCTGACGCTTATCAGTATCGTTCCTTAAGGGGTTTACCTTAATCAGCTAAATTTAGAAACTGCCTTTTTGGCAGGACAGTAGGTGTGTGTTTAAACGGGGACGGGGCGAACTTCCCCATTCAGGATCAGTTCGCACTTACAACGAGACTGGCATTAATTTAATATTGTGCCCTCGCGACAGAATCTTGCGATGCTCCTTACCGGCAGATATAAACGCCTCCAATTTCGATAGCCTCACACCTTGCCCAGAGTGTGGGGCCGGGGGCGTCGTCGGTGGGGCCTTGGTGAAGGAGCCAAGCGTGGCGTCCCCGCTCTTTGTCAACACACCAAATGCCGGAAGAGCTAATCAGCGAGCAAGTGCTTTATCAGTGCGTTAGAAAACCCCGCACTCGCTCCGGAGTAGTCATCGCATTCGCGGCGGTTCCTGTCTTTTCACTGGTTAAGCGTGTCAACTGGTCCGGCTTGACGATCGACCAACCGATTTTCTGCAGAGCTTTCAGACCAACGGCTACTGCCGGCCACCAGAGTGGCAATGGAACGGCGCGATAATGTTTCGAGATGCGGGACGCCAGTGCCATTCCGCTTAGATCCTCGGGGCCACAGACATTTTCAATTCTGAGGCCATCGTGGTGTTGTTGGATTAGCTCCGCCGCAAGCTTGGTGAAGTCGTCAATATGCATCGGAGCGAACAGCAGATTGGAATGACCGAATAGTGCGGGGATGATTCGCCATTTGCGCGCAACCGCTAACATGCGATCGATTCCCTCTTTGCCTTCACCTCCATAAATCTCCGCCGGACGAATGATCAATAAACTCTTCCAGTCCAACTTCTGCAGCTCCTGTTCGGCCGCAAGTTTCGACTCGCCATATGCCCCACTGCCGTGCATAGCACAACGCGTACTGATGTATACAAACCGGCGACAACCATTCGCGCGCGCGGCTTCAGCCAGTCGCCTGGTTCCTTCCAGGTTAACCGTCCAGTACTGCTGTTCATCGGACGCGTGAGTCACTCCCGCAAAGTGAACGACCATATCGAAATGCGCGCGCGACAAAGTTTCGCTCACGTCAGATTCGAGATCCAAATCGATCACGTGCAACCTCGCATCGTCAAGCGGAATGTCTTTCCGGTGACGGCCGCACCATAGTTCCAGGTCGTTATTCAAAAGCAAGTGACGCAGCACGCCAACGGCGAGAGGCGACGACGCACCGGTAACGAGGATTCGCATCATTCTGGATTATGGCATACGTCGTTGCAGCCGGATTGGAATACGTAATAACATCGCCGCGTGGCTGAGCCCCATTTTTCGCCCCATTTTTCACTCGTAGTCCTTTGCTATCGCAGCGGGCAAAGCATTATTCCATTCGTCGAACGTTTGCAGCGAACGTTGTCGCGCTGTAATTTTTCGTGGGAGCTAGTACTCGTAGGAAACTATATCGAGGGTAGCGACGACGAAACACCTCAAGTAGTCAAAAAACTCGCCGAAAGCTCAAACAACATCCGCACAGTAATTCGTCCCAAGCAAGGAATGATGGGATGGGACATGCGTATGGGTCTCGACGCCGCTCGCGGTACGTACATCGGAGTGATTGATGGCGACGGGCAATTTCCACCGGAGTCGATCATCGCCTGTCTGCTGAAATGTGAGCTGGAGGATCTGGATTTAACTAAAACTTACCGCGTCATACGCGACGACGGTCTCTATCGACGCCTCATCTCAACCGTCTACAACGCACTCTTCAGCCTGCTTTTCGGATTCAAAGTCCGCGACATCAACTCCAAACCCAAAATCATCCGGCGCGATAAATATGAACTGCTTCAGCTCGAATCCGACGATTGGTTTGCGGATGCGGAGATAGTGATCCGTGCCCGTGAACTCGGATTAAAGATTGGTGAAACACCGGTCCACTTTTCAATCAACGACAACAGAGGCTCGTTCGTAAAGCCGAAAGCGATCCTCGAGTTTACGTCGAACCTCTTGAAGTACAGGTTCTCAGCCAGGCAGAAGGCGAAAGCCGCTTCGCTTTCCGGCTCCACCGCGAAGTAATACTTAATCTACTCGCCGAGCAATGCAGACTGCCGAGACTCCAAACGGAAGAGTCCCGCGTTTAAAAACGAAACGCTCGGCCGCGAACAACCGGCTAAAGGGTCCATTCATCGGCGAGATGTTGATTCCATATTCTGTATCCGCGCGCAATCCCAACCAGCGCATCACCGAACGCACGGCAAGCACCGGCAGAAAAAAGCTGATGTTTGCATAGCTGGACCACTCAACGGAAAACCCTGCCGCTTCTACCGCCTTCAACAAACCCGGCAACGTGTAACGGCGCCGGTGGTTACTCACATCATCCTGAACGCCCCAAAGGTACATAAACGCCGGAACAAATAACAGAACGCGTCCGTCGCGACGCAAGACTCTTCTCATCTCTCGCAATCCGGCAACATCGTCGTCAAGATGCTCGACGACATCGAGCGCGGTAACCAGATCGAAAGAACCGTTCTCGTATGGTAGTTGTTCTGCTGCTCCGAGTCTGACCGAATCCAAGCCACGCTCGCGGCAGAAGTCGACGGCCTGCGAAGAAATGTCGACGCCTTCTGCTCTCCCATGCGCTGCCAGCATCTTGAGATTTGCTCCCGTGCCACATCCAACGTCGAGAATTCTCGGATTCGGATTGTTCAGCGTCGTGCAAATCTTCTCTACCAGGTACTGAATGATTCGCCGTCGACCTACATACCACCAGTGCGTCTCCTCAACCTCGTAGAGGATCGGATAATGATGCGATTGCATCTCTTTTGGAAGATTAGCGACGACGATGTTTACCTCGACTCTGGCGGCGTCTCGATCAACTTGCGCGCGGTTGGAGCATCGACCAACGCCGGCAGGAAGCTGAAGTCCGCCGGCGGCTTGGAACCTACCGCCAGTCTGGCGAAGTTGTGGCAGCCGACACATGAGCCCGGTCCGCCCTGGCCCTTGATGGCTTCTGTGAAGTTCTGAATATAGGTCTCCAGCGTCATGTTTGAAAGCATCGCCGGCACCGCGTTGGCGGGCAAAGGATTGCCCTCTCGAGGTTCGACGTTGCCACCCCATTGCGTCCCGATCAACATGTAATACTGGAGTGGTGTATTGAATGCAGCTAGAGCCTTTTGCCACTGCGAATTGAGTTGATTGGTCGTCGGGTAGATTGAAAAGCACCGAGTTGCTTGCGGCATGGCGGTCGCCGCAGTCGTATTCCCCTGAGCATAAGGCTGCTTAGGATTCCAGGGAAATTTCGTAGGCCCTAAACCATTAGTTTGGGGTCGGATGTTAGTACCTTGAACGCCTGCGTTTTTGTTGTAGTAGGAGTAGCGCACGGACTGGGAAGGCGCGGCTGGTCCACAACTCGGCTGGTTGATCCAATTCGTGCTTGGATTGGTGCCGCAGCCGTTGCGAACATTGCATGGCGTCTGCGCCGGCGGCGCGTTGTCCACATGCTCGAAGGTGGCCCAAATCCATTGCGGCTGCAATTGAGGGTTGCACGAAACGACCGGATTGCGTTGGATAATGTGCATGCCCACCAAACCCAACGTCACGCTGCTGCAGAACGATCTG
>Ga0207676_10000963_pt1 | contig 22248 bp, 14 predicted proteins | sample KBSSwiS72_FD_184307 | JGI IMG/M metagenome (GOLD analysis project Ga0207676, IMG submission 184307) | Switchgrass rhizosphere microbial communities from Kellogg Biological Station, Michigan, USA - KBS Switchgrass S7-2 (SPAdes) (version 2) | ecosystem: Host-associated > Plants > Roots >...
ACTTAGCCGTTACTTTTGTTTAGACTAACCAAACGACTCTTTATGAAGAAAATTCTGGCATCTGTGATGGCAATATATAGTTTGCTTATCACAGGTCAGTGCCAAACCATTGCTCCAGTCAGGCAATCTGCAATTGGAATAAGTTTTACTCTTACAGACTTCCTAACGGCTCAACGGATACGCTCTACCTCTTTGACAAGTGTTCTCAACGACAAGGCATGGGCTAAGATCAAAGAAATGTCGACCGGTCTTGCGTTAAGTTATTATAAAGGTTTAATGCCAAAAATCGATTTCGCTGCAACTTTCAATGGAACTTTTCTTGACTATCCTTTTCCCGACAAACCTGAATCTGGAAGTGATAGCTTTTTGGGAGAGTTGGATGCATCTGCGCAATTTAAATTGGTAAACGAAAATTATTGGTTCATTCCTTATGCTGACCTGGGAGTCGGCGCAAGTGTTTACAAATCTTATTTTGGTGCTTTTTTACCGGTAGGAGTGGGTTTTCGAATAAATTTCTATGATGAAGCCGGGATTAATTTCAATTCACAGTATCGCATACCTGTCAGTCCTGAAACAGCCAACTATCATTTTTTTCATAACATCGGTATATACGGCATCATTGGTCCCAAAAAAGAAGTCGTGAAAGCAGTACCCGTAGTCCCGGCCGTTGTGCCAAAAGATTCTGATGGCGACGGTATCATTGATGATAATGATAAATGTCCAAATGTGCCGGGCACCTCTAAATACGATGGCTGTCCTGTGCCCGACTCGGATAAGGATGGCATCAATGACGAAGAAGACAAATGTCCAACAGTTCCGGGACTGGCGCGATACCAGGGATGCCCCGCTCCTGACACAGATAAAGATGGTATCAATGATGAAGAAGACAAATGTCCAAACGAAGCTGGTGTGGCTCGATACCAGGGTTGCCCTGTTCCTGATACAGATGGCGATGGCGTAAACGACGAAGAAGATAAATGTCCTACTGAGAAAGGACTGCCGGAAAATTTTGGATGTCCAAAACTCGAGGCTTATCAATTTGATGCGCGTAAAGTACAGTTTGTTACCGGTAGCGCTAAACTGACAAAAGGTGCTATGACTGAACTGGACAAAGGCGCTGCAATTTTAGCGGACCATCCCAACATCAATATATCTATCGAAGGACATACAGACAATACTGGATCAGCTGCAGGTAATCAAAAACTCTCCGAACAAAGAGCTGCCGCCGTGAAATCCTATTTAATGAAAAAAGGAGTTAGCGCGGATAGAATGGTTACAACTGGTTTTGGTCAGACGCAGCCCATAGCTGATAATAAAACAGCTAAAGGACGAGCCGCCAATAGGAGAGTGGAATTCAAAATTGCTAAATAAGAATTTTAGAGAATAAACTAAAAATGAAGAAGCCCGGCAACGGGCTTTTTTATTGAAAGACTTTTAAAAATTTTTTGCGTTTATATCAACTCGTCATTCCGATCCTTTTCGGGAGAAGCAATCAAAAAGTATTTTGGGACTTGATTATAACAGATTGCTTTGGTCCACTCTCCTCACAAGAGGATAGGTGGGTTTGATCATCGTTGGGTAACAAGATCCTTGGACAAACTTTACGTGCACTAAAATTCGATAAGCTCCATAATTTTCTCAAGATAGATCCGATCAACTTCGTCAAAATGATTTGATTCTTCACTGTCCGCATCAAGAACTGCTATCACTTCATTATTTCGAATAACCGGAACAACGATTTCCGATCTTGATAAACTGCTGCAGGCAATATGGCCCGGAAATTTTTCAACGTCTGGGACGATAATCGTTTGAGCTTTTTCCCAACTTGTACCGCAAACTCCTTTGCCCTTTTTGATCCTTGTACATGCTATGGGCCCCTGGAATGGTCCAAGTACTAATTCCTTGTCCGAAGTTTTAGCGAAAGCGGGCTTTACCAAATAAAACCCTGTCCATAGCCAGTTAAATTGTTCTTTTAAGGCGCCGGCAATATTTGCAAGATTAGCAATGACATCAGGCTCGCCTTCCAGCAATCCTTTTATTTGCGGTATCAGTGACTCATACTGTTCGGCCTTTGTACCAGTAATAATATTCAGATCTTCTGACATGCAGCAAAGATAATTCGGTGTTGGCTCATTTATTTTTAGGATATACCCATTCCCACACGTCTCCATCTTCGGGATCATTAACAGTGCCCGAAAAAACGAACCCATTTTTTTGGAGGATCCTTGTGGAAGAATTTTTTTCGGGCAATGTTCGGGCGGTGATCGTAACAGAAGGATCCGTTTTTAACGACAAGTCTACGAGTAGCTTGCAAATTTCTGTTCCTACACCTTTTTGTCTGGATTGTTCAAAGGTGCCATAAGCAATTTCCACAGCTCCATCTTTTGGTGCTCCCTTGAATGCGCCACAACCGACGAGTGCATTATTTTCCATTGCATAGTAACTAATCCAGGGCTTCTTGTAACCGACTTTTTTAAAAAAGGCGATCGTCATGTAAAGACTTTCCTGGCAAAGTGGGTTACTAAAAAACTCTTTGTTGTCCTCTAGGTGCTCATTAATTGGTATTAGATCCATACACGAGATCTTAATTTTAAAAGCCCTTTCAAAAAATATGAAAGGGCTTTGTTGTTATTATAACTTCATTCTGTGGCTGGCCTTGGAAATTCTTGCCAGACATCATCTCCGGGCCGGTCAATCGGTAATGTATTCAATCGGTTATATCGACGCATATCGATCCAACGATGGCCTTCCCCAAATAATGAGTATCTTCTTTGGTTCAGCATTTCATCGATAATCGCAGGTTGCGTAACAGCCCCACTATAATTTGGCAAGTTTGCGGCATGACGGATTTTGTTGAGTGCTGTGACGGCTCCATCAAGGTTGGCTGCGCCACCTACCTGCGCTTTTGCCTCGGCATAAATTAACAGCAATTCTTCGTTGCGTATGATTGGTATCGGGTCAACATTAGTCTTGTAAACAAAAAAATCATAATCGCTCGTCAACCCATCTTGGGTGGTGGGAGCTGTCCTTTTTGGTGCTTTGGAAAGTCGTGTGTCTCCTGCTGCAGCGTCGGTAATAAATGAAGGTTGAACAACTCTTGTCTCGCCACTTGAATTTTGCGGAAAAAACATTGGGTTCAACTGATCGCCACCTCCCGAAGAATAGATGTAATATACGCCTTCAGTAAGATCTCCGTCTATATCAAAAAAAGACTTGTTTAAGTCATCAAGAGCCCCGTTCCAGTCTTGTCTATAAACTGCCACTCTTGCTGCAAGTGCCCTGTTGAACTTAGCAAATTCTCCGGAAGTACTGCTGAAAAGTGTAGTTGTAAAAGAGAAATCTACACCAGCGTTGGCGATTAAGTCATTGTAGGCATTATCCAGGAGACCACTAATTGCATTAAAAGATTCGTCCTTGCTTAGGAAAGGACCTAATGCAGCAGGATTTGCAACGTCGAGCCGAATGCCATTGCTGTTTTCAAGATTTAATACGATTAGCAGTTCGTATGCTTTTATTGTATTAGCATAGGCTTTGCCTGCGGCACGCTGTGCAGCAGTAATATCAGATGAAGTTGTATTTGTAAGGCCATCTAATAAGATATTGGCGTTCTTTATAACGCGGTACGCTGCAGCAAAAGGATTGGTAATATAAAAAGTGTTATTGTCGAGGACGGCTGTTCCTTTCCCAAGAAGGTCAGATGTGAACCTTGGGTCAGAAGTAGAGAAGCGATAGAATTCACGACCTATTACTCCTGCATCATCGAAATAAAAATTCATATTATCCCTCATACCTGATTCAATAGCAGTAACAAGATTTTGGATCTCACCCACCGTTGGATTGGCTGAAATGGTTCCGATCCCCGGGTTGTTCGGATCAAGAATAGGTTCCACTTTGCAGGAAGAAGAAAACACAAGCATTAGAACCGGTATAAGATAAATGCCTGTTATATTTTTATGAGCGTATTTCATATTTTTTATGTTTGTAATTGAAGAATGTGCTATCATCAAAACGTAATTGAAAGATCGAAATTGAAACTCTTGGCCGACGGGAATGGCGTAACCTCGACATTGCTTGAAATAGCGTTTGTTCCAAAATTGCTTACCTCCGGATCGTAGCTGTTGTATTTAAATACGTTGATCAGGTTACGAGCTGAAACACCAACTCTTACGTCGGCAATATTTCTGAACCATTCTCTCGGCATATGATAACGCAATCCTATTTCACGAACCCTGAAATAACTCGCATCCTCAACCCAAGGCTTTGCCGTTGTACCCAGGGCATTTAAGCGATATGGCCCATTTGAAAGCGCGCCTGTGGGATCCAATGATTTTTTATCGTAATCAGGCGAGGTGCCAAAAATATCAGAAAGCAAAGTTGTGAGATTAATGTTGTCTCCGCCTTGTTTCCAGTGCATCAGCACATTCAATTCCCATCGTTTGTATGTGAGGGATTCTGTAAATGATATTTGAAAATCTGGTTCTCCGTCCCCAAATACACCAAGTCCCGACTCAGCATCCACTTTATCGCCAGGGCCCGCTATACCTACTATTTGTGTAGGGCTCTTCCCCTCTTGTATCCTGTAAGTCCCAAGCGTAGCTCCAAAGGCTCCAGTGTTAAATGCGGGCACATCCAGGCGTGTTACCTTAGCTGTATTCTTCCAGAAATTAATCCCGGATACCCATTTCACATCTCTCTTGCTGATAGGAATTGCATTTAAGCCGATTTCAATTCCATGATTTTGGATGGTGGCTACATTCCTCCAGGCGAATGTAAATCCGGAGGAAGTTGGAATTTGTACATTCAGTAAAAGGTCTTCAACCTTTTTTGTATAATAGGTCGCTTCAATTGTTACCCTGTTTCGCAGGAAGCCAACGTCGACACCCGTTTCAAGTTCCGATTGTTTTTCCGGCCCTATTGATTCGTTTCCTTCTGTGAGTGTGATAAGCGAGCCAACAGTGCCATTAAAGATTACTGGTACAAGTGGCGTATAGACAGCACCAAAAGGAGCAAAATTCCCTGACTGGCCATACGCAGCTCTCAATTTCAACTGGCTTATCAAGTCTGATTTCCACGAGGGTAGTTGATGAATATTGAAGGCCCCGGATAATTTTGGATAATAGTACAACTTATTAGCATCGCCGTTTCTCGAAGATTTATCCCCGCGCACACCGGCGGTGATAATTGCAATGTCATTGTAGTTAAATTCTTCCTGGACAAAAAAACCGCGGTCATGCTGCAGTGTCTTTATCTGCGAAACTGCTATCGATCCAGCCTGGCCAAGGTTGGTTTGCACACCCACCAATTGAGTGGCGGTATTTATTACATTGTCGATGTTGACATTTTCCCCTGTGATGCCTGCCTGGGTCCGGAAACTTAAGGTATTGCTTGGCCTGAACTCATGCACAGCAATAAGATTATAATTGCTGTTTCTTGTGATTGTTGTACCATAAATATAGGCACCATTTGTTCCGTTCCCATTCTTCTCAAACTGGAGTACCTGCGGAAAGATGGCAATTGTATTTAGTGTATAATTATCAATCCCTCCACGAGCAATTATTTTGAGATCGCTTTTGATATTGGTAAAAACTTTCCATGTTGCGGTACCGCCCAGTAATGTACGGTTAACCTTTTCTTTATTCGTGATTAAATCTCGTGACTGGATAAAATTTGAAGGAACAAAGGGATTATTGGGATAATTTCCATTTGCATCCGGGTAGAGATTAACCCATGAAGGAGTGGCTACAAATGAAACGCCTAACGTTGTAGTTGTGTTGTCATTGTTAAAATAGCCGCGGTCAGCTTCTGATGAAACATAGTTGGCACTTAGTGCCAGGTCCAGAAAACCTGCAACTTTTTGAGTCAGGTTCAAACGAAATGATGATTTCTGATAACCGGTTCTTTCGACGATGCCCTCATCGTCTTTATAAGTAAACCCTGCATAATATGTTGTTCTATCATTCCCCCCGCTTAAACCCACTCTTGTATTGCTCATTAAGCCATGGTTACCATACAACTCTTTTTCGTAATCATAAATTTGCTTGTTGTTTGCGGTATAATAAGCAAGTCCTGCTGCACCAAAGGATGCCTGGACTTTCGTGTCGTCCCACTCTCTTTGGCCAAGTTTGTGCAATTGCATTTGTACACCTATTGATTGGTCAATTTCTACTCTCGGCCTTCCTGATTTTCCTTTTTTAGTGGTGATGATAACTACACCACCTGCGGCTCTTGAACCATAAATGGCCGCAGCGGAAGCCCCTTTCAGGATTTCAATACGATCAATATCTTCCGGGTCAAGATCGGCAACACGATTCGACGGATCATCCTGGAATTGGATGCTTCCCTGACCAGCCGCCTTTGAAACTGCATTTAGCCCTCCATTGATTGATGAGTTATCAAAATATATCCCGTCAACAATAAACAGAGGTTGCGAATTGGCAACAAGGGAAGTGATTCCGCGAAGCTTCATTGAGATGCCCCCACCGGGTGCACCGGAATTGGCAGAAATGTTTGCCCCTGTAAATTTTCCATACAAAGCACCGTCAACCGTTGACTGAACGGTGGTTCCTACAAGATCTTTTCCTGACACGGATGCAACAGCATTTGCAAGATTTGATCTTTTTACTGAACTGGCCAGACCAGTTACAACTACCTCACTCAATTTGGTGTTGTCGATTGCGAGAGTTACAGTCATGTTGCTGCTTGCATCCAATGTTTGCGTTACATACCCTACAGAGCTTATCACAAGTTTTGCCCGGTCATTTTTAACAGAAATTGAAAAATTTCCATTGGCATCTGTAGTTTTAACATTGTTAGTTCCCTGCTCTGTAATGGTAACTCCCTGCAGAGGAAGGTTTGATCCTGCGTCTGTGACGCGACCAATGATTTGTGTTTGAGCGAAGAGTAGTGAAGGAAATACAAATACTGTAAGGAGCAGAAAGATTTTGGCCTTCTTTTTCATGTTTGAATGTTTTTGAATTAGCAATCGTTTTTTTGTCAGGTCACTCTCATGTGAACATTCAGTAGAAGAGGATGCGGGTAAAAATCTTAATTAAAATTAAAACTAATATAACTACTAGCCAAACTGCAACGTGTTTGGAGCAATTCTATTTATTGGTTCTTGATGTTCTCATCAAGGTATTATTGTTAGTTGATGGTAAACTCGGATGAATTATTTTCAGCAATGGTCATCATCTTCTTCAACTTTACCTCATTACCGTTATTCAACTTGATTGCTTGAACGGTCAACTTACCATAATGGACAACAATTGTCACTTTGCTGCTGCTTACCATGGCATTTCCCCAACTATGTCCGTTAGACCAAAAATAATTTCCCGGAGTAGAAGTGATGGTAAGCTCGTGAGTTACTCCCGAATAGTGAAAGGCACTTAATGCTACGATTGCTGACCAGCTCGCCATCGCCCTTGCATAATGGTTGCCGCATTCTTCTTCATTGAAAGGGTTTCGTTTGTATCCATCATAGCGGTTGCGCACATCAGTAATCACATCAATGGCTTCCGGGTTCATTCCTTCATATATCATCCCCGTTGCGGCCGTATATTCAAGACCTGTCCATGCTTCAAATCCGTAAGAAAGTGGGATGGTTGGGCGCTTTGATGGATCAGGATAGGCTGTCAACATTAAACCGGCCTCATCACCTAAAGCATAAGAACGCATGTTGTTGAAATGATCACCGAAAGCTTTTATGTGATTGTATTTCCAGATACTTTGCAATGCTTTCTTAATATGATTGGGATCGGCGAGATATCCAAGCCCGCAGATAAATGCCATATTCTGTCCAACTAGCTGGTCAACCAGGCACCCTTCGCCAATTTGAAAATCGGGATTAGAAACATCTTTTGCTCCCATGCCAGCGCTCAATCCATTGGCAATATCGTTCTTGTCTTTAACGGGCTGAATTTTTTGGAAATAAAATTCTCCATTGAAAAGATTTTCATCCGTCCATTTACTTCCCATGCTAAGCAGTGTAGTGCATGTCTTTTCAAAATCCTTATCGTTTAAATAATGAGCCATGGCAGCTGCAGCCTTTAGCGCTCCCAGGTACCAGAATTCAATTTCAGGGTTAGGTCCAAAATATTCAATATCCATGGTATTATGCTGACATCCTTCCATTACACCATCTTTATTTGCATCCCAACCGTCCGGTATCCATGCAAAAGACAAAGCCTTCTTTACTCCCGGGTAGATATTTTTTAAAAAATTATCGTCACCTGATAGTTGCCATTCGCGATAAGTTTTCATAATGGTTCCCATTTGACCATCTGCCGCAGCGACTTTCCAATTTGTCTTTTTGTCGAAGGGTAACGAAACTCTGAAAGCCATGAGGCCGGTACTGTCATCAAGTCCATATTGATATTCTACCTCGCGCATCTTCATAGCAAGATCACCAAACAGAAATGGAGTGGCATATTCATAGTTCCAGACGTGCGTGCAATTGCCATAACATGAGCCTGTGGATGCAAACACTCCTTCCCATCCAAAGAAATATCCGTCTTTATTGCGGAATGCTGTTTGTGAACGAAGTGTGCTGCTGTTGAATAGTGCAGCTTCTTTTACGATCGCGGGGTAGTTGCTGTTAACGATTAGATTTACGAAATCAATGGTTTTTTCTTCAAGAGAAGCGAGTTTCGGGAAGGTTTTTTCCGCTACATCCCAGGCATCACTATAAAGCGTCGAATAATAATTTCCGATAGTTATCCTGTCATCCCAATTTTTTCTGTTGGGAAAATTCCAGGTGAGCAAAAACTCTATCTCTTTTGTTTCATTGGCTGCTAACTGAAGACGTACAGAGAGAGCAGCTCTTGGATCATTTACTTTATCGGTGAATGATAAATTTCTGAACGTGCCATCGTCTGAAAAATCATCCCACATGTCCGTGATATTGGCATTCCATCCTTTGGGGTTGAACTGAGTACGGTAAGTGATTATACGATCATCGCCGACCAATGGTGTTGTCAATGCGATCGTACCCCAGGCGTTTGAATCGTGATCGACACTATCTGATGTCATGTAGATGCCTGCAAGCGTATTGGTTTGTTTAAAGGTATTCTTATTGCTTTTTGCCCCCAGAATATTCAGGCTGCGGTCAAAAGAATTGAACTCTACTTTTGAGCCATCCATCCCAATGAAATTATCCAACGAACCGGCCACCGCGATCGTCAATGGTCCGTTTGTCTTATTTTTTATTTCGTAGCGAATGACGGCGATAGGAATGCCGCTATTGATCTCGTCACCAGGAATAAAAGGGTTGAAAGTTTTTGCTTTTGCAGATACCGGCATTTTTTCATCTTCGAGATTTACAATTGCAAATGGATAGGCTGCGTCAAACGATGCATGCTCAAAGCGTGGCAGTCCGTGATTGGGGGCTTCACTGCCCTGCTGACCGGCATACTCCGGAGGTGGTATCGGACCCATCAGGGCCTTTGCTCTTTTTTCACCGGTTGACGTTTCTGTGAATACCATGAAACACGGAGCCTGTTTTGGTGTAACTGACCCATAAAAGCCCATGCCTGGTTTATTCATGATCTCGACATCCTTCCATTGCCCGTTTCCGCCGATAGAAATGTTTCCCGTACCGATGCCTCCAACTGGCATCGCAATTTTTTCAATAAACCTGTCTTCATAATGTCTTAAAACAGGCCATTGTTTTTGAGCGAGCAGAATACTATTGAAGCAAACGACGAGTAGCAGTGCAGAAAGTTTCATGGTTGATATTTTTGAAAGGTTCCGAAAGTTCTTTGTTGAAGATAACGAATCCAATAAAAATTTTTCCTCCGTATCTTCCGCTTATGAAGAGAGTTGTCATCGCTGCTTGTCTGTCAGTGCTTGTTTGTTGGTCAAAAGCCCAGGTATTCGGGGGCAATCCCCCATCTATTCACTGGAAGCAGATCAATACAGACACGGCGAGAATTATTTTTCCAGATGGCATTGACTCGACGGCTCAGCGGGTTTCGAATATTGTTCATTGGCTGGCAAAAAATAATCCCGCCTCGTTGGGTACCAAGGTGCGCAAAATAAATATCGTGCTGCAAACGCAAACCACCATTTCAAATGGATATGTTTCATTGGCCCCTTATCGCAGCGAATATTATTTGACACCCTCACTCAACAATTTTGACATCGGCAGTAACAATTGGCCGGAAGAATTGGCCGTCCATGAGTTCAGGCATGTAGAGCAGTTCAACAATTTTCGAAATGGTATCAGCAAGCTTGCTTACTATTTATTTGGCGAAGAAGGATTACTGGTGGCAATAAATGCTGCTGTGCCTGACTGGTTTTTTGAGGGTGACGCTGTGTATAATGAAACGATCACCACAAACCAGGGTAGAGGCAGAGTTGCATCCTTCCTGAATCAATATAAAAGCCTCTGGGAATACGGCAAAGATTATAGTTGGATGAAACTGCGAAATAATTCTTTGAAGGATTATGTGCCGACGCATTACCCGCTTGGATATTTAATGGTCAACTATGGCAGAGAGAAGTATGGTCTTGATTTCTGGACAAAGGTGACACATGACGCCAGCGCCTTTAAAGGGTTGTTTTATCCATTTCAGAAAGCAATTAAAAGATATTCGGGTGTCGATTATAAAACGTTTCGGGCAGACGCTTTTGATTATTATAAAAAGATAGTCAGGGAGAATGCAGAAGCAAGTAAAGTGTCAAAAGAGATAGCGACGATGAACGGAGCGTCGCAACAAAAGGATAATCGGAGCGGTGAAGCCGGCATAAATAATATTACACCTCTCAACACAACATTTGTTACGGATTACTATTTTCCCTACCAGCTTGGTGATGACTCATTGTTGTATTTAAAAAGTAGTTACCGAAAGCTGGCTGCATTTTATATAAGAGATGCAAAGGGTGAGCACAAACTGCGGACAAGAGATATTTCGATGGATCAACAATTTAGCTACAGAAACGGGAAGATCATATATGCAGCCTACAAGCCGGATGCCCGCTGGGGTTGGAAAGATTTTAGTGTACTAAGAATTTTGAACGTAAATGGCCACGGTCAGACGACATTGCGTTCGCGTACAAAGTATTTTACACCGGACATTTCGCCGGACGGAAATAAGATTGCTGCGGTGCAAGTGCTCCCCGGAGGCGAAAGTGAATTACATATTTTGAGCGTCGGTGAAGGAAAGATTATTCAACAATTTCACTCTGCAGAAATAAGCTTGTTCACTGATCCGAAATTTATTGATGATCATTCATTGATTACCGCGGTGCGATTAAATGATGGTCGAATGGCTCTTGCTGTTGCCGATATAGATGCTGGAAGTGTTGAGCGGCTGACAACTCCTTCTTATGGGGTCATCGGTTTTCTTAATGTAAATAACGATCTTGTTTATTTCACCGCTTCCTTTTCAGGCAATGATGAATTGTATGCGCTGCGATTGAGCGATAAAAAAGTTTACAGGATCACGCAAACTTCATTGGGAAACTATTTTGTAAATGCTAGCAACAATAAAATGGTATGGAGTGGATTTACGGCTGAGGGCTATCAATTGAGAGAAATGAGCCTGGATGAGTCAAAGTGGACTGAGATAAGTGAAGTAGAAATAAAAAATGCGGCGGTTGAATTCCCGGTTGCCCACTCAAATGAACTTCATGATATTTTGTTGCAACAAGTCCCCGACAGAAAATTTGGGATGGAAAAATATAAACAGGGAGGTCACCTTTTTCGCTTTCACAGCTGGCGCCCTTATTTTGAAGACCCCGATTTTACTTATTCGATCTATAGCGATAATATTTTAAATACTTTTTCCACGGAGCTATTCTATCACTACAATCGCAGTGATAAATCAAATGGTGTTGGCGTGAACCTTTTATATGGGGGATTCTATCCTTTTATTAATGGGGGTGTGGAAAATACATTTGATCAGCCTGTCGTGATCAACAATAATGCGGCTGAAATCGACAAGTTCGACGCGCGGATTGGCTTAAGTTTCCCTTTTGATTTTACAGGCGGGTTAACTGTAAAGAATTTGAATATCGGTACCAATTATGTTTTTGAGCAACAATTCTCCAAAGGTTCAGATTCAATTCAAAATGAAAATTTCAGCTACTTGCATCATTATCTTTCATGGAGTCATTATACACCCCAGGCTGTGCAGCACATCTATCCACGACTGGGATATAGCGTTTCGATGAATTACCGGCATGCGATCACCTTCTATGACAGTTACCAGTTTATCGGAAATGCCTTTGTTTATTTACCCGGATTTTTCCCGACACACAGCATTGTTTTGAATGGTTCTTTTCAACAGCGTGATACCGCGAACATTATATTCAGCAATAGTTTTGCAAACGCAAGAGGCTATGACGATTATTACCTGAGCCGAATGTGGAGAGCGAGTGTAAATTATCATTTCCCGATCGTATATCCCGACTGGGGTTTTGGCAACATTCTCTATTTCCAGCGTATACGTGGTAATGCCTTTTATGACTTTGAAAAAATTTATTCAAACAATAAGGTCAGGACCGAGGACCTGCGCAGCATGGGTGGAGAAATTTATCTTGATACAAAATGGTGGAATGAATATCCGTTAACTTTTGGTTTTCGATATAGCTATTTGTTGGATACTGAACTCACGGGATCAAAACAAAAAAATGTGTTTGAAATTTTGATACCGATAGTGATCCCACAATGAATTGGGAGGCTTAAGCCCCCGGCAATTCATTAATTTAAGCTTTCGAGGCTTTCCCTGATCGCTTTGATCTTTGCTTCAGCGTCAGCTTTTTTTCTTCTTTCAATTTCTACCACCTCGGGTTTTGCATTTTGAACGAACCGCTCATTGCCCAGCTTTTTTTCTACCGATGCCAGGAACCCTTCAAAATAATTCAGATCCTTTTGTAGTTGCTCTTTCTGGGAGGAAGTATCCGCCTGGTTTTCAGATTCAATAAAAAATTTATCCTTTTGTATTACGATGTTAACGGAATTTGGTACTGATTCAGTTACATAACCAACTGATTCGGCATTTACTTGTTTTTGTAAAATGTCTTCGATGTTTCTGTATATAGAAGTATCACTAGTTTGAACATGAAGTTTGACCCGGTCCTTTGGCTTCAATTGGGTTTTGTTCCTTGCGTCTCTGATAGCCGTGATCACCTCTTTAAGTAATTCACCCTGTTTTAACACGTCCGCATGCTGGCCTCTGTATTCTTGCATTCTTTTTATCGTAAGATCATCGCCTTCATTTCTTTCCATTAACTGATGGTAGATCTCTTCTGTTACAAAAGGCATGAAGGGATGAAGTAGCTCCATTAGCTGTTCAAAAAATCCGACAGTCTTATGATAAAGATTCATATCGATTGATTCTTCAAAGCCCGGTTTGACCCATTCTAAATACCAGCTGCAGAAATCAATCCAGATCAAGGAGTAAATCGTTTTCAAAATTTCACTCAATCTAAACTCCCTGTATGATACGTCAATTTCTGCCTTAACCTGGTTTAACCTACTTTCAAACCAATCAACAGCAAAGCTTGTAGCTTGCGGCTTAGAGCTTGATGCTTGCCTTCTCTCCCACATCTTCACCAACTTCAAAGCATTCCACACCTTATTGATAAAAAAGCTTCCCTGTTTCAACGTACTTTCCTCTTTGACGTCAAACAAAAGATCATTACCGGCAGGAGAGGAGATCATGATCCCAAAACGCACGGCATCGGCCCCATATTTATCAATGAGTGCAAGAAGATCAGGGGAATTGCCAAGTTGCTTACTCATTTTTCTTCCCAGCTCATCGCGAACAATTCCCGTAAAATAAACATCACTGAAAGGCTTTTGTTTCATGTATTCAAAGCCTGCCATGATCATTCTTGCCACCCAAAAGAAAATTATCTCGGGAGCTGTTACCAACGTATTGGTAGGATAGTAATATTTGATATCTGCGTTACCGGGATCACTATAGCCCTTAAAAACTTCAAATGGCCAAAGCCAGGAGGAGAACCAGGTGTCAAGAACGTCTTCATCCTGAGTAAGCCGTATGCTGCTAGCTTCGCGCTTCAAGACTTCAGCTTGGATATTCGCTTTTTGATCTTGCAACTTATCGCTTGCAGCTTGCAGCCTCGCTCCCTCCTCCGTTTTCGCAACATAAACGTTTCCTTCCTCATCATACCAGGCCGGAATGCGATGGCCCCACCACAGTTGTCGGCTGATACACCAGTCCCTGATGTTTTCCATCCAGTTGCGATACAGATTCTTAAACTTGGCGGGATAAAATTTTATCTCTTCGTCTATGACTGCCTGCAAGGCAGGCTTATAGATTTTCTTCATATCCACCCACCACTGTAATGAGAGGCGATCTTCCACGACAACATCTGTTCTTTCACTGAAGCCGATCTGGTTAGTATAATCTTCAATCTTTACCAAATGACCTTTCGCCTCTAATTCCTTTACTATTTTCTTTCGTACTTCGAACCTGTCTTCACCCACGTATAGCTGGGCCGCGGAGCTCATGGTTCCGTCATCGTTCATCGTGTCGATGATCTCAAGTCCATGTTTCTCGCCGATCTGGTAGTCGTTCTTGTCGTGTGCCGGTGTGATTTTAAGCGCCCCGGTTCCAAAATCCATTTCTACATATTCATCGATAATAATTGGAATGCGACGGCCGATCAATGGAACGAACGCAAACTTTCCGTGAAGATGTTTATATCGATCATCGTTTGGATTGACTGCGATCGCTGTATCTCCCAAAATAGTTTCCGGCCGAACAGTAGCGATGGTTAAGAAGTTCGAAGTTCTGAGTTCTGAGTTCTGAGTCTTCCGACTCTCGACTCCTGACTCCTGACTGTCATCGATCAAATACTTTACATAATAAAGCTTACTCTGTACCTCTTTCCTGATCACTTCTTCATCACTTAAAGCAGTTTTTGCCTTTGGATCCCAGTTGATCATTCTCTTACCGCGATAGATAAAGCCTTTTTTATGGAGATCAACAAAAACACTGATCACAGCACCATAATAAACCGGGTCCATTGTGAAAGTTGTACGATCCCAGTCGGCACTGCAGCCCAGCTTTCGGAGTTGCTGCAGGATGATCCCACCATATTGCTCCTTCCATTGCCAGGCATATTTTAAGAATTCATCTCTGGTCAGAGCTGATTTATTGATCCCTTTCTCGCGGAGCATTTGGACCACCTTTGCTTCGGTTGCAATGGATGCATGATCTGTGCCGGGCACCCAACACGCATTCTGCCCTTGCATTCTCGCGCGGCGGATCAAAATATCCTGGATGGTATTATTGAGGCAATGCCCCATATGCAAAATGCCAGTCACATTTGGCGGGGGCATCACCACTGTGTATGGTTCCCGGTTGTCGGGTTTGCTGCTGAAGTATTTTTTCTCTAACCAGTGATTGTACCATGTCTTCTCAGCCGACTTATGATCAAAGTTTTTTGTCAATTCCATTAGATCAATATATAACGAGCCGCAAATTTACCGGCTTTTGCTCTCACAAAGAAGAGAGGAGATTGTGATAGAATGGGGGGTGTAAAAAGACAAAAGGCACCTTCTCAGTGCCCCGTCTCTTGCGTGGATGGTCTTAGTCAGGTCTTGGTAGTATGTTGCTGGTTAGTAATTTTTTTATTGCGGGACAAAGTAAGTGGAACGAATGCCTGTTTTGTTTTTCTTTCGTTCAACAGGCAATATTTGGCGGTGAATTTGTGAGAGTAATATTGAATACCTCCTCCATTGCTTATATTGCGGCACTCTTATGCGACCGACGGAAGATACATATCGCCACAAAGGCCTGCGAAAAAAACTGGCAGACGGTATCCGGGAAAAAGGAATTACCGATGAACGTGTGCTAAACGCCATTGACAATATCCCACGACATTATTTCCTTGATTCAGCGTTTGATGAACTGGCTTATGCGGATCGTGCCTTCCCCATTGGCGAAGGCCAGACCATTTCGCAACCTTACACTGTAGCGTACCAAAGTCAGTTGCTCGAAATAAAATCTTTTGATAAAGTTCTGGAAATTGGTACCGGGAGTGCCTACCAGGCAGTAGTGTTGGCGCTAATGGGAGCGCAGGTTTATACCATCGAGAGGCAAAAAAAATTATTTGACCTGAATAAAAAGTTCGAGTATTTAAAAAGATTTCCTGGTATAAAGTTTTTTTATGGTGATGGTTTTGAGGGTTTACCAACATTCGCACCATTTGATAAGATACTCATTACTGCCGCGGCTCCTGAAGTTCCGCCCAAATTGATCAAGCAATTAAAACCGCAGGGTATGATGGTATTACCGCTAGGCGCGGGTGAAGTACAGCGTATGATGCGGGTAACGAAATTGGAAAATGATGGATTGAAGGAAGAAGTTTTTGACCAGTTCTCGTTTGTGCCAATGCTGGAAGGGAAAAAATAACAGTAACCGGTTTTACATCTGTCGTGTTCCGTTATGTAGTTGCTTCAAATAGGCAGTTACATTTTCCTCTTCGCCGACAACGTATCTAAATTTTAATTTGCGTGACACGGTACGGGCCAATTGGCTGAAGATATCCATCATTAAGAAAAGTGCCCTCCAATTATTTTCCACGACCTGATCGGAATATGTTTGCAATATTTGTTGGTATAATTCAGGAGATTGGAATTTTGACATAAACTTCCCTGCCTTCCCAATCGAGACCGAAAAATTCGTTTCAACACCAATATGCCAGGAAATGACATTCATGAACATTGGTCTTACAACTGTCTCAAGCATTTCCTTCGAATAAATGATCTCATTTCGTAAGAGGCCCTTCGCCACATAAGTGCATACCCACCAAAATTCATTGCAGGTATCCAGGAATTCTTTTTCTGTTGGCTCTTTCACCAGGTAATCTAAGTCGCTTGCAAGCGTAGTATTTGGAAACATATTGTCTTTGTCGAGCCAAACAATTGTCAGGCTGTCGGTCTTACCGTTTGGGTCGATCTCTTTTTTTGACAGCAACGTGAGATCGATCCGGTTGCCGTCGGTAAACAGCATGAGCAGAGAAAACCTATTGCCTTTTTCAGGTTCTTTTTGGCCAACAACCATTTCATCTGGCAATTGCCAGATCAATTTTTCGCCGAATTTGTTTGTCCATTCCCTGTCTGCAATCAAACTCTCAAAATCATCTGTAACGTAAACAATGTCAAAATCCTGGTATTTATCGGGAGGTATTTTGTCATTGGCTCTTGAGCCATTCAGCAAAACAGCCCTGATCCTGTCGTCTGTTTTGGCAACATCAATTATTAGCCTTTTTATTTCTTCAGCGCTTCTCATTTGTTATCACGTTAGGGCGCGTACAAGTTAGCTTATAAATAAAAAAACCGGCTATGCCGGTTTCAAACATTTTTGAGCATTAAGTGATACGGGTTATTTACTTCGTTTAATTGAAAATAATAAGAAGCGAAACTAACGCCGTCACCAGAAATACAGTTGCGATGATAGTCGCAGCCTGCACATTCTCATTCTGGAATGCTGTGTAAATTTTTTTCATTCACAAAGTTTTTGTTTAAAGAAATAGTGTCAAGGCTATTCCACAGAATACGGGCGGGAGAACTAAAAACTTTTTGTGATTTTACATGGGAAAGGAGAATGCGCAAATATACACAATTATTCTTCGTTATTCAAAGTTCGAAATAATTGTTTTTTACCCGATGACGTTCAAAAATTAAGGTGAATTCTAAGCTGGAACTCAATTTGTTGCAGAGCTATTATCGGTGATCGGGACGGAGTTATTCTCTAATTCTTTTTGCATTTCTGCTTTATGCCATCCTTTTTCAATGGCAACAAGACGATCAAGCCTGCCCGGGTGTGTCTTTGAAGATGTAATATTCGAAATATAGTACATGGCCAGCTGAGATTGCTGGAGTGTTGCCCCCATTTTGCAAAGGACAAAGCCCGCAAACTGGTCCGCTTCCAGTTCAATGGCGGGGCGACTTTTTAGTCCGGCTTCTGTATGGCCTTCCAGGTGATGCCCCACTTCATGAGCCAGAATGAAAATGCTAGCCCATTTATCCTTCGTTACTTCATTTACTTCATTTACAAATTCAGGATTGTAAAGAATATAGCGTTCATGATGTTTTAGGGTTGCTTCAACATTTGGAACGTTCGCTACTTTAATTTTGAACTTGGATTCAAGCCCCAGGGCATCCATAATACCTGAAACTATCTTTTCGGCATCAGCAGACGACGAGAAAAATGGAAGATCTGTTGAGCTTATACTGACATCGTTTACAGAGGGTGCACCGATCACTGTTTTCTCACCAGTAACATTTTGAGACCGGGCTATGGCGCATAAAGAGAAAATGCTGAGGAGGAGAATGGCTGGCTTTTTCATTGGCAAACGTGGTGCTTTTGATTTTTATAAAATTAGAACTTCCAATTATAATGAAATGATAAAAATCGGTGAAGGGGCGCATATTGAAGCCGAAATTTTACCACTTATTTTTTGCATTTATATTCAGATAAATCTCATACCTGCTCACTTGAATTTTATTTTGTTATAGATTAAGGCACTGACATATTATTCGTACAGTTTATCCTTTAATTTTCGCAATTGATTCCGATTGTAAAACATTTATGGTTGAGTGTTAGCCAATTTTGTTTAGAAAATTACATATGGCTTATAAGAATAAAATAATAGCTAATCCATTAGTTGGCCTGCACGTTAAGTTTTTGCAGACAGCAAAGGATACTAATGGAAAATTGGTTGAGATGGAAGCCTCTTACAGACCTTACTCAAAAGAACCGCCGTCACATTATCATCCATACCAGGAAGAAGATTTTATAATCATCAAAGGTCAGATGACCGTAAGGATTGAAGGCAAAATTTTACTATTGAACCAAGGGGACACCTTGCACATTCCGGCAAATACTGTCCATTCGATGTGGAATAATTCCGCTGGTACCAGTATCACTAAATGGAAAGTTCAACCGGCTCTTGACACCGAATGTTTTTTCGAAACCACCTGTGGCCTCGCTTCCGATAAAAAGCGAAGTAAAAGAATGCGTTCTCTTTTACAGAAATCATTAATGGCAAATAAATATTCGAACGTATTCAGGCTTGCCAAACCGCCGTTTTTTATTCAGAAAATTCTTTTTATTGTACTTACACCTTTTGCCTGGCTTATTGGTTATCGTGCCTCTTATAAGCGGTATTTTGATTAGCGTTTGCTGTTGGGCGACAATTTGTTTGACCATTTCTTATTAACTTTCTGTTTTGCCTGGCATTGTTATACTTAAGGTTTAAGACATGTTCAAATCGTTTGTTGAAAAATACTTTTCCGGACTTACAAAAAATTCGATCTTACTTGCTTTTGCTTCTCTCTTTTCTGACATCTCAACCGAAATGCTTTATCCCATTTTACCGGTGTATTTAACCGAGTATCTTAAGGCGAACGGAAGTATTGTTGGTATCATCGAAGGCATTGCGCAGGCCACACAAAATATAATACAAGGAGTGTCAGGATGGTTATCGGACAAATTACAACAGAGAAAACCAATTGCATTGGTTGGATATTTTCTCTCCGCCGTTTCCAAACCCTTTATGGGTCTGGCAAATACCTGGCAGCTGGTTTTGGCTGCAAGATTTTCAGATCGGGTGGGTGCCGGAAGCCGTTCTGCTCCACGGGATGCGTTGCTCGCAGAATCAGTAGAACCGCAGCACAGGGGAAAGGCTTTCGGGCTGGAAGGAATAGGGGATAATCTTGGAGCATTCCTGGGGCCGTTAATCACAGTACTTCTATTTTTTTCACTTCAGTTCGATATTCACACGATCTTTTATCTCGCGATTATTCCGGGCCTGCTTGCCTTTTTGATGGTGATGCTCGTCAAGGAAAAAAAGGTCAGTGCAGCCGCAAGGTCGAAGGTGAACCTGCACATGAGCCAGTTTCCAAAAACATATTGGAGGTATTTAATCGTTACTTGTCTTTTTGGGATTGGCAACTCAAGCAATGCATTTCTTATTCTTGACGTCAGGGAAAAAGGTCTCTCACTACACACTACCATATTCGTTTACGCTTTTTATAATTTGGTGGCGGCTTTGATCTCTTATCCTGCCGGCTCACTATCTGATAAATTCGGAAGAAAGCCTTTGTTGCTTATTTCCTTCGCTGTATTTCTCATTACGTATTTAGGTTTTGCTTTTAGCTCAGATATCCTTTTAACCGGATTTCTGTTTATCTTTTATGGACTATTCCAGGGAATATTCAGGGCTTGCGGAAAATCTTATTCTGCTGATTTTGTTCCCCGCCACTTGCGTGCAAGTGGCATTGGCTGGTATTCGACCGTAGTCGGCTTGTCCGGCCTGGTTGCAAGTGTCATAGCAGGCGGGTTATGGGATAGGGTAAGTCACACTTCTGTTTTTGTGTACGGTTCGGTTCTTTCTTTGGTGGGAATTATTTCTTTGATTGCCCTCGTCCCTAATAATTTAAAGAGTCCAGGCCAATCCAGGACTTAATTTTTTTTCAAACGTATTACGAAACCGCCCCCCGCGGCTGACCCGATAGCTAAAGTATCTCTCTTGCTGACTATCCTTTTTTCTTTCTTTAAGTGATTGGGTTCAGCATTTACGTCTTCGGCGTCGGAAAAAACTTCAGCGGTATACTCGCCATCTTCTAAAAAAGAAAGCGGAACCTTGACCGTTTTGGCAGTATGATCATTGATGGAGCCGACAAACCAATCGTTGTCCGTTTTTCTTGCGATGATAACAAATTCTGCAAGCTTTGCGTCGATTACTTTCGTTTCGTCCCAATTTGTTGGGACTTCTTTTATGAATTCGAAACCGGGCTGCCCCTCGTAAGCTGCTGGGTAATCGCAAACCATTCCAAGCGGGTTTTGCAAAACAACATACATAGCCAACATGTGGCAACGCGTCCCAAGCATCAACGGTCTTGTGTACTGAACTTTAAACAATGAATCAGGAACCGCTCGGAATCCTCCAAGATGATAATCGGTCGATCCTGCCAGTGCCCTGGTAAAAACAATATTGAGGTCGTGATCGGGAGTAATTCGTTTGTCCCACTTATTTACCTCGTAATTCAATGTGCCTTCTCTTGTGAATTCGTTGGGATATGTTCTTGTTTCTCCTGTTGGTTTATAAGCTCCGTGAAATTGAATGTGCAAATGGTGTTGAGCTGCTTTTTGCAGGATCTCAGTTTGGACGTTTACCATTTCCTGGTCATCCCGATCCATGAAATCAACCATCATTCCTGTCAGTCCCCATTTCTCAAACAGCTCAAAAGCAGTATCAAGTTTCGGATACAATGCCGCCCAGTGTACCCACACTCGAACGTTCACTCCATGCGCTTTCGCATAGTCACAAATTTCTTTCATGTCTAAGCCTGGAACGGGAGTGGTCACGTCGGCGTGAGGACCCGGCTGGAAACTTACGCCGTCATCCACATACCATTGGTGCAAACCATATTCAACTACTGAATGATACTCCAAACCATTGCGCGCACAGAAGTCGATATAGTATTGATTAGTGGCAAAATTGTTTCCCGGTCCATTTAATGTATCAGGAACGACATTTCCATTCCACCACGGAAAAGTTGTTTTCCCCGGTTTTATCCAGGAGAGATCTTTTAATTTACAGGGTTCATTCAGGCTGGTCAAAATATTAGATTCTATTAAAGTACCAATCCTGTCGCTGATCATTAATACACGCCAGGGTTATGTGGCAGGGTTGCCTTCACTTTTATTGCTGTTTGGCCCGGTAGGGGAGAGACCCTGGATGTCAAAATATTTTTTTCCTTCACGAGGTACATACCCGCATAATCAATAAGAGCCGCTTCCGTAATGGCTATATACACAGAATCCGGAAATTCAAATAAGGCGGGCATATCCATCAACGTGTCTTCTTTCAATTCACTAAAACGCATATGGCTGTACTCTCCTTCGTGCGAAGTTGTATAGCTTGGAAGGAGCAGTGCAAGTATTCTTGGATTTTCAGCAAGATTAAAAGTGGTGTGTTCATCGGTCAAAGAAAATTGAGACCAGCCTGGCTGCTGGGGAAATTCATATCTGAATGCAATTCCATCATCAAATGCACGAACGACAATATTGAACTTTCTGAAAGGGGTCTTTGTTTCCTCCAATGGAATGAGGACTTCGAGATATGGATCATGTACAAATTTTGCCTTCCCAACGATCAATTCATAGTCCTCCACTCCCTTCCGAAAAACGGGCTTGCCGGCTTTGAGATTTTGTTTGAATTTGCCATCAATGAAATCGAGGCTGATTGAAGAATTATTGATGATAC
>Ga0207676_10000965_pt1 | contig 22224 bp, 20 predicted proteins | sample KBSSwiS72_FD_184307 | JGI IMG/M metagenome (GOLD analysis project Ga0207676, IMG submission 184307) | Switchgrass rhizosphere microbial communities from Kellogg Biological Station, Michigan, USA - KBS Switchgrass S7-2 (SPAdes) (version 2) | ecosystem: Host-associated > Plants > Roots >...
GTGCATCACCAATGCGCAGATCGCCTACGACCTCGCGTACGACTACATCACCAATCGTCGCGTCTTCGGCCGTCCGCTCGGCGCGCTACAGAGCGCACGCTTCAAGATGGCGGAGATGCGCGCGCAGATCGATGTCCTGCAAACGTTCATCGATCACTGCGTCACTCAGCACAACGCCGGCAAGCTGACGCCGCAAATGGCGGCGGAGGGCAAGCTCCTCGCCAGCGAATTGGAAGGCCGCGTCGTCGACGACTGCCTGCAGATGCACGGCGGCGCCGGCTACATGGAGGAATTCCGGATCTCGCGCATGTTCACGGACGCGCGCGTTTCGCGCATCTATGCCGGCGCCTCGGAAGTGATGAAGGAAATCATCGCCCGGGGCGTGGGGCTCGACGACCGGAAGATGAAATAGCGCCTGCCACAATCCATCACTTTCCTTCCCCGCTTCGCCACCGGCCGCAGCAGATCCAGCCTGCATTGCGGCTCTAAATAGCTCCCAACGGGTAGATCGTCACCCGCTGCAACGACGAGTACCGGTGAGGAGGGGCGGATCATGTTCAAGAAGGTGCTGATTGGAGCGGTGGCCGTGGCGTTGGCGTCGGGCACCGCGTACGCGGGCGAAAACAAGCTCACGAAGGAAGAGGGTGCGGGAATGGCCACGGGCGCCGCGACCGGCGCGATCGTTGGCGGCCCGATCGGCGCGATGGTCGGGCTGATGATCGGCGGCGTCATTGGCGACAACTTTGGCGCTGTGAAGCGCAGCGAGAAGGCCGCGACGCTGCGCGCCGACGAGCTGCAACAGGAGCTCGTCGATACGCGCATCGCGCTCGCGAAGGCGAGCGAGCGTACCGGCGGCGACGAGATGCTGGATGCGCTCGCTGCGCGCCTGCATGCGGATGTGATGTTCCGCACCGGCACGTCCGAGCTCGACGTCGATGTCCAGAAGAAGGTCGGAGATCTCGGCCAGATGCTCGGCGCGCATCCGCAGCTGGAAATTCAGCTGCACGGGTTCGCCGATCCGCGCGGCAAATCCGAGAAGAACCTGGAGCTGTCGATGGCCCGTGCCAGCGCCGTGCGCGACGCCCTGATCAACGGCGGCGCCTCGCCGGAGCAGATCCGCATCTCGGCACACGGCGAAGATCTCACGACCGCGCCCAAGGACGATTTGGAGGCGTACGCGTGGGAACGGCGGGTGAGCATTTCGATCCGCCCGACCTCGCCTGCGGCCGTCGCGCAATCGCGCTGACTGCTGGAGGTCGACCCAGGACTGTTGCCGGTTAGGCGCAGCCCAGCGCCGGGCCACGGACGGGCCCGGCGTTCCCATTGCCGAGTCATCTGCCTCTGCCTACAGTGAGGACATGCAATGTGTCTTGCGAGCATCGTCATGACCGAAGCCATCGTGCCTCGTATCGTGGATTTCGCCGCGGCCTCCGCCGAAATCAGCAAGTCCAAGCCGCCTGCCGATCGCTTGCTCGCGGGCAATCCCGAGCACACGACGCGCAACTACTTCAGCGACAGCGGCGGGCGCTTCTTCTGCGGCGTCTGGGAAAGCACGCCGGGTCGCTGGCGCATCAGCTACACCGAGAACGAGTACTGCCACATCACTCGCGGACGCGTCCGCATCGCAGACTCGTCGGGACGAGAGTGGATCTTCAATGCCGGCGATTCCTTCGTGATCCCCGCAGGTTTTGCGGGCACGTGGGAATGCCTCGAGCCGACCGCAAAGTTCTACGTGATCTACGAACCCGCTGCTTCTTAGTGCGTCGCTAGTCGCGTTCGCCCCGAAGTGGGGCGTACACTCCACCCGCTCTGGTCGGCCCAGCGGCGCGTAGCGAGGTGTGTGCTGCTGGCATGCTTGCTGCATTTACGGCTGAGGTTCTATTGACCGCACGCCTGGGCGTGCTTCTCTCGGCAATAACAAGGGGACGCATCATGAGAAAAGTGAGGATTCTGGCTGCGCTCGGGCTGCTCGCGGCAGCGACAGCAGCGAACGCGGAGATCTCATCCACCTGGACTCTCACGAACGACTACGATTTCCGCGGCATCACGCAGTCGGCCAAGGACCCCGCGGTTCAGGCCAGCCTCGACTTCGCCACGGAATCGGGCTGGTACATCGGCGCGTGGGCCAGCAACGTCGACTTCGGTCCGGACTCGGACATCAACTACGAGCTCGACCTGTACACGGGCTTCTCGGGCGGCAGCGAAGATGGTCTGGGCTGGGATGTCGGCCTGGTCTATTACTCGTATCCCGACGATTCCGATGCCAACTATCCCGAGATCTACGGCAAGCTGAACTACGGCGTGTTCTCCGGCGCGCTGTTCTACTCGAACGACTACGTGAACAGCTCGGAGAGCGCGGAGTACATCTCCGGCGACGTGAACGTACCGCTGCAGTCGAATTTCTCGATCACAGCGCACGCCGGCTACAGCTTCGGTGCGTTCTGGGACCAGGGAGAGGGCTCCGACTATCTCGACTGGTCGGTCGGCGTCGGCTACACGGCCGGCAACTTCGAGCTCGCGCTCAAGTGGGTCGACACGACGCTCGAGGAAGGCGACTTCGCCTTCGTGAAGGATGACGTCTTCAACTCCGAAGGCCGCGTGGTCTTCTCGATCGCGACGACGTTCCCCTGGAAGAAGGAATGACGATATCGGTTTGAAGCCCGACCTATGGCAGTGCGCTGTAGGTCGGGCTTTAGCCCGACTCTTCTACGCGACCTCTTTGATAATCCCCGCGAGCGTCGTCACTAGCTGATCGATCTGCGCCGGTTCGATGATCAACGGCGGCGATAGCGCGATCGTGTCGCCGGTCGTGCGAATCAGAATTCCCTTCTCGAACGCCTTCACGAAGATCTCGTAGGCACGTGCCGCTGGCGCGCCGGCTCGCGGCTCGAGCTCAATGCCCGCGACCAATCCCAGGTTGCGGATATCGATCACGCGCGGCAGCTCGCGCAGTGAGTGCACGGCGTCCTCGAACGTCTTCGCCATCTTCGCCGCGCGCGTCAGCAGTCCTTCGCGTTCGTAGATGTCTTGCGTCGCCAGGCCGGCTGCGCACGCCGTGGGATGCGCCGAGTACGTGTAGCCGTGGAACAGCTCGATGGCGTTTTCCGGGCCTTTCATGAACGCGTCGTAGATGTGCTTGCGCACGAATACGGCACCCATCGGGATCGCGCCGTTGGTCAGCGCCTTCGCCGACGTGATCATGTCCGGCAACACGTCGAACTGCTGCGCGCCGAACGGCGAGCCGAGCCGGCCGAAGCCCGTGATGACTTCGTCGAAGATCAGCAGGATGCCGTGCTTGTCGCAGATCGAGCGCAGCCGCTGCAGGTAGCCTTTCGGCGGCAGGAGCACGCCCGCGGATCCGGACACCGGCTCCACGATCACGGCTGCGATCGTGGACGCGTCATGCAGAGCGACGAGGCGCTCGAGATCGTCCGCGAGATGCGCGCCCCACTCGGGCAGGCCACGTGAGAACGCGTTGTGCTCGAGATCGTGCGTGTGCCGCAGGTGATCGACGCCCGGCAACATCGTGCCGAAGAACTTGCGGTTGTTGACCATGCCGCCGACCGACGTGCCGCCGAAGCCGACGCCGTGATAGCCCTTCTCGCGCCCGATCAGTCGCTGACGCGAAGCTTCACCACGAATCCGGTGATACGCGATCGCGATCTTCAGCGCGGTGTCGACAGCTTCGGAGCCTGAGTTGGTGAAGAACACGTGATCGATGTCGCCAGGCGCGAGCTTGACCAGACGGCTCGCGAGCTCGAAGCCGGGCGGGTGGCCCATCTGGAACGGCGGCGCGTACTCCATCGTGGCGAGCTGCTTGCTCACCGCCTCGGTGATTTCCTTGCGACCGTGACCAGCGTTGACGCACCAGAGCCCGGCGACGCCGTCGAGCACTTTGCGTCCGTCCTCGGTCCAGTAGTGCATGCCCTCGGCGCGCGCCAGCAAACGCGGCTGCGACTTGAACTGACGGTTGGCCGTGAAGGGCATCCAGAATGCTTCGAGATCGACGCGCGCGGTGGTTGGCATGGCTAAAAATCCGGGGTGAAGGAGACGGGGCAAAACCGGTCGAAATGATAAGAAAATTCGACAGGCCACTCAAATTCCCCGTAAGTTATTCATAGCATTCGGGCCAGAGTGTCGATTATCCTAAACACCTGCTAAGTCACGGCTCGAGGCCTCCGACGATGACGATCGATGTGGGCGCACACCTCAAGGCGGTGCGCACGATGTACGGCCTGTCGCAGCGGGAGCTGGCGAAGCGCGCTGGCGTCACCAACGGGACGATTTCGCTGATCGAGCAGAATCGCGTCAGCCCGTCGGTGAGCTCGCTGAAGAAGGTGCTGGATGGCGTGCCGATGTCGCTCGCGGAGTTCTTCACGCTCGACCTGCAGCTCAACCCGCAGGTGTTCTACGCGCGCGACGAGCTCACCGACATCGGCGATCGCGAAGTCTCGCTGCGGCTGGTGGCTGCACAGCGGCCGAACCGCGCGATGACGATCATGCACGAGCGCTATCGTCCGAAAGCGGACACGGGCTCGGACATGCTCAGTCACAAGGGCGAGGAGGGTGGCATCGTCGTCGCGGGCCGCGTCGAGCTGACGGTTGGCGCGCAGAGCCGCGTGCTCGGGCCCGGCGACGCGTACTATTTCACCAGCGCGGTGCCACATCGGTTCCGCAACTTCGGCGACGAGGCGTGTGAGATCATCAGCGCCTGCACGCCGCCTACGTTCTAACGCCATGAAAGTCACAGTTGCTGCTGCTCAGTTCGCCTGCTCCGGCGATCGCGTAGCGAATCTCGCCACTGCCGAGCGGACCGTCCGCGAAGCCGCGCGGCAAGGCGCGAACATCATCCTGATCCAGGAACTGTTCGAGACGCCGTACTTCTGCATCGAGCACGATCCGAAGTACTTCAAGGTCGCGATGCCGATCGAGGAGAACCCCGCGGTGCGCCGCTTCCAGGAGCTGGCGCGCGAGTTGAACGTCGTGCTGCCCGTGAGTGTGTTCGAGCGTGCGGGCAACGTGTTCTACAACTCGGTGGCCATCGTCGATGCCGGCGGCGCGATGCTCGGCACGTATCGCAAGACGCACATTCCGGAGAGCCCCGGTTATCACGAGAAGTTTTATTTCTCGCCGGGCGATACCGGCTTCAAGGCGTGGCAAACGCGCTTCGGCAAGATCGGCGTGGCGATCTGCTGGGATCAGTGGTTCCCGGAGTCGGCGCGGGCGATGGCACTGCTGGGTGCGGAGATTCTGTTCTATCCCACGGCCATCGGTTCGGAGCCGCAGGATCTCAGCATCGATTCGCGCGATCACTGGCAGCGCGCGATGCAGGGCCACGCAGCGTCGAACATCATGCCCGTCGTCGCATCCAATCGCATTGGCACCGAGCGAGGCGAGCGTTGGGAAGTCACGTACTACGGCTCGTCCTTCATCACCGATCACTCGGGCGCGATCGTCAAGCAGGCAGCGCGCACGGGCGACGCGATCGTCACTGCAACGTTCGATCTCGACGCGCTGCGCGCCTATCGCACGTCATGGGGTGTGTTCCGCGATCGCCGCCCGGAGATGTACGGGCCGTTGATGACGCTGGACGGTCAGCGGTAGCAGATAGCCGTGCAATTCTTTGCTTCTTGCCCGCCGGGGGTCGCTGACCTGACGGCTGCCGAGCTGCGCGCCTGCGGTGCAACTAACACTCGCGAGCTCAAGCTCGGCGTGTTGTTCGAAGGCACGCTCGAGACCGCGTATCGCGCGTGTCTGTGGTCGCGCACCGCGAGCCGCATTCTCATGCCGCTCGGCAATTTTCCCGCCGCGACACCCGAAGAGTTGTACGCGGGCGTGGCGGCGATCGACTGGACTCAGCATCTCGGGCCGAACGGCACGCTTGCGATCGAATTCGGCGGATCATCCGCGGGCATCAAGCACACGCATTTCGGCGCGCTGAAAACCAAGGACGCGATCGTCGATCAGCTACGCGAGCGTACGGGTCAGCGGCCGTCGGTCGAGCTCGAGCGGCCGGACGTGCAGTTGGATGTGCGCCTCGATCGCGAACGCGCGACGCTGAGCCTCGATCTCTCGGGCGAAAGTCTGCATCGCCGCGCCTATCGCGCTCGTGGTGTCGCTGCTCCGCTCAAGGAGAATCTCGCGGCTGCCGTGCTCTTGCGCAGCGGCTGGCCGGCGATTGCGCAGAGCGGTGAGTTCGTCGATCCGATGTGCGGCAGCGGAACGCTGGTGATCGAAGCCGCGATGATGGCGCTCGACATCGCGCCCGGATCGCTGCGCAGCTATTTTGGTTTCGTCGGCTGGCGCGGCCACGATCGCGAGCTCTGGCAGCGTCTGGTCGACGAAGCGCGAGCACGTCGCGAGGCGACTGCGAATCGACGCATCGTCCTGCGCGGCTACGACAGCGACGCTGCCGCGATTCGCGCGGCAATCGAGAATTCCGAGCGGGCGAGGTTGCGCGGCTTCGTGCATTTCGAACGGCGCGAACTCGAGCAGCTGGTCAAGGAGAGCGAAGCCGCAGGCGGATTGCTCGCCACGAATCCGCCCTACGGCGAACGCATCGGTGATGAGGCGCAGCTGCAGGCACTCTACGCCACACTCGGCCAGAGACTGCGCGAGCAGTTTCAGGGATGGCGAGCGACCGTATTGACGGGCAACCCGCCGCTGGCGAAGGCGATCGGCATTTACTCGAAGCGCAGCCACACGCTGTTCAACGGCCGCATCGAATGTCGGCTGCTGCGCTTTGAAATCAATCCCGAGGATTTTCAGCAGCCGCGTGCGCCGGCTCCGGACGCGGCAGAAGTGCGCGCGCGCCCCGGCGCGCAGATGTTCGCGAATCGTCTGCGGAAGAATTTCAAATCGGCGCTCGATTGGTCGCAGCGCGCAGCGATCGATTGCTTCCGCATCTACGACGCAGACATGCCCGAGTACGCGTTCGCGATCGATCAGTACGGCGACGGCGCGGGCAATCGCTGGGTCGTCGTGCAAGAGTACGCGCCGCCGCGCACCGTAGATGTAAAGGCTGCACGCCAGCGTCGCGACGAGGCGTTCGCCGTCATTCCGCACGAGCTCGACATTCCGTCGGACCGCATGTTCGTGCGCGAGCGGCGCCAGCAGAAGCAGGGCACGCAATACGAGAAGCTTGCACGCGAGCGCGAGTTCGATGTCGTGCGCGAGCAGCCGCATCGCTTCTACGTGAATTTCACGGATTATCTCGACACTGGCTTGTTTCTCGATCATCGGCCCACGCGTCGATTGATCGCCGAGCTCGCGAGCGGCAAACGCTTCCTCAATCTTTTCGCGTACACCGGTACTGCGACTGTCTACGCCGCAGGCGGCGGCGCAACGGCCTCGACGACTGTCGATATGTCGCGCACCTATCTCGATTGGGCGAAGCGCAACCTCGCCTTGAACGAGCTTGCAACTCCTGCGCACGGATTCGTGCAGGCCAACTGTCTCACCTGGCTCGAGGAGCAACGCACGACGGCGCGTCGTTGGGATCTGATGTTCATCGATCCGCCAACGCACTCGCGCTCCAAGCGCATGACAGAAGATTTCGACGTACAGCGCGATCACGCAAAGCTGCTGAATCTCGCGCGTGAACTGCTGACGCCGCGTGGCACGATCGTGTTCTCCAACAACTACACGCGCTTCAAGCTCGATACGAATGCACTCGCGGCGTTTGAAATCGAAGACATCAGCCGCAATACAGTGCCTGAGGATTTCTCCCGCAACCTGCGTATCCATTCCTGCTTCCTGCTGCGCTCGCGCAGCTGAAACCAGGCGCTGCAGCGCGGAAAGTCCGGGTTTTTGGCTTGGATTCTGCAAAATAGGGGCGAGTGCCGATTGCTATGACAAACGCGTTGCAGCACAATTGCGCCCGCGTTTCAGACCTCCCCCGACTCCATTTTTTTCTACCGCGAAGTGCGTTATGAGCGGCGATGCGTTTCAGCTTTTTTTCCATCCCAAGCTCGGCGTGGTCATCTACGACCCGCTCGCGCAGATGGGTCTCGCCCGTGAGCAGATGCGTCTGTTCAAAGTCGGCGCCATGGGCGCCAGCACCTTCATGCGCGACATCGTGAGCAAGGATCTCGGGGCCTGCGGCGACGAACAGTCGCGGCAGAACGCTGCGGCTGTGTCCGCCTATCGCGCGGCGCGCGGCCTGCGTCGCAAGCCGTATTGCGAGCACTGCCGTCGTCACTTCGGCTCGGTCGACTTCACTGTCTGTGGCGACTGCAGCTCGATCCGTTGCACCTGCGGAACCTGCAGCTGCGCATCGAGCTCGCGCCGGCGCAAAGCGGCGTGATCGTGAGTCAGGCTTCAGCCTGACAGCATGCAGATCTTCCGCGCCTTCACCATCGAAGCCGCTCATCGCCTGCCGAACGTGCCGGCGGGGCACAAGTGCGCGCGCCTGCACGGTCACTCCTTTCGGATCGAGCTGCATGTGGCGGGACCGGTCGATTCGCATGCCGGCTGGGTGATGGATTTCGCGGACGTGCGCGCGGCGTTCCAACCGGTCTTCGATCGCATCGATCATCAGCTGCTCAACGAGATTCCGGGCCTGGAAAATCCCACCAGCGAGAATCTTGCGAAATGGATCTGGCGCGAGACGAAACCGCGTCTGGCGTTGCTCGCCAAAGTCGTCGTGCACGAGACCTGCACGAGCGGCTGCATCTACGAAGGCGATTAGTCGGCTACAGCAGATCGCGCAGCCGGTACCAGGCCATCGCGAGCACCAGCGCCGGCATCCTGAGCGCAGCGCCGCCGGGAAAATTGCGATGCTGCAGTTTCGTGAACACGTCGAAGCGCTCGGCCTGGCCAGCAATGGCCTCCGCGATGAGCTGCCCTGCGATGCCAGTCAGCGCGATCCCGTGCCCCGAGAATCCTTGCAGGTAATAAACGTTGGTCGCGAGCCGATTGAAATCGGGCGCGCGGCTCATCGTGATGTCGACGTATCCGCCCCACGCGAACTCGATGCGTGTAGCGGCGAGCTGGGGAAACACCTTCACCATCCGCGCTCGCGTAGCGCGCGCGGTATCGAATGCATCGCGACCGGAGTAGCTGACGCGTCCGCCGAACAGCAAGCGGTGATCCGCTGAGCGACGGAAATAATCGAGCACGAAGTTCGAGTCGGTCACGCCAATGTTCTGGCGCATCAGCTCTTCGATGCGTGCCGCGCCGAGCGGCTCGGTCGCGACGATGTACGTCCCCACCGGCATAATCCGCGCGCGCAACGCCCGTACGAGCGGCTCACCATAAGCGTTGCAGCAGAGCGCGACGAATCGTGCTCGCACGTTGCCGCGCTCGGTGCGGACGATCGCGGGCTCTGCGATGTGCAAGCCCGTCACTGGTGAGTTCTCGAAGATCTGCACGCCTGCAGCCTCAGCCGCTGCCGCCAGACCTCGTGTGTAGTTCAGCGGATGAAGATGACCACTGCCGGCATCGTGGAGCCCGGCGCAGTAGCGCTTCGTCGCGAGCAGCGTCTCCACGTCTGCGCGCTCCATGAATCGCAGCTGCCGATATCCGTAGCGCTCCTCGAGATCCCTTCTTTCCTCCAGCAGGTCGGCTCGTTGCCGCTCCTTGATCGCAACGTGCAACTGACCCCAGTGCAGATCGCAATCGATGGCGTGCCGCTCGACACGATCGCGGATCAGGTGCAGCCCCTCGACCGAGATGTCCCACATGCGCCGGGCATTCTCGAATCCGACCTGGCGCTCGAGCTTCCCCTGGCCGCAGGCGTAGCCGGCTATTGCCTGTCCGCCGCTGCGCCCCGAGGCGCCATAGGCGATCCGCTGTGCTTCGAGCAGGGCGACCCGGTAACCGCGCTCGGCGAGGTGCAGGGCAGTCGAGCAGCCGGCGATTCCCCCGCCGATCACACAGACGTCAGCCTCCACCTGGCCGGCGAGGGCGGGCCGCTCCGGCGCTGGGATCGCCGAATGCGCGTAGTACGAAGTCTCGGCGACCGCCATCAGGGAAACCCTGTTTAATATTTGATAGCGATCGAACGACCGCAGAGGCCCGGCAGGATAGCGATTGGCGTTCGCGCGAGGCAAGAGGCTGGAGCCCTTGGAGCCCGGCGCAAGCCCTTGTAAGGCCTAAAAATGGGCACATACGGGCTTTGCCGGGCGGACGAGCCGCCCGGTTTTGTGGTTAAATGCCGCCTCGCTTCTACGTCGGCCCCCTCGCCGACTGTTAAAGATCTTAAACGTGTCAACGCTCAAACCGGTCATAGGAATCCCGGCTGATCGCCGTCTGCTCGGCAACCACTTCTTCCACTGCGTCGGGGAGAAGTACATCCGTGCCGTGGCGGAAGGTGCGCAGGCCGTGCCCGTGTTGATCCCGTCGTTGGGCGACGCGATCAACATGCGCGAGCTGCTGGCGGACTTCGACGGGATCCTGCTCACGGGCAGCGCTTCGAACGTTGAGCCGCATCGCTACAGTGGGCCGCCGAGCGATCCGGGCACGCTGCACGACGCCGCCCGTGACGCGACGACTCTGCCGCTGATCCCGCACGTCGTCGAAGGCGGCATGCCGCTGCTGGCGATATGCCGCGGCTTCCAGGAGATGAACGTCGCATTCGGCGGCACGCTCTGGCAGAAGCTGCACGAAGTCGAGGGGCTGCGCGATCACCGCGAGGACGAGCAGGCGCCGCTCGAAGACCAATACGGACCTGCGCACGAGGTCGAGCTGACGCGTGGCGGGCTCCTGCAGCGCCTGGCGGGCAAAGATCGCATCACCGTGAACTCGCTGCATTCGCAGGGCGTGCAGACGCTCGGGCGCGATCTCGATATCGAGGCCCATGCCCCGGACGGCGTCGTCGAGGCCTTCCGCGTGCGCAATGCGCCCTCGTTCGCCGTTGCCGTGCAATGGCACCCCGAGTGGCACTTCAGCCAGAACCCATTTTCGGTCGCGCTATTCGCGGCTTTCGGTGAGGCGGCACGCGAGCGTGCCCAGAAAACCTCACGCGCAAGGTCGTAAAGGGCTTGTATGAGCGTCATCCAACAGTTCTTTAAAGAGCACGGCATTTCGGAAGTCGAGGCGATCATCCCCGACATGGCCGGCGTGGCGCGCGGCAAGATCATGCCCGCGGAGAAATTCGCGGAAGAAGAGGGCATGCGCCTGCCCGAGAGCGTCTTCCTGCAGACCGTGACCGGCGATTATCCGGACGAAGAGCGCGCCATCAGTCCGTCCGAGATCGACGTGGTGCTCAAGGCGGATCCGAACACGATCCGCGTCGTGCCGTGGGCGGCCGAGCCGACCGCGCAGGTCATCCACGACAGCTTCTATTCGGACGGCCGCCCCGTGACCATGGCGCCGCGCTATGTGCTGCAGCACGTGCTGGAGCTGTACGCGCAGCACGGCTGGGAGCCAGTGGTCGCGCCTGAACTCGAGTTCTTCCTGGTCGAGCCGAACATCGACTCCGACTACCCGCTCAAGCCGCCGGTCGGCAGGTCGGGACGTCCTGAGGCGGGACGCCAGTCCTACTCGATCGCGGCGGTGAACGAGTTCGATCCGCTGTTCGACGACGTGTATGCGTTCTGCGAGGCGCAGGACCTCGAGATCGACACGCTGATCCACGAGGACGGCGCCGCGCAAATGGAGATCAACCTGCTGCACGGGAACGCGCTGTCGCTCGCCGACCAGGTGTTCCTGTTCAAGCGCACTGCGCGCGAAGCGGCGCTGCGCCACAAGATGTACGCGACGTTCATGGCCAAGCCGATGGCGCGCGAGCCGGGCAGTGCCATGCACATCCACCAGAGCATCATCGACCGGAACACCGGCAATAACGTGTTCAGCGACGCTGAGGGTCGGCCCTCGGCGCTGTTCTTCTCGCACATCGCCGGGCTGCAGAAGTACCTGCCCGCGGCGATGTCACTGTTCGCGCCGAACGTCAATTCGTATCGGCGCATCACGCGGCATTACTCGGCCCCGATCAACACCCAGTGGGGCTACGACAACCGCACCGCGGGCCTGCGCGTGCCGGTGTCCAGCCCTGCCTCGCGGCGCGTCGAGAACCGTATCGCCGGCGCGGACGCCAATCCGTATCTCGCAATCGCCGCGTCGCTCGCCTGCGGCTACCTGGGTATGGTCGAGGGGCTGAAACCCTCCGAACCGATCTCCGGCAGCGCCTACGATCTGCCGTTCTCGCTGCCGCGGAACATCGAAGACTCGCTGCGGTTGCTGCGCGATGCGCGCCCGCTGATCGACATCCTGGGCGAGCGCTTCGTGATCGCCTACGCGGCGGTCAAAGAGAACGAATACGAGACGTTCCTGCAGGTGATCAGCTCCTGGGAACGCGAGCACCTTCTCCTCAACGTCTAGACGGATCTGTACATGCACTACTTCAGACGCTTCCGCTGACTCCCGTTTGTGCGCTACGCTGCGCCGCGAACCACCCACGGGGAGAGACAGCTCCAATGAATAACCCGGTTCGCACTGTTTTGACGGCCGCCGCTATCGTGCTCGCCGTCGCCGCCTGCGGTAAGAAGGAAGTCGCAGAGCAGGCACAGCAGCCCGGTGCAGCTGCGCAGGAAGAGAAAATCCTGCATGTCTTCAACTGGTCCGACTACATCGCCGAGGACACGGTCCCGAACTTCGAGAAGCAGTCCGGCATCAAGGTCACGTACGACGTCTTCGACTCGAACGACGTGCTGGAGACGCGACTGCTCGCCGGCAACTCGGGCTTCGACCTGGTGGTGCCGTCGGCGTCGTTCCTGGAGCGCCAGATCAAGGCGGGCGTGTTCCAGAAGATCGACAAGAGCCAGATCCCGAATCTGAAGAATATGGACCCGGACATCATGAGCCGGGTCGGTCTGCACGACCCGAACAACGAGTACGCGGTGCCGTACCTGTGGGGCACGACCGGCATCGGCTACAACGAGGACAAGATCAAGAAGATCCTCGGCGACGCGCGGCCGGATAGCTGGAACTACATCTACGATCCGAAGCTGGTCGCCAAGTTCAAGGACTGCGGCCTGTCGCTGCTGGACGCGCCGGACGAGATCCTCAAGACCGTGCTCGCCTGGATGGGCCGCGATCCGAACAGTCAGAAGGAAGACGACCTGAAGGCGGCGGAAGCGAAGCTGATGCCGATCCGGCCGTTCGTTCGCAAGATCCACTCCTCGCAGTACATCGACGATCTCGCGAACGGCGACCTGTGCATCGCGGTCGGCTGGAGCGGCGACATCCTGCAGGCGCGCGATCGCGCGGCGGAAGCCGGCCAGGGCGTGAAGATCAAGTACGCGATCCCGAAGGAAGGCACGATCGTGTGGTTCGACATGCTGGCGATTCCGGCCGACGCCAAGCATCCGAAGAACGCGCACGCCTTCATCAATTACCTGATGGAGCCGCAGGTCGCGGCCAACGACTCGAACTTCGTCAACTACGCCAACGGCAACGCTGCGTCGTTCCCGATGGTGAGCGACGAAGTGAAGAACGATCCGGGCATCTATCCGACGCCGGAGGTGAAGGCCAAGCTCTTCCCCTCGCTCGCCTACGGCGAGGACTTCCAACGGCTGATGAACCGGATGTGGACCAAGTTCCAGACGGGTCAATAACGAAAACAGGAGCGCGCCGGGCATCGCGTCCGGCGCGCCGACTTTCATGGCTGCCAACCCAACTAACCGGCCTCAGCAGCAGAAAGTGCCGGTCTGGAACGATCCCCAGGCCGTCCCTTACATCAACATCGAGAGCGTCACGAAGAAGTTCGGCGAGTTCGTCGCGGTCAACGACGTTTCGCTGAAGGTCTATCGCGGCGAGCTGTTCTGCCTGCTTGGTGGTTCCGGTTGCGGCAAGACGACGCTGCTGCGCATGCTCGCGGGCTTCGAAGAACCGACGACCGGACGCATTTCGATCGACGGCGTCGACATGGCCGGCATCCCGCCGTACGAGCGGCCGGTCAACATGATGTTCCAGTCGTACGCGCTGTTCCCGCACATGACGGTCGAGCAGAACGTGGCGTTCGGCCTCAAGCAGGACCGCGTGCCGAAGGCCGAGATCGCCACTCGCGTCGCCGACATGCTCAATCTCGTGAAGCTGACGCAGTTTGCGAAGCGTAAGCCGCATCAGTTGTCAGGCGGCCAGCGCCAGCGCGTCGCGCTCGCACGCTCCCTGGTGAAGCGGCCGAAGCTGCTGTTGCTGGACGAACCGCTCGGCGCGCTCGACAAGAAGCTGCGCGAGCACACGCAATTCGAGCTGGTCAATCTGCAGGAGCAGCTCGGGGTCACCTTCATCGTCGTGACGCACGATCAGGAAGAGGCGATGACGCTGTCGAGCCGCATCGGCGTCATGGAGGCCGGCCGCATCGTGCAGACTGGCACTCCGAAAGACATCTACGAGTACCCGAACTGCAAGTACGTCGCCGAGTTCATCGGCAACATCAACGTATTCCAGGGCACGATGGTCGAAGACGAGCCGGACCACGTGCGGATTGCGTCGCCCGAGATGGAGGGCACGATCTACGTGAACCACGGCGTCAGCGCCGCATCGGACGCAGTGGTCTGGGCCGCGGTCCGGCCCGAGAAGATCCAGCTCTCCGTCGAGCCGCCGCAGCAGCAGGACAACGTCACGCGCGGCGTCGTGAAAGAGATCGCGTACATGGGCGACATGAGCATCTACCTGGTGCAAACCAGCACCGGCAAGATGATGCGAGTGACGCAGCCCAACGCGTACCGGCACGCCGACGACATCACCTGGGATCAGCCGGTGTATCTGCACTGGCATGCGTCCAGCCCGATAGTGCTGCTGGAATGATCACGCGCGCCGAGGTGCCACATCCTCAGCGCCGTAGCGTCGGCGTGTACTTGCTGTTGCGCTTCCTCGAGACGTTGCCGCCGTATCGCTGGACACGCTCTCGCCTCGTGCAGTGGGGCGTCACGGGCCGCACTGCCGTGATCGCGGTTCCGTATCTGTGGCTGCTGCTGTTCTTTCTGATCCCGTTCGTGATCGTGCTGAAGATCGGCTTCTCCGAGACGCAGATCGCGCTGCCGCCGTACCAGCCGATCTTCGCCTGGACGTCGGAGCGCATCCTCGAGATCAAGCTCAACATCGGCAACTTCCTCTATCTGGTCGAAGACAACCTGTACTGGACCGCGTATCTCAACTCGCTGAAGATCGCCGCCGTCTCGACGCTCCTGTGCCTGCTGGTCGGTTACCCGATCGCCTATTCCATCGCCCGCGCCAACACCATGTGGCGCAACATCCTGCTGATGATGGTGATCCTGCCGTTCTGGACGTCGTTCCTGCTGCGCGTGTACGCGTGGATCGGCATCCTCAAGAACAACGGGCTCATCAACAACTTTCTGATGTGGCTCGGGGTGATCGATCAGCCGCTGGTGATGCTGCAGACCGACTTCGCGATCTACGTCGGCATCGTCTACTCGTATCTGCCGTTCATGATCCTGCCGCTGTACACGAGCCTGGAGAAGATGGATCTGACGCTGCTCGAAGCCGCCGCGGATCTCGGTTCGCGGCCGTGGAAAGCGTTCATGCAGATCACGCTGCCGCTGTCGATCCAGGGCATCGTTGCCGGCTCGCTGCTGGTGTTCATCCCCGCGGTGGGTGAGTTCGTGATTCCTGCGCTGCTTGGCGGGCCGGAGCAGTTGATGATCGGCAAAGTGCTGTGGACCGAGTTCTTCAGTAATCGCGACTGGCCGGTGGCGAGCGCAGTGGCAATCGCACTGCTGCTGTTGCTGCTGATTCCGATCGCGCTGCTGCAGCGAGCGCAGGCAGCCGAAGCGCGGGGCACGTAGCGATGAACAAGAACCTCAGCGCGTTCCGTCTCAGCACACTGATCCTCGGGTTCATCTTCCTGTACGGACCGATCCTGTCGTTGATCGTCTACTCGTTCAACAAGTCGCGGCTCGTGACGGTGTGGGGCGGCTTCTCGACGCAGTGGTACGGCAGGCTGTTCGCGAATCAGCAGATCCTCGACGCCGCGTGGCTGTCCTTGAAGGTCGCGGCCATCAACGCGACCGGTGCGGTGATTCTCGGCACACTCGCTGGCACGGCGTTGGCGCGCTTCGGCAAATTCAAGGGACGCGCCCTGCTGTCGAGCATGACCACCGCGCCGCTAGTCATGCCGGAAGTGATCACGGGACTTTCGCTGCTGCTGCTGTTCGTCGCGATGGAGCAGGTGTTCGGCTGGCCCGAAGGTCGCGGCTTTACGACGATCACGATCGCACATATCACGCTGACGCTCGCCTACGTCACTGTCATCGTGCAGTCGCGCCTCGCGACTCTCGACGACTCGCTGGAAGAAGCCGCGATGGATCTCGGCGCGCGTCCGGGCAAGGTCTTCTTCGTGATCACGCTGCCGATCATCGCGCCGGCGCTGATCTCGGGCTGGCTGCTGTCGTTCACGATCTCGCTCGACGACCTGGTGATCACCAGCTTCGTCTCCGGTCCGGGCTCGAGCACGCTGCCGATGGTGATATTCTCGAAAGTGCGCCTCGGCGTGAGCCCGGACATCAATGCGCTCGCGACGATCATGGTGGCGCTGGTGACGATCGGCGTGATCATCGCCGGCATCCTCATGGCGAGGCAGGAGAAACGCCGACAGCGCGACATGCAGCTGGCGGCAGGCGTGACCCTGAAGTGACGCGGGTCACGAGGGTCACGAAAGTCACGAAGGACAGAGTCACGGAATGACGCAGGATCGCGCCAGGGAGGCACGATGCGTTCTGGCAAGCTACGAAGTCACGAAGACCTGGAGGTGTGGAAGCTGGCGCGAGTACTGGCCGCAGACACATATCGAATGACTGCGCAGCTTCCTGTTGAAGAACGATTTGGGCTTCAGTCGCAGATGCGGCGCTCAGCCGTATCCGTACTGTCGAACCTTGCTGAGGGCGCTGCGCGGGATTCGCGCGCTGACTTTTCGCGGTTTCTGGCGATTTCCATGGGTTCTCTGGCGGAGCTGGAAGTTCAGTGCGCACTGTGCGAAGACCTTGGCTTTCTGCCGCGCAACGAAGACTTCTTGCGCAGGATTCGCGCCATCCGCATCATGCTTGCCGGGCTCAGACGAGCTTTGCCACCGCCGATAGCTCGATGACTTGCGAAACCCTCGTGACTTCCGTGACCCTCGTGACCATCGTCACTCGTCTCCCATGATCCGCTCCAAGCTCCCGCACGTCGGCACGACGATTTTCACGGTCATGACCAACCGTGCGCGCGAGCTGAATGCGATCAACCTGGCGCAGGGATTTCCCGACTACGACGCGCCGGCAAAACTGAAGGACCTGGTCGCGTATCACGTCGCCGCCGGTCACAATCAATACGCTCCCATGATCGGCGTCCCGCAGCTGCGCGAGCAGATCGCGCTCAAGCTCGGCGCAAGCTACGGCCGGCTGCTCGACAACGAAAACGAAATTACGATCACGCTCGGGGCGACGGAAGGCATCTTCTCCGCCGTGCAGGCGCTGGTGCATCCCGGCGACGAGGTGATCCTGTTCGATCCTTCGTACGATTCCTACGCACCCGCGGTGTTGCTCGCAGGCGGCCGGCCCATTCACGTGCCGCTGCAGCCGCCGCGCTTTCAGATCGATTGGGAACGCGTACGGCAGGTGCTGTCGCCGCGAACGCGGCTCGTGATGATCAACACGCCGCACAATCCCACTGCGACGATCGCAAGTGCTTCCGACCTCGATGTGCTCGCGGACCTGCTGCGGCCGACGTCGGCGATGGTGCTGTCGGACGAAGTGTACGAGCACATGATCTACGACGGTGCGGCGCACGCGAGCATCATCGGTCACCCGGAGCTGTACGAGCGCGGTGTCGCCGTGTTCTCGTTCGGCAAGACCATGCATGCCACGGGCTGGCGCGTCGGCTACACGGTTGCTGCGGAGGAGGTGACGCGCGAGATTCGTCGCGTGCACCAGTTCAATACCTTCAGCATCGCGGCGCCGTTGCAGTTCGCGATCGCGGATTTCCTCAAAGCGTCGCCCGAGCACAACTCGCAGCTCAGCGCGTTCTATCAGCGCAAGCGCGACCGCTTTCTCGATTGCCTGCACAACTCCAGTTTCAGCTGGACGCCGGCCGCGGGCACTTATTTTCAGCTGCTCGACTTCAGCTCGGTCTCGCAGCAGAGCGACGTCGAGTTCGCCGACACCTTGCTGCGCGAAGCAGGAGTCGCGTCCATACCGGTTTCGCCGTTCTACGCGAATGCGCCGAAGCTCTCGGTGCTGCGCTTCTGCTTCGCGAAGAACGACTCGACTCTGGAAGAAGCCGCCGAACGTCTTTGCCGCGTATGAAGCCTCCGACACGGGTCAATCACCCGCCGGCCGTGGACGTGCCGCCGGACAATCGGCCGCTGGTCGCGCCGATCTACCAGTCGGTCAAGTTCACCTTCGACAGCGTCGCCGAGAGCGAGCGCGAGTCGCGCGGTCAGCGCGCAGGCTTTCAATATTCGCGCGTCGCCAACCCGACGTTGCGGCAGCTCGAGCTGACGCTGGCCGAGCTGCAGGGCCGCGATGGCTGCTTGCTCACCGCATCGGGCGTAGCTGCGTCGAATCTCGCCATGCTGTCGCTGTGCAAGCAGGGCGATCACGTCCTGATGTTCGCCGAGATGTACCAGCCGACGCGCTACATGATCCGGCGCGTGCTATCCCGCTATGGAATCGCGCACACGATGCTGTCGATCGAGGATGTCGCAGGCATCGAGCGCACGCTCGCGCAGCGGCCGACCCGCTTGATCGTGTTCGAGTCGCCGACGAATCCCGTGCTCAAGATCGCTTCGCTGGAGCGTATGATTGCAGCGGCGCGCGCGCATGGTGCGCTGACCTTGCTCGACAACACGTTCGCTGGTTTCCACAACCACGGGCAGTTCGACATCGACATCTTCGCGCACAGCCTGACGAAGTACGCGTCCGGGCACGGCGATGTGATGGGCGGGGCAGTCATCGCGCGCAAGGAGCTGATCAACGCGATGCATACGGATTCGATCATCCTCGGTGCAACGCTCGATCCGCACACGGCATTCATGATCCAGCGCGGTTTGAAAACCTATCCGCTGCGCTACGAGCGCCAGTGCGCGAATGCGCTGACGCTCGCGACGTTTCTGGAGGCGCAGCCGCAGGTCGCACGGGTCAGTTATCCCGGGCTGCCGTCTCATCCGCAACATGTGCTCGCGGCCACGCAGATGCACGAGTTCGGCGCGATGGTCACGATCGAGCTGCACGAGGATGCCGCGCGCTTCAGCGAGGCGTTGCAGCTGTTCGCGATCTCCGCGAGTCTCGGCTCGACGGAATCGCTGGTTTGGCCGGGGAGGCTGATCAACCCGCGTGACTTCAGCGCGCAGGAGCGTCAGTGGGCCGGCATCTCGGAGCGCACCGCGCGCTTGTCGATCGGTATCGAGGACGCCGACGATCTGATCGACGACCTGCAGCAGGCGCTGCAGAAATACTGACTACTTGCGGAACAGCATCAAAATAAGCGAGATCAGCACGCTGATCACGACCATCGTCGTGAGCGGCAGGAACAGCCTGAACCCCGGACGCTCGATCAGAAAGTCGCCGGGCAAGCGCCCGAGCGGCAGCTTCGATACCCACGGCCACGCGAGTCCCACGAGCGAGATGAGGATTCCGAGGATGAAGAGCGCGCGTTGCATGGGCGGCAATTTAACAAGAATAGGGCTACCCCTGAAATTACCTGGTTAGCCGCGTCAACCGCCGGCCGGGTGGGGCGTTGAACGCTCGAAACCAACGCCTTTTCAGGAGGCCCGTAATGAAGAAGTTTTCCGCAGTAGTGCTGACGCTGGCCGGCGTGCTTGGCGTCGCGAGCGCGAGCCAAGCCGATGCCAACACGCGCGATCCGGGCGTCAACCAGCGCCAGCACAATCAGCGTGAGCGCATTCAGCAGGGCGCGAAGTCCGGCGAGCTCACGCGTCGCGAAACCGGCAGGCTTGCCGAAGAACAGCGCGACATCCGTCAGCTCGAGCGCGGCTACAAGTCGGACGGCAAGCTGACTGAAGCAGAACGCCGCGACTTGCAGCACGAGCAGAACCAGGCGAGTCGTGACATCTATCGCCAGAAGCACGACGAGCAGAGCCGGCCGCCGGCCGCTGTCCGTGATCCGGGCGTGAACGAGCGTCAGGCGAATCAGACCGCGCGCATCCAGCAGGGCGTGAAGTCAGGCGAGCTGACGCACGGCGAGGCGCAGGAGCTGCGCACCGAGCGCCGCGACATCCGCGATCTCGAGCACACGTACAAGGAAGACGGCACCCTGACGCACGACGAGCGCCAGGATCTGCACCAGCAGCTGAATCAGGAGAGCCGCGAGATTTACGAAGAGAAACACGACGACGAGACGCGCAAGTAGTCTCCTATATCCGATCCGACAACATCCCCCTCTGGACCCTCCCTTGTCGGGAGGGTTCTTTCTTTTAGAGGCTGCCGAACACTCGCACGCGATGCCGGTGATACGGCAGCACTTCCAGCACTTCGCCTTCCGTCAGTCGCGCCTGAATCCCGCGCCACCAGTCGGCCGTCATGATCTCGCCGTGCACCTTGAGGAAAGCTTCCTTGAGCTGCGGGTCGAAGCCCAGGAACTGCATAAAGGTCTCGGGGAACACGTCGTTCTCGTTGACGTGGAACCAGGCCTCGGCGCGCATCTCGTCTTCTTCGTTCTGTGCCTGCGGCACGTCGCGGAAGCGGCAGTCGGTGACGGCGCACAGCTCGTCGTAGTCGTAGAAGATCACGCGGCCGTGACGCGTCACGCCGAAGTTCTTCAGCAGCAGGTCGCCGGCGAAGATGTTCGTCACCGCCAGGTCGCGAATGCACTGTCCGTAGTCGAGCACCGCGCGCTCCGCATCCTCGCGTGAGGCGTTGCGGATGTAGAGATTCAGCGGCGTCATGCGCCGCTCGATGTACATGTGGCCGATGACCAGCTGGTCGTCCTCGAAGCGCACGGTGCCGGCAGCTTCGCTCTTGAGCTCCGCGATCACCTCGTCGGAGAAGCGTGCCGTCGGAAACTGCAGGCGCTTGAACTCCTGCGCGTCGACCAAGCGGCCGGCGCGGTCGTGTTTGAACACCAGCTCGTACTTCTTCAGCACTTCTTCGCGCAGCACGTTCTTCGGATACGCGAAGCGGTCGCGGATGATCTTGAACACGACGTCGAACGACGGCAGCGTGAAGCAGATCATCACCAGTCCGCGATCGCCCGGCGCGTGCACGAACTGGTCGGTGCTCTGCTGCAGGTGTCGGAACAGTTCGCGATAGCGCTCGGTCTTGCCCTGCTTGGCGCGGCCGAGCACGGTGTACAGCTCGCTGACCGGCTTGCGCGGCAGGATGGTCTTGAGGAACACGACCGCCTGGCCGACGTGCGGCAGGTCGCAGTGGAAGTACGAGCGCGTGAAGCTGAACAGGATGCTGACGGAGCTCTCGTCCATCATGATTGCGTCGATCAGCACGCCGCTTTCGGTGTTCTTCAGCGCCAGCACGAACGGCAGCATCCAGCCCTTGCCGGAGATGCGGCCGACGAGATACGCGCGCGTCATCTGGAAGAACGGCGCGCGCACCAGCTCGACTTGCTCGACCTGCAGCGGCGGGCGCGATGCATCGGAATCCGCTTCGCCCATAACGTCACAATGGGCGCGGACTTCGTTGGTGATGATCCGGACGCTGCGATCGAAGTCGAGATACGGCGTGCGAAAGCGGAAATCGGCGAGCACTTCCTCGAACAGCAGCTCGAGCGAGCCGCGATTGCCGTAGACGTTGGTCTCGATCGCGGTGGTGATCCGGCCGATCGGATTCAAATCGAGCGCGATGAATTCGACCGCCGCATCGACGCCGATCGTGCCGAAGGTCTGGCGCGTGACCGAGTTGAAGAAGGTCTTGTCGAATTCGAGGTCCGGCAGCTCGTCGATCAGCTCGGTGAAGCGGCGCTTGATGCTGCTCCACAGAGCGCGCTCGATCGCATCCTCGCCGAGGCGTTCGCGCATGTGCGTGACAGCGCGGGTGACGCACTTATCGTAGAGCTCGATACGCTCGACGGCATCGCGCTGGCTGCCACGCCAATCGCGCTCCTCGAAGCGCTGCGGCGCGCGCCGCGTGATGGCACGAAACTCGGCGTTGTAGTCGGCGAAGTTCTGAACGAGCGCCGCGGCGCACTCGTCTACGAGTGCGTCGCGGCTGCTGGCGGAGGAAAGGGCGGCCACGTCACAGTGTGCAAAACATTACAGATTTCGGAACATCATAGATTTCGGATCAGGGCGTCGCCGAACTCGCTGCACTT
>Ga0207676_10000966_pt1 | contig 22218 bp, 24 predicted proteins | sample KBSSwiS72_FD_184307 | JGI IMG/M metagenome (GOLD analysis project Ga0207676, IMG submission 184307) | Switchgrass rhizosphere microbial communities from Kellogg Biological Station, Michigan, USA - KBS Switchgrass S7-2 (SPAdes) (version 2) | ecosystem: Host-associated > Plants > Roots >...
CGGCCACGCCCTCGGGATAAGGGAGATCGGAGCCGGTCACCAACGCGCGGCGCAGCGGTACCGAGAACATCACGCCGAGCACGCCGCCGGTGATGCATACCGCGACGGTCGTCCAATAGGGAAAGCCGCTCCACCAGCCGACCATGATCAGGCCGGGCAGAACGAACACGATCGCCGCCAATGTGCCGGCCGCCGACGCGATCGTCTGGACGATATTGTTCTCCAGGATGCTGGCGTTCCTGAAGAAGCGCAGGATCGCCATCGACACCACGGCGGCCGGGATCGAGGTGGCGAACGTCAACCCAACCTTCAACCCGGCATAGACGTTCGCCGCGGTGAACAGCAGCGTGATCACGCCGCCGAGCAGGACGCCGCGCAGGGTGAGTTCGGCGGTGGTGGTTCTGGTCTGGCTCATCTTCCAATCGTGACACATCGCGGCTGAACGTGACACAGCGATTTTGCGGCTATTGCAGCGCCCGCTTCGCCAGCCCGACGCAATCCGCATCGGTCGCCAGCGGCCCCTGGTCACCGCGCAGCGCGCGACCGAGCGCCTTGAAGATATTGCCGATCGATTTCACCTGGTGCGGAATGACCACATCGGGCTGTTTGATGGTCCCGCCAATGCGCATAGCGCCCGGCAGGCGCAGCACGACGCGGCCCTTGGGATAGCCGGTCATCTCCAGCGCCACTGTTTCGGCGGGAAAGGTGATCGTCCCGCTGCCGGTGGACTGGCTGCGCGTCGTGTCGATGATGAACGGGCCGGCGCGTCCGACACCGTGGCGCAGGTCGAGCCGCAACACGGCGCATCGCAAACCGGCCTCCTCGCCGCCGCCGGTGAACAGGCTGCGTCCGGCGTCGAGCCCGATCATCGACGCAATCTTCGCCGGGAGCCGCCCGTCGCGCGCCACCACCCCGATCCGGCCGTCGCTGTTGCCGACCGCCTCGCGGATCGTGCTGCCGGGGCCGGTCAGCCGGGCGCGCGCATCGAACCGCCCGTCGACCTCGCCGCCCGCCGTGCCCGCGACCGCACCCAGGCTCGAATCGCGGATCGCCATGTCGATCGTCACCAGCGGTACATCGCGTCCGCCGCGCTGATCGACGCGCAGCGCACCGCTCATCACGCCTTTGACCATGGTGAAGCGCAGCGGATCGACCGTCAGCAACTGATGGTCGAGCGTGAGGCGTCCGCTGGCCGCAGTGAACGCCCCGCCGCCGCGATTGTCGACCAGGCGCCGCACGGTGAAGGCGATCGTCCCGTCGGTATGGGTGATCTTGCGAATGTTGATACGCAGATTGGGCACCAGCCGGGGGCCTTCCGTCCGCTCCAGCGCGTGCGCCGCCGCCAGCCCGGCCGTGGACGCGAAGTCGTCAAAGCGCAGCCGGCCGGCGACGACCGCGCCGTCGAGCTTCGTCCGGCCGCCGATCTTGCGAACGGTGACATGGCCGGCAAGGTCCGACTCGCCGATCCTGCCGGTGATACCATTGATATCCCAATCATGACCGTCGTGCCGCGCATGCGCGGCGAGGCTGACCGGCTGGGTGCCGAACAGCCCTGCCTCGATGATCGCGTCGATCAGCTTCAGATCGTCGGCGCGTGCCGTCACATCGATCGTCAGGTGACGCAGATCGAGTGGCGCATCCATCGTCCCGCTTGCCTTCATCGTCAGCGCCGGGCCGTCGATCGTCGCGCGGAACGGCCAGGGCTTGTCCGTTCCCGCCACCACCGGCCCGTGCGCGGTGACGCTCACCGCCTGGCCGCGCACGACGCCGACTCCGCCGACCCGGAAGCCCTCGTCATCGGACGACAGCGTGAGGTCGAAGCTGCGTTGCTGAAAGGCGTCGCGATAGATCACCCGCGCGTCGCGCAGCACGAGATGGTCGAGCCGCGCCGGGGAACCATCGCCGCTGCCATCGTCGCCGTCCCGGTGCCAGTTCACGCGTCGCTGCGCATCGCGCACCAACGACAGCCGCAGGCCGTCGATTTCCACCGATTGCGGCGCGAAGCGACCGATCAGCAGCGCCCAGGCCGAAAAGCGCACGCGTGCCGTGGCGATCCGCGCCAACTGGCCTCCGCCCGCCCAGGCCGCCTGCGGCACGGCGAGATCGTGGATCGCGACGGTCGGGGTGAAGGAGAAGCTGTCGAGCCGCTCGATGCGGCCGATCGTTACCGGCCGGCCGAGTTGCTCGCTGGCCCGCCGCACCGCCGTCTCGCGCAAGGCACCCCAGGGAAAGGCGGCGAGCAGGATCAGCAGGAGCACGATTACGCCGGTTGCCACCCCGGCCGCCCAGTGCACGCGCCGGCTGGGGATCAGATCGCGAAACGGCATCGCCCAAGGACGAACCAGCCGGGCTTTCGTTCCGGCCGCGCAACCGCCCGGCTATCGGCAGACGATGTCGGTTTCGCTGGTACGATGAAAGCCGAACAACGCGATCGACCGAATCGCATAGGGCCAATGCTCGACGCCCATCCGGTCGCCACCCATCACGCGGCAGACATCGCTTGGTACTGCCCGGCCGCCGCCGCGGACGATCGCGGCGCGATAGTCGAGCGACCTGTCATCATTGTTCTGCAGGGTGAGGAAACTCTGGCCGTCGGTCACGCGGAAGTCGACGCGAACCTCGCCCGGGCCGGCACGCTGACCGGCAGCCGCGTGATCGGTCACCACGATGACCTCGTCGGTCTCGGTCGGCCGGACGATGATCGAATCGCCCGGCGCGAGGGTGACGCCGGCGATGGGCGCTACCGCTTGAAGCAGCATCAACAACGGTAACCACATGTTATCCTCCCGGGGCTGGGCCCTTGCGTCACCTGTCCAGTACGGCACGCGCCTTCGCCGCGATCCGGCTGGCAAGGCCGGGCATCTCCGCCATGGCGCGCGCCTCCGCCTCGGTCGCACCACCGAGATTGACGATCGTCACCAGGCGAGAAAAGAGGAAATCGGGGTTCGGCCGCTCCACCAGCCGAACCTCGTCACCGGCCGTGATCACGCCGCCCTGCAGCACGCGATAATACCAGCCCGCCCGTCCGCTGCGCACCATCGCCTTGCCCAGCCGCGGCTCGCCCAGCGCCAGAGCCAGCTTGAAGCAGGGCTGGCGGGGCTGGCACACCTGCAACAGTGCCGTGCCGATCGCGTGCACGTCGCCGACGCAGATATCGTCCTCGCGCAGCGCGGTGATGGTGAGATTCTCGCCCATGCTGCCGGGCTGGAAGCGCTCGGTGAGCACCGGAAAATCGCTCGCCCAACGCGGATAGTGGTCGGCCGCATAGCCATAGACCGCTTTTTCCGGCCCGCCATGCACGCTGAGATCCGCCTGCGCGTCGCCGTCAAGACCGAGCACGCCGACGCCCACCGGTCCGCCTGCCGCGCGCTTGATGAAGGCACTGGGCACCGCCTGCGGGCCGAGCGGCGCGATCCGGCCGACCTGTACCGAGACGATCCGCGCCGTCACCGCCCCTTGAACAACCCGCCGAGCACACCTCGCACCAGCCCGCCGATGATACCCGCGCCGGCGCCGCGGGACGATCCGAATACCGACTTGGCGACCTGGTTTGCCACCTGCCGCCCGATCGCCGAACTCGCCGAGCGCGCCGCGGAGGTCGCCATGCGGTTCCACGGGCTGTTGGCGGCGGCGCGCGCTTCGGCGGCCTGTTGCTGGGCCTGAAGCCGCGCCTGCCTGTCCGCCTCGCGCTGGTCGGCGATGCGCTGGCGCTCGGCTTCCTTGGCGGCGCGGGCGTCTTCCTTGGCTTGCGCCGCGGCGGCCTTGTCGGCGTCGGTCTTGGCGGCGACCTCGGCGGCGGCGGCGGCTGCTTCCTGCGTCTTGGCGCCGATCAGTTCGGCGGCGGATTCGCGGTTGAGCAGCTTGTCATATTTGTCGCCGATCGGATCGGTCTGGATCATCATCGCGCGCTCTTGCGGCGTCACCGGGCCGACCCGCGAGCTGGGCGGCTTGATCAGCGTGCGTACCACCGGTGCCGGCGCGCCGTCCGGCTGGAGCAGCGAGACCAGCGCCTCGCCGACCTTCAACTCGGTGATCGCCGTGCTCACATCGACGCCGGGATTGGCGCGGAACGTATCCGCCGCTGCCTGCACCGCCTTCTGGTCGTGCGGCGTGAAGGCGTTGAGCTTGTGCTGCACGCGGTTGCCGAGCTGGCCCGCGACGCTGTCGGGAATGTCGATCGGGTTCTGGGTGATGAAATAGACCCCGACGCCCTTCGAGCGGATCAGCCGCACGACCTGCTCAATCTTGTCGAGCAATGCCTTGGGTGCATCGTCGAACAGCAGATGCGCCTCGTCGAAGAAGAAGCACAATTTGGGTTTGTCAGGGTCGCCGATCTCGGGAAGATGCTCGAACAGCTGGCTCAGCAGCCACAGCAGGAAGGTGGAGTAGAGCTTGGGGCTCGCCATCAGCTTGTCGGCGGCGAGGATGTTGACGATGCCGCGTCCCTTGTCGTCGAGGCCGATGAAATCGTCCATCGCCAGCGCCGGCTCACCGAAGAAGTGCTCGCCGCCCTGGCTGCGCAGCTGCAGCAGGGAACGCTGGATCGTGCCGACCGACTGCTTGGTGATGTTCCCGTACGTCACGGTCAGCTCGTCGGCGCGGTTGGCGCAATCGACCAGCATCGCCTGGAGATCGTCGAGGTCGAGCAGCAGCAATGCTTCCTTGTCGGCGACGGTGAAGGCGATGGTCAGCACGCCCTCCTGCACCTCGTTGAGGTCCATCAGGCGGGAGAGGAGCAGGGGGCCCATTTCGGAAACGGTGGTGCGGATCGGATGGCCCTGCTCGCCGAACAGGTCCCAGAATTGCACCGGATTGTCGCTGTACGACCAGTTGTCGTAGCCGATTTCCTTGGCGCGCGCGGCAAAGGTCTCGTGCAGCTTGGAGGTGGGGGAGCCGGCCATCGCCAGGCCCGACAGGTCGCCCTTCACGTCGGCGACGAAGCAGGGCACGCCATCCCGCGACAGCCCGTCGATGATGCCCTGGATGGTGACGGTCTTGCCGGTGCCGGTCGCGCCGGCGATCAGTCCGTGACGGTTGGCGCGCTTGAGCTCGAGCTGGAGGCGCGGGGTGCCGCCCGCGCCGCTGCCGATGAAGATGCCCGTCTCGTCCGTCATGCGTCACTCCCGAAAGCCCGTCTCCCGCCGGGCCGGCGGGAGACGAAACTCTAGGGTCGTGGGCGGGCTAAGACCAGCCTACTTGCGGAGTTTGATGCCGACGAACACCGGCGGGCTCTTGCCGCGCACGACGAGCAACGCAACCTGGTCGCGGCCGGACTGCTTGGCCGCCGCAACCACCGCGCCGAGCTGCGCCGGCGTGGTGGTCTGGGTGCCGTTGGCGGCGACGATGACATCGCCGCGCTTCAGCTTCTGCCCGGCATCGGTCGACTGGTCGACCGAGGCGATGACGACACCGTGCACGGTCGAATCGACCCCGATCGATCGCGCGATCTGCGGCGTCAGCGACTGGACCGACAGGCCAAGCGCATTGGACGAGGACTGGCCCGGCGACTTGGAATCGTCGTCGCCATTGCCCAGCGCGTCGTCGTCGCCGCCGCCGCCGGCCAGCGCGGCGAGTTGCTCTTCCGAAGGGCGCGTGCCGATCGTCGCGGTGAGCGTCATGGTCTTGCCGTTACGGATCACCTCGATCGGAACGCGCGTGCCCGGGGCCGTGTTGGCGACGAGATAGCTCAGCGACTGGTCCGGGGTAACGTCCTTGCCGCCGACGCGCACCACCACGTCGCCGACCTGCAGGCCGGCCTTGGCCGCGGCCTCGCCCGGCTCGACCGAGCGCAGGATCTCGCCATGGTTCTTCGGCAGGTTGAGCGCGGCGCCGATATCGTCGTCGATCGGCTGCGGGCCGACGCCGAGATAGCCGCGCGCGATCTTGGTGCCGCTCATCAGCTTTTCGATCACCGGCTTGGCGTCGCCGGCGGGGATGGCGAAGCCGATGCCGATATTGCCGCCCGACTGGCCGGCGAAGATCTGCGAATTGATGCCGATGACGTTGCCGTTCATGTCGAACATCGGGCCGCCGCTATTGCCTTGGTTGATCGCCGCGTCGGTCTGGATGAAGCGGTCATAGGCGCCGCCGCCGGTCACGCGGTGCAGCGCCGAGACGATGCCGGCGGTGACGGTCGAGCCGATGCCGAACGGGTTGCCGATCGCGATCACCCAGTCGCCGACCCGCGCATGCTCCGAATCGCCGAAGCGCACGAAGGGCAGGTTGGTCGCGTCGATCTTGAGCAGGGCGAGATCGGAGGTCGGGTCGCGCCCGATCAGCTTGGCCTTGTATTCGCGGCGGTCGATCAGCGTGACGGTGATCGAGTCGACCGTCGCGCCCTTCTGGCCCGGCGCGACGACGTGATTATTGGTCACGACATAGCCGTCGGCCGAGATCAGGAAGCCCGAGCCGAGCGACTGCGCCTCGCGCGTCTGCGGCTGGCCGTTGCCATCGCCCTGCTGGCCGTTGAGCTGGCCGAACAGGTCGCCGAACGGGGTGCCGGCGAAGGGATTGGCCTGTTGCTGGACCTGGATGTGCTGGCTGGTGGAGATATTGACCACCGCCGGCTGGAGCTTCGCGACCATGTCGGCGAAGCTCATCGGTGCGCCGGGGCGCGGGACGGTGGCGGCGATCGCGCCCGGCTCGTTCTGCGCGGTCTGGCCCGGGGGCGAGAGCGTTACAGCGGCGGCCGCGCCGCTGAGCAGAAGGGCACCGGTAATGGCATAGGCGTAACGCACGTGGGTCTGTTCCTCTCGTCTGCCGCTGGGGCTACCGGGCCTGTTTCGCGCGGCAATGCTGAACGGCGATTGAATATGAACGGTTCGACAGCTTGTAAGGTTGCTACTTGCGGCCGACGAACTGCTTCAGATAGCTATTCTCCGGCGACAATATGATCGAGGTGGAGCCCGGTTGCTGCGCCGTGCCGCTGAACGTCGTGCGGTAGGACTGCATCGCCCGATAGAAATCGTAGAATTCGGGGTCCTTGTTGAAGCTCGCGGCATAGATCGCGGCGGCCTTTGCCTCGGCGTCGGCGCGGATGATCTGCGCGTCGCGATAGCCCTGGGCGCGGATCGTCGTCGCCTGTTGCTTGCGCGCGCTCTTCATGCGGTCGAGCGCGCTCTGCATCGGGCTGCCCTCGGGCAGGTCGGCATGCTTGATCCGAACGTCGACGATCGCCACGCCATATTGCGAGGCGAGTCGCTGCAGCCGCGCCTGGATATTTTCCATCACCCGCTCGCGCTCCGGCGTGAGCAGGGTCGCGGACGGCTGGTTGCCGAGTTCGTTGCGGATCGAGTTGGCGAGCAGCGGCTGCAACGCCGCGGTCACGCCGGCCTCGCTGCGCGCCGTCACCACCATCTTGAGCGGATCGACCACGCGGAAGCGGGCATAGGCATCGACCTCGAGCGGCAACTGGTCGGACGACAGCACCGGCTGGTTGTCGAGATCGACATCGAGAATGCGCTTGTCGACCCACACGATGCGGTCGATGAACGGCACGCGCATGATCAGGCCGGCTTCGGTGCTGCCGAAGCGCTCGCCCTTTCTGTACGCGTTTACCGTGCGCACCGGCTGTTCGAAGCGCAGGATCACCGCCTGGCTGGATTCCGGCACGATGGTGAAGGTGCTGCCGATCAGGATCAGCACGAGCAGCGCCAGGATCGCCAGGGTGATCGGGTTGTGCAACAGGCTGCGGCTCATTTCGCGGCTCCCGGCTGGGCGGCGGGTTCGGCGGCGCGCCGACCGGCGCCGAGCGGCAGATAAGGTAGCACGCCGGGCGTCTCGACGATCGTCTTGTCGCTCTTGCCCAGCACTTCCTCCATCGTCTCATAATACATGCGACGACGTGTCACTTCGGGCGCCAGCTTGTATTGGACATAAACGCGGTCGAACTGACCGGCCTCGCCCTCGGCCTTGGCGACCAGATGTTCGGCATAGCCGTGCGCCGTATTGCGCAGCGCGACGGCATCGGTCGTCGCCGCGGTCACGTCCTTGAACGCGTCGCTCACCGCGGCCGGCGCGACCGCGCGATTGACCGCGACGCCATCGATATGGATGCCGGAATGATATTCATCGAGGATCTGCTGCATCCGATTCTGTACTTGCGCCTCGATGCGCGCGCGCCCCGCGCCGATCGCGTCATCCAGCGACATCGTCGCGACGGCCTCGCGCATCGCGCTTTCGGCGGTGGCGCGCACCGTTGATCGCGGCTCGGCGATCTGGAACACGAAGTCCTCCGGGTTGGTGATGCTCCAGCGTACCGAATAGGACATGTTGATGATGTTGCGATCGCCGGTCAGCGTCAGATTCTCCGCATCGGCGCTTTCCGGGAAATTCTCGGTGCGGATTGCCTGCACGTCGACCCGCGTCACATCGGCGATCGGCGCCGGCAGCGTCAGGCGGATGCCCGGCTCCAGCGTGCCGGCATAGCTGCCGAACCAGGTGACCACGCCGCGCTGCTGTGGCCCGATCGGATGGACGCTGGTCAGCAGCAGCCAGGCCAGGATGACCAGACCGACGCCGATGCCCCACAAGGCGCGTGGGCCCGGCGCGCCGGGAATGCCGGGGCGGCCACCGCCACCGCCGCCACCACCACCGCGCGCGCGGCGCAGCAGTTCATCGAGCGCGCTCGGCCCGGGTGCTCCGCGCTTGCCGGCCGGGGGCACGGCCCATGGGTTGCGCGGGCCGCCGCCGCCGCCCTTGCCGTCGCCGTCATCATCCCCGCCGGTCGGGCCGTTGCCCGGCCCCCACGGATTCTTCGGCCCTTCGGAAGTCATGATGCCGACGCGTGCGCGCCAGCCGGAGAAAATCGTCATTCCTCCTTTATAAGAGGACGCGACGGGAAAAACAGTGGCAAGCGGCGTTCTCGGCCCTATCTGGCCGACATGACCGATACAGACCCCCTCGATGCCGCCGTTTCAGCCATTGCCGGCGCCCGCGCCACCGTGCGCCGCGACGGCGCGCGCGCGAGCATCATCCTCGACGTGACCGGCCTCGACCAGCCGGCGCGCGACGCGCTGGAAGGCGCGGTCAAGGCGGCCGCCGCGGGCGTTGCGGGTATCGAAACGGTCCGCATCGCCCAGACCAGCACGCGCACCCGTCGCGTGTCGATCGCGGTGGCGAGCGGCAAGGGGGGCGTCGGCAAGTCGACCGTCTCGGCCAATCTCGCCATCGCGCTGAAGGCGCTCGGGCGCCGCGTCGGCATGGTCGACGCCGATATTTACGGCCCGTCGCAACCAACGTTGCTCGGCGTGGTCGGCTCGCGGCCGATCGCGCGTGACAAACTGCTCGTGCCGGTCGACACGCCATTCGGCGTGCCCTTGCTGTCGATGGGCCAGCTGGTCGAACCAGGCCAGGCGATTGCCTGGCGCGGCCCGATGGCGGCCGGTGCGCTCGGCCAGCTGGTCGACGCCGACTGGGGCCAGGCCGACACTTTGGTGCTCGACCTGCCGCCTGGCACAGGCGACGTCCAACTGACCATGATCCAGAAGCACAAGCCGACCGGCGTGGTGATTGTCTCGACCCCGCAGGATCTCGCGCTGATCGATGCGCGACGCGCGATCGACCTGTTCGTCAAGGCCGGCGTGCCGATCATCGGCCTGGTCGAGAACATGGCCGGCTACCAATGCCCGCATTGCGGCGAAGTGTCCGATCCGTTCGGCCGCGGCGGCGCGGAAAGCGCGGCGGCGGCGCTGGGGATCGACTTCCTCGGCCGCATCCCGCTCGACATCGCGATCCGCCAGGCCTCCGACGCCGGCGCGCCGCCGGCCGCCGGGAACGCTCCCGAGGCGCTGGCGTTCAACGCGGTGGCGCAGCGCGTGCTGCACTGGATCGACCACAACTAGCTGGGGAGCCGCACCATGCCGCTGACGGCCGACGCCGACATCCGGGCATTGCTCGAGCAGACCCGCACCATCGCGCTGGTCGGCGCCTCCGATCGGCCCGATCGCCCGTCCTATCGCGTCATGGCGATGCTCCAGGCGCATGGCTACCGCGTCATCCCGGTCAATCCGCAGATCACTGGCGAGCATCTCCATGGCGAATTCGTGTTCCGCGACCTCGCCCAGCTCGGCGACCCGATCGACATGGTCGACATCTTCCGCAATTCCGCCGCGGCCGGCGAAGCGGTCGATCAGGCGATCGCCGCCGGCGCGAAATCGGTGTGGATGCAGCTCGGGGTGATCAACCACGACGCCGCCGCGCGCGCCGAGGCGGCTGGCCTCCAGGTCGTGATGGATCGCTGCCCGGCGATCGAGCTGCCGCGCCTTGGCGTGCCCGCGATCGCCTGATCGTGCAACCAACCCGGCTCGCCACGGGTTGGGGGTGGAGCAACAGGGAAAGTCGCCGATGATCGTTCTGAGCCTGCTCCTCGCCGCGGCGGCACCGGCGCCGGTCGTGGTGGCGCATCCGCCGCGTCATGCGGTTCATCGCAGGGTGGTGCGGCACCGGCACCAACACCGCGTCGCGGCGCGGCTGCGCATCGCTGGCTGCGGTTACAGCGCGACCGGCCGCTGCGCCACGCCGCGCTCGCGCTATCGCCTGCCGCTCGACGAGCCGCTGCCGCCGGGCGGCAAGGCCGATGCGCTGACCCAGACCGGCGCGCGCTGCGCGGTGATCGGCCAGACGCTCTGCACGCATCGGCCGCGCACGATCATCCGCGTCGCGCAATAGCGGCGTTGCGTCGAACCATGCTATGGCGTGGCGATGCTCAGCCAGCTCGCCCTGCTGCTTGCCCAGGTTGCCACCGCGGCGCCGGCTATCACATCCGATCCCGGCCATGGCACGCCGCCTACGCGAATCTCGATCCTGGTCGATCCCACGCCCGCCTGTCCGCCGCCGGTACCGGGCGGCAAGGAGGTGGTGGTCTGCGCCCGCCCCGATCAGGAACAGCGCCTGCCGCTGCCCAACGAGCGCGGTCCGCCCGACGGCCCAGTCGCGTCCAACCCCAACCTCGATGGCAGCGGCGCGCTCGCCGTCGCGGCGACGCCGTGCGCGGCGCACCAGGGCGGCTGCACGGTCGGCTTCGGCCCGCCGATCGTCCCGATCGTCAAGGCGCTGTTCGGGGCGGTGAAGAGCGGGCTCGCCAGACATCCCGACAAGTCGAAGCGCGTCGCGATCCCGCTCGACGACGCCCCGCCGCCGCCGTCGCGGATCGAGCCTTGATCGGGAAATCCTAGCGCATCGCGCCCGAAATCGGAATCGGTCGCGCTGCTCTAGATATTTGTTATCGCATCGTTTTTTGCTGAAAACCGGTTCCCACTTTGCAGCGCGATGCTCTAACCCAGGATATGCATCCATACCGGCGCGCCGGCCAGGCTCTGCGATCCGCGCAGCTTCTCCAGCGCCTGTGCCACCGCGCGTTCCGGCCCCTCGTGCGTCACGATCGCCACCAGCACCGTGCCGTCGGCCATCGTGCCACGCTGGATCAGGCTCTCGATCGAGACCCCGGCGTCGCGCATCGCCGCGGCGATCTCGGCCAGCACGCCGACCTTGTCGGCCACGGTGAAGCGCACATAGGCGCGTCCGCGCCGCGCGCCGCTATCGGCTGCTTCGTGCTCGCTCAACACATCGGCCGGCATGGCGAAGGCCGGGCCGAACTCGCCGCGCGCAATGTCGATCAGGTCGGCGACCACCGCGCTGGCGGTCGGTCCGTCGCCTGCGCCGGCACCCTGGAACAGCAGCCGCCCGACGAAATTGCCCTCCGTCACCACCGCGTTGGTCGCGCCGGTGACATGCGCTAGCGGATGGCTCATCGGCACGAGGTGCGGGTGGACGCGCTGGAACAACCCGCCCGGCCCGTCCTCGGCCAGCCCCAGCAGTCGGATGCGATAGCCCAACGCGGCCGCCTCGGCGATGTCGGCGGCGAGCACATGGCGGATGCCGCTGGTCGCGACCGCGCCGAACGCCGGCCGCGTGCCGAACGCCAGGCTGGCGAGAATCGACAGCTTGTGCGCCGCATCGACGCCGTCGATGTCGAAGCTCGGATCGGCCTCGGCAAAGCCCTTGGCCTGCGCCTCGCTCAGCACGTCGGCGAAGTCGCGCCCTTCCGATTCCATCGTCGACAGGATGAAATTGCACGTCCCGTTGAGGATGCCGTAAACCCGCGACAGCGCATTGGCCGCGGCGCCCTCGCGCAGGCCCTTGATCACCGGCACGCCGCCCGCCACCGCCGCCTCGAATTTCAGCGCGACCTGCGCGGCCTCGGCGGCGCGCGCCAGCTCCAGCCCGTGATGCGCGATCATCGCCTTGTTGGCGGTGACGAAGCTCTTGCCCGCGCCGAGCGTCGCGCGGGCGAGGGTGAGGGCAGGGCCATCCGACCCGCCGACCAGCTCGACCACCACATCGGCGCGGTCGTGATGTGCCAGCGCGGTCGTGTCGTCGATCCAGTCGAAGCGCGAGATATCGACGCCGCGATCCTTGCCGCGGTCGCGCGCCGACACCGCGACGATCTCGATCCGCCGCCCGGCGCGCCGCGCGATCAGCTCGCCATTGGTGTCGAGCAGGCGAATGACGCCGCCGCCCACGGTACCGAGGCCAGCGAGTGCGATGCGTAAGGGGGGCGTGTCGTTCATGTGGCTGCGCCTAGCCGGAAGAATGCAAGGCTAGCAAGCCGTACAAATTCCACCCCGTGCCGGGGAGGAATCATTCTACATCTTCACCAGCCCGATCTCGACCAGCCGCTCGTGCAGATAGTCATGCGCGGTGATCGGCACCGGATAGCGGTTGGGATTGTCCGGCGTGATGCAGCTCGGCAGCGTCTCGATCAGGAAATCGGGCGCGGGGTGGAGGAAGAACGGCATCGAATAGCGCGAAAAGCCGCGCCGCTCGGGTGCCGGGTTGACCACGCGGTGCGTCGTCGAGGGCAAGACATGGTTGGTCAGCCGCTGCAGCATGTCGCCGACATTGACCACCATCGCGCCTTCCGGCGGCTTGATCGCCAGCCAGCGGCCGTCCTTGTCGAGCAGTTCCAGCCCGGCTTCCTCGGCGCCGAGCAGCAGCGTGATCAGGTTGATGTCCTCGTGCGCCCCGGCGCGCACGCCCTCGGCATCGGCCGGGATCGGCGGGTAATGCAGCAGCCGGAGAACGGAATTGCCGTCGCGCACGGCATGGTCGAACCAGTCGGGCGCCAGCTTCAAATGTCGCGCGATCGCCGACAGCAAACGGTCGCCGGCCGTGTCGAACGCGGCGAACAGCTCGATGAACGTCTCGCGGAAGCCCGCGGGACGCTCGGGCCAGATGTTCGGCGACATCTGGCTTTCGAAGCGGTGCCCGGCGGCGAGTTGCCGCCCGACATGCCAGAACTCCTTGAGATCGACATATTGAGCGTCCTTGGCGATCTCGGTCTTGAACGGCGTATAACCGCGCGCGCCGCCGCCGCCGGCGACGTAATAGCCGCGCTTCTCCTCTTCGGGCAGCCGGAACAGCTCCTCGGTCAGCGCCCAGGCGCGATCGATCAGGTCCTGCGGCACGCCGTGGTCGCGGATCACGGCGAAGCCGAAGCGCTCGAACGATCCCCCCAACGCGGCGGCAAAGGCCTGCGGGTCGGCCGCCTCGTCGGCGAGGGACAGCGGCGGAACCTGGGCGGCGGGGGTATCGAGCATGAGGTATATCCAGTCGCGAAATCACGAAACGACCGGGGTATAGGGCGTTCTCGGGGCGAGGGAAACCAGGCCCCCGGTACCTTGGCCATAACAAATCGGGGGTGGCGGAAGGCGGTCGGCTAAGGGGGATTTCGACCTAGTTACCCGATCGTGATAACGCCCTTGGCATGGTCGGCTCCGACCGGGCTGAGGTCGAGCGAGAAGGGCTTGTTCTCGTCGGTCGTGCCGCTCAGGCCCGTGCCATCGGCCTTGACGCGGAATCCGGCGCCATTGAGCCGTTGCTCGAACCAGGCGCGTACCGTGTCGGGCTGGGCCGGGCTTTCGAACGTCACCTTGACGGTGCCGTCATCGTCGCTGCCCTGGCGATGGTCGTGCGCGTCGATGTTCATCCCCGAGATCGTCGAGCCGGGATAGAGATGCACCCCGTTCATGTCGAAGTTCGACGCATCGAGATGGATCTTGGGCAGGTTGATCTTGCCCGAAAAGCCCGGCGCGTTGATCGCCATCTCGCCGCTGTTGCCGTCGATCCCGGCGACGACATTGCCATCCGAATCGCTCGCGTTGAGCGAGATCGTCGTGCCCTGCTTGCTGTCGCAGCCGGCCAGCGGCGCGGCACACAGGGCGGCGATCAACAGGGCGCGCGTCATTGCTGGGGCTCCATTGTGATATGGTGATACAATACAGTATAGCGGTACCTTTGTCACGTCAAGGGGTCGACCCTCGCAAACTTTTGCTGCATGTGCGAACGCATGACGCAGACCCCGCCACCACATCCCGCCGAACAGCGGGCGCCGATCCCGCTTGGCGAATTCGTCGCCATGGTCGCGGCGCTGATGGCACTGGGCGCGCTCGGTGTCGATGCGATGCTGCCGGCCTTGCCCGACATCGGCGCGCAGCTCGGTGCGCCGACCGAAAATGCGCAGCAATTCGTCATTGCCATCTACCTTATCGGCATGGGCGTGGGGCAGTTGCTGCACGGCCCGCTGGCCGATCACTTCGGCCGCCGCCCGATCATGCTGGCCTCGCTCGGCGTCTATTTCTGCTGCAACTTCACGTGCGCATTGTCGCCCAGTTTCACGCTGCTGCTGGCCGCGCGTTTCGCCAGCGCCGTCGCCATCGCCGCGACGCGTGTCGTCACGGTGGCGATTGTCCGCGACTGTTATTCCGGCCGGCCGATGGCGCGGGTGATGAGTCTTGCGGCCATGGTGTTCATGATCGCGCCGGTGCTCGCGCCGACGTTCGGGCAGGGTATCACCCTGTTCGGCTCGTGGCGCCTGATCTTCTGGGCCATCGCCGGCCTCACCGCGCTGGTTATGGTCTGGTTTGGCCAGCGCATGCCCGAGACGCTCGATCGCGCGGAAAAGCGGCCATATTCGTTGGTCACCACGATCGAGGGCGCGCGCCAGACACTCGCAGACCGCTGGTCGACCGGCTATATGCTCGCCTCAACCGTCATGCAGGGCGCGCTGTTCGGCTACATCACCTCGGTCCAGCAGGTCGTCGCCGAGGTGTTCCACCGGCCGAACCTGCTCAATGTCGTGTTCGCTTCTACGGCGGGGATGATGGCGATGAGTAGCCTGTTCAACTCGCGCGTCGTGATGCGCATCGGCTCGCGTATTCTGTCGCAGTCGGCCCTGCTCGCGCTGATCGGTATCGCGCTCGCCGCGCTGCTGCTCAGCCTCAGCGGATACGAAAGCCTGATGATGTTCGTCGTGCTGCAAGGGCTGATGATGGCCTGCTTCTCGCTGGCGAACTCCAATTTCTCCTCGCTGGCGATGATCAATATGGGGGCGATCGCCGGCACCGCATCGAGTGTCCAGGGTTTCTGCTTCATCACCGGCGGCGCCCTGATCGGCGCCGCGATCGGCCAGTCCTTTGCCGGCACCACCATACCGATCCATACCGGCTTCGCGATCGCCGGTATCCTCGCCTTCGCCATCGTCGCGGTGACCGAACGCGGGCGACTGTTCCGCCCCGCCTGATCTCGCCCTGTCGCAACCGGGGAACCACGCGCTTCCACCATCGTTCGCTCTGTATCTCGCGTAAATTCGCGAGCGACAGGAGACGATGATGGGCGGACATCAGGTTCCCGGCGCCGGGTCCGGCGACGATGGCTATGACGAGGAAGGCTATGACGAGAGCCAGCGCGCCGAGATCCTCGAGGCGACGCGCGACGGACCGACCGACGGCGTCGTCCTGACCGACCTCATCCCCGATCTCGGCGATGATCCGGAGGAGGATCTCGAAATGACCGCCGACGAGGTGGGCGAAGAGGATGACGACATCGCCGAGGACGAGACGGCAGTCGCGGAAGACGAGGTACAGGGTGACTTCGACGCGGGTACGGTGGATGACGACGATCTCGACGACACAGATGCTGCGGCGTTGCGGCCTTGAAGCACCGCTGACCTGACTTTACGCTGGCGTGGCCCCAGGGGAGCCGCACCATGTCGACAGATCCGCGTATCGACGCCTATATCGCCGCCAAGGCCGAGTTTGCGCGGCCCATCCTCACCCATCTCCGCGCCCGCATCCATGCCGTCTGCCCGCATGTCGAGGAGACGATCAAATGGAGCATGCCGTTTTTTTCCGTGGCCGGCCGGCCGCTGGCCAATATGGCGGCGTTCAAGAGCCATGCGAGCTTCGGCTTCTGGGATCGCAACGCGCTGCTCTCGACCAAGGAATTCGCGGGGCTGGCGGACAAGGAGCGCGAGGCGATGGGCATCTATGGCCGGCTCGAATCGCTCGCCGACCTGCCCGACCAGGACATTCTCGACGCCCAGATTCGCGAGGCGGTCGCGCGGATCGAATCCGGCGAACGGCCGAAGCGCGCCGCCAAGCCAGCAAAGCCCGAGGCCGAGGTGCCGCCCGCACTGGCCGAGGCGCTGGCGGCTGACGCGGTGGCCAACAAGACCTTCACCGAATTCCCGCCCGGCTGCCGTCGCGAATATTGCGAATGGATCGCCGAGGCCAAGCGCCCCGAGACCCGCGACAAGCGCATCGCCGACACCATCGCCTGGCTGCGCGAAGGCAAGCGCCGCAACTGGAAATACGAGGATTGCTGAGCCGCTGAGAGGGAGCGGCGGACTCGGTTGCTAACCTTATCCGTCATGCCGGACTTGTTCCGGCATCCACTGTGCCGCAAGCACACCAGCCTCTTCGTGCGCGGCACCGTGGACCCCGGAACAAGTCCGGGGTGACGAAGAATGCAGATGCTGAAGATCCCGATTGACAACCTTCGCGCGATAAAGTTACGTTACACCATAACATGACAGGAGGAACGGCCATGCCCACGGCAACCATATCCTATCGCGGCGGCGCCTATCGCCATCGCTTCGTTCCCGCCCGAGAGCCCCAGCCGATGTCGGCGCTCAACATCACGCCGCTGATCGACGTCATGCTGGTGCTGCTGGTGATGATGATCCTGACCATCCCCGCCATGACCCACAAGATCCCGATCGAGCTGCCACAGCCCGGCAAGGGTCCCACCCAGCATCCCGTCATCCACCAGCTCGATCTCGCCGCCAATGGCGCGCTGCGGCTCGATGGCGCGACGGTCGAGCCGGCCGCGCTGCCCGGGCGGCTGACGGTGCTCAAGGCGGACCCCCAGGCCGAGCTTCACGTCAACACCGATCCGCGCGCGCGCTACGACCGCTTCGACCAGACGCTCGCCACGATCAAGCGCGCCGGCATCACCCGGCTCGGCTTCGTCGGCAACGAACGTTATACCGACTTCTGACAATCGCGCGCATCGTACTGAAAAGGCTTGCTGGTGGAACGTGCCGCGATGCGACGCGTTCGCTTGATCTGGATCAGTTTCGGGGAATTCTGGGTGCGCCTTCTTCTTTTTCTCTTGCCGTTGTCCTTGGCCGGCTGTGCGCCATCGAGCGATCCGGCGTCGAACCGCATGGTCGATATCAACGCCGCGGCCGAGGCGGGGCGTAGCGATGTCGCCAACTACGCATCGGCCGACACCGGCGACGGCAACACGCCGGCGATCCTGCCGACCCCGATCGCCAGCCCCGCGCCGGTCGAGCCGCGCGAGCCCGGTACGCCCGGTGGCCTGCCCAAGGACGGCCCGGTAGCCGAGGGCAAGTTCACCCCCGACAGCGCGCAGGGCGCGGCCAATGTCGTGCAGACCTATTTCGCGCTGATCGAGCAACGCAAATATGCACAGGCGCGGGCGCTGTGGGACGATGGCGGGAAAGCCTCCGGCATGGACGAGGCGGCCTTCGCCGCGAGCTTCGGAAAATATGGCGAATATCATGCCCAGATAGGCGCGCCTGGCGAGATCGATGCCGGCGCCGGGCAGCGCTATGTCACCGTGCCGGTCCGGCTCTACGGCCGGCTGAAGGCGGGCGCGGCGCCGTTCCACGCCCGCGGCGAGGTTACGCTGCATCGCGTGGGCGACATTGACGGGGCGACGCCGGAACAGAAGGCGTGGCATATCCGCGCCATTTCGGCGAAACCGCAACCCTGAGGCTTTTGCGGCGGGTACATTGCCAGGGGGTTGCCGATGCCGACGATCGCGCTGCTGATCGCCTCGAACTGCTTCATGACGATCGCTTGGTATTGGCATCTCAAGGGCGGCATGAACAAGCCGCTGTTGCTCGTCGTCATGATCAGCTGGGGCATCGCGCTGTTCGAATATTGCCTTGCCGTGCCGGCCAACCGGCTCGGCTATGCCCATGGCTGGAGCGGCGGCCAGCTCAAGATCGCGCAGGAGGTCATCACCTTGCTGGTGTTCGGCGTGTTCATGGTCGCTGTGCTCGGCGAGCCGCTGAGCTGGCGCCACCTCGGCGCCTTCGCCTGTCTGATCGGCGCCGTGGCGTTCGTCTTCTGGGGGAAGTGACGGGCCCCTCGGGAACTAATCTTTGTGCTCCTGCGGAAGCAGGAGCCCAGGGTTATGGAGCGCGGCACCTGAAACCCTGGACCCCCGCTTTCGCGGGGGAACAGCTCATCGAGTGACGCCCGCGCTCAACCGCCCATCGCATTGGCCAACACACCCAGATCGGCATTGTCGACGGCCACGCCCGTGGCATCCGTGTCGGCCGCCGCCGCCGCCTGGTTCTCGCTGGGCGCCTTGCCCGCCGGTGCGGCGCCCGCCACGTCATAGGCGGTCCAGAGGATTCCCGCGGCCCAAAGCAGCGCCGTCCAGCGGTTCCGGAAGATCTTGGACGATGGCATTTGCCGACAATGGCTTGAGCAGGGTTAAGGCGCTGCTGCGAGGCGCGGTTAACGTGGCGGTGCACAGCTTGCCGTCGGGTGCGCGCGAGCCTAGCATCCCGTTGCCGGGAGAAGACAGGGGACGCGATATGCCAATGAAGAAGCCCGCCTTGCTCGCGGGCCTGGTATTTGGTGCGACGTTGCTGGTCGCGGCCGGCGGCGGCGATGCCGCGGGCGACACGCTGGTGCCCGCGCGCCAGGCGGCGTTCCGCCTGTCGGGGGCGACCTTCGGCAGCATGAAGGCGGCGATCGATCGCGGCGACGACCTGAAGACGCTGGTGTTCCCGGCAAAGTCGCTGGCGGCATGGGCGCACAGCCTGCCGGCCATGTTCCCGCCCGGCAGCGATGGCGCCGGGAGCAAGGCGCTGCCCACTGTGTGGAGCGACCGGCCCGGCTTCATCAAGGCCGCAGCAAACTATGCCGAGGCCGCCGACAAGCTCGCCGCGCTCGTTGCGGCGGGCGACAAGCCGGGCGTCGCGGCGCAGTGGACGGCGACGCGCGTCACCTGCAAGACCTGCCACGACAGCTATCATACGCCGATGGCGAATTAGCGCCGACGGGCAGGGTCGGGTTTGGCTTGCTCATCGGCGTTGATCGCGGCGCGCGCCATGGCCGTGGCCGAACGTGACGCCGCCCGCGCGGTGAGCGTGATCGCCACGCCGGTGGCGCCGTCGACCAGCACGACGCCCTGCTCGGCCACTGCGTCGAGAGGGCGGTCTTCCGGTTGGGTCGGGCGATGCTCGGGAATCTTGGCCATTGGGGAAAAACGAATGATATTACCGCACGTTCCGGAGTTGCTGCCGTGTTGACCGATTTGTTCTTGCGCACCCATCAAAAACCCGTGCTCGATCCGGAGGAAATCGCGGCGCTCGAATCGTCCTTCGCGCGCACCCAGGAATTCGCGCCGAAGCAGATCGTCGTGCGCGAACAGGTGCCGCTGACCCAGTGCACGCTGCTGCTCGAGGGCTTTGTCGAGCGCTACAAGGACATGCCTGACGGCCGCCGTCAGATTCTCGCGATCCATGTCCCGGGCGACTTTGTCGACCTGCACAGTTACCCGCTCAAGAAACTCGAACATTCGGTTGCGGCGCTGACCCCGATCCGCGTCGCCTTCATGCCGCACAGCGCGGTCCGCGCGCTGACCATGGCCTCGGCGAACCTCACCGAGCTGCTGTGGCGCTCGACCCTGATCGACGCGGCGATCAACCGCGAATGGATCGTCTCGATCGGCGCGCGCGGCGCCGCCGTGCGGCTGGCGCACCTGTTCTGCGAGATGAACGTCCGCCTGCAGCGCATCGGCCTCAGCGACGGCAAGCAGTTCGTCTTCCCGGTGACGCAGATCGACCTTGCCGACGCCACCGGCCTGACCGCCGTCCACGCCAACCGCATGCTGCGCCAGTTGCGCGAGGACGGCCTGGTCGAGTTCCGCGGCGGCGAGGTCCGCATCGCCGACTGGGACGCGCTGCGCCGCTTCGCCGGGTTCGATACGGGGTATCTTTTCATCGATTGAGGCGGCCGCAGCACTCCGCCTCAGCCCGCGGCCGCGCGGCGCGAAGGGGCGGGCGCACACCAGGCGATTGGCGCGGTCTCGCCCGAATGCGACATCGCCCGCTCGGCGCCTTTTCGGCCGGGTGACGCCGTTTCCCCGGCATTGCGTCGGCACAGTGCCAAGCGTGCTGCAATACCGTGAAAATAAGGGGTTGATCGCGGACTCGGCTGCTGCGAGAATCATTAACCATGAAGAACAAGCGCCGCTCGACTTTCCGCACCATGCTGCGCCGCGCCGGCCCGCCGGCGGCGCTGTTGATCGTCGGCGCGTTCTTCGGTGGCTATGCCATTCTCGGGCCGAACGGCGCGCTGGCCTATGGCGACATCAAGCGCCAGCTGGTGCAGCGCCAGACCGAGCTCGCCGCGCTCGACCAGCATCGCGGCGAATTGCGCAACCGGGTCAATCTGCTCGACCCGAACCATGCCGATCCCGACATGGTCGACGAGCTGGTGCGCAAGGACCTGAACGTCGCGCATCCCGACGAAGTGATCGTCCCGCTCAAGAAATAAGCTGCGTCTCGCCACGCGCTGGCGCTTTGCGAAACGATCTGCCAGCATCCGTCCATCACGCTGTTCGGAGAGTTGGATGCGTTTGAAATTGCTCGGCGCGGCGGCGATCGTCGCGCTTGCCGCCTGTTCGCCGTCGCCCGATGCGCCGGCGGGCAACGCCGCTGCCGCGCTGGCGCCGCTGCCGACCGGTGACTGGGCGAAGTTCCGCGATACCTTCATCGCCGACTGGTTCGTGCTCGACCCGGCCAATGCGGTCTATCAGGGCAAGCACGACTTTGACGGCAAGCTAGCCGACTGGAGTCCGGCCGGGCTGAAGGCACAGGGCGATTTCCTGCGCGATGCGATCGCCAGGGCGCGGGCGTTCGACGCGGGCAAGCTGAACAAGGACGATGCGTTCGAGCGCGATTATCTGGTCGCCGTCGCGCAGGGGAAGCTGTTCTGGCTCGAGGACGCCGACCAGCCGCACACCAACCCGGCCTGGTACATCAACAACGGACTCGACCCGAACGTCTATGTCGCGCGCAACTATGCCGATGCGCCGACCCGGATGCGCGCGCTGATCGCCTTCTACCGGCAGGTGCCGGCGGCGGCCGCCAATATTCGCGCCAACCTCAAGGTGCCGATGCCGCTCACCTTCGTGAACCTCGGCGTCGCGGCATTCAACGGCTTCGCCGATTATTATACCGGCGATGCCAAAGCGGCCTTTGCCGGCGTCAAGGACGCGGCACTGCAGAAGGATTTCGACGACGCGGCGGCCCCGGCGGCCAAGGCGATGCGTGACCTTGCGACCTGGCTCGAGGGGCAGAAGGCGACCGCCAACCAGGGCTTCGCGCTCGGCGCCGAGCGCTTCGCGCGCATGGTGAAGCAGACGGAAGGGGTCGATGTGTCGCTCGATACGCTGGAGGCGGCGGGCCGGGCGGACCTGGCCCGCAACCAGGCGGCGCTGAAGGCGGCCTGCGCGAAATATGCGCCCGGCGCAACGATCCTCGCCTGCACGCAGAAGATGGGCGCGCACAAGGCCGAGGGCGGCCCGGTCGCGGCGGCACGGCGGATGATCCCCGACCTGCGCGCCTTTGTGGTGAAGAACGACCTCGTCACGATCCCCGGCACCGAACAGGCGCTGGTCGAGGAGGCGCCGCCCTATAACCGCTCCAACTCCGCGTACATCGATCCCCCGGGGCCGTTCGATAAGGGCGTGCCCTCGATCTATTACATCGCGCCGCCCGACCCGAGCTGGTCCAAGGCCAAGCAGGACGCTTTCGTGCCCGGTTACGGCAATCTGCTTTTCACATCGGTGCATGAGGTGATGCCGGGGCATTTCGTCCAGTTCCTCCAC
>Ga0207676_10000968_pt1 | contig 22207 bp, 15 predicted proteins | sample KBSSwiS72_FD_184307 | JGI IMG/M metagenome (GOLD analysis project Ga0207676, IMG submission 184307) | Switchgrass rhizosphere microbial communities from Kellogg Biological Station, Michigan, USA - KBS Switchgrass S7-2 (SPAdes) (version 2) | ecosystem: Host-associated > Plants > Roots >...
ACGCAGGACCTCGACGTCGCCGGCGCGTCAGTCACGATCAGCACGCTGTCGATGGGCAATCCGCATGCGGTGCAGGTCGTCGCCGACGTCGAAGTCGCGCCGGTCGCCACTCAGGGTCCGCTGATAGAACGCCATCCGCAGTTTCCCCGCGGCGCTAACGCGGGCTACATGCAGGTCGTCGATCGCGCTAACATTCGCCTGCGCGTATGGGAGCGTGGCGCCGGCGAGACGCTTGCGTGCGGCACCGGCGCTTGCGCGGCTGTCGTTGCAGGAATACGGCGTGGCCTGCTCGATTCGACGGTTCGCGTGCGAACTCGCGGCGGTGAGCTCACGATACGCTGGGACGGGGCGGGCGAGCCGGTGCTGATGACGGGCCCGGCGCAGGCGGTGTTCGAAGGCGAGTGGCAGGTCGACGAATGAATGAAACCAACAAGGAAGCAGGGATGAACGCCGAGGCGGTCGCCGACTATCTGAAGCAGCATATGGAATTCTTCGAGCAATATGCCGATCTGCTTGCCGAGATCTACGTGCCGCATCCGCACGGCGGTCATGCGATTCCCATCGCCGAACGGCAGATCGTGACCCTGCGGGAGAAGAACGGCCAGCTCGAATCGAAGCTGCGCGAGCTGATCCAGTTCGGCACCGATAACGATGCAATCAGCGAAAAGTTGCATCGCTCGACGCTCGCGCTCTTTTCCGCAGCGGACCTGGAAACCACGCTGGGTGTTCTGTACCACAGCCTGAGCGAGGATTTTCGTGTGCCCCAGGTGACGCTGCGCCTGTGGGGCAGGGTGCCCGAGCAGTCGTATCTGCCGGAGTTCGCGGCGACCAGCCAGGAAATTCGCGAATACGCCAGCGCCCTGGGTGCGCCCTACTGCGGCACGCAGGCGCCGTTCGAGTCGCGTGAATGGTTCGAAGGCGGCGCGTCACTTGCATCGTTCGCGCTCCTGCCGCTGCGCACGCACCATACGTTCGGTCTGCTGGCGCTCGGCAGTGAGGATCCGGGCCGCTTCTATGCGGGCCTCGGAACGATGCATCTGACTCGCTTGTCGGAGCTCGCCAGCGTCGCGACCGCACGTTTTCTGCCGCAAGGCTGATCCTGATGCGCGCTTCGTCCCGCGCCAGTCCGCCGCCGCGGGATGCGCGGGCCGAACCGCTGGTCCTGGCGTTCGAGCGGTATCTGTCGACTCGGCCCGCGCACACGCGAAGCGCCTACCGCCGCGACGTCCGGATATTGCAGCAGCTCGCCGGAAACTTGCCGCTCGCCAAGCTATCTCCCGCCGAGCTCAGACGCTTTCTGGCGCTGCTGCATGCGCGCGGCTTGTCGGGCAAGAGCCTCGCGCGCGTCCTGTCCGGCTGGCGCGCTTTTTATCGTTTCGCCATCGATCACGAGCCGTCGATCAAGGACAACCCGTGCGCGGGGCTCAAGGCTCCGCGGTCGTCGCGCCATTTGCCGGCGGTGCTCTCGCCCGACGAGGCGGTGCGACTGGTCGCCATCGCCGACGAAGACGTGCTCGCGGTGCGCGACCGCGCGCTGCTCGAGCTAGCGTATTCGTCGGGCCTGCGCGTGTCCGAGCTTGCTGGCCTCGAGCTTGCGGCGCTCGATCTGGCTGAAGGCGAGGTGCGCGTGCTGGGCAAAGGCGCCAAGGAGCGCATCGTTCCCGTCGGAGAGCCTGCCCGCGTTTCGCTCAAGGCGTGGCTCGCGCTGCGGCCGACCTTGCCGGCGCCCGACAGTGAAGCCGTGTTCGTTAGTCGCTCGGGAAGACGACTCACATCGCGGGCAATCCAGCAACGCCTCGCCGGATGGGCGGTCAAGCGGGGACTCGCCCGGCACGTCCATCCGCACATGCTGCGGCATTCCTTCGCCTCGCACCTGCTGCAGTCCTCCGGCGATCTGCGCGCCGTGCAGGAGCTGCTGGGTCACGCGAGCATCGCCAGCACGCAGATCTACACGCACCTCGACTTTCAGTACCTGGCCAAAATCTACGACCAGGCCCATCCGCGGGCGAAGAAGCAGCGCGCGCGGCGCTGACGCCTCAAAAAAAACGGGGCGCTTGCGGCGCCCCGAAATACACGGAGGAGAAACTCCAGGCCGGACGTAGTACCCGGCCTACTCCACGCGCTCGCCGTGAAGACTGATGTCGAGGCCTTCGCGCTCCTCTTCTTCGGAGACGCGCAAGCCGACGACCATGTCGATGACCTTGAGGATGATGAAGCTGCCGACGCCGCTGTAGACCAGCGTCGTTGCGACCGCGCCCAGCTGCACCATGAAGTCCCCATCGGTGCCGCTGATGTCCTTGACGTTGAACACGCCGGTCAGCAGGGCACCGACGATACCGCCGATGCAGTGCACGCCGAAGGCATCGAGGGAGTCGTCGTAGCCGAACATCCGCTTGACGGCCGTCGCGGCGAAAAAGCACAGCACGCCCGCCGCGATCCCGATGACAAACGCGCCGGTGACGCCGACGAAACCCGACGCCGGCGTGATCGCAACGAGGCCGGCAACCGCGCCCGAGGCGATGCCCAGCACCGACGGCTTGCCCTTGGTAATCCACTCGGTGAACATCCACGACAGCGCAGCAACCGCGGTGGCGAGCTGGGTGACGACCATCGCCATGCCGGCGCGGCCGTCGGCCGCCACGGCCGAGCCCGCGTTGAAGCCGAACCAGCCGACCCACAGCAGCGAAGCGCCGATCAAGGTCAGCGTCAGGTTGTGCGGCGCCATCGGCTCCTTGCCATAACCCAGTCGCTTGCCGAGCACCAGCGCGCAGACGAGGCCCGCGATGCCGGCGTTGATGTGCACGACCGTGCCGCCGGCGAAATCGAGCACGCCCTTGCCAGCCCAATAACCGGAGGGCTCCCACATCATGTGCGCGATCGGCGAGTAGATCAGCAGCGACCACAGGCCCATGAACCAGAGCATCGCCGAGAATTTCATGCGGTCGGCGAAAGCGCCTGCGATCAGCGCCGGCGTGATGATCGCGAACGTCATCTGGAACGTCATATAGACCGACTCGGGAATCGTGAGTCCGAGGTGCGACACGCTTATCTTCCCGGCTTCTTTCTGGAACAGCATGCCGTTGAGGAACAGCCGGTCGAGGCTGCCGACGAACGGACCGCCCGGCATGAACGCCAGACTGTAGCCGGCGATTACCCAGAGCACGGTGACGAGACACGTGATCGCGAAGCTCTGCATCAGCGTCGCCAGGACGTTCTTCTTGCGCACCATGCCGCCGTAGAACAGCGCGAGTCCGGGAACGGTCATCAGCAACACCAGCGCGGTGGATGTAAGCATCCATGCCGTGTCCCCGCCGCTGATCTTGTCGACGGCGATGAGCTGCGGCGACGTCGGCGCCGGAGGCGCTGCGGCAGGGGCTGCCGCCGGCGCGCTCGCATCGGCCTTCGCGGGCTCCGCTTTGGCATCGGGGGCTGCCGGTGCCGCGGCGGGGGCGGTTGCCGCCGGCGGCGGGGCAGCGGCCTTGTTGTCCTGCGCGAGTACCGGGCCTCCCGCGCATAGCGCGCCGATGACGGCGACCAACGCAAACAATCGCTTCATGATGTTCCCCTTAGAGCGCATCGGCACCGGTCTCGCCGGTCCGGATGCGCACGACTTGTTCGAGCTCGAAAACGAAGATCTTCCCGTCGCCGATCTTGCCGGTGTTGGCCGCCTTTTCGATCGCCTCGATCACGCGATCGAGCAGGTCGCTCTTGATCGCGGCCTCGATCTTCACCTTCGGCAGGAAATCGACGACGTACTCCGCACCGCGATAGAGCTCGGTGTGTCCTTTTTGCCGGCCGAAGCCCTTGACCTCGGTGACGGTGATGCCTTGCACGCCGATCGCGGACAGGGCCTCCCGGACCTCGTCCAGCTTGAACGGCTTGATGATCGCGGTTACCAGTTTCATTGTTTGCCCCTAGATGAGTGCGCGCCCAATAGCTCGACGGTGAATCAGAACGTCTTCTGCACGAACACCGTACCGGTCGCCCTGCCGATGTTGCGTCCGGCAAGCGTATAGCCGGCATCCTTGGCGTCGGAGTCGGAGTAGTACGCGCCGATGTTGTAGCCGTTGACGACCCAGGTCACGCCAAGCTTCCAGTCGGTGTAGTCGAAAACGTTGTTGCTGACCCCGTTCGTACTGCCCTGGTAGTCCTGGCGACCGATGTGGGCGTTGAACGTCCACGCATCGTTGATCGGATAGTTCGCCGACAGGTCGGCGTATCCGGCGTTGTCCGGCACGCCGAACGTGTGATGCACGCTGTAAGAGTATTTGAACGACACCCATTTCCACGATATCGCTCCATAGACCTCGGTCGTGTCGGGATTGGTCGCCCCACCGACATAGCTCCCCGGGTAGTAGTAATAGAGCAGACCGATGTCGGTGCCCCAGTCGTCGTTGATCGCGTACTTCCAGCCGCCGTAGAAATCCCATTCCATACTGCAGCCGTGATTGCACACGCCCGCGTCATGCAGCCAGCTGATGTTCGAGGCCCAGGTGCCGAGGTAGATGCCGTTGGTGTGGGCGTAGTCGAAGCCGCCCTGGACCGCAGGCTTCTGGTCGGTTTGTGTAAGGCCCCGGAAAATATATTGGCTGTAAATGCCGAAGTTGCCGGTGATCGTGTAGTCGGGCTTGGCCTCGGGTGCGGGCGTGGGCGTCGGGGTTTGCGCTTGTGCTGGGCTCCCGCACAGGGCCGCGGCGAGAACAGCAAGCGAAAACATCTGGCGCAATCTGGCGTACATCGCTATCTCCTTGGCTGAATGACGAACAAAAGGCCCTACCCACTCAGCACGAGCCATGCCATGCCATTAATCACTTGCTAATCATATGCTTACCATCTGTCGCTCCCATTGACGGTAGTGCGACTGCCCTGGAATTTGCCCCAAGATAGTGCAGACTATCGGGGTGCCGCACGCCATTGGGACAGGCCCAGTTTCGCGCCAGCGCAATGACGGATGCGCTTTGCTAGACTCGATCACCGATGGGAAGAGGAGAAGCGAATGCTCGACAGCAAAATCCTCGACGATGTCAGTGCGCGCGTGGCCGCAGCATTCGCTGCAAGCCCGGTCCGGGACGCCGAAAAAAACCTGAAGGCGATGCTGAGTGGCGCCCTGGCCAAGCTCGATCTGGTGACGCGCGAGGAACTGGATATTCAGGCTCGCGTGTTGGTACGCACGCGCGAAAAGCTCGAAGCGTTGGAGGCGCGGGTCGCGGATCTCGAGGCGCGCACCGGGACAAAACGCGCTAGCTGACGGGTTTGCCGATGGCGCTGGGCGCCATCTACCTCACGCGTTCATTTGCACCGGCGACGCGAGGGCGGCCGTGAGCGCAGCCTCTGCCTCCGGCAACCACAGCTTCATGTCCATTTCGCCAAGCATCGCGACTGCGGTCGACAGTACGACACCCGCCTCACGCTTGTTTCCCGCGTTAAGCAGGAGCTTGCCGACGCCGACTCGGCAGCGGGCCTCGAGCGGGCGCATTTCGAGTTCCACCGCGAGCGTTTGCGCTTCGCCGAAACGCGCCAGTGCGGAGTTGTCGGATGGCTGCTGCCGCGCGGCGATTTCGGCAAGGAGGCGCAACGCCTGCGCTTCGTAGCCGCGCTCCCGGCGTTCCCGCGAGCCGTCGAGCGCAAGCGTGGCGAGCCGACGCGCCTCGTCATGCCTTCCGGCCATCAGATAACCTTCGCTGAGCGGAATGGCGATGCGTGCTTCGGTGCCTGCGCCTTCGGCCCCCAGCTGGGACGCCGCCTGGTCGAGCAAAGGCAAGCTTTCCGCAACACGTCCGCTCAGAGCATAAGCGGCGCCAAGCAGCGATGCGGTGAACGTGCTGAGGCGCGGCAGTTCCCAGCGATCGATCAGTGCACGGCATCGCTCGAGCAGCGCGATCGCAGTGAGCAGATCGCCCTGACCCAGATAGAAATGACCGAGGTAGGTCTGCGCAACGCCCTGGCTCCAAGGCTGGTTGCGTGCTTCGGCCAGCGCAATCGCCTCGTCGGCGTAGATCCTCCCTTCGGCGAATTCGCCCAGATCGCCGAGGGACCATGCGAGCAGCCCGCGCGAGAGCACCGCCGGGTATCCGGCCATCCCGAAACGCTGCGAGATCAGCTCGCCTTGCAAGGTCGCAACGACCTGCTTCAGGCCTTCGACCGCCTGCCGGTAGTCGCCGCGCTGCTGGTGCGGATAGGCGAGGTAAAACGTCGCGATGACCTGCAAGGGCGTATCGGCCAGCTCGCGGCTGAGCTCCAGCGCGCGGCGTCCGGTTTCGATGGCGCGATCATGATCGCCGAGCGTGAAAAAATACGAGTACGCCATCCAGGAAAGGATTCGTGCGAGCCTGCGCTTGTCGTCGAGGGTCTTGGCGATCGTCTCGGCCTCGCGCAGATGGCTCAGAATTTGATCGAACTCACCGAGGGGAACCAGCGCTTGCCGCATGTCCAGGCGCAGATCGATTGCCTGCTCCAGCGTGCTCCGGCTTTCGGGAAGAAGCTTCAACGCAGACAGCGCCTGCTCGAAAAATGTCACCGCCTCGCGGTTAGCCGAACGGGCGACGCCCTTGAGACCGGCCTGGCGCGCATAACGGAGCGCGTGCTCCCACATTTCTCCGCGAACCGCATGATGGACCGCGCGCTCGACGTGCTCGGCCAGCCGATCCGGATAGAGCGTCTCGAACGCACGCACGATGCGGGCGTGCAGCGATTTCCTCCGCTCCTGCAGCAGGCTCTCGTATGCGACCTCGTACGTCAGCGCATGCTTGAACGTGTATTCCAGCGTCGGGAAAAGGTTTACCTCGTAGATGAACTCGGCGGCCTGCAGATGCCCGAGGCCGATCCTGAGCGCATCTTCGGTCAGCGCATCCCTGGCGCCTTCCGCTGCGGCGATCGCGCGCAACAGCAGGTACGGCACATCCTTGCCTACGACTGCCATCGTTTGCAGCAGCCGTTTCTCCTGCGCTGGCAGGCGATCGATCCGGGCCGCGAGAATCGCCTGCACCGTCGCCGGCACGCGAATGTCGGCAAACTTCCGCTTCAACCGGTAGGAGCCCCGCTCGCCGGTCAGCGTGCCGGTCTCGACGAGTGAGCGAACGCTTTCCTCGAGGAAAAACGGGTTGCCTTCGGTCCGCTGGATAAGCAGCCGCTTCAAGTCGTTCAACGCGACGCCGCCGTGCGCGCGTCCGGCTGACCCGGCGGCTGCCGGCTTGCCGACGTCGGTCGCCGCGCCCAGCAGGGCGGCGAGCAGCGCCTCGGCACCTTCCACGCCGAACGGGTCAACGCGAATCTGCGCATAGCAGGTCTTGCCTCCCCAGCCGTGCCGGTACTCGGGGCGGTAATTGACCAGCAGAAGGATGCGCGCCGTGGGCAGGCCTTCGATCAGCGCGTCGAGCAGCGCCTGCGTCTCCGAGTCGATCCAGTGCAGGTCCTCGAAGACCAGAAGCAACGGCTGCTCGATGCTTTCGCGAAGCAGCAGGCGTTTGAGTGCATCGATCGTCTGCTTGCGGCGCTTCGGCGGATCGAATTCCTGCCAGGCGCCGTCGCCGACCGGCACGTCGAGCAACGCCAGGAACGCCGGAAGATCGGACTCCATGTTGCGATCGAGCGTCAGTAGCTTGCCGGTCAGCTTTTCTCGTATCGTGCGCGCATCATCGCGAGGCTCGATGCGGCAATAGCTCTTCAGGAGATCGATCATCGGCCGCCACGCCGTCGCCTTGCCGTAGGAAACCGAGCTGCTCTCCAGCACGAGGCAGTTGCGGGCGCGATGCGAGTGCGTGAGCTCCCACACCAGGCGCGACTTGCCGACTCCCGGCTCTCCGACCAGAGCGATCATCTGCCCTTGACCGCCTCGCGCCTTTTCGAGTGCGCCATGCATGGTGGCGAGCTCGGCCTGCCGTCCGACGAATCTCGTCAGTCCGCGCGCCGCCAGAGCCTGCAGCCGCGTTCGGGCGAGCCCCGCCCCGACCAGCTCGAACAGCTCGATCGGCCCGTCCAGACCCTTGATCGGAACCGGTCCCACCGACTGGACCTGCACGTAGCCTTCGACCAGTGCGAGGGTTTCGGCGGTGAGCAACGTCGTTCCCTCGCGGGCCAGCTGCTCGAGGCGAGAGGCAAGATGCACGGTCTGGCCCATCGCGCTGTAATCCATATGAAGATCGTCGCTGATGAGGCGCACGACGACTTCCCCGCTGTTCAGCCCGACGCGCGCATCGACCAGCGCACCGTGAGTCCGCCGGGCCTGCTCGGCGAAGCGGCGCATTCCGTCCTGGAGCGCGAGAGCGGCGTAGCATGCGCGCAACGCGTGATCCTCGTGGGCGATCGGCGCGCCGAACAGGGCCATGATGCCGTCACCCGACACCTGGCTTACCGTGCCCTCGTAGCGATGCACGGCCTCCATCATCACCTTGACCGTTCCGTCGAGCAGCTGCTGCGCCTCCTCCGTGTCCAGCGCGCGTATCAGCTCGGTGGAACCCTTGATATCGGCGAACAGGACGGTCACCTGCTTGCGTTCGCCCTCGACCGCGCTTCGGGAAGCCAGGATCTTTTCCGCCAGATGGGGCGGTGTGTACGTCGACGGCGCGCCCGGTCCGGGACGCTGCACCGCGGCTCCGCCCCGCGGCGCAGCGCTCAGCTGGCCGCCGCAATCGGTGCAAAAGCGGCTGCCCGCACCATTGATATGGCCGCAGTTCGGGCACGCAAGCCCCAGCCGCGCACCGCACGCGTTGCAGAACTTGGCGGTGTCGGGGTTGTCGGCGTCGCAAGCGGCGCAATGCATTCCTGGGGTTCCTTCCCGTCGTCAGGCGGTTGTCAGGCGGCGAGTATAGGTCGGCCGATGCTGCCGTTCAAACCGGTCGCGGCGACCGTCGAACGACTGCCGCCGTCCTTATCCCTTTCGCAGCTAGGCCTAATGGTCGAGATCGCCTGCCTCGCCGACTGATTAGTCTCTTCGAATCGATCGAAGAAGCGCGAGGAGCAGCCAATGGCAGTCGCCGTCGTCCATAGCCGTGCGCTATCCGGCGTCGACGCGCCGAGAGTTACCGTCGAGGTGCACCTGGCCGGCGGGCTTCCGGCGGTGCACCTCGTCGGATTGCCGGAGACCGAGGTGCGCGAAGCGCGCGATCGAGTCCGCGCGGCGCTGCAGAATGCGCAGTTCGAATTTCCCGCGCGCCGGATCACCGTCAATCTCGCGCCGGCCGATCTGCCGAAGGAATCCGGCCGATTCGATCTGCCGATCGCCCTCGGCATCCTGGCCGCGACCGGACAGATTCCGGCGCCTCCGCTCGCGCAGTACGAATTCGCCGGCGAGCTCGCGCTGACCGGAGCGCTTCGCGCGATCCGCGGCGCGCTGGCGATGGTGCTCTCGGCGCGGCGCGACGGACGCGCCTTCGTGCTTCCTGCGGCGTCTGCCGCCGAAGCAGCGCTGGTCCGCGACGCGATCGTCCATCCGGCCGCATCGCTGCTCGAGGTCTGCGCGCACCTGACCGGGCGCACGCCGCTGCCGGTCCTGACGCCGCAGCCGCCAGGCGATTCGATCGCCGGCCCGGATTTGATCGACGTCCGCGGGCAAGCGCGGGCCAAGCGCGCACTGGAAGTCGCCGCGGCCGGATCGCACAGCCTCCTGATGATCGGACCGCCTGGGACCGGCAAATCGATGCTGGCGCAGCGCCTGCCCGGCCTGCTGCCGCCGCTCTTCGAGGACGAGGCGCTCGAATCCGCCGCGCTGCAATCGCTGACCGGCCGTTTCTCTTCCGACGACTGGGGACAGCGCGCGTTTCGCGCGCCCCACCACACGGCCTCCGCCGTCGCGCTGGTCGGCGGCGGCAGCGATCCGCGGCCCGGCGAGATCTCGCTCGCCCATCACGGCGTGCTGTTCCTCGACGAGTTGCCGGAGTGGGACCGCCGGGTGCTCGAAGTGCTACGCGAGCCGATCGAGTCGGGCCGCATCCATATCTCGCGCGCGGCGCGCCAGGCGACGTTTCCGGCCCGCTTCCAGTTCGTCGCCGCGATGAATCCGTGCCCGTGCGGCTATCTGGGCCACGCCGGCGGCAGATGCCGCTGCACGCCGGATCAGGTCGCGCGTTATCGCGCGCGAATTTCCGGACCGCTGCTCGACCGCATCGATCTTCAGATCGAGGTGCCGTCGCTCGCAGCCGACGCGATGCCGGGACCGCATCGGGCGGCCATCTCCGGGGAGACGAGCGCCGCCGTGCGCGAGCGCGTCGCCGCGGCGAGGCACCGTCAGCATCGTCGCCAGGCGAAAGCGAACGCATGGCTGGACGTCAAGGAAGTCGAGCGCTGGTGCGTCCCGAATTCCGATGGCGATGCGCTGCTGAAAAGCGCGTTCGCACGGCTCGCGCTATCGGCGCGCGCCTATCACCGGATTCTCAAGGTGGCGCGCACAATTGCCGATCTTGCCGACAGCGACGCGCTGGCGGGAGCGCATGTCGCCGAGGCGATCGGCTACCGGCGGTTCGATCGGATAGCGTGAACGCGCGAACGACGATGATCCGGGCGGCGGCGAAGCGCGCACTCAGAGCACCAGCAGCGCCTGCCGCCCCAGCAAGGCGAGCGCCGCGTCGAGCGCCGCCAGGCGTTCCGCCTCGGGCAGCGCCGGCCAGCGCGACGCGGCGATCTGTTCGCGCGTGCGGGTGCCGTCGAGCAACGGCAGCAACGCACGCTCGTCGTCCCGCAAGACGATCGGTTCGTGTCGCAGGTTCGCACTTGCCGCACCGCGCGGCGCGTCGCGCCTGGCGATGGCGCTCGCCTGGGGCCGCGGTCCTGAGACCAGCACGAAGGGCGGGGCTGCGCGATTCAGTTCCGCCAGGCCGCCCAGGTGCAGGCGCAGGATCTCGGCTGCCAGAACATCGCGCTCGGCCGGCGCGTCGTGCACGCCGATCTTCTCCGCCGCCTGTTGGAGCAATTGGTCGAAGGGAATTGCGAGCGGCCATTGCGCGGCCAGTATCGGCAGTGCGGACTTGACGATGCGGGTGGACGCCTCGACGCTTCGTCCGTCCGCAAAGCGAAACGTCTCGGCGCGATCCGAGGCGAGGTCGACCGGCGTCTCGTTGCGCTGCACGGGCGCCGCGATACGCAGCGCCATCACTCGGGCCTGCGAGAGCTTGCGATCGAGCGCCGCGCCAGCGCGGATCAACAGACTTTGGCGAAAGCTGCGACTCTTCAGAAAATCAAGAAACTGCTCGCGGCGCATCAATCCCGGCGCGATCCGGTTCAGCGTCGCATCGGTCTTGGGCGGAAGGCCGAGCGGCAGCATCGTTCGGATGTCGCTATCGCCGAGGTAGCGCAGGCCCCGAGCGACGACACGCTCGACGAATTGCTCGAAATACACCGCCTCGTTTCTCTCCTCGAGGTATTCGTGCAGCACGTAATAGTCGGGCTTTTGCCGGATGTGCTCGGCAGCCAGACGCAGCAGCCGGCCGTAGGCCGAGTCTCGGTCCGGCACGGCTTCGGCCAGGAAGTCGAGCGTCGCGCGGGCCTTCGCGACCCGCGCCCGCGCATCCTCGACATCGCGCGTGTGATAGAGCATCGCCTCGCGCACGGTGGAGAGCATCCGCCAGCCCGGCAGCGTGTTATAGCTGACGAACGCGATGCCGTTGGCAGCCAGCAGCGATGCGCAAAGCGCGAGGATCCTGTCCTGCACTGGCGCGGGCACCCACGAATAGATGCCATGCGCGATGATGTAATCGAAGGCGCCTTGCGCTTCGTCGAAGGCCATAACGTCCATCGCCTGCAGGCGGATATTGCGCAATCCCAGCGCTTCGATCTCGGCCACACCGTGGGCGATCTGCACGGCGGACAGGTCGACGCCGACGAAGGTCGAGTCCGGATAGCTTGCCGCCAGCGGAATCAGGTTGCCGCCGGACCCGCAGCCGATTTCCAGTACGCGGGCCCGCTCGACGTCGGCCGCGTCGAAACCGAACAGCGACGCAACCGTGGCCAGATGGTCGGGATGCGTCTGCCGCAGCGGCACGCTCTGGTAAGGAAATTCGTCGTAGCTGGTGCGAAGGGCCGTCATGATTGCGCGTGCATTCGAGCGTATCATGCCGATCTTCGTCGGCAATGCAACCGCATTTCCGTCACCACGCCAACGCCGGCGCGCAAATCCACGAAGTCCAGCGATGAATGCACACGACACATCCCCGCTCGGCAAGGCGACCGGCGATCCCGATCGTTACGACTCGAGCCTGCTCTTTCCGATCGACCGCAGCGCGCAGCGCGAAGCGCTTGGGCTTCGCGGCGCGCTGCCCTTTGCGGGAGCCGATTTGTGGACCGCGTACGAAATATCCTGGCTCGATGCGCGCAGGAAGCCGCAGCTCGCGATCGGCGAATTGCGCGTTCCCGCCGATTCCCCCGCGACCGTCGAATCGAAATCGCTGAAGCTCTACCTGGGCTCGTTTGCGCAGGAACAGGTCGTCACGCGCGAGCGCCTGGGAGAGACGATCGCCGCGGATCTCAATCGCATCTGCCGGGCAGCGGTCGACGTCGTGCTGCATCCGGCGACGGTCGCCGCTGCGCCGGACATCGCCGAGTTGCCCGGCGTGTCGGTGGACAACGAAGACGGCGCGGCCGCAGCCGCACCCGATCCCGGGTTGCTCGCGGCGGGGGATGCGATAGTCGACGAGACGCTCTCCAGCAAGCTGTTCCGGTCCAACTGCCCGGTCACGGGTCAGCCCGATTATGCCGACGTGATGGTGCGTTATCGCGGGCCCCGGATAGCCCGCGCGTCGCTGCTTTCGTATCTGCTTTCCTACCGCAGGCATGCGGCCTTTCACGAAAGCTGCGTCGAGCGGATTTACGTCGACCTCGCTGCGCGATGCCGCCCCGAGCGCTTGACCGTCTACGCGCGCTTTACCCGCCGCGGCGGCATCGACATCAACCCGTTCCGAAGCAATTACGAAGCGCCGCCCGTCGCGTCGCAGCGAACCCCGAGGCAATAAGCGCCCGCGTGGCGGATGCGCGTCGAGCGGCGTTTAGGCGATGCTGCAATGCGGTAGAATCGATCGGCGATGGACGCCCTCGCCGATCCCGAAGCCAGCCTGTCGGACGCGCCTGCCGAAACCCCGCGGCTGCGCGAGATCCCATATAACTACACGTCGTTCTCGGACCGCGAGATCGTCATTCGCCTGCTGGGCGAGCCGATGTGGCTGCTGCTAGTCGAATTGCGCGGCGAGCGTCGCACCGGACGCTCGGCGAGGATGCTGTTCGAAGTGCTGGGCGACATCTGGGTCGTCCAGCGCAACCCGTATCTGCAGGATGACCTGCTCGACAATCCGAAGCGCCGGGCGCTGTTGATCGGCGCGCTGCGCCATCGGCTGGCCGAGATCGACAAGCGCCGGCGTGCGATTGCCGATGCCGTGCGCGACGTGAAGGTCGGGCGCCTGGTCGATCGTGCATGCGAGGCGGTGGCTTCTTTCGAAAGCGCGTTTCGCGAGACGGCAGAGCTTCGCAAGCGCACGCGGCGCGTGCTCTCGCGCTACACGCGCAAGGACAATATCGCCTTCGACGGCCTGGCGCGCGTCTCGCACGTCACCGATGCGACCGACTGGCGCGTCGAATATCCGTTCGTCGTCCTGCATCCGGATACCGAGAACGAGGTGCGCGGCCTCGTGCAGGGATGCATCGAGCTGGGGCTGACGATCATTCCGCGCGGCGGCGGCACCGGCTATACCGGCGGCGCGGTGCCGCTCGACGCCAAAGCGGCGGTGATCAACACCGAAAAACTCGAGCGTCTGTCGGTGATCGAAAGGGTCGTCTTGCCCGGTCGCAGCGACGCCACGCCGGTGATCGATGCCGGCGCGGGTGTGGTCACCAAGCGCGTGATCGACGCGGCCGACGCAGCCGGGCTCGTGTTCGCCGTCGATCCGACGTCGGCCGACGCCAGTTGCATCGGCGGCAACGTCGCGATGAACGCCGGCGGCAAGAAGGCGGTGCTCTGGGGCACGGCGCTCGACAATCTCGCGTCGTGGCGGATGGTGACGCCGGATGCCGAGTGGCTCGAGGTCACGCGCATCGATCACAACGTCGGCAAGATCCACGACGCCGACGTCGCCAGCTTCGAGCTCGCGTACCATGCGGCGACGGCGGACGGCGGCGTCGGCGCGCCGATCCGAACCGAGACGCTGTCAATCCCGGGCGAGCGGTTCCGCAAGACCGGGCTCGGCAAGGACGTGACCGACAAGTTTCTCGCAGGGCTCCCCGGCGTGCAGAAGGAAGGCTGCGACGGCATCATTACGTCGGCGCGCTTCATCCTGCACACGATGCCGCCGGCGATTCGCACCGTGTGCCTGGAATTCTTCGGTCAGGTTCGCGAGTCGACGCCGGCGATCGTCGAGATCAAGCGCTATATCGACACGCTCGCCGGCGCGGCACCGGGCGAGCGCGTTCAGCTCGCCGGGCTCGAGCATCTCGACGAGCGCTACGTCAAGGCGGTCGGCTACGCGACCAAGGCGAAGCGACACGGCCGGCCGAAGATGGTGCTGATCGGCGACATCGTTGGCGACAGCGACAATGCGGTCGCGCGCGCAGCCTCCGAGGTCGTACGCATCTGCAACGCCCGCGGCGCCGAAGGCTTTGTCGCGGTCTCGGCCGAGGCGCGCAAGAAGTTCTGGCTCGACCGCGCCCGCACGGCGGCGATCGCCCGGCACACCAATGCGTTCAAGATCAACGAGGACGTCGTCATCCCGCTCGAGCGTCTCGGCGACTACACCGACGGAATCGAGCGCATCAACATCGAACTGTCGATCGGCAACAAGCTCGTGCTGTGCGATGCGCTTTCGGCGTTCTTCGCAGGGCCGCTGCCGGCGACGCTTTGGAGCGCCGACGCCGACGCCGCACCGGCGCAGGATGCACTGGATGCCAAGGTCGACGAGGCGCGCGTGCTAATCGGGGCTGTGCGCGCTCGATGGCAGGACCTCCTCGACCGGCTCGACGAGACCTTTCCCGCGCTGCAAAGCCGCGCCGAGCTCGTGTCCTGGAAAGCGGAGATCAAGGCTCCGCTGCAGGAAATCTTCGCCGGCGCCGCGTTCGCTCCGATACTGAAGTGCTGCGCCGACATTCATCGTTCAGTGCTGCACGGACGAGTATTCATTGCGCTGCACATGCATGCCGGCGACGGCAACGTCCACACCAATATCCCGGTGAACTCAGACGACTATGCGATGCTGCAGCAGGCCAATGCGTCGGTGGGGCGCATCATGGCGCTGGCGCGCGCCCTGGGCGGCGTCATCTCCGGTGAGCACGGCATCGGCATCACCAAGCTCGAATACCTGACTGCGGACGAGATCTCGCCGTTTATCGCGTACAAGCAGAAGGTCGATCCGGATGGGCACTTCAACCGAGCCAAACTGTTGCCCGGCGCCGATCTGTCCGGAGCCTACACCCCGAGCTTCAGCCTGCTCGGTGCCGAGAGCCTGATCCTCGAACAGTCGGAGATCGGACGAATTGCCGACTCGATCAAGGATTGCCTGCGTTGCGGCAAGTGCAAACAGCCGTGCGCAACGCACGTGCCGCGCGCCAACCTGCTGTACAGCCCGCGCAACAAGATCCTGGCGACCTCGATGCTGATCGAGGCCTTCCTGTACGAGGAGCAGACGCGGCGCGGCGTGTCGCTGAAACATTTCGACGAGTTCGGCGACGTCGCCGACCACTGCACGGTCTGCCACAAGTGCCTGAATCCGTGCCCGGTCGACATCGATTTCGGCGACGTCTCGATCGCGATGCGCAACCTGCTGCGCCGCCAGGGTCACGCCAAATTCAATCCGGGAACGACAGCGGCGATGTTCTTTTTGAACGCGACCGACCCGACGCGGATCAAGCTGACGCGGAAGCTGATGATGGTGTGGGGCTACCGGCTGCAGCGTCTGGCATACCGCGTGGTGAAGTGGATGGGCCTCGCGGCGGCGCAGACCGGGCGGCCGCCGGCAACCGTCGGCGGGACGCCGCTGGTGACGCAGGTGATCCACTTCGTCAATAAGCCGATGCCGGGCGGCTTGCCGAAGCGCTCGGCCCGGGCGCTGCTCGATATCGAGGATTCGACCGTCGTGCCGATCATCCGCGACCCGTCGCGGGCCGCCGAGGAATCGGACGCTGTTTTCTACTTCCCCGGCTGCGGGTCCGAGCGCCTTTTCTCGCAGGTGGGACTCGCCACGCAGGCGATGCTCTATCACGTCGGCGCGCAATGCGTGCTTCCTCCCGGCTACCTATGCTGCGGCTATCCGCAGACATCGGCAGGCAACGACGACAAGGGCCGGGAGATCATCACCGACAACCGCGTGCTGTTTCATCGCGTCGCCAACACGCTCAACTACCTCGACATCAAGACAGTGCTGGTTTCGTGCGGGACTTGCATGGACCAGCTGCAGAAATACGAGTTCGAAAAGATTTTTCCCGGCTGCCGGCTGCTCGACATCCACGAATATCTGCTGGAAAAAGGCGTGAGGCTCGGCGAAGGCGAGCTCCCCGGCGTGCGCTATATGTACCACGACCCCTGCCATACGCCGATGAAGACCTACCAGCCGCTGAAAGTGGTCAACCAGCTGATGGGAACGAAAGTGGCGCTGAACGACCGCTGCTGCGGCGAATCGGGGACACTGGCGTCGACGCGGCCGGATATCGCCACCCAGGTCCGTTTTCGCAAGGAAGAGGAGATGCGCAAGGGCGCCTCTGCGCTCCGCGGCGACGGCTTCGACGGCAAGGTGAAGGTTCTGACCTCGTGTCCGTCGTGCCTGCAGGGGCTGTCCCGATTCGCCGACGATGCCGGCACTGACGCCGACTACATCGTCGTCGAGATCGCGCGCCGGGTGCTCGGACCGGATTGGCTGCCGGATTACGTCAAGGCCGCGAACAACGGCGGCATCGAGCGCGTGCTGGTGTAGGTGCCGGCCACATTCGGTGACCGTCGCTGTCGCCGAAGGCGCGCGTTCAGCGCGTAAGAGCGAGGATCGGCGCCGGTGCGAGCGACGCCGAGGCGACCAGGCGTGGCCCTGCGTTGGCGTTGAAAGTGGCGCTGTCGACGACCGTCGCCGTGCCAAACATCGCCGCCATCGTGAACAATGCCGCTGCGATCACGACCGCCGAGAGCAAGCGCTTGCCCGGCGCGAAAAAGACCCCGCGACTGCGCGAGGATCGCGCAGCGCGGGTTGGAGGCAAGCGGTAGCGGCGCGACGGTGCGTCGCGGCGAGCGGTTTCCGACGCTCGACGGCCGGCCGCGCGGAGTTCGCGATTTTCATATCCGCCGCGCGCCAGCGATTCGCGCACGTTCAGCGGATGGGGCAGGTTGTATGCGAAGTCGGTGTACATATGGGTCTCCAGATCGAGTCGGCGGCGGATGGGGTTATCGGTCGCTGGCCCTTTCTCTGTTGTACACAGTCTGGTCGTCTCAGCGACCCGGCGCGCCGGCAGATTGCGCACCGGAAAACCCGACTATTCACGATGTCGCGCCCTCCCGGCGCCGTGCGGCGGCCGGCTATCCGCCCGGCATGGCAGTTGTGCTATAAAGACTCGAATATGGCGCTGTCATGGTGACCAACCCAACCACGCCTGCGCAGGCGCAGGGCCACCCCCCCCTCGGCCAGCTCGCTTTCGCCGACGCCGACGGCTGCGCGACGTGGCTGCGCAACCTGCCGGTCACCAATATCCCGCGGTATTACGAAGAGATACTCGACCAGCTGCGGCGGGTCGGCGAGGCGGAGTTTGCGCCGCGCGAGCGTGGCCGGATCGCTGAGCTGATGCGCGAGCCGGTGAGCTTCCTGCATACCGAGCTCGCACGACGTTATGCAGGCAAGCCGCAGCCGGCTGCAGCGCGCGAAAAGGAAGCGTCCGACCAGGCGCTTGCGCTCTGGCAGGCGTTATGGGTCCAGTACTCGGCATGTCTTAAACCGCTGCTCGAAGGCGACGCCGAGCTGCAGGGCGTCAAAGCCAAGGTCCTGCAGCGCGGCCTTTGGGTCGGCAAACAATTGGTGCTGGTGCACGGCCTGGCGCGCCGCACACCGGGCGCGTCGGTCTGGCAGGAGCTGCATGCCTATTTCAGGTTGGCCGAAATCCTCGAGTGCGCCGTTACGGCGGTGTCGGACGATCTGATGCCCAATGCCATCGGACTGTCCTGTTACTCGACTTACGCGCATGCGCTGTTGCTCGATCTGGCCGATCCGTGCAGCATGACAGTGCGTCAGATCGAATTGACCGACCGCTGGCTGGCGATGTGGGCGCGCAAGATCTTTCCGTATGCGCAGCAGCGCGAAACCGAGGGACCGGTGATCACGGTCGATCTCGACGGTCTCGGCGGCGCGACGCTGCATGCCGCCGAGCCGCGCCACGGCAGCCAGTCGATGCGTTATTGCTATCCGGCGAAGCTCACGTCGAGCGTGCGCGGACGATTGAAGCGCCTCGCCAGCGGAGCTAATCCCGCCGAGCTGCAGCTGGGGCACGATGTCTCCGCCGAGGCGTGCTCGACGCTGCTGGCGCAGCTCGATGCGCACTGGTACGCGCTGCCGCTCAAGCGCGGCGAGGGCGGTGAATCGCAAACGGGGCTGGAGCTTTGCGCCGGCGGCCTCGGCGCCGCGTACTTTCGGGTGTCCGGCAAGACCTTCAACAGCAAGGACCTGGTCGGCCACCTGTCGTACCAGGGAACGCAGCACCTGGCCACGCTGGGCGCCCTTACCGACTACGATCGCAACAAAGACGAAGCCGAGCGCTCGTGGGCGTGGGAACGCTGGCAGGGAAATTACGAGTGGACGGCCGCGATGCTGCACCGCCCGGCCGTCGGCCAGTACCGCTGGCATCTCGATCAGCTGGTCGTGATTCGCGACGACGAGCGCTTGCGCTGCGGACATGTCACGCATGTCGCGCTCGACAGCCGCGATGAGCTGACGCTGGGGATCAAGCTTTGGCCAGGGGCGCCGACGGCGATCGCGGTGCGAGCGCTGACGACGATGTTGGTCGAAGAGGCCCCGATACCGACGGTGATCCTCGGCGCGACACCCGATGAAAAGCCCGCGATGCTCTTCCCGCCACGCACGTTCACTGCCGGCCGCATTTTCCGCACCCTCTCCTCCGGGCCCGAGCGCCGCTTCCGCCTGACTCGCCTTTTGCAGCGCGGCGCCGATTTCGAGCGCGTCGCGTTCGACGAAATCAAGCCCTAGCTCGCGGGCCGGCTTTCGGTCCTTGGCGTCGACATGCCCAATCGTCTGTCGGGCGAAACCAGCCCCTATCTGCAGCAGCACGCGAGCAACCCGGTCGACTGGTATCCGTGGGGCGAAGAAGCGCTCGCGCGGGCGAAGCGTGAGAACAAGCCGATCCTGCTGTCGATCGGATATTCGGCATGCCATTGGTGCCACGTGATGGCGCACGAATCGTTCGAAGACGAGGCCGTCGCGGCGCTGATGAACGACCTGTTCGTCAACGTCAAGGTCGATCGGGAAGAGCGGCCGGATCTGGACCAGATCTACCAGGCCGCGCATGCAATGCTCTCGCGAAGGACCGGCGGCTGGCCGTTGACGATGTTCCTGACGCCGCAGCAGGAGCCCTTTTTCGGCGGCACCTATTTCCCGAAGACCTCGCGTTACGGGCTGACCGGGTTCGCCGACCTGCTGCCGCAGCTCGCGCAGGCGTATCGCGAACAGGGAGAGGCGATCGCCGAGCAGAACGAGCGGCTCAAGGCTGCACTCGCGCTAACCTTGCCCGAGCCGGCCGATTCCACCGCGGCGCTGCCGGCGGCAGCATCCGCGAGAGCCTATGCATCGCTCGCGCAATCGTTCGACCCCGTCGATGGCGGTTTTGGCCAGGCGCCGAAATTCCCGCACGCGGCCGAGCTGGACTTTTGCCTGCGCCGTTACGCCGCGACACGCGACGAGCACGCGCTGCGCATGGTTCGCGTCACGCTCGCGCGCATGGCGGAAGGCGGCATCCACGACCAGCTGGCAGGCGGATTCTCGCGCTATAGCGTCGACGGCGAATGGACGATTCCGCACTTCGAAAAGATGCTCTACGACAACGCGTCGCTGCTCGCGCTTTACGCCGATGCCTGGCGCGCGACCGGTGAACCCGCCTTCGAGAAAACCGCACGCGGAATCGTGGCGTGGCTGCAAGCAGAAATGCGCGCACCCGACGGGGGTTTCTATTCGAGCCTCGACGCCGACAGCGAGCACGAGGAAGGCAAGTTCTACGTGTGGACGCCCGATCAGGTGAAGGCGGAGCTCGATCCGGTCGAATACGCGGTCGCCGCCCGGCACTGGGGCCTGGACCGGGCGCCGAACTTCGAGCACGCGGCTTGGCACCTGAGGGTCACGGCGCCCCTCGAGCAGGTTGCCCGCGAGCTTTCGCTGCCGTTGTCCGAGGTCGAGGCCAGTCTCGAGGCTGCACGCGCCAAGCTGCTGGCGGCGCGCGCAAGACGCGTTCGCCCGGGCCGCGACGACAAGCTCCTCTGCTCGTGGAACGCGCTAATGATCGCAGCGCTGGCGCGTGCCTCCCGCGTGTTCGGCGAGCCTTCGTGGCTGTCGGACGCACAGCAGGCGACGGACTTCATCCGGCGGTCGATGTGGCTCGATAAGCGGCTGCTCGCGACGTACAAGGATGGGCGCGCGCACTTGAATGCTTATCTCGACGACTACGCCTTTTTGCTCGCGGCCTTGATCGAGCTTCTGCAGACGGCGTTTCGCGAGGAGGACTTGTCTTGGGCAACCGAAATTGCCGAAGCCTTGCTCACCCGCTTCGAGGATCGCGCCGGCGGCGGATTTTTTTTCACCAGCGACGACCACGAAACCCTGCTGCTCCGGCCGAAGCCCGGACACGACAATGCCACGCCGGCCGGCAACGGCATTGCCGCGCAGGCGCTGATCGCGCTCGGGCACTGGCTGTCGGAGCCCCGCTATCTGGACAGCGCCGAGCGAACGGTGCGCGCGTTCGGGCACGAGCTGGCCGCACGGCCGGCTGGCTTTTCATCGCTGCTGGTAGCGCTCGAATCCTGCCTCGAGCCGCCGGCGATGCTGTTGCTGCGCGGCGAGCCCGCCGGCTGCCTGTCCTGGCAGCGCGGCGTCGAACGTCAGTATCGTCCGTCGCTGCAGACGCTTAACCTGTCGCAGCTGCAGGGGCTGCCGGGTGCGCTGGCGAAGCCCCACGAGTCAGGCGCCGGGCCGGTCACTGCTTGGCTTTGCCGTGGCACCGTGTGCTTGCCGCCGCTGCACGCGCTGTCCGACCTGGACGCAGTTCTCGCGTCCTGACGGGCTGGCGGTTAGCAGCGTCGACGGCGTTCCGGTACCATCACCGTCGATCTGCCACCACTCTCGGAGACAAAAAATGAAACGCCACGGAATCGCGCTCGCCGTCATCTTGTTTGCGGCCGGCAACGCGCACGCCGCGCTGGACAACGCCGCTGCGCAGGCGCTGATGCAAAAAGACGGTTGCGCCGCCTGCCATGCGATCGACAAGAAGGTCGTCGGTCCCGCGTATCAGGACGTCGCCGCCAAATACAAGGGCGACAAGGATGCGTTGGCCAAGCTGAGCAACAAGGTGAAAAGAGGCGGTAGTGGCGTCTGGGGTTCGATTCCGATGCCGCCGAACACTCAGGTCAGCGACGCCGACATCAAGAATCTGGTCGACTGGATTCTGACGCTGAAGAAGTAAGCGCCGAAACCCGTCGCCGTCGGCTGCGGGCGTTTTTGACAGCCGTCGACGCGGCCGGTAAGCTTGCCCGGCTCGTGCAGGAGAGGGCAGCCGCACCTTGGACCGGCTGCCGCCGAAGGCGTAACTCCCGCGATCGCTCAGGCAAAAGGACTGCGCGAGCCGTAAGTCACTCTGGAGAGCGGCCGCGCGTTTGATGCAGCGGTCCACCGAAGGGGCACCGGCTCAAGCCGAAGGGCGAGGGCCGCAATCTCTCAGGTAAAAAGGACAGACGGGGCGAAGCCGACATCACGGCCTCGCCCTTTTTGCTGCCTGGGAGGCGTGTTGCTCAAGCAAACCCCGCTCCATGCCATTCATCGCGCTGCCGGCGCCCGGATGGTCGATTTCGGCGGTTGGGACATGCCGGTCCACTACGGCTCGCAGATCGACGAGCATCACGCGGTGCGCCGCGGCGCGGGAATGTTCGATGTCTCGCACATGCTTGCGGTCGACATCGAGCCGCGCGAGCCGGCCGCGAGCCAAAGCGGCGGGCGCGACTTCCTGCGCGGGGCACTCGCCAATAATGTCGACAAGCTGACCGTGCCGGGCAAGG
>Ga0207676_10000969_pt1 | contig 22173 bp, 56 predicted proteins | sample KBSSwiS72_FD_184307 | JGI IMG/M metagenome (GOLD analysis project Ga0207676, IMG submission 184307) | Switchgrass rhizosphere microbial communities from Kellogg Biological Station, Michigan, USA - KBS Switchgrass S7-2 (SPAdes) (version 2) | ecosystem: Host-associated > Plants > Roots >...
ACTCGAAGGTGAGCCCGAGCCGCTCCTTCATCGTCCGAAACACCTCCACCGCGTCCTGGAGCGTGCGCACGGTCGCGATCACCTCGGTGGGATCGGGCGGGATCTTGATCGGCGCGGTCATCGGCGCGCTTCCTTCCGCGTCACGCAGGGATCACCGTCACGAAATCCCGGCACCATGCCCGACACTGCGCGCCCCTCAGCGTCGTAAATCCATAATCCGGTGTGACACGGATTACCGAGACATTCGACGTTCCCGCGCGCACCTACGACCTTCAAGGTGAATCCTTCGCCTTGGCAGAACTCGGCGCTGTACCCATTGGGCACGGAGAGCAAGACCAGATCACGCGGGTACACGGCGTAAATGCCGACGGCGAGGCCTGCCATCGCGGCCACCATCGTTGAGAAAATGCACCATCCCATCGATATTTTCATTCTGCTGCCTCCTGTGTGGGCTGGTCCGTTTCACGTGAAATCGGAATACCGATACCTCGATCAAGACGCGCCGTAATGCTGAGCGCGAGGTCGCTGGGTGGTTCGAGCCCGAGGGCGCTGTATTCCCTCCAGACCCGGTTCAATGCGCTCTCCCTTGCTTCTGTGTTGAGCCTGATGCGCCTTGCAGTGTCGGCGTCCTCGTCCACATTACGCAGCCGCGCCAGCAGGTCCGCAAACCCGCTCATCACCCGGTCGTAGCTGTCGGTGGCGTTGCTCAAAGCGCCCTCAATCTTGGCCGTTGGGTCGGGATCTCGCGGATGAGAGGCGTTGGATCCATCGCCCGCTCGATCGTAAGCGCGTCGAGCACGGATTCGAGATGGATAATCGTCTGTTTCGCCGGTTGCAGGATTTGCATCACGGCATAGCGAAGCTCGGCGGGCGCCGGCGCAAATCGGTAGTTGGAATCCTTTCCGCCACCCTCGCCGCGGTGCCATTTGCGGATGGCCTCCGCGATCGCCCAGGGCGCCAGATCGTCCAGCGCTGCCAGATAGGCGTTCGCCCGGGCTTTCCCACTCTCCTCGCTCCCGCCGGCCATTGGATAGGCCATCAGCATCGTTGCGAGCAGGCCCAAGCGCGCTTTCTGGTTCGGCTGGCTGTCATCCGCCTCGATCACTGCGCGCAGCTCGGTAAGCTTCCCTGCGATCCGCGCGCGCTCATCAGCCGTCAATGTTAAACCGCCCGAGAGGTACTTCCGGGGCGGCATCCCGGGATGGTTGATCGTTCCCAGCGATATCCGCCGCAACGCTAGCAATTCCGGCGAAGAAGTCAGCGCTTGCAGATCGACGCGACGCGTTGTGATTTCCGTTGCCATTGGATGGTTCTCTCCGAATAAAACCCATGAACGTTGCGTCCCAGTCAGCCTTGGTGGTGATGGAACGGTTTGCGTTTGCTGCGCACCAATTGCGCATATTGTCGGCGAGCTCATCGACCCGCGACCGGCCAAGGCCCCGGGCAAGACCTTCGACGTAGTGCGGTTGCTTCACGATCCAGTCGGGTGGAAGTTTTGTGCCGCGCTCTTTCTTTTTCTTAATTACTTCTTCTGAATGCTTCTTATCTTCCTCTAAGAAAGAAGAAGACGCATCGCCGACATCGGGTGGATTCGGGTGGATGTCGGGTGGATCGGGTGGATGTCCGCGACGCTTTCTCCGGTAATCCCGATCCCAAGCGCGCCGCTTTTCGGCGACATCATCCACTTTTTGTCGGGTGGACAAAGCGAGCTCCATCGACCTCACAGCGAGGATGATCATCTCTTTCGGAATGCAGTTTTTCAGCATCTCCGTGATCATGTCGGTGATTGGGGTCGGTGCAGAACTCATTCCGCCTCCTCTTTCGCCTTCTCGCACCGCTCGGTCTCGCGACGTTCGCGCGCGCGGTGCAGCATTCCCTGGATGTGCCTGGGGGTGACGCCCAGACGCTCGGCAATGGCGGCGGACGCCAAGCCCCGCTCGTAGAGCTCGAGCGCGCGGTCGGCCTTGGTTTGTCCGTATTGGCGGTAGACGCGGCTCATGGAATGGCCCTCACAGTGACCACAACGAGCGCCTGGGGGCCGTAGCGCTTCTCCAGCGTCATCCGGCAGATCAGTGAATCGTCGCGATACACGACCCCGTTAAGGGCGTCGTTCCATGCCTTGGCGATATTATCGAGGTCGGGCTTTTTGCCGGGCTTCATCTCGCCGCTGAGCGCGCGCTGGCGCTTCTTGCTCGACCACGAGGTGGGCACCGGGAAAACTGCGCGCATCACGAACTCGACCGGGCAATCGAACGGCTCCTTGTTGCCGATCTCCTGCATCGCGATGGTGCGGATCATGCCCTCATACGTCCGGGTCTTCTCCGGCGTGTAATGGCTGATGTGGCCGGCGCGCAGGAACGCGCGCGCGCGCCCCTTGCCTTGGGGAATGCCGACCATGTTGATCGTCACGGGATCTTGCCCTGCTTCGACCGGAGCATGAAACGGCGCATCAGCGGCGGACGGCGCGCCAGTTGCCCGGCGCGCCTCGTATTCCGCAAGCTGGTCGTCGGTCCAGCGCATCAGGCCGCGTCTTCGATGTCGGCCTGTTCATGACCGCCGTTGCCGCGCGCCCATTCCGGCACGTCGCGGGCGATCTCGTTCGTGATCTTGAACGGCATCGCGACCCCGAGGACTTCCGGCCGACCCGGGAACCAGATGACGGCGGGTGCCTCGAGGCCGTTGTGAGCGACGAACGGCATCGGTAGATCGACCGCAGCAGCGAACTTGTCGAAAGACGCCAGCAGTTTCAGATTGAACTGCCCAATCAGGCCCGAGACCTTCTCGCGCGGCACCGTCTTGCGCCAGTCGGGGAATGATCCGTCGATGGGCAGGAACGTGACGTCGCAGAAATCATGCGCAATGGTCAGACGGCCGCTGCCGAATATCTTGGCCTCGCCGACGTCATCCTTTTCCAGCTTGTGTGGCTTGCAGTGCGCTGTCGGGATGATGAATGTGCCGATCAGGAGATTGTCGGGCGCCTCCGGGTCCTGCTTCTCGTCGTGATAGGCGATCAGGCGATGCCCGTCCGTGGCGATATAGGTGACGCTGCGGGCGTCGATCTCGAGGCACACGCCGTTGAGATAGTATCGGGCCTCGTCCTTCGAGGCGAAGGCGACAGCAGCACCCAAAACACGCAGGTTGATCGTAGAGGTCAGCAATCCGTCAGCTTGATCGGCCATTCCCATTCTCCTCTGGGTGAAATTATTGCGCCGCGCGCAGAAAAAGCGGCGGCTCTTCGATATCGATCATGAAGCGCTCCTCATCGAGCTTGAACCGCGGCAGGTTGAGCTTGCGGGCACCGCGGAAAATCTCACCGATCAGATCCAAATCACCGGCGCCGCAGAGTTCCTGTCCCGGCGCCGGCGATTCCTGGGGCCCTCCTCCATCGGTGGTGGGTTCGCAAATGCCCACCGCCGCGGCCGGGGCTTGGGAGCTAACGTCCGCGGCGGCTTCATCCGATGTCAGGGCAACTGAGTCATCGGAATTGAAAAACGGTGACGGTGGTAATGCGGTCATCGTGATGTCCTCGTGATCGTGTGAACGGGGACGCGGTACTAGAACGGACGGCGACGCGGCGGTGGAGTGGGCTGCGGCTTCTCGTTCACCCAAGGCGCAATACGCTCAGCGAGCGCGGCGCACCCCGAACCCAGCCGGGTCAGAAGCTTCGCGACGAACGTTCGGGTTGTCCTGAATGAGTAATGCGGATTCGAGCTTGGCGAGGCGTGTCTTGAGGTCGTGGTATTCATTCGCGACTGCTTTCTCGCGCTTTAGGCGAAGGGCCTCGTTAATCTGTGCAGCTTCGTGAGCGTCGATGCGGCGCGCCTTGCCGTACCAAATGTCGAACGCGCGCCAGTAAGTCAGGTCGGCAAGCCTTGCAGCACGGGCGATCGCGGCTTTGATCCGATCGCCTGACGGACGAGGTTCTGAGAGTTCACGCAGGGCCGATGAAAAGTCGCTCCCAACAAAATTGGGAGAACTCCCAACGCCCCCGGCAAATAAAAAGCTCATCGTTTCCTCCACGCATTACAAATCAGGGGCTGTGGTGATGCAGATTGAATTGGCCGCGAAGCTGCGCGACGTGACTGTGTGGATTGAAATGCCTTCATCCGCCGTACCCCATAGCTTCGATGGAGATCGGTGGGGCGCTGGCGGCGACCGCTGTCCTGACCAGATGCTCGGCCGCAATCCTAGCGCAGGCACCGCAGCACCCAGTGCAGATGTGAACTCCATCGCGGCCAGCGATGAGCAGATCAGTTTGGTGATGGCATATTCCGCAGAACGAGCAATACGGACCACCGCAATTCACTGGCTCGCAGTGGGAGGAAAGAGCTTTTTGAATTGTCTCAAGAACCGTTGGATGAGATTCGAACCACTCGCCCTGAAGCCGCCACTCGGCAAGATCAGTATGAAATTGCTTTTCGTGAGCAGCCGTACCCTTGATCGCGCCGAGCAGTTTCAGAGCCGAAGCATTTCCCGTTTGCAGCTGGCTGAGCCGCCGCTTCGGATCGTCGGCGGTGTAGCCGATTTTGATCGGACCGTTTTCATCTGCCTGGATGAAGTAGACGTACTGCTCGCTCATGAGGATGCCTCGGCCGGCACCTTCATGCGCCACAGCTTCGTCGGCGCCGTCTTGCCGATCGCCGCGAGGGCTTGGGTCAAGACGACGTACGTATTCGGAGGGAAGGTCTCAAAGCCGCGCCAATTCGAAACGGCGTTGGGCTTGCTGGCGGTCAGCTCAGCAACGGGTACGTTGCCGCCGAGAGCGTTGATGACCTGGTCGGTCGTTTCGAGCATTTCGAGGTCCATATGACCTCAATTATTACAAATTCCTTGAAATTACAACCGCCAAATAGCTTTGTTACCAAAGAATTTGAAAATGGTGCAATTTCCTGTTCCATGACCGGAACGGAAACAGGCGGAAGATTCGCCCCTACAGCCATAAGGATGCGGGCAGTTCGGCGCGCGTCGGCATATCCGGCACGCAAGGATTTTGCCAATTTCCTTGGAATTACGGTTCCGCGGCTCTCGAATATTGAGAACGGATTCCCAATATCTCGAGACGTTCAAAACCGCGTGACAGCTAAGCTACCGTGGGTGAGTAGGGATTGGCTGATAGACGGCCTTGAAGGCGGGCTGACCGTCGCAACGCTTCAGCGGCTGGCGCCGTTGGTGGTCGAAGAGAGCGACACCACCTTACCGCGATCCAGGTCCCGGGGCTCAGCCTCGCGCTGAGGCGGGCAAAGGTACGTGACCACCAATTCCCGAGCGAGTTCGAGCACGATCAAGGCATCAGCGCTGTCTTCCGGGAGCGCGGCCGCGATTTGAATGGCGTGCCGCCGATGCCAAGCCTCTGTGCTCATGTTTACCTCCAACGCTATGAAATTATTATTATTTCTGTTTAGCTCTCCGGCATTGAGGTTGCCATGTGTCGGGTATGTTACTCTCCGGTGTGCAAAATGTCATCTTTCTGACGCACGTATGGCCGGCGCCGCGACTAATGGACAATTTTCAATTTTCTTGTAATTAGCCGTTGCATTTTCAAATTCCTTGAAATAAGGTGATCTTCTCAAAGGAGATCACCCGATGTCGGCACACTGTGCGCCCACCGCCCCCACCTTCAGCTATTTTGTGACGATGATCGACCACGGCCGCAAAGGCCGTGAGGCGGTCGTAGATCCCGAGAGCACCCGGCGCGACGTGATCGCCCGGATCGTCTCCGGCGAATACCCGCGCGACCGCATCCTGTTCATCCACGAGATCAGCGACGACGCGCGGCCGGTCGACATCCTCGCCGACATCCTCGCCGAGTGCGACGCTGCGCATTACAGCCACGCGCTCAAGTCCACCATGGATTTCGTCGAACAGGCGCTGTTCGACCACGACCACGCGCGCGACCTGCGCAAGCACGAGGTGGTCGGATGAAGCACCGTCTTGCATGTTCTTTGGTTGTCGCTGCCGGCGGTTTCGTGTGGGGCTTGGTAATGCCTGACCTCCTGTCGGCCGTCCTTGTTGGCGCTATGTGGGGCACCGCGGTCGCTCATTTCTGGATCAGAAATTTTCCGATGGAGCGTCCCAATGCGTAAGCCTGACCCCGTCGAGATCGTTGCCATCTTCGTTCCCGTGCTCGCCGAGGCTATCGCCGTCACGCTGTTCATCATGATGGGCGCGGTCTGGATCCTCATCGCATCGGGGCGGATATGAGATTCCGCCGGCGCCAGCGCATCCCAAAGCCCGCACAGCGCGACTGCGCGCGGTGCCGTGAGTTGTTCGTCTACTTCCAGATCACCAAGGCTCGGATGTATTGCGCGCCGTGCCACGATCTGGAGCGGCAGGACCACAACGCTTTCCACAACGGGCAGGTTAGCGCCGAGCGCGCGGTAGCGAGGATTGCATAATGCCTGATCCGACCAAGGCGACCATCAGCGCGACCGAAATGTCCGGGCTGCTCGGCGTCTCGCCCTACGTGACGAAGTGGATGCTCTACCAGCGCTTCGCGAAGGGCATCGAGGCGCCCGGCCCGGATCATAACCGGCTGGACTGGGGCACGAAGATGGAGCCGCTGCTGCTCGAACAGGCTGCTTCCGACTTGCGGCTCGAGGTGACGACCAACCGGCAGCCAGACGGCTCGCAAGTCTACCTGCGCCGCGGGCTGCTCGGATGCTCGCGCGATGCCGACATCTACGACCCGCAGCGCGGGCCAGGGGCCCTCGAAACCAAATGCTGCTTCGACTACAAAATCCTCATGCAGGAGTGGGACGGCGGCAAGACCCCGCCCCGCCAGCATGAGATCCAACTTCAGCAGCAGATGTACGTCGGCAACGGTCACGTCCCGTTCGAATGGGGCTGCATCGCGCTGTGGTGCGGCGGCGACATGACCTATTTCCAGCGCAAGCCGATGCTGGATCTGTGGGCGAAGTTCGAAGTCGAGGCGATGCAGTTTTTCGACGACGTGAAAGCCGGCCGCGAACCCGACCCGTTCGGCTCGCCGGTCGAGGTTCCTCTGCTCAAACAGATATTCGACAAACCGACAGGCGAGATCGTCAGCGCCGTCGACAAGCTCGGCGAGGCCGAGGCCACCAAGCTTGCGCAGCGCGTGGCCGATGCCGATTACCAGCGCGTGGTGCGGCTCGCCGCGGAGAAGGCCGAGGAGAAGGTGAAAGCCGAACTCCTCGGCCTTCTCAAGGAAGCTGACGAACTGGAATTGCCGCAGGGCATTCGCGTCAAGCGCATTGTGACGACGGCAAACTACAAGGCCCAGCCGGCGCAGACCCGGACTTCGATCTCGGTCAAGTCCATTATCCCGCAACAGATCGATGGAGGCTTCGGTGGGATCTGAACTCGTAGTTCTTGAGCAGCAGCTGAAGCCGCTGGCGCCGCACTTTTCCCAGGTGCTTCCGAAAACGCTGCCTGTCGAACGGCTCATCCGCACCATCGTGATTTCGGCGCAACGGCTTCCGAAGCTCTTGGAGTGCGACCGGCAGAGCCTTTTCAATGCGGCCATGTCGGCGGCCTGTCTCGGCCTTGAGGTCGATGGCGTCACCGGGCAGGCATATCTCATCCCGTTCAAGGGGCGCGCGCAGCTCGTCGTCGGTTACAAGGGCTACAACACGCTGGCCGCGCGATCCGGCATCACCATCACCGGCGCTGTGGTGCGCGAGGGCGACGAGTTCGACTATCAGCTCGGCAGCGCTGCCTATGTCCGGCACAAGCCGAAGGGCAGCAAGGGCAAGATCACTCACGCATGGGCTTGCGCGCAGTCAATGGATCGACCTGCGGTGGTCGAGGTGCTCGATATAGACGAACTCAACGCGGTCAGGGCGAAGTCGCCAGCTGTCAAGGGCGGCTTCGATACGCCGTGGAACGAGACAACGATTGGTTTCCCGGCGATGTGTCAAAAGACCGTCAAGCGCCGGCTCGCGCGATCAATGCCGCTGAATATCATGCAGCAGGCCGCCCGTATGGACGAGGCCGTCGACGAGCAAGGCGCGCCCGCATGGATCAGTCCCGACAAGGGCGTGGTGATCGACGGCGAATTCAGCGATGCACCGACCATCCATCATGATCAGCGCGGCGTTGATGAGTTGCTCGCGCCGCGCCAGGCCGCTCCGGCAATGCCAGCCGCCGGAGCGGCCGAATACATCACCGCAGCCGAGTGGGATTTGCGGCTCGGCGATGCCGCCAAAGAGGGGACGGCCAAGCTGCAAGCGCTGTGGGCAACGGTTCCGCGCGAGCACAAAGATACGCTCAAGGTCGCGCTCGATCGCAGACACAAGGCCACCGCTGCTGATGCAGATGCGAGGGCGCCGGCATGAGGTGGGACACAGGCGGCGGCTGTCTTGGCATCTTTTGCATCGCGGCTCTCATTTACATCTTGGCCATCTATATTTTCGGGGCCGCTGTGTGTGTGGCCGATTTAAAGGATTGCATCCAATGAACGACCGGACTTCTCCCGTAACCGCGAGTGTAACCGATCTCGAAAAGGCGGATATGTGCGAGAGATTGTCGTTTCCGCCAGACGATCCGCGCCACATCACGGTCGATAAGCTCCTGCGCGAATACGCTGCAATTCTCCGTAGCGGTCATGCCCAAACTCCGGCAGATCAAGATGCCCTAGCTGAGATATGGCGTCTGTGTAATGAGGAAAGCTACCTCTCCAAGAGAGCGATCGTCAGAAAAATCGCTGGCATAGTCGAAGGTCGCACCAAGGCCAGGGCCGCAACGGACACATCGACAGGTGGCAACTGTCCCAGATGCAAGCGAGAGCCGGCCGATAAAGCTTTGCTTGGCTCGGACGACGAGGGCCATATTTGCGGAACGTGCTGGAGTAATGACAGGCACGCGGACTCCTCTCCTGTCCGTCCTGAGGAATAGCCATGTACGGAACCAATCGCTCCACCCAGGGCCCTCGGCCGCAGCGGATGAGCTTGTTGGAAGCCATCGTCATTCTTTGGCGCAAAATTCGAGGATAAGGCGCGATGTACAAAACCATGGACGAGAAAAAAGACCTTGCCACAGATATCCATCGCCATATAGCGCCGTTCGTAAAGCGGATCGAGGCGCTGGAGAACGCCGCAAGCAATAAGACCGTCGCGGATGCCCTGAGCCTGCTTTCCGATCTGTTCTCGGAAACGGCCCATGAGACCTGGACCAAGGGCGAGGTCGTTGAGGTCATCGAGGATTTTATCGAGGTTCGCTGTCCGGCGAGTTCCGGACAACCGCAGAGTCCGCCAGTGGCGTGGCGCTACAAGTGTCACGATGGCCAGTTCGTTTTCATGGAAACGCGCCTCACCGATGAGCAGAAGTCGCGTGGATATTACCGCGACGAGGATTATGAAGACATCGAGGACGAGGACGGATACGGCCCGTTCTTCTGGTCGAATGAGACCCCGCTATACGCGGACACGCGCCCACTCCGGCAGTCAGGTGGATCATGAACCTACTCCCGATGGACTACGCTCTGTTCGGTTACCTTGTAGAGCACGGCGGGTCGGTCCCGACGATCGCGATACCCGCCAAGCTATTCAAAGGTGACATCCCTGACGACGCCCCCAACCTGGTCGAGAGTGGTCTGATCGAGCATGTCGGCGAGTTTACAATCATCACGCATGCGGGGCGACTTGCCGTCTCTTCGCAAGATCGGGGGACACAATGACTACTGGATCTGGCATTGCCATTGCTGGCATCTGGGCTGCGGTGGCGTTCTGCGCATATGCATTCGCGCCGATCCTATTGGTTATCGGTCCCTGCGCTTATTTGGCCACGGAAGCAATCGTGGACGGGCACCGGACACCCCAGGAGTCCGAAACATGACCAAGCACACAAAGACGCCTTGGCGTATTTCAAGTTTCGAGCAGGATGCGGCGGGCAGCGCCCGCGTCATCATGGGGGACGATGGGTTTTCTATCGCTCATGTCATGGATCGGACCCCGGCAGAGAATGAGGCGGACGCGGCTTTTATCGTTGATGCGGTCAACTGCCATGACGCGCTAGTGAAGGCGCTTACACTTGCGGAGGACATTCTTTCTCGCGCCCCGTTTTCGAATGCGCTCTGGCCCAACGGGATGCATCCGATGACCGGCATCACACAAATCCGAGACGCGCTCGCTCTTGTGGGATGTCCGAAACAGCGAGGAGATGCGGCATGACGCCGGCACAAAAGAAGGCGCTCGATAAATTCTTCCACGCTAAAAGTCCTGCGCTGATACCGCAAGGCGCCTGCATTAGAACTGATATAGCCAGAAAGCTGCTTGATGCTGGCTATGTAGAGTTCTTCCATCAGGGCGATCTTTTCAGAGGCGGCTACGCGCCATTGAAAATAACCGAGCTTGGCCGTTCGGTAGTCACGGGTGAGTCGCAGTCTCCGGCAGACCGAGGCGGCAAATGACCGTCAAGTACAATGACATGACGCCAGAGCGGATGGCCTGCCTCAAGGCGGTTTCGTTGGCTCACTCCAGCATGAGCCATGAAGACCCGAGCCTGCTTCCATTCCTGGATGACAACTCGACTCTAAGCGAGCCAGACACGTTCAACCAGTGTCACGATGCGGGCTGGCTCATCAGCGGCCATGATGATCGAACAGACAGTAGCTACGTCAGACTAACTCCTGCCGGCCGCGACGCGATCTCTTCCGGTGACCGAGGTGGCAAATGACGCAGCACCCTATTGAGAAGCTTTGGCGCGAGTGCGATTTGCCGGAATATTTTCTCGGCAACGGCGGCAGCAATGACAAACTCTACGCGCTTTATGATCGGATCATTGAGCAATGCGCGAAGGTGTGCGACGAGCTGCGCCGCGCTGATTACAGCGCCGAAAGCCCTGACTGGATTGCAGGCGCCGATGATTGCGCGAAGGCTCTCCGCGCTTTGGCGAACTCTTCTGGTATCCGCGAGGGCAAATCATGAGGTGTCATGCAGGCGTGGAATTCCAGAGCGGCAAGCCATGCCCGGAATGTGGAGCGGGGCTCGGCGAGGTTTGCTGGCCAGGCATAAATGCGGACCTTTTAGAAGTCGTGCAGCTTCGTAAGGAAAACGAGCGGCTACGGTCCGCCTTAGATCGCGCTTGCCGGATCGCCCTTGGAACGGATCTGACCCGCGAGGCCGCCGAAGAAGTCATGAAGTTGAGGGCTTTCGGAGAAAATTAGCCCAGCCGAAGGTGGCGCAAATAACATCGGCAGTTGGAGGAGAAATGCCTTGGACAGTCTCCGGCAAGAAAACGACGGCTCTGTGGACGCCCAATAGTGGTCTCCGTTCTGTGGAGCGCGTGCCAAGATTCTTGCTTTTCTCTGATCCAACAGTTTCGGATATGACGAAAGATCGAAAGGGAAAACCATGAGCAATAAACCAAAGATGCACTACTGCTTCAACTGCGGCGAAGAGCTCGGCGTCTATGCCAGCCAGTCCTGCTTCAATGAATTGGAGGACTGCGGAAAGCTGGAATGCACCCGTGCCGCTCGCGATTGCCACCAAGCCGAGCGCGAAGAGGCACACGAGCGGCTTGATAGGGATATGGGCTGGTGACCACCCCGGCACCCCAGACGATCGAGCGCGAACAGGGCAAGCTCTACCTGAGCGATGCCGAACTGATCCGTCGTCTTGGCGTGCCGGAGAAGCACATGCGCAAGATCCTGCCGGGGCTGGAATCCAAGTACGGTTTTCCACGGAAACAACCGCTTTTTGATAACAGGCGCTATTGGCCGGCAGTGAAAGCGTGGTTGGATAAGCGCAACGGGATCACGATGAGCCCGGAAATAGCACGGAGAGAGAACAATGACTGAACGAACGCCGCCCCGCGTCGAGGGTGCGCCTGGTCTGGTTTGGCGCGAGCGCAAGAACGGCTGGGTAGCCTACTGGCAAGCCCGCAGCGACCTCGTGAAGAAGGGCTATGCCCCCGGCGCCGTGAGGCTTTGGGAAGGCGCGGAACTGGACGAGATCGACGCCCTCGAAATATCCTCGCAATGCAACGAGCACCAATCGGTGATGCTGATTTGGGGCCGCGAGCGCGACGGCAGCGGCAAGCCTATTCCGATCGTCACCCTGCACAACCTGATCGAGAAGTACCAGTCAGACCCGGATTCGGCGTTCCACAAGAAGCGCTACGACGCCCGGCAGGGTAAGGCCGCGCTACTGAAGCGCATTGATAAGCGGTTCGGCGACGTGGTGCTTGCCGAGATCGCCGGCCGGATGATCCTCTCATGGTATAAGGAATGGAGCGGCAACGGCCAGAAGGTATCGGCGGGCGGCGCGTTCATTGCGACTCTGCGCACCTTGTTCCGGTTCGGTGCTGGCCTGTTGGACGACAGGGAATGCGCCCGCCTCGCCGAGACACTGTCCAGCCAGAGCTATAAGGGGACCAAACCGAGAGAGGTCGTGCTATCGGCTGAACAGGCAGCCGCGGTCCGCGCCAAGGCTCATGAACGCGGCTGGCCCTTCATCGCCCTCGCCCAGGCGATCCAGTTCGAATGCACCCTGCGGCAGCGCGACGTTATCGGGGAGTGGGTCCCCGTCGAGGAGCCGGGCATTTCCGATGTGGTCCAGCGCCTAAAAAAGAAGGGCAAAAAGAATGACCTCAAGTGGATCACGGGAATCCGCTGGGAAAAGATCGATGAAAATCTGATCCTGCGCCATAGGACCAGCAAGCGCGACAAGGAAGTTGTCGTTGACCTGCGGCTGGCTCCAATGGTCATGGAGGAATTTCAGATCATGTTCGGATCGACTGAACGCGCCGCGATGCCAGCCTCCGGTCCCGTCATCCTGTGCGAGGTTAACTCATGGCCGTACCGTACCTCCGAGTTTCGGCGGAAGTGGCGGAAGGTTGCGAACGCAGCGGGCATTCCGAAAGACGTCAAGAACATGGACACTCGGAGCGGCGCGATCACCGAAGCGGCTGAGGCTGGCGCCAATATGGAGCAGATCAGGAAGGCGGCAACCCACAGCAACGTCTCGCAAACTCAGAATTATTCGAGGAACAACGCCAAGGCTACGGCTGAAGTTATGACCCTCCGGGTCGAGAGTAGGAACAAACCGAAGACGTAAATATCGGACGGATAGCGGACGGATTTAAAAGCTGAGATTTTGTAATTGGTTAGAGCATGGTTCAGAGTGGTGCCGAAACTGCGATCCGAAAATAGGTGAGGTCAGCTAAGATATTCGGTTGATTGGCCTATTTCGTTTCAAAGCAGAAATCAGAAGCCCATTCCGTCCGCTATCCGAAACACTGAAAGCCGCATTGGGCGGCATGGAGAGCAAGAGTGCCCCGCGACTACAAAAAGAACTGTCCGTGCCCGCATCATCCATTCGGATGCTTTGGTCATCCGAACTCGTGTGAATGCGCCAACGAAGAGATTGATTATGCCGAGGCCCTTCGGATGATCCGCAAACACATGCAGCCCGGCGATACGGTCGGGAAGATGTTCATGAGGGTCGCAAAGGCGATGGAGGCCGAAACAGGCGAGGTCTGCGACGGGTGCGGAAAGTTACTGATCTGCCGAAATTGCGGGAAGTTTCGTTCCGGTGAGAACGCCGTCGCCTCAAAATGTGCCTGCATGCGTGGTGGCTACCCGCTGGGAAATTGTGCTGAATGTGATGATCCAGAAGCTCGCGACGCTTTTGAATAGCCCGGAGTTTCAAACACTCCGAAACAGTGAAGGGAAGAACGATGGCCTACGCCTCTAAGACCGACGTTCCGGTAGACCGGACGCGGACCGAGATTGAGGCCACGCTGAAGCGGTACGGCGCCGATCGGTTTGCCTACTTCTCGGAGGCCGGCCGGGCCATTGTGGTTTTCGAGGCCAGCAAGCGGCGCATCAGGTTTGACCTGCCTGTCCCCGAAGGCGAAGCAACCAAGGACCAGCAGACCCGCCGGTCGCGCTGGCGGGCCCTCCTGCTTTGCATCAAGGCGAAGCTGGAATCCGTCGAGAGCAAGATTGAGACGTTTGAGGAGGCGTTCTTGGCTCACGTCGTCCTGCCAGACGGCACGACCGTTGGCCATCACACGCAGAAATCTATCGAGCAAGCCTACAGCGGCAACCAGATGGTGCCGATGCTGCCACCCCCAAAAGGAGACCGAAAATGAGCGATACCAAGACGATCGACCACGACACTTACCTGAAGGCTCTAGCCATGTGCGTCATGAGCAACGACCTGTATGTCCAGGGGCGCGAAATGCAGCTTCGCCTGGAGGCGATGCTGGGAACCGAAGACGGCAGTCACATCTCTGACGCGATATATTCCGGCAGTAAAATTCGCATTTCCGAGTTCGACGAGGCATTGAAGCGCGAGGGCATAAAGGTCGAGCCCGCAAAGGCTGAGTAGCGCGATCAGGCCGGCTATCCGAAACACTGAAACAGGAGAATGGAAATGGCGGAAAAATTGGATGCGAAGTTCTCGGGAGTGATTTTTAAAATCAAGGACGGAAGCATTGTTCCTGACGATGAATACGTGGTGTTTCTGGTCAAGGACACGGCCTTTGCCCACATCCTCCCGCTTTACAGGGACGAATGCATCAGGCTCGGCGCTGATCAGGAGCAGGTCGCTGCCGTCGATCGCATGATCCAGCGCGCCAATCGGTGGAGAGCAGCCAACCAAAGCCGAGTGAAAGTCCCTGATGCCAAGGGCGAGCGCCTGGTAGGATAGTCCAGACTGGCAAGGAGACGGAAAGTGTTGCGATCTGGTCTAATTTACGAGTTTAACAAGGCTCGTGCGAAGGTAATAGGGTTCACCGATGAAGCCGTAAGCTGGCGGGAGGACGGCAAGAAAACAGTCCGTCAAACGCCGCGCTGGTTCTTCGAGCAGCACGCCGTTCCGCTATCAATGGAGGATGCTGATGCTAGACGAGCATGATATTCACAAGTTCAAGGTGGGACAGCGCGTACGTCCCAGCCAGTACGGCAAGGACCGCTACATCTTCCCGAAGACGCGCCATGACCAGACCGGCGTCGTGACGAAGGTTGATGAATTTAACTCACCGACAGTCGTGTGGGAGGGGCGGAAAACGCCATCTAGCTACTATCCAGGCTTCGTTGAGCCTGACCGTAGGCGTCGCAAGTCCGGCCATCAGTAGAGAAGGAAAGAGCAAATGGATATCCGAGAAGCCTGCGAAGACATCATGGGCGAGAATTTGGCGTCCAACATCATCGCCGATATGGGAATCCGCTGGTGTGTAGTAGCCGCAATGTCGGACCCGAGGAACGCTGACAAGCCCCGCGCCTGCGGCGTGATCCGCAAGTGGCTTGCCGACCAGAAGGCGGCGGCGGTCACGAATGGAGACCGAGCATGAAGAGAACAGAGCCGGCTTGGGATGCTTGGCTGTATAAGCCGAAGCGTGGGAAGTATCGCCATCGAACGGCGGTCCGGTGCATCAAGCCGCGCAAGGGCAAGTATTTGCCAGCCCAGAGTTGACCGAAGACCATCACCCTAAAAGGAGATTAGATATGCGAGATCTATACGACGTGATCGAAGTTGGCATGGATAAGCCGCACAAGGTCGAGGTGATCGATACGCTCAAGAGCGCCAAGAAGGCGCACGCGATCGTCAAGGCCCAGGCTGCGGCGATGCGGGGAAAACCCCACTTCTTCAAGGCCGTGCCGGCCGGAGAATATCGAGACGGCCAGCACTTTCGATTTTGAGCAGGATAGGAAAGCGCAAATGCCAACAGCCTTTGAACGAGCGAGAGAAGTGGTAGCGCGGCGGCTCGCGAGCTTTCGCCTCGGCATGGATTGCGCTGATCCATTCGCCTATACCGAGCATGAAGCGCTTTGCGCTGGCCATATCGTCGGCGCGCTATTGGCACAGGGGTTGTTGAATACCGGGGATGAGAAGTGGACCACGGTTGAGGCTGAAAGCGTTTGAGTAGAGATCGGAGAGGCCAATGAAATGCCCGTCGTGCGGCTCGTCAGACTGCTACTGGGTGACGGTTATCAAAGGCTGGAGCCACTGGTTTTGGAGGCGCTGCGCCAGGCAATGGTAGGTTTGCAGTTTCGTATATGGCCAAACTACGTCCCGTTAACCAATCTGCCGGGTTGATGGACGGGGCAACGTGGGACTGAAGGATCTCTAAAGCTGCGTATACCCCGATGGCGGAATGACAGGGAAAGCCTCTGTTCGCGCCTTATGCCCCGAGTTTGTTACCGACCCCACAACGGGAAACAGATTTCCTAGGGCCTTCATAGGAGCGAGATTGAAGGCTCCTGTCCCTGCCTCAACTTGCGCCTTTGTCAAAGACCCGCTTAAACCAAAGAACGCAACTCCGTCTTTTGTGAACCAGATTCTTGCATTTGGTTCGTCAACTACGACGCTAACCAAATCCCCGGAAACAAAGGTGAACGTGCTTCCTGTGCTCGACCCGTTCACAAATGCCCCGCTGGAATTATACGTAGCGATGCTTTTGTTTCCGTCGAAACCAGGGGCTCCAGTAGCGGCAGATATGCCGACTCCAACGCCGTTAAAATTTCCGACCGTGTCCGCCTTGACTGTGAAAAACTTCTTTCCAACGATCTGCGTATTTCCCAAAACTGTAGTCGGCTGGCTCGTCGTCAGAGCCGATTTATTGTTGCTGGCGAGGGTTGCTGTCCCGATGGGGATACTTGCGTTGAACGCAAACGTCGAAACCGCAAGAGAGAATTTTGTCCGCACTGCATCGGCAAACAACTGTGCTAGCGCATTGGTTGGGTGAACGAGGTCCGTCTGAAAATAGGTCGTATCTGCGGGGTTCTGTGATTGCGGTATGGCATCGAAATCAATGACGCCGTCAGCGAAAGACGCGAAATTGGCTTTGAGCCATGTATTGTATGCTGTCCGATAGCCTTCCTTTGTACCGTTCCACCCGGCATCGCTCCGCGCTATGATCGTTCCTATATACACCTTGTAGCCAGTTGCGCGGGCTTTGCCGCAGTAGCTTTGCGCAATCGTGCGGAGAGTTAGATCTGTCGCCCCAGCGTTGGCGATGTCATTTGTCCCCGCAAGGATGAAAACGGCGTCGCGCAATCCAACCCCATAGAGTGGGGCGACTACGGCAGCATAGTTTGTGTCTCTCGTGGCGAAAGTGTCGCCCGACACGCCGACGTTGCTGTTCCGAACGGTGGTCAAAGTAGAGAAGAATGTCGGAAATGGCTCTGTGTTGGTGCCCAGGCCAGCCGTGATGCTGTCGCCATCGAACACGACGCCGGTCGGCACAAATGCCGCAGCGCCACTGGGACCGAATCCCGCTCCGCTGCTTCCAAATCCTCGCAAGCCGCCGCAAGGCCCCGATGGGCATCCGTTGAACTGCGCTGCCGCGGCGTGGATGCCACCCAGCAGGAGAACGATGGCGAGCGCGACCCGCTTCATCGCTACCACCGCGAACAGGTGAACTTGTGTCCCGTCGTCGCTGCTACTACCGAGAGCGCCGTGTTGTATCCGATGCTGCTATAGAAGGATGAAAGGGTGGCGAAGGTGGTGGCCGTGGCTGGCGCCAGGGGGTAGGAGCCGAGGGCGGCGGCGGCGGCCGTTCCGGTGAAGCTGATCCACATCACCTCGGTGGTATCGATATTGGCTATGATGAAGCCATTGCGGCCGTTGCTCGAGGCGGTGATTGCGTTCTGCGCCGTCCCGCCCGCTGTGATGGTCCCGGAACAGTCCGCGGGCGGAACATTCGACACGGGTTTCGTCTGGGCGTGGGCTGGCAGACAGGCCGTCAGCACCAGCAAAGCGGCGATCAGCATGCGCTTCATGATCTGTCCTCGAAAAGGCGGCCGGGCCGCGATATTCGGGGACGGTAGGAAGGCCCCGGAACCCCAACAACGCACCGCAATCAGGGCTGGTCTGGCGTGTCGGCGACCTCCTCGAAGGTCACCCGGTAGCGCTTGCCGCGGATCAGCCTGCCGAGCGACGGGTCCAGATTTGCAGTGATGGAGTTCCCATCGCGTTTCAGCAGGCTCAGCTCGTTGCCGCTGCCCATCAGGACAGCGGCTGTACATTCTGCTTCGACAACGGGCGCCGGCATCGTCAGTGCCGCAAAAAGATTGCCAGTATGGCGATGCCGGTCGTCACGAGCCACGCCAATCCGAGCGCGATTGTGGTGACCCCCGAGGCCTTTCCGCTCGATATCTCCATCCCGGATGTGACGCGGTCGAGCCGCTTCGCTAGGTCCTCAAGACGCAGATTGGTTTCGGATTTGCTGGCGAACGTCTCCTGTTGATCGCGCATCGCCTGCCGAAATTCATTTACCGAATCGAAGCGCTTTTCGGTGGCAGTCTCGGCCTTCAGGATAGCCTTCTCGGCGGACGCCATCGCGGCGCTGACACCCTCTTTCGCCGATTTCGATATTTCCATGACGTGGATGTAGAGCGTGTTGAGCGTCCACCCGTCAGGATTATGATCCTCCCCCTTAGTCGGCATTCACACCCCCGAAGGGGCCGATGCCCCTAGTTGTATTCCCGGTCCACCGATCTGTGCAGCGGCGCCTGGATCCAGCCATCGCCGCGACGCAGCGCCTCAACAGTTGCGGACAGCCGTTCGACATCCTGCGACAGGCGCGTCAGCAGCACGTCCATCACGGTCTGACGCGATTTCATGTTCATCAGAAAAATAAACCCGCCGCCAAGTGTGACAGCGAGGTTGACCAATGAGACGATGACAGCGAGATTTTCCATCACCCGGTCTCGCCTGTGCGATTCTGAACATCGCGGCTCCGCGCACCTATGGTTGATTGTTGGGTAGCCATCGCAGGAGCCTCGATCTTCTGGGGTGGTTAGGCTCGGCTTGCCGTTCGCGCGACAGGTCGGGCCGCTTCTTTAAATCGGTCGATTGAACCGATCGATCAGTGAATCGAGATCGAATTCAGTCTGTGCCAGATCTTCATCCGTCACCGAGCCCGTTTCCGCCTTCTTCAGCAACGCGCGGATGGCGCGATATGCCGGCGCCGGATCGGTCTGCGCCAGTACGGTCGCGGCAGACAGGCCCTTCATGAGCGACGGGAGTATCTTGAGAAATGTTTCCATCAGCGCGGCTCCTGGATGACGACGCCGTTTTCAGCGGCCTTGGCCTTTACGATTCCGACCAGATCGACGATCTGGTTAAAGACGACGCTGGCGTTGACCTGATCGTTTGTCCTGACGAACTTGCGCAGCTCCTTCAGGTAAGGCGGGATCTGCATGCTGTAGATCTGCACCGTGCGGATCTGTTGCTTGCAGCTTTCATTGAGTGCGCCCTGCTCGCATGCGTCCCGCCATGCGTTCAGTCCGGAGAATACCAGCACGGCGCCGGCCTCGATCTTCTGCAGTCGATCCTTCGTGACAGGATTTGAGATCGAGGCGGTGCCAAGATCCACGAACGTCTGGAGCTTGGAAAAGAACTGGCAGCCGCCGAGCGATAGCGACAGCGCGAGGACAAGGATGATCCGTTTCACTTCATCACCTCCCGGGTGGGAATTTCGGGCGCATTGGCGACCGACGGCGTGATCGTCTTGGTGAAGAAGGTCTTCAGCACCCACGAGACAACGCCCTGCGCGCCTTGGATGGTGGCGACGATCGCAAGCTGGGTCTCGACCGGGACGGAATACTTATTGCCGGACACGACGGTGATAATCGACGCGCCGATGCCGACCGCCTGGGTCCAGTTGATCTTGCTCAGCCACGCGGACTGAACATCGACCTGCGCGACGGTGGTCATCGTCTTGGTGGAATCCGTGCTGCTCATGTTTTCTCCTTGGTCAGAGCGGTTTCAAACATTCTGGCTTCCGTCTCTCGCCTGATCGCCACGCCGCGAACGCTGGGCGTAGTCCAAAGGCGCTTCATGTTGCGTAGCTCGGCTGGGATTCCGGAAAACTTCCGCGCCTCCATCAGCGCCTTGATGTTCCGCATTTCGCGGTATCGGTCGCCGGCTGTGGAGAACGAGGCGCCGCGGTTGTAGACGAGCGACAGCAGCACCCCCTTGCAGGACGGCGGCAGCTCATCGAAATGCGGCAGCACGTTCGTCGATCGCAGGTATTTCGGGATGCTGACGTTCGAGAAGACGTCCAGCGCAGCCCCCCAGGGGACGTCAACCAGTGGCCTCACGCGGGCGAGCTGGCGCTGCGCGGCGTCGCCCTTTAAGCCAGCCACGCTGCACAGCGCAGCCACCATGGCGTCAGGAATCTTTCCTGCCCAGTCCTGCCGAATCACCGCGGCGGTCGAATACCCACAGTCGTAGCCGATGCCGACTGTAATCCCGGATTGCCCACCCGGCCGCTCTGGACGGTGATAGTTCCGTTCATAGGCAACGCGGCTGGAGACCTCGCAATTGACAATCAGATCAAAGGATTCCTGCGAGATGCCGTGCAGATCGAGCATGCCAAATCTCCCGTTTCCGGGGGAACTTTGGCAGGGTGTGGCATTCCAACAACGCACCGTAGCTCTTGCTCGCATTGGTTGCGTGGTGCTAGGTTCGCCGCCGTTGCTGGAGGAAACGGGCAATGGAGACTGTCTTTTGGGTCGTCGGGATCGTCGCTATTTTCGCTCTGTGCGGCTGGTTTGGCCTCAGGTGGAAGTTCCCGCCCGACACATGAAAGCTGAGCTGAAAGTCACCGCCATCGGGCTGGCGATCTTCGCGATCTATCTGCCGGTCGCGCTGTGGATCGGCCTCGGGTTCAGCCCCGCACCGCGCCCGCCCGGGGCCGTTGTCGAGCCGCTGCTGCTGCCGATATCCAACTCCCAGCTTTCCTACCGGGCGCAGTCCTTTGCGCTATGGAAATACGCCGACGCCAGCGAAGACAACATGAAATCGCCGGTGATGCTGTACGAAGACCTGACGCCGCTCGGACCGGCCAAAAGCTACATGCGCGACATCTACGATCTCGGCGCCGGCCGCTTCAATTTCACCAAATTCAGCAACGACCCGCGCAGCTTCGTGGTCTTCTCGGCCAGCGACAATTCCGACCCGCGCACCAACGGGCGGCGGTACTGGCTGGTGCTGCCCTAATCCTTCAGCCTGATCGAGCAGGAATAATTGGCCGTGGTGCCCGGAGGCAATCCGCGCATTTGCAGATGGACCTTCAGCGTGGCCTTGGCTGCGGCATGGCAGAGCTCCTCCGTGGGGTATTCCTCCTCGACGTCGAAGGGCTTGAACAGATCACGGGTCTCCACGGTCTTTTGTCCGGTTGGCATGATCGCGAGATAGTAGACGATGGTGGCGGCAGCGAGCAGCATATTGATTCTCCGTTAGAATAAAGTCCATGCACCGATGAATGCGGCTGTTAAGACTCCGCCGTTATTCATGGAGTTGGTGCAGCCGTTCTGTGTCAGGCTGCTGACGTAGACCGAATTGGCGACGGAGCCGCCCTGTTTCAGCACGAGATTTGTGCAGCTCGCTCCACCCGTCATGTCCTCCAGCTTCACAAAGCCATTGGCGATCGAGCCGGTGATGTTGGCTTCAACGCCGGTCGAGATGCCCTCGGTATGAAATCCGGTCAGGTGAATGAAGCCGCCCGTGATCGTGATCCCGGACAGGGTGAGCGGACCACCGGTCTCAACATGCACGTTCCGCATCGTGACGATGGTAGTGCCGTAGTTGATGAATATCCCCGTATTGACCGTCGCGCCGCCAGGAGTGCACTCGACGTTTTGCATTCCAAGGAGCGCGGCGCCCCCATACCCGGTCTCAAGCGATATACAACGGCGCCCACCGGCATAAATGGACACGCGATCGAACACATCGATTTGTTGAATATTGTTCGAGTAGACCATCGACACTGCGCTGGACGACGCCTGCAGGAAAGGCGAATACAGCGTGATGTTGTGCGGACGCGAGGCAAAGCAGGCGGTGTGCAGGTTCGGGTCGCAAATCGTCATGAAATGCTGTGCGTTGCTCCATGCCGCGCACATCTTCAAGGTCGAGGCCCAAGCATTGTGACCTTCGACAGAAACGCCGTTCGGAACAAGCAGCGGCACACTGCCGCATACCAGCGAGTTGCCGGCCGGATGGATAACCTTGGCCCCTGCCGACCCGCCCCCATCGATGGTCGGCGAGTGAATCCGTCCGGCGTAGTTCCATGCGTTCTGGATTGCGGTGTAGTCGTTGGTCGCGCTGGCGTCGCTGCCGACGTAATCGACCTTGGCGCCGAACTGGCGAACGTTGATGAAGTTGCCTTCATCGGGAACGATCTGCCAGTGGGTGCCGGCGGAATCGGTAAAACTGGCGGTCGGCGTCGAGATGGTCGAGACGG
>Ga0207676_10000971_pt1 | contig 22156 bp, 24 predicted proteins | sample KBSSwiS72_FD_184307 | JGI IMG/M metagenome (GOLD analysis project Ga0207676, IMG submission 184307) | Switchgrass rhizosphere microbial communities from Kellogg Biological Station, Michigan, USA - KBS Switchgrass S7-2 (SPAdes) (version 2) | ecosystem: Host-associated > Plants > Roots >...
CATGGCGCGCCCGACATCGCGTGCCACCTCCGGACCGGCGCCCAAGGCTTTCGCAACCGCGCCATAGGTCGTCGTCTCGCCCCAGCGGAGCCGGCGCACCGCCGAATAGATTTGCGTGAAAAGCGCGTCCTGCTCGCCAAGATCGATCCGCACGTCGGCGAAGGCGGTCTTCTCGCCCGCAAAATAGCGTTGTGCCGCCGCAATGGTCTCCGCGATCTCGGGCGGAGGCGCGACGGGCAGCGCGCCGGGAAGGCGGCGCAGAAGCGCCCGCTCGGCCGTGTCGGGCGAGCCGGCGGGCAGGCGCATGGCGCTGATCCCCGCCGCATTCCACGCTATCGCGGCATGACCGAACGCCGTCTCGAAAATCTCGTAATGATGCATTGGTCGATCCATCTCGCGCTCCCGGACGCCCGATCATGACTTCGTCGGGCGCGGCCTGTTTTTCAATCTCGTAAACAGCCGCCCACTGCGGCGCGCGCGTCAGATATCGACGGCGAGATAGCTCGACATATAGCGGCCCGCATTGGCGGCATAGATTCCCGGCCCGGCGGTCCCGAAGCCGCGATCGTTGAAGATGTTGCCAAGCTGCACGCGGAAGGTGGCGTCATGCGTCGCGAGTTTGAAGCGGTAGCGCCCGCCAAGATTGACCGGGAAGCGTGGTGGCAGCGTCACCAGATTGTCGGTCGTCGCCGCCACCGTGCCGCGGTGAAACATCACCGCGTCCAGCGACAGGCCATTGAGCAGGGGCGTCTGCCAATTGACGTTGAGGTTGAGCAGGTGGCTGGGCAAGCCGACCGGGCGCAAGCCGATAATGCCCGGCACGCCGACATCTCGCTCGACCCTGGGTTTGAGGAAAACACCGCCCGCGACGACGTTCAGCCGCTTGGTAACCGATCCCGACACCGAGAACTCCGCGCCGCGGCTGTGTGTCGTGCCGACGTGCGTGAAAACATTGATGGCATCCAGCCCGAAATAGGGCCGGCGCAGGTCGAACACGCCCGCTACCAGCTTGACGTTGCCCGTGACGACCCAGCGTAGCCCCGCGTCCTTCTGTTCGGTCAGGATCGCAGGTAGCGGCTGGTTGCGGTTCGCCGCATTGGCTGGCGCGACCCCGCTCTCCTCCAACCCGCGTGAATAGCCGGCATAAATACTCAGTGAGGGCAAGGCGTAGATCGCCGCGGTGCCGTTATAAAGCCACGGCCGGGCGCGCGACACGATCGGCGCGACGCCGGGCAGGCTCGTCGTCTTGCGGTAGTCGGCGCGCGACACGCCGAAGCTGATCTCGCCGACATTCTTCCAGCGGCCATCATAGGCCAGGCCGACCGTCTCTTGCCGGACATGGTCGTGCGACAGCGCGCCGAAAACGAAGCTGGGCTTGGGCGAGTCCTCCGGCGTGCCGATCCGCGTTGGCCCGAGATCGACCTGATCGGATCCGCCAAATTCGCGTCGTGCGTCGCGCTCGCGCAGGCTGAGATGAAAAACGTGCAGCCGTGGCCCGTCCGGGATGCTGTGCGTCACACGGAATTCGCCGCTCAGCGACACGTTCTTGGCGCGCGGGTCGGCGATGATCACCCGGTCCGCGCTGCCATCCGGCTGCAGATCCACCAGCAGGTTGGCGTAGCCGGCCCTGGAATCGAACACCGAGCGAAACGCGCCGACGCGGAACAGCCAGGTGGGCGACGCGGCCGCGGCGGCAAGCACGCCGTGGTTGGTCGCGGTGTAACGGAAATCCGCCCAGCCGGGTCCGTCGAACCGGTGTGCCGGCGGTTGCGGCGGGAGGTATTTCCCGCCCGGAATGTAAAATGGCCCGGCCTCGTCATGATAGTCGTTGTTGAGCGTCCAGAACGGCATGATCTCGATGCCGGGCGCAGGTCGCCAGCGCAGGATCAGTCCCTGGCCATGATTCCAGTTGTCGGTACCATCGGGAAAGGCGGTTCGGTTGCCCGTCACGCCATAGCCCAGCGACAGGGTGCGGCTGAGCGGCAACGAACCGTCGACCTCGACGCCGAAAGAACTGTAGCTATCACCGTTGATCACGATCGACGCCGCGCTTCGGTTCGCGGGGCGCCGCAATGACAGGTCGACGATCCCGCTGGGCGCGGCGAAGGGATAGCCCTGCGCCGACAGCCCGACCTTGATGCTGCTCGAATCGTTGACGATGCTGCTGAGGTTGAACACCGAATCAAAATAGAGCCCGTCGATCCTCACATTGCCGGCCGCCGTGGGCGAAAAGCCGCGCGTGCTGCCGGGGGTATAGATGCCGAGCGATTCGCGGCCGACGCTGAAGCCGAACGCATCCTCCGCCTGGGTCACCGCATTGTCGTCGGTGCGGTCTTGCGCGGCCACGGGCAAGACCGTCCCCGCCAGCAGCAGCGCGACGATTCCCGAGCCCGCTCGCGTCATGCATTCCCCTCCCGACAGCGTCATGTCGTCTTAGGACAGCATATCAGTTGCTGCACGGCTTAATCGTGACTGAATGCCCGGACCCGATGGACGTGCGGAACGACCAACGGCATCCTTGCACGATGAACGACACAAGACATTCCGTGCTGGACAGCGCGAGTCCCGCCGACGCGGCGGCGGTGATCGCCTTGTGGGAGGCATGCGGGCTCACGCGACCCTGGAACGATCCCGCCGTCGACTATGTCCGCGCCGTGGCGCAAGAGCATTCCGACATCCTGCTGCTACGCATCGACGACGAGATCGCGGCGAGCGTCATGGTCGGCGAAGACGGTCATCGCGGCTGGGTCTATTATCTCGCTGTTGCCCCTGAACGCCGACGGACCGGGCTCGGTGCCCGCATGATGTTGGCGGCGGAAAGCTGGTTGCGCGCACGGGGTGTGCCCAAAATCCAGTTGATGGTGCGCGACGGGAATGACGACGCGCTTGCCTTTTACGCGGCATTTGGGCTGGAACGTCAGCCGGTGGTCACGCTCGGCCGCTTTCTGAAGGCCTGAACTTTTCGAGGACTGACAATGGCCGTGACGATGTACGGGATCAAGAATTGCGACACGATCAAGAAGGCGCGCAACTGGCTAGAGGAGCATGGCGTCGCCTACGCCTTTCACGACTATAAGACATCGGGGGTCGACGCTGATACGCTGCGCGGCTGGGCGAAGCAGGTCGGCTGGCAGGTGCTGCTCAATCGTGCCGGCACGACGTTCCGCGCTCTGCCTGACGGCGACAAGGTCGATCTCGACGAGGCGAAGGCGATCGCGCTGATGGTGGCCCAGCCATCGATGATCAAGCGCCCGGTGCTGGAATCCGCCGGGCCGCTACTGGTCGGGTTCAAGCCGGATACCTATCTCACCGCCGGGCTGGGGCGCTGAAGGAGCAAGCAATCATGCCGACCGCACGCTGGAACGGCGCCGTCATCGCGCAATCAGACGACACCGTCCTTGTCGAGGGCAACCATTATTTCCCGCCCGACAGTGTCGACGAGACACTGCTCGAGGCGAGCGATACCCGGACGACGTGCCCGTGGAAAGGCGTTGCGCGCTACAAGTCCCTGGTGGTCGACGGCAAGCTCAACCCCGATGCCGTGTGGTATTACCCCGATCCCAAGCCCGCCGCGGCCGAGATCGCGGGGCGTTATGCCTTCTGGAAGGGCGTGACGGTCGAATAGCACGCAATCTTGCCTTTCTCCGGTGACAGGCGCAGCCTTGCGTGTCGAAACAGGGAGGGGCACATGGCCTTTGAAACGAAACCGCCAAGCTGGTTCTATGTCGTCACCATATTATTGATCCTGTGGGATGCGATCGGCTGTTACTTCTGCGTCATGCAGTTCCGGCTCGGTGCCGATGCGATGGGCGATGCCACCGCCTATGACCGGGCACTCTACGCCACGCTGCCGGTCTGGTATAACTGGTGCTACGCCGTCGCGACATTCGGGTCGCTGTTGGGCGGCGGCGCGCTGTTGCTGCGCAACCGGATGGCGAGCTGGATTCTGCTCGTCGCGCTGATCGCGATCGTCGTCCAGTTCGGCTATCTTTTCGCCACCACCGACATCGTTGCGCACAAGGGCTGGGCGGCTACCGTGCCGTTCCCGCTGTTCATCGTCGCGGTCGGCGTCGCCGCATGGCGCTTCGCCTGTTACGCCGAACGGCGCGGCTGGACGAAATAGCGGGGGAGGGTGGTCACCCCTGCCACTGGAACACCTCGTCGAGCGGTTTGCCGAACACCTGGGCAATGCGGAATGCGGCTTCGAGCGTGGGCGAATATTTGCCTGCCTCGATCGCCGCGACCGTCTGGCGCGTCATGCCGATGCGTTCGCCCAGTTCCGCCTGGGTCATCTCGCCCGCCATGAAGCGCAGCAGGCGGATCTGGTTGGTGATGCGGGTGCTGGGCATGGTTCAGCCTCCCCGGCGATAGACGATGATCTGGAACACGAAGCGCAACGCCTCTGCCAGCATGATCACCGCAAGCAACAGGTTGAGCATGCCGAACAGGCTGTTGCCGAAATGAATCGTCACCGCCGACAGCATCACGCCGATCAATAGCGGATAATAGGTTTGCCCGGCGGCCAGGCGACCGATCATCCGATCGCGCTCGTCACGCGGCGCGCGCGCATCCGCCGGAGCCAGGGCTGCGACGCCGATGGTAGCCACCGTCGTGATGACCGCCTGCGCGACCATTACGGCAACGAACAGGCCGATGAAATAGGAATGCGGCGCATCATGCGTTGCCAGGTTGCCGAAATATAGGGCGCCAGCGAGTGCGATTCCGCCGAGCGCCACCCAGGCGATCTTTTCTCTGAACGACATAGCTACCTCCATGACTGCTAAACGCGACCTTATGTAAATAATATTTAACTTAGAGTCAATCGTTAGTGACATTAATCGCCAGGCTGCTGGCGCGAGATGAGGGAGGAGGTTACAGCGCGGGCATGTCCACGACCTACACGCTCGACACCGCGACGAGCCGCGCCACCCCCATGCCGGCGCCGATGAAGCGGTTGACCGTCCCAGCGATTCGCAAGCGCAAGGGAGGCGAGCCGTTGGCGATGCTGACGGCCTACACGGTACGCACCGCGCAACTGCTCGATCCGCACTGCGATCTCCTGCTCGTCGGCGACAGCCTGGGCCAGGTGATCTACGGCCTGCCGTCGACCGTGCCGGTGACGCTCGACATGATGGCGGCACATGGTGCGGCGGTGGTACGCGGCAGCTATCATGCCGTGGTGGTGATCGACATGCCGTTCGGCAGCTATGAGGCGAGCCCGGAAAAAGCGTTCGAAAGCGCGGCGTGGCTACTCAAGCAGACCGGCGCAGCCGCGGTTAAGTTGGAGGGCGGCACGGCAATGGCGCCGGCCGTGCGCTTCCTGTCCGAGCGAGGCATTCCGGTGATGGGGCATGTCGGCTTGACTCCGCAGGCGGTCAATACGCTTGGCGGCTACGGCGCGCGCGGTCGCAGCGAAGCCGAAGCGGCGAAGATCGTCGCCGATGCTACCGCCATCGCTGAAGCCGGCGCCTTTGCGATTGTCATCGAGGGCGTGGTCGAACCGATCGCGATCGACATTACCCGGGCCGTGGCTTGTCCGACGATCGGGATCGGCGCCTCCGCGCAGTGCGACGGCCAGGTGCTCGTCGCTGAGGATATGCTCGGATTTTTTGACCGCGTGCCACGTTTCGTGAAGCGCTTCGACGACCTCGCCGCGCGTATTTCCGCTGCTGCCGAAACCTATGCCGCCGAGGTGCGCGCGCGGACCTTCCCCGGCGCCGAGCAGATTTACGCGCCGAAGGATTGACCGCTTCCGTTTGCCGTGCCCCGCCGCTAAGGTCCGCGCCTTTCCCGCCTCTCGCCCACACGGAGTTACGCTTGGCTGTCCCGCCGAATACCAACGACGCCTTCCTGCGTGAGGTCGATGAAGAGCTGCGCCGCGACGAACTGGTCAATGTCTGGCACCGTTACGGCCGCTGGATCATCGTCGCCGTCATTGCCGCGCTCGCCGCCTTTGGTGGCTGGCTCTACTGGCAGCATTACCAGCAGCAGCGCGCGGGCAGCGAGGGCGAGAAGCTGCTCGCCGCTTACGACCAGCTCGCGGCCAATAAGGATGCACAGGCCGCCCCGACTCTGACGGAGCTCGGCGCGTCGCGCTCGCCGGGTTATCGCGCGGCGGCGAAATTCTCGCAGGCTGATGTGCTGCTCAAGAAGAATGATCTGAAAGGGGCCGCAGCCAGGTTCGCCGAAGTGGCCGCCGATAGTTCGATTGCCCAGCCGTTCCGTGATCTGGCGCTGATCCGCCAAACCAGTGCGGAATATGACAGCCTCAAACCGCAGGTCGTTGTCGACCGGCTGCGCCCGCTGGCGCAGAAGGGCAATCCATGGTTCGGCAGCGCCGGTGAACTGGTTGCCATCGCCTATCTTCAGATGAACCGCCCCGAACTCGCCCGCACCCTGTTCAACCAGATGTCGGCTGACGAGAATGTTCCCCAATCGATCCGCGACCGCGCGGTGCAGATGGCCTCGACGCTCGGCGCGTCGGCCAACCAGGAAAAGAAAGCACAATGATGATCAGGAACAGGATGCTGTTGGTCGGCGTGGCGGCGCTCGCGCTGAGCGGCTGCGCGGTGTTCAAGGGCCATCACCGCAAGACGCCGGTGCTCGGCGAGCGAATCCCGATCCTCGCGGCCGAAAGCGATGTCATCGCCGACCGCGCCATTGCCGAGGTGCAGGTGGTGTTGCCGCCGGCCGAGGTCAATGACAGCTGGGCGCAGCCCGGCGGCAGTGCTTCCAAGGCGGGCGGAAACTTCGCACTCGGGACCAGCGTATCGCGCGCCTGGACCGCGCAAATCGATGGTGGATCCAATCGTCAGCGCCTCGCTGCCTCGCCGGTCGTCGCCGACGGCAAGCTGTTCGTCATCGACGTCGATGGTGTGGTTCACGCTTTCACCGCTGACGGTGGCGGGAAACTCTGGACGACCGCCATCGCCAAGGGCGACAAGCACAGCAATTCGGCGCGCTTTGGTGGCGGCGTGAGCTATGACGCCGGCTCGGTCTACGCCACTGACGGTCTCGGCGACGTCGTCGCGCTCAATGCCACGACCGGCGCCGAATTGTGGCGCGCGAAGCCTGGTGCGCCGCTGCGTGGCGCACCGACCGTGTCCGACAACAACGTCTTCGTGCTGAGCCAGGACAACCAGCTCTACGCCCTTGGCCAGGCCGATGGTAAGCAGAGCTGGACCCAGTCGGGCTCGATCGAAAGCCAGGGCGTGTTCGGCGTCGCCGCGCCGGCGAGCAGCCAGGGCACGGTCGTCGCCGGCTTCTCGTCGGGCGAACTCAACGCCTATCGCTACGAGAATGGCCGTACCTTGTGGCAGGATGCGCTGTCGCGCTCCAGCGTCACGACATCGGTGTCGTCGCTCGCCGACATCGATGCCGATCCGGTGATCGACCGTGGCGTGGTTTACGCGCTGGGGCAGGGCGGCCGCATGGTCGCGCTCGAAATCACCACCGGCCAGCGTTTGTGGGAACAGAATTTCGCGGGTCTCTCAACGCCCGCCGTGGTCGGCGAGTGGGTGTTCATCGTCACCGACGACGCGCGCCTGGTCTGCCTCGCCCGCTCGACCGGAAAGGTGCGCTGGATCAGCCAGCTTCGTCATTATCGCGTCGAGAAAAAGCACAAGGATCCGATCACCTGGTATGGCCCGGTGGTCGCCGGCGGGCGATTGGTGTTGACCAACTCGCTCGGCGAGATCGCCTTTGCATCGACCGATGCCGGCACCGTGGGGCAGTTGATCGAAACCAAGACACCGTTCTCGCTCGGGCCGGTCGTCGCCAATTCGACGCTTTACACGCTCGACCAGAAGGGTCGTATCACCGCCTATCGCTGAGCGCGGGGGTCGGATAAGGGGTGCCGCATGGCATCCCTTCCCGTCGTCGCGATCATCGGCCGTCCCAATGTCGGCAAATCCACGCTGTTCAACCGGTTGGTCGGCAAGCGCCTCGCGCTGGTCGACGACCGGCCGGGGGTTACGCGCGATCGCCGTGAGGGCGATGCCAACCTGGTCGGCCTCGAATTCCGCGTCGTCGACACCGCCGGTTACGAGGAGGACGCCGCCGCGACGCTGCCCGGGCGGATGCGCGCACAGACCGAGGCTGCGGTCGCGATGGCCGACGTCGCGTTGTTCATGATCGACGCTCGTGCCGGCCTGGTGCCGCTCGACGAGGAGATCGCGCGCTGGCTGCGCGGCGCCACCATCCCGGTGATTCTCGTCGCCAACAAGGCGGAAGGGAAAGCCGGCGAAAGCGGCATCCTCGAATCATTGTCGCTCGGCTTTGGCGATCCGGTCCAGCTGTCGGCCGAGCATGGCGAGGGCATGGGTGATCTGCTCGAGGCCCTGCTGCCGCATATCGATCGCCCGGAAGGCGAAGATGCGGCCGAGGAGGAGGACGAAGACAATCCTGACGCGCCGCTCAAGCTGGCGATCGTCGGGCGCCCGAATGCCGGCAAGTCGACGCTGATCAACCGCATGCTGGGCGAAGACCGGCTGATCACCGGTCCCGAGGCGGGGATCACGCGCGACTCGATCGCGATCGACTGGATGTGGCCTGATCCCAAACAAGGGCGGGAGCGCGCCGTGCGGCTGATCGACACCGCCGGGATGCGCAAGCGCGCGCTGGTCCAGGACAAACTGGAAAAGCTTTCCGTCGCCGATGCGCGCCACGCGATCGACTTTGCCGAGGTCGTCGTGTTGCTGCTCGACGCCACACGCGGGCTGGAGGCACAGGATCTGCGCATCGCCGATGCCGTGCTGCAGGAAGGCCGGGCGCTGGTCGTCGCGCTCAACAAATGGGATGTCGCCGAGGACGCGTCGAAGCTGTTCAACGGCGTCCGCGCCGCGCTCGAAGAAGGCCTGTCGCAGGTCAAGGGCGTGCCGCTACTCACCGTCTCGGCAGCGACCGGCAAGGGGCTCGACGTCCTGCTTCAGGTCGCGTTCGAAACGCGCGAAGCATGGTCGAAGCGGATCGGCACCGGCGAGCTCAACCGCTGGTTCGAACGCGCGGTCGAGGCCAATCCGCCGCCCGCGCCTGGTGGCAAGCGCATCAAGTTGCGCTATCTCACCCAGGCCAAGACGCGTCCGCCCGGCTTTGTGCTGTTCGGTACCCGTGTCGATCAGCTGCCGACCAGCTATCAGCGCTACCTCATCAACGGCATCAGGCGCGACCTTGGTTTTGGCGCGGTGCCGGTACGATTGACGTTGCGTGCGCCGAAGAATCCGTTCGCCGGTTGAGCGACTGACGGTTTCCTCGCCGCAATTAACTATCACATCGGACATATACTGGCTTGCCAATAGCTTGCCAGATCATGGGCGATGAAATTCGCGTCGCGCGTCAACCGGTCATTTACACCTATGACCTAGAAGAGGTCGAGCTTTCGGAGCCTATCCCCCGGGTAACGAAGTTGGAGACCATTGTGTCAATGGACGAAACCGATCTGGTCGACTGGACGGCATTTGCTAAAGCGCGCAGCGAGCTGGGCGCGGGCTTCGTCCGCATCCTCGGCTACTTCCGTGAAGACGGTGTGAAGTCGGTCGCCGCCATCGAGAACGCGATGCGCGCGCAGAACGCTGCCGCGATCGTCATCCCCGCGCATACGCTGAAGGGCGAGGCGCGCCAGTTCGGTGCCGAACCGCTCGCGCTGATTGCCGAGACCATCGAGATGATCGCGCGCGATTGCGTCGAACAGCACGACACGCCAAGCGAGGCGCTGCAACATGTCGTCGAGTTGCGGCCGACCTTCGAAAGCACGCTGACCCTGCTGGAACGCGAAGCCAATCCGCTGGTCGAACGCCGCCCTGGTTTCGGCCGCCGCGCCGTCAGCGGCTTCGGGCAGGCCTGAGAACAGGGTCTACACCCAGCTCCGGACGACCACTTCGCGGCTCCGTCCCTGCCCTTGCCGCTACTCGGTACAGACCCTCAGGTCCGCAGCCGCTCGATCGCCTGGGCCAGCGCGACATAGAGCTTGCCCATATCCGACGATAGCAAGGTCACGCCGAGCGGTGAGCCGTCGCGTTGCGCCAGGATCGCGCGCAGCATCGCCTCGAAATCATGGATGTAGCGGTTGACCTGCTCGCGGAACTCGCCGTCGCTGTCATAGAGCCGCGCGATCTCGCGCGCTTCACCGGCGTCGAGCAGGCGCACCGCGCGCCGCGTGAACACCCCGCGATCGCCCTTGAGATAGGCTGCCCAGGCGCTGTCCGATACTTCGGACGAGCAGGACTTGGCGATATCGATCGACGCTGAATTGAGCGCCTCGATCAGCAGCGACACGCGCCGCGCAAAGCTGTCCTTGTCGGCCTTTTCGCGCTCGGCGCGCGCTTCCTCGATATGGCTTTCGACCATCGCCGTGGAGTCGGCGATCTTGAGCATTTGCTGGGTCAGCCGCTCGGAGGCGCGCGCCGCCGCGTCCGCCGCGGCGCCGGCCGCCTCGCCGATCGCCGTGATCTGGTCGGTCAGTGCCGATTCGGTCGCACGCCGCATCGCGGCGCCGCTTTCGCGCTCGAGCGCGATGGCGGCTTCCGGGATGACCGTTGCCAGCGTCTCGCGCGCGCGGTCGGCCGCAGCGCTCGCGGTGTCGCGCACGCGCAGCAGCGCCTCGACCAGCCGCGGGGCCGCTTCCTCGGCGAAGCGATGCGTGCGGCCGATCGTCTCCTCGACCATCAGGCCAAGCGCATCGGCCTTTTCCCGCCCGCTGCTCAGCGTGTCGAGCAGGGTGCGCGACAGCGTGTCGACCGTGGTTCGCTGACCCGCGATGACCTGTGCGATCGCCTCGATCGCATCGTGCGTGCTCTCCGCCGCGGTGACGAGGGCGAGCAGCTCCGGCTTGGCGTCGCCCACCACCTTGCGGCTGGCGTTGATCCGCGTGTCGAGTCGCTCCAGCGCGTCGGGCAGCGTCTCGTCGATCTCGCGCGCGGCGGCGTCGAGCGCGAGGAGCAGCCGCTCGGTCGTGCCGATCGCGTTGGTCGCCATGACATCGCCGGTCTTGAGCGCCTCGGTCATCGCGTCGGCCGATCCGCCCAGCGCGCTGATCGATGCCGCCAGCGTCTGGGTGCGCTCGACCCCCTGGTCGTGCAGCGCGTCGATCCGCGCCGACACGGCGGTGATGCCCTGGTCGAGTTCACCGAGCATCGTGCCGCCAACGTCGCGCTGTTCGCCGAGTCGCGCGGCGAGGCGCTCGATCTGCCCCTCGATCGCGACGATCCGCTCGGCCAGCGCCTCGGCGCTTTCGCGGCTGGCGATGTCGAGCGCGGCCTGGTTGGCGCCGAGCATGGCGAGCATCGCATCGCCTTGCGCGGCGATTCCCTTGCGCGCCTCGTCGACGGCACCGGCGGTGCGGCCCAGCAGCCCGTCGACCGCGGCCGACATCTCGCCGGTAACCGCCTCGAGTCGCGCGCCCGCCGTTTCGCTGGTCGCCTCCATCCGCGCGAGATGCGCGGCGAGCTTCTGCGCCGCGCCGCCGGCAATGTCCTCGGCCTCGCGCCCGCGCTCGGCCAGCGCGCTCAGTTCCGCGCCCAGGGCGGCGGCGCGCTCCGTCGCCATCACGCCGGCGCTGTCGAGCTGCTTGGCCATGTCGATGGTTTCGCCATGCGCGCGCGGCAGTATCGCCAGCAGCACCGAGAGACTCGCATGCGCGCCGGATGCCGCTTCGGAGAGCTTCGTCGCATGTTCGTTGGCGACGCCGACCTGTTCGGACATGCCGGTGCCGATCGCCGACAATTTGCTGATCGCGCTGTCGCCCATCGCCATCAAGGCGGTGGTCTGTTCCGCGATATGCTGGCGGTTGGTCTCGATCGTCCGTGACAGCGCCGCGACGGTGCGCTCGAGGCTCGCCGCCTCGTCGCGCATCGCGCGGGACACGTCGCCGAAACGTCTCGCCTCGGCGCGGCTGGTGCGCATCGCCAGGATCAGCAAGATGGCGATCAGGGCAGGGGGGACGCACAATGCCGCGACGAATTCGGCCAGCGCGACCGGATTGAGCGTCGGCAGGCTCGCGCGCGCCAGCCACAGCATCGCGCCGACCCAGCCGAGCGACACCAATCCGCCGAGAATCGGCAGGATCAGCCCGCCGCGTGACGGGGCGAGCTCTTCTTCCTCGGCATATTCCTCTGCCATCGGCGCTTCAATCGGCGCAGCCGGCGGCGTTGGCAATGCCTCGGTCAGCAACAGGTCGCCATCTGCCGTGGGAGCGGCGCCGGTGCGCAGGTCGATGATGCGAGAACCCCCGTTCATCCCAGCCATTTACCACATTTCTGCGCTACGGGAAGCAATTAGCGAAACCTTGCCTTAATGCTCGTTCGGCTAGGGTGTGCCATGGCTTATGATCCAGGTGCAATCGATGCGACTTTGGCGGCGGCGGTCGGTGACGAACCGCAGCTGATCGCCGAGCTTCGTCAGGCCTTTGTCGAAGGCGTCCACCGCGGCCTCACGGGGCTCGAAATGGCGCAGGACGGCGACCATTGGCGCATCGCCGCCGCTCGCCTCAAGGGGCTGGCGGCGAGTTTCGGTGCGGTCCGCCTGATGGCGCTCGCCAGCGAGGCGATCGACGGCGTGCCGCATGACGTGGTGCTGTTGCGCAAGCTGCGGCGTGTCGTCGGGCGTCTTTAGTACAGAGCCCTAAGCCCCCACCATTTCCAGCAGGCCGGTGAACAGCCGCAACCCGTCGGTCCCGCCATGTGCCGGCTCGATGCGGCGCTCGGGGTGCGGCATCATGCCCAGCACGTTGCCGGCATCGTTGAGCACGCCCGCGATCTGACGCGCCGAGCCGTTGACGTTCTCGGCATAGCGCAGCGCAACGCGGCCTTCGCCTTCCAGCTGGTCGAGCGTTGCCGCATCGGCCGAGTAATTGCCGTCGTGATGCGCCACCGGCAGGCTGATCGCCTCGCCCTGCTCATAACGCGCGGTGAAGATCGATTGCGCATTGGCGACGGTCAGCGCGACGTCGCGGCACACGAAATTCAGCCCGGCGTTGCGCATCAGAGCGCCCGGCAACAGCCCGGCCTCGGTCAGCACCTGGAAACCGTTGCAGATACCGAGCACCGGCACGCCGCGTCCCGCCGCCTCGACCACCGCGCGCATGATCGGTGAGCGCGCCGCCATCGCGCCCGAGCGCAGATAGTCGCCATAGGAAAAGCCGCCCGGCAGCGCGATCAGGCCAAGGCCGGCAGGCAGCGCGCTCTCGCCGTGCCACACCATATTCGGTCCCGTGCCGGTCACGTGGCGGATCGCCACCGCCAGATCCCGGTCGCAGTTCGATCCCGGAAAGACGATGACCGCGGTCTTCATGCCCGTTCGACCCGGTAATTCTCGATCACGGTATTGGCGAGCAGTTGCCGGCACATCGCGTCGATCGTCGCATCGTCGGTGTCGTCGGCGACATCGAGCTCGATCAGCTTGCCGGCGCGGACATCATTGACGCCGGCGAAACCCAGGCCGCCAAGCGCCTTGTGGATTGCCTTGCCTTGCGGATCGAGCACGCCCGGCTTGAGCGTGACGACGATACGAAGCTTCATGGCCGATTCCCCGGGTTGGCGCGGTCGCGGCCGCTATGGCGATGCCGCGCGCAAGGGGCAAGCTTCATGGAAAATTTACAGTTGGAGATCAGCTTCACGGCGCCGCCACGCGATGGGGCGCGGGCGCATGTACAGGAGTTGGGGGCATGGCCGGACTGGCAATGGTCCTGTTTATCGCGCTGTTCGCTTATGGCGGGGACTATTTCGGGTGGAGCGATCCGAAGGGCTGGGTGCAGCTGTCGCTGGTCAGCGCCTTCGTCTTCGGCATCATCTGCGGCTTTCGCGTCAAGGATTGAACGCCGCGCCGGCCGCTGCCGTGGTTAGAAATAGCGCGCCAGCGCGAAGCGGAAGCGAGTGCGCTGCGTGCGGTAATATTCGATCGACGACGCGTTGCGGGTGTAGGACACCGTGAAGGTCGGCGAGAATCCGAGCAGCTTGATCGCGCGATTGCCGATCGTCAGCCGTGCGTTGAAGCGCCAGTCACGGCGGGGGTCGAGCGAGAAGAAATAGGACGGCGCGTCGTAGATCGCACGTGAAGCCCCACCGCTCACGCCGAAATTGAACCCCTTGGGCAGTTCGCCGCCCAGCCCGATCAGACCACCGAATTCCTTGTTGGCATAGGCCGGATCGGCCAGCGCGTCGCGTCGCGCGAACAGGCTGGCCGAGGCGATCATCGATCGTGCGACGACGCGCTCATAGGTGGCGTAGCCGCCGATCTGCCAGCCATCATAGCCGTGGTCGAAGAACGCGGTGGTGTGGCGCGCGTCGATCTGCAGGCCGAGCCGCTGGCTGTCGCTGAGGTTGAACTCGGCGCCGCCCTTGCCGCCGACCTGACGACTGATCACCGTCCCGCCGAAATCATGCTGCGAGACCAGTCCCTCCGCGCGGACATGCAGCTTGGGCGACAAGGTGAATTCCAGGCCCGTCGCGACCTCGCCGGCCAGATCGTCGAACTGATGCGTGCGATAGAGTGTGCCCGCCGCGTCGAAATCGACCAGCAGCGCGGTGCTTTTCGCGATCGGCAGGCGCAGGCTCGAATCGATCGAGCCCGTCACCCCGGTGCCGGAGGTCGCGCGCGCGCTCTGGCTGAGCGTCAACGGCAGCGGGATCGGGCCGAACATCACCGTAATGCTGTCGGCGCCGGTGGCGTTGTTGATGTTGCTGTCGGGCGCGATGCCGAAATCGACGTTCAGCGTCCAGGCGCGCTTCGAACGCAATATCGTGCGGACCTGGCGAATCGTGCGGGTGATTTCCGGCGGCAGGTCGTCGGCCTGGGCGGCGAGGCGGAACTGGTGGTCGGCGGCCTGGGTCTTGCCCTGCGCCAGCAGGGTGCGCGCCAGCTCGAGCCGTACGCGGGTCTGCTTTGGGTCCTCGACCAGGATCGCGCGAAACACGCGCTCGGCATGCTTGTAGTCGCCGGTCTGCTCGGCGACGTAGCCGGTCAGGAATTGCGTCTCGAAATGCAGCGAGGGTACCGCGGCGAGCGCGGCGATCATCGGCCTCGCCTCGTCGAAGCGCTTGGCGAGGACCAGTTTCTGGACCTCGCTCAGCATCTCGTCGGCGGTCAGCCGCGCCTTGCAGGTCTGGGACACGCACTGGTCGAGAATCGAGTCGGCCCGGGCCGGGCCGGCCGTCACGACCAGCGCGGACAGCGCGAGGAGCGCTGCCAGCAGGGGATGCATTATTTCTTGCCCGTCAGGACGCCGAGAATGTCGATGCGCTGGTCGGGCGTGCCACCGACGATTCGGAAGCCCGCCCCGAGCTCTTCGCCGTTCGGCCCGTAAAAGGCGCCGTCGATGCTCGAGCCGGCAATGACGATCGGAAAGTCGGTCATTCCCGGCCGCACGAAGCTCGCATCGGCGAAGGTGCCGGTGAAGCCGCCCTTGCTGACCAGATCGATCGTGCTGTTGGCATGCGCGGTGAAGGTCGAGCCCGCGGGCAGCGACACGACGCGGTTGGTATAGGCGTCGAACGCCGGTGCGGTCGCCGTTCCGGTCAGCGTCGTCTTGACTGTCTTGGCGCCGAAATCGACGACACTGGTCTGGCTGCCGCTGAGCCATTGCATATAGGTCGGCGTATTCGGCGCCGAGTCGAGCAGCGGATTGAACACCACCGTCGCCAGCATATCGCCGGTATAGGTACCGGTGCCGCTGGTCGGAACCGCGCTGTTGCTGGTGGTCTCACCATAGACGAACGCGGCGCGGTCGAGCGAATAGGTGTTCCGATAATAAGGCGTGACGCTGCCCGGGTCGGTCTGTTGCGTTACACCCAGGGTATTGCGGACATAGCCGGCATAGGTCACGTATTTCGTCGTCGTGCCCGGTTTCTGATAGAAAAAGGTCTGCGAGGTCGACGTATAAGCCTGATCACCAACGGTATAGGTCCCGGCGACACTCGGGTCGCTCGAGTTGCTGCCGGCGACGAGAATGTTGCCGCTGGAACTGCCCGTCTGAAGATATTGAATGCCCTTGTCGGCCGGGAAATTGAGGTTGGGGACGCTGGCCTGGGGCTGGATCGCGCCGCCAAAATTGGTGCGGTGCGCGGGATCCTGAAAACGATTGGCCGCGACCGATACGCTTGCCTTGGTGCGGCTGATCGTAATGTCGAAGATCGCGTCGCGCGGATCGTAGGTCACCGAAATGCCGCTGTCGCGCACGGTGTTGGCGTCGCCGGCATAGAGCTGGCCGCCCTGACCGCTGGTGTTGGACTGCGTATAATATTCATAATGTTGCGCCACGCCGAGGCCGGTATAGGTCTTGGCGTCGACCGGGTTGACGAAGGTGCCCGTCGGGGTCGGCGTGGATCCGCCGACCGGCGCCGTGCTGCCCACGGTCTGCGCGCCGGTGTTGCCGCTGCACGCCGCGAGCATGCTGACCGAAGCGAGAAGAAGATAGTTACGCATGACGTTTCGCTGCCCCCAAGAGCCTTGTCTCGGGCACAGTTCGTAAGCGGACAGGGTTAACGAGCCGCTAAGACGCTGACGCTTTTTGGCGTTAAGTTTCGTTCACTGCACCAAATTACGCCCGGCGGGCGGGCGCGCCGGTCGTTACTTGCCGCGCCGTTTGCGGTGGCTCTCCAGGTCGAGCACGGCATTGTCCGCGCCTTCCGGCAACAATCCAAGACGTCGCGCAACTTCCTGATAGGCCTCGACTTCGCCGCCGAGATCGCGACGGAAACGATCCTTGTCGAGCTTCTCGTTGGTTTCCATGTCCCACAGCCGGCAGCCATCGGGGCTGATCTCGTCGGCCAGGATCACGCGGCTGTAATCATTGTCCCACAGCCGCCCGAATTCGAGCTTGAAGTCGACCAGCCGGATGCCGATCCCGGCGAACAGGCCGCACAGGAAGTCGTTCACGCGGATCGCCAGGTCGGCGATGTCGTGCATCTCCTCCTGGCTCGCCCAGCCGAACGCGGCGATATGCTCGTCGGTGATCATCGGATCGCCGAGCGCGTCGTCCTTGTAATAATATTCGATGATCGTGCGCGGCAGCTGGGTGCCTTCCTCGATCCCCAGGCGGGTCGACAGCGAGCCAGCGGCGACGTTACGGATCACCACCTCGACCGGAATGATCTCAACCTGACGAATGAGTTGCTCACGCATGTTGAGACGGCGTATGAAGTGCGTCGGCACCCCGATCATGCCGAGCAGCGTGAAGACATGCTCGGAGATGCGGTTGTTGAGCACGCCCTTGCCGCTGATCGTGCCCTTTTTCTGGGCGTTGAACGCGGTGGCATCGTCCTTGAAATACTGGATCAGCGTTCCGGGCTCCGGACCCTCATACAGGATCTTGGCCTTGCCTTCGTAGATCTGACGGCGGCGAGCCATGCTGGCATTACCCCTGAAATGATTGCCCCGGCGGCACGGGCGAACCGCGCAATCGCCGGGGCATTGATTGAGAGGCGCTATATCGGAAGGTGCCGGATGGCGCAATCAGCCGCTCGTCGCCTGCTGGCTTTCTTGTGCGACCGGCCGCCGCCGCCTCGGCCCCCAGCGCCGCCAGCCCAGCCAGCCGAGCAGTATGACCAGCCCGGGCGGGCCGAGCAGCGCGATCGCGCCGAGCAGGACGGTGAAGGTGGTCTGCGCCGAGCCGATCAGCAGCGCGAGCGAACTCTTCAGTGGCGCGCTGGCGTCGAAGCCGGGCACGGCGGCGTCGGAAGTATAGGCGAGCTCCATCGGCGTGTTGGCGAGGCTCGCGCGCGCCTCGGCGGCGCTATCGACGGCGGAATCCGCAGCGTGGGCGGCGTCAGCGCGCTGTTGCCGCAGCGTGGCGCGTTCCGCGTCCCTGAGGTCGGGCCGGGCCAGTTCGCCGTCGAGCCGCTGAACCTCGCCGCGCGCCCGGGCACGGTCGCTCTCGGCCGCGCTGATCGCGCCGCCGGCGTCGGTGCCGGTGATCTCGGCCTCGGTCAGCGTGCCCTCGGCTTGCTGCGCGACCGCGATGGCGCTCTTGCCGAATTCGCGCGCGATCGCCGGATCGAGCTTCAGCACGAGCGCGGCCTCGACCCGATTTTCGCCCAGCAACTGGTAGCGCATTCCGGTTATTCGGCAGCGTGTTATACCCAGTTTTTCGCACGCTTCCGCATGTGCCTCCTGGGCCGTGGCGATGCGTGTCGCGGCGAGACTGAAGCCGTAATGATAATGGAAGGCGACACCGGGCGCGGCGGTGACGGCGATGCCGGTCGGCACGGCCGCGTCGCCCTTGTCTTGGGCGGTGTCGAGCCGGGCAGGCGGGTTGCCGTCGACCGTGGCAGCTTGCTTGCACGCGGCGAGCGCGAGCAGCGGCAGGACGTAAACGATCTTGTTCATCGTACCTCTCCCTACAGAGGCATGCGACGATATACCTTTATTCCTATCTGGATAGTGGGATTTATGACGGGCTCGTTTCCGGTTCAGGATGCGTCGACGCCGGCACCCTCAGTGTCGGATCAGGGCAGCATCGAGAGGAGGAGGCGCCAGCACCAGCCGAGCGTGTCGCCGTTCATCGGATAGACCCGGATCGAGCGGACATAGAATTGCTCGAACACGAAATCATGGCCCAGCTCGGGATAGCTGTAGATGCGCTTGCCGTCGGGCGTGGTGATGATGCCGTTGGGCAGGCCGAGCTTGGCCAGCACCGTTATCTCATGATCACCGATATCCAGCCCGAGCGTCGAGACGCACGCGCCCTGCGACACCTTGTCCTGGTTGGTGCACACGACGTTCCGCACCGTCTGGTCGGGGTTGAAGCTGACGACCATGAACGGCGACGTGTAGAGCCATTGCGGGCTATATTGCGTCCCCTTGGCGGGCTGCCACATCTCGGCATCGCTGTTACGCGCCATCACGGGCTTGCCGACCGCATAGACCACTTCTTCCGGCGAGTTGCCGATAAAGAAATTATCGTAGGTTTTCGTTTCCTTGTCGAAAACGACCCAGCCCAGGCCGACATAAGCGAGGCCGAGCGTGCCCATGATCGCGCGCAGCAGCCACTCGGGAATATTGATGCTCGACCGGGTCTTGGTGCTGCTGCGGCGCCGGCGACGCGAGGGCGCCTTCTGGACCGGCTGCTGGCGCAGCAGGTCAAGGCCGAGCCACGCCAGCTGCCCTGGGATGTAGACGAAGGGCGCGAAGACGTTCAGCACCTTCACCCAGAAGACGAACAGACCGATCAACACCAGCGAGGCCGCGTGGCCGAGCAGTAATTGCTGTTTCATGCTCAGGGTGGTGCGACGCAGCGCTGCGAGGAAAGCGCGGCTGACCCAAAAGGTCAGAATGAGCACTCCCAAAGCCGTCAATATTGCAGTCATTTGCCCCCGATTATCAGCAGATTCTCAACCCCAGGCGGCGAGCTCGTGCGGCTATAACCCGCAGGTCGGGGCGGTGCAACCGGACCGGCGCGACCCGCCGGCCGCGCCATCGCGTCCTGCCGCCCGCCGGCCGGGGGCGGCAGGGCGCGCGTTTCAAACCTCGAAGCTGGCGCCCCAGCGCCGCTTGGCGCGGTTCTTCCACAAGCCGCGATGATAGGCGTCGCTGGCCAGCAGCGGCATCACCGAACCGGCCTCGGCGAACACCATCTGCTCGATGCCGGTATTGACCTTGCCCCAGCTCGCCGCCTCCTGCAGCGTCGAGGATGAGCAGGCGCCGTCGCGGACATCGGCGACGGTGATCTGCACCGCGTATTTATGGACCTGAACATCGTCATGGCCGAGGATCTCGGCACACACCACGGTGTCCTGGATGAAGTTCTTCGGCACGCCGCCGCCGATCATCAGCAGGCCGGTGGTGCCGGCCTTGATCTTGATGTCGGTCAGCTCGCGGAAGTCGGCGATCGCGTCGAGCACCATATAGGCCTTGCCTTCCTTGGCGCGATCCACCTGGTGCTTGACCAGGCCAAAGCCGGCCGAGCTGTCGACGAACGCCGGGCAGAAGATCGGCACGTCATGCTCATAGGCGAGCTTGACCAGGCTGTTGTCCTTCTTGCCATGCTCGACGAGATATTTGCCCATCTCGCGGATGAACGCGCGGCTCGAATAAGGCCGCGGCTCGAGCGAATTGGCGATCTCGTAGATCGTGTGGTCGCAATCCTGCAGCTGCTCCTCGTCGATATAGGTGTCGTAGATGCGATCGATCAGCAGCGAGCGCAGCGTGTCGTCATCGGGCACTTCCAGCGCCTGATAATGTTTGTGGCCAAGCCCTTCGAAGAAATCCATGTCGACGATCGACGCGCCGGTCGCGACCACGCCGTCCACCATGTTCGAGCGCAGCAGCTCGGCGTACAGGTCCATGCAGCCGCCGGCCGAGGTCGAGCCGGCGATGACCAGGAAGATGGTGCAATCGGGGTCGGCGAGCATCTGGTTGTAGATGTCCGTCGCGCGGCCGAGATCGCGGCTGGTGAAGCTCATCTTCTTCATCGCATCGACAATCGGGCGCGCGTCGAAGCTGGTGATGTCGATATGCTCGACCGTGGTCGAGAGCAGCTCGGCCTTGCGGGTGTCGTTGATGGCAGTTTCGTTCATCTCAATTTCCTTATCCCCCCTCCCGCTTGCGGGAGGGGGCTAGGGGGTGGGCGCCCGCTATCAGCAAGCACAGCGCCGGAGGTAAACGCGAGCCCACCCCCGGCCCCTCCCGCAAGCGGGAGGGGAGGAGTGAGTCGCTATTGGCCGTTGGTTACAGCGTGACGACGTTCGACGCGACCTCGCGCTCGTCACCGAGATACAGCGACGCCATCGGTTCGTCCTCGACGATCACCGTCTCGTCCGAGCCGAAGCCGTTGAACGCGGTGCGCATCGCGCAGCCATAGGCGCCGAGCATGCCGATCTCGATATAGTCGCCGGCCTGCATGTCCGCCGGCAGGGCGAACGGCCCCGCCATATGGTCCATGTCGTCGCAGGTCGGGCCATAGAAGCTGAAGTCGACATCGCGCGCCCGGCTATCGGGCTCGCGCAGCAACGTCACCGGAAAGCGCCAGCCGATATGCGCCGCATCGAACAACGCGCCATAGGCGCCGTCGTTGATGTACAGCTCCGACCCGCGGCGCCGCTCGACGCGCACGATGAGCGAGGAATATTCCGCGCACAGCGCCCGGCCGGGCTCGCACCACAGCTCCGACGAATAGCTCACCGGCAGGCTTTCGAAGCAGCGATGGATCGTCTCGAAATAACGCTCCAGCGGGGGCGGCTCCATGCCCGGATAGGTCGAGGGAAAACCACCGCCGACATCGATCACGTCGACCGTCACCGCCGCCTCGACGATCGCGGCGCGCACGCGCTCCATCGCCTGGGCATAGGCTTCCGGCGTCATCGCCTGGCTGCCGACATGGAAGCAGATGCCCAGCGCATCGGCGACCTGGCGAGCGCGGAACAGCAATTCCTTCGTCTCGCCCGGCGCCGCGCCGAACTTCGATGCGAGGCTGAGCTTGGAATGCTCCGATGAGACGCGCAGCCGCACACACAGCGTAAGGTCTTCCGCGCCATGCGTGGCCCGGACGATCTTCTCCAACTCCTCGATCGAATCGAGGCTGAAGGTCTTCACGCCATGCGTGAAATAGGCTTCCTCGATCGCTTCCTCGGCCTTGACCGGGTGCATGAAGCACAAAGTCGCGCCCGGAATCGTCTCCGCGACGAGCCGCACCTCGGCGATCGAGGCGACGTCGTAATGCGTGATGCCGCTGTCCCACAAAACCTTCAGGAGGTCCGGCGAGGGATTGGCCTTCACCGCATACATCGAGCGACCCGGAAACTTCTCGACGAAGAATCGGGCGGCCCGCGCCGCGGCGTGGGGACGAATCAGCGTGACCGGCTGGACCGGCCGCTGCCTGGCGATTTCGACTCCGGTGACGGTGGTCGAGTGGGCTTTCGCTAGCCCCAGCGCGCTATGATGCTTGTGCAACTCAAGGGACCTCCAAGTGGCTTGCGCCTACGGTGAAAAAAGCTGCCTTGCGGTTGGAAGTCCCATGGGGCAGCGGACGGGCGAAATAGGATCGACATTCCCGCATGTAAAGCGAATATCGATCACAGGAGGTGATGCGTGACGATTTTAAGACAGCCGACCCGGGCCGGGGTGCGCGATGCGGCCGCCAAGATCGCCGCGATCCTCCCGCCGTCGCCATTATTCGTGAGCGAAATCAAGGGCGTGGCCGTAGCCTTCAAGGCCGAATCATTAGATCGGA
>Ga0207676_10000974_pt1 | contig 22077 bp, 19 predicted proteins | sample KBSSwiS72_FD_184307 | JGI IMG/M metagenome (GOLD analysis project Ga0207676, IMG submission 184307) | Switchgrass rhizosphere microbial communities from Kellogg Biological Station, Michigan, USA - KBS Switchgrass S7-2 (SPAdes) (version 2) | ecosystem: Host-associated > Plants > Roots >...
CAGTGGCGGAAGCACTGCCGCCAGAAGCGCCGCCAGAAGCGCCGCCAGAAGCGCCGCCAGAAGCGCCGCCAGAAGCGCCGCCAGAAGCGCCGCCAGACGCGCCGGCACCGCCGGCAGAAGCGCCGCCGATCCCGCCCGCCGGCGGCTGCCTGAACCCGCCCTGCCCAAGCACCGATCCGAACCCGTGACCCCCACCCGCAGGACCACCCGATGTGGCGGAGCCCCCGTCGCCGCTGAATGTGGCCGGCTGCGCTTCGATGCCCTGGTCTCCGGCCGGCGGGTCGGGAGCGGAACTGCTCTGTTGCGTCTCCGGACGGCCGAAGCCGGCATGACCGCCGGACTCGCCCGATGTGCTCGCGTTCCCGGTCTGCGGGGTCTCAGGCCGAGAGGTCGGCGGCTGGCTCACTGGTGCGGTACCTCCGGGTCGAGCGTGTCGCGGACGATCGAGTCGAGCGAGTCGGCGAGGGCGACGAGGCCGGCGTCGTCGCTCGGCGGCGGCCCGAACAACACCGCGTGCACTGCCGCCTCCGGCCGCCCCGAACGGGACGCGACTGCCGCGACGATCGCCTCCGGCGGCGGCTCCGCCCCGCGGGCCCGGTCGATCCCGAGCCGCGGCACCAGCCGGGCGAGCGCTCCCGAGCGCAATGCCTCGGCCGCCCGGTCCCGCGCCTGCGCCCGCCGGTAGAGTCGGGACCGGCCCTCGACGGCCTCGGCGGCGCGCACCACCACCGGCAGCGGCTCCACCACCGGCGGCCCGAGCCGCCGCCCGCGCCAGACCGCCACCAGCAGCCCGACGAGCAGCAGTTGCAGCGCGGCCGGCAACACCCACTCCGGCAGGATCGAGGCGGTCGATTCGCCGTTGGACGCCGCCCCGGGATTCGGCACGAGCCACTTGAGCTGGTTGGCGCTGCCGTCGCCGCCGAGAAGGTTGAGCCCGAGCGCAGCGTTCCCGTCCTCGTCCAGCCGGTCGTTGGTCAGCATCCGGCCGGTACCGAGCACGACGAGCCGGGCGCCGCCGCGAGTGGTCCCGACGATCATCGGTGCGGCGTCGCCGTCGCCGCCGTAGCAGCGCGTGCCGGCACCGGACTCGTACGTACTCCCGCCGATGAGCGCGTCCCCCGCCGCCACCGCCGCGGCCTCGTCGCACCCTGGCGAGCGGACCCGGACGGAGACGAACGACGAGGACCGGACGTCCGCCGTCACGGCCTCCAGCACCGCTCGGGGCGGGTCGACGAGCACGACGATGCCCTCGCTCGCATCGCCCAGCGCCCGCGCCGCACTCTCGCCGAGCAGGCCCGGGACCGGAACGAGCGCCGCGGTCGTCGTGCCCATTCCGGTGGCCAACGCGTTCGGGTCGACGACGCGGTCGACGCGAACACCGCGGTCTGCGAGCAGCGTCGCCAGCGCCCGGCCGCCCTCGGGATCCACCGAGCGCGGGTCGAGCCGTGCCTGCACGCCTCGCGAGCGGGCCACCCCGATGGCGACCGCGGCGAGGAGGACAAGGACGATCACGAGCAGCACCACTCGATACCGCCGCCACAGCGCGGGCGCCGACGCACCGGACACAGTGGACGGTGCGGCGTCGGCCGGCCGGTCGTCGGTGGATACGGGCGTGCTCATCGCGGCACCTGGTAGCCGGCGACCGCCGGAACCCCGCCGCCGGCGACCACCATCGGCGCCCGGCGAACCCGGTCGTCCGCGTTTCGCATCAGTGCGTCGGACTGCGGAGTGGCCGGCCGACCGCCGTACCAGACCTCGTCGAAGGCCCCTGCCGCGGCCCGCAGGTCGGCAGCGATCGTCGGCACGGCGGCGCCGGCGTCCCGCGCCACCTCGTCGGCCGTACGCCCGGGGCGCGGATCGAGAACGCCCCGCGTCTCCAACTCGCGGACGATCGCCCGCATCCGTTCCCGGACGGCCTCGGCGAACCGCCCGGCGGCCGCGTGCTCGTCCGCCCGGCGCCGGTGCTCGTCCGCGCCGACGTCACCGGACAGTTCGACATGCGGTTGGCGGATGCGTACGCCGCGACGGATCGGGCCGGTCCGCCACACCACGACAGCGGCTACGACCAGGACGAGCGCCAGCAGTACCAGCGCCCCCGACGATCCGCCCGGTGCCCCGGCGGCGAGCCGATCGAGGAACCTCTCGATCCAGTCGATCACCGCGTCGAATGCCCGCGTGAGCGGGCCCGGCTGGCTCTGGTGGTAGATGCCCTTGGACAGTTCCCGCTGGGCGGCTCGCCGGGCCTCGTCCCGACCGACCGGTGCGACCGCTGCGAGTTGCGCCGCTATGCCGGTGACGGTCATGGTGCCGCACCACCGACGACGGTGCGGCCAGTTGCGCGCTCCTGCCGGCGGAGCACGAAGTCGAGGCCCTCGGCCCGCATCCGGCGATCGATGTAGAGCAATGCCAGGACGCCGGCCAGGAACGGCGCGGTGATCATTCCGGCGAGGATCCCGCCCAGCACTTCGACGGCGAGAACGGCGACGGTCGCCGCGGTCCCCGGATCCGGGTCACTGGCGACGACGATCAGGACCGCGATGATCCCGAACGGCAGCGCGATGAGCGCCTGGATGAGTAGTCCCATGAGCACCGACAGCGTCCGGACGGACCACACGCGGATCAGCGCCGGCCAGGCGAGCTGAGCCGAGCGGCGCAGCGCCGCGAACGGTCCGAGCCCCTCCAGCACGAGTGCCGGAGTGGTCAGGGCCCACAGCGCCCACAGGATGAGCCCAGGAACGAGGAGGAACACCAGCCCGACGTACGGCAGGATCCCCGCGATGGCGGCCGCCAGCAGCAGCGGCCACAGCCGAGGGCGGATCCGGCGCCAGACATCGGCGGCGCCGACCCGACGGCCGAGGACGTCCTCGGAGACGACGACCACCAGCATCCCGGTCAGCACGGCACCGATCACGGCAGACACGAGGGCGCCGGTGATCCCGCCGAACCCGCCGATCAGGTCCTGGATGGACGCGGTCTCGTCCCCGACGCCGATCTGCGTCGGCAGCCCGTTCGTCCCGAGATCGACAGCAAGCGAGATCACCTGCTGCAGCGTGACGAGCACGGCGGCCAGGCCGACGGTCGCCCGCGGGTTGCGCCGGATGGTGCTGAACGTGCCGTCCAGCAGCTCACCGACGCCGAGCGGCCGCAGCGGGATCCCGTCCTGCTGGGGCCGGTGGGCCGGGGGCAAGGCCGGCACCGTCGGTGCGTGGATCTCGACCGGCGAGGCGGTGCGGCCCGCACCGGTCGCGTCGGGCGCGGACCAAGGGGCGGCGGCCGGCTCGGGGCACTGGACCTCGCCGTCCAGGCCCGGCTCCTGGCTCATCGACGCTCCTCTGCCTCCCGTCCCGGTTAGGGCGCCTGGGCGCCGGTCGGCCCATGATGCCACGTTGCTGCTGACGCCCCTACGGTGCCTGCGGCCGGGTCGCTGCGGTGTTGAACAACACACCTGCCCGCTCGGGTGACAACATGAAGGTATGAAGGGACGCGTCCTGGTCGTCGATGACGACCCGGCACTCGCAGAGATGCTCGGGATCGTTCTGCGTGGAGAGGGCTTCGACCCTGCCTTCGTCGCGGACGGCGGACGGGCGCTCAACTCGTTCCGCGAGATCAAGCCGGACGTCGTTCTGCTCGACCTCATGCTGCCCGGCGTGAGCGGCATCGACGTCTGCAAGCTCATCCGCGCCGAGTCCGGCGTTCCGATCATCATGCTCACCGCCAAGAGTGACACTGTCGACATCGTGCTGGGCCTGGAGTCGGGGGCCGACGACTACGTCGTCAAACCGTTCAAGCCGAAGGAACTGGTCGCCCGGATGCGGGCTCGGCTCCGGCGTACGGACGAGCCGCCGGCCGAGTCGCTGGCGATCGGAGACGTCCTGATCGACGTGCCGGGCCACTCCGTCTCCCGTGACGGCCAGCAGATTCCGCTCACGCCGCTGGAGTTCGACCTGCTCGTCGCGCTTGCCCGCAAGCCGCGCCAGGTCTTCACCCGTGAGGTGCTGCTCGAACAGGTCTGGGGATACCGGCACGCTGCGGACACCCGGCTCGTTAACGTCCACGTGCAGCGGCTGCGATCGAAGGTCGAACGCGACCCCGAGCACCCCGAGATCGTCCTGACGGTCCGCGGCGTGGGATATAAGGCAGGACCTCCGTGACCGTCCAGCCCCGGATCGGCCCGGACGGGTCGATAGCCGTCGAGCCGGACCACCCCGCCGTCGAGACTCCCAAGACGGCTGACGAGGACCCCGCGTCGGAGGCTCCCGCCCCGCCCTCGCCCGCACCTCCGGCCGGGACGACCGGAGGTGCGGACGCCACCTCCGCGCCCCACCAGCCCGGGCCTTCTGCTGACGGTGGCGACGTCCGACCCAGAACCGAGGCCGCCGGTGACCCGCAGTCGTCCGATGCGGCCGCCTCGGTCGTCGACCCGGCAGCCGCGCGGTCGGCCGTCGCCCTGGCCAGGCTGACCGGCGCGCCGCGGTCCGCCGAGTTGACCGTGGACGCCGCCGAGGCAGCGTCGATGCCGATCCCCTCGTCCGCGGACACCGTGGACGGGCCGCGGTCCACCAGCGGCACCAAGCCGGGCTGGTCCGGCTGGCACCGAGTCCGTACGCGGCTCGCCCGCCGGCGGATCGATGCTCGCTTCACCGTCGCGAACTGGTTCCGTTGGGTCGTCGAGCGCTGGCGCCGCTCCCTGCAACTCCGGGTTGCGGTGACCACGATGCTTCTCTCCGGTCTTGTCGTGATCATCGCCGGCATCCTGTCCGTCGGGGCGATCAGCTCCGGCGTGCTGGACAGCAAGCGCAATGCGGCGCACGCGGAAGTGATCAACGGCGTCCGAGTGATCCAGGACCAGCTCGCTGCGGCGGCCCCGCAGGACAAGAACGGCCTGAACCGGGCAACCCAGGCCCTGCTCGACACGGTCGGCAATCGAGGTGCCGCCGCCGGCCTGTTCTCCATCGTCGTCGTCGTCCAGGGCGCCACGCCGTCCGTCTCCGGCTCCACCGACGTGGCGGACGTTCCCCAGCAACTGCGTGCGCTGGTCGAGCAGGGCAAGTTTGCGGACATGTTCTCGCCGGTCCGCGCCGGGGACGGCACGTTCACCAAGGGCCTCATCGTCGGCGCTCCGGTCCCGCGACAGCAGAGCGCCGTGCAGCTGTACTACCTGTTCCCGCTGGAGGCAGAGCAACGGACGCTGACCCTCGTGCGGAACACCGTGCTGTTGACCGGCATCCTGCTCGTCGCCCTGCTCGCAGTCGTCGCGCTGATGGTCACGCGCCAGGTCGTGCGGCCGGTGCGGGTCGCGGCCGAGGTTGCCGAGCGATTTGCCTCCGGCCGGCTGCGTGAGCGGATGACGGTACGCGGTGAGGACGACCTGGCGGCGCTGGCGGCATCGTTCAACGACATGGCCGACAGCCTGCAGGGCCAGATCACGAAGCTGGAGGAGATGTCGCGGCTTCAGCGTCGTTTCACGAGCGACGTGTCTCATGAACTGCGCACCCCGCTCACGACGATTCGCATGGCGACGGACGTGCTGCACGCCTCGCGGCCGGACTTCGAGCCGCACGTCGCCCGCTCCGCGGAACTGCTGCATGCCGAGCTCGACCGGTTCGAGTCCCTGCTCGCCGACCTTCTCGAGATCAGCCGGTACGACGCACACGTAGCCGTCCTCGAGCCCGACCCGATCGACCTGCGCAGCCTCGTCCGTAGCTCCGTGGACACCGTCGCCGCGGTCGCCGAGAGAGCCCACGTCGGGATCGAGGTCGACATGCCGGACGGTCCGGTGGTTGCCGACGTGGACAGCCGGCGGGTGGAGCGGATCCTGCGCAACCTTCTCGTCAACGCTGTCGAACACAGCGAGGGCAGGCCGGTCGAGGTCGCGCTTCGGGGCGACGGGCGTGCGGTCGCGGTGACCGTCCGGGACCACGGCGTCGGCCTGCGCCCGGGAGAAGCCGCGCTGGTGTTCGACCGGTTCTGGCGCGCCGACCTGTCGCGCAACCGGCGGACCGGGGGCACCGGCCTCGGTCTGTCGATCAGCCTCGAGGACGCCCGCCTGCACGGCGGATGGCTGCACGCCTGGGGGCGCCCGGGCCACGGCGCCCAGTTCCGGCTGACGCTGCCGGTGCACAGCGGTGACCCTGTCGTGTCGTCGCCCCTGCCGATCGAGCCTGCCGATGTCACCAGGCCGGGCGGCGCCGGCCAACGCACGGCGCCGGGGTGGCCCGCATGATCAGGTCTGTCCGGCGGCGCCGGAGAACGACGCTCGGTCTGCTCGTCACCGCCGGTGCGCTGCTCGTCAGCACTGGCTGTGCCAGCATTCCCGTCGCATCTCCGCCCCAGGTCATCCCGCAGTCCGTGCCGGCAGCGGCGCCGGCCGGCGGCGACATCCGCTACGACGGGATAGTCCCGCGACCGGGAGAGGCTCCCGAGGACGTCGTCCGGGACTTCCTCAGGGCAGGCGGTAGCACGGAACGTGCGCACACGCGGGCCCGGGCGTACCTCACCCCCGCCGCCTCCAAGCATTGGAACGACAACGCCGGCGCGCTGATCATCGAGAACAGCTTCTACGTCGACACCCAGCAGGGCGATTCGATCAGGAAGTTGTCCGCGCAGCGCCATGGGCGCATCAATGAGGACGGCTCCTATGTCCCCAGTGAGGGTGCCTTCAACCACCTGTTCCATCTCACGAAGGTCGACGGGGAATGGCGGATCGACAATCCTCCCCAGGGACTGCTCATCGAGTTGAGCACGTTCGAGTCGGCCTACCGGCCGTACGACGTCTACTTCCTCAACTCCGGCGAGTCGAAGGTGGTCCCGGACGTCCGCTGGTATGCGGCGCCGCCCGACTCGCTGGCCACGCTGCTGGTCACCGCCCTCGAGCACGGGCCGTCGAAGTGGTTGGCGGACGCGGTCTCGAACGATCTGACCGGAGTCACGCTCGAGTCCAACATCGTGCAAGAACCCGACCGTGTGAAGGTGTTCCTGACCGGTCTGGGTGACCAGGAGGACACTCTGCCCGCGGGAGGCTTCGCCCAACTCGTCTGGACCCTCAGCCAACTCGGCGTCGGCGCGGTGGAGGTCTACTCCGACCGCCAGCTGATCAGGCCGCCGAAGAGTCCGGACCTGACCCTCCAGCAGCTGAAGAACTGGCAGGGCTTCGCCCCGGACAACCTCTCGGTGAATGCGTCCGGCTACTTCATTCGCGACGGCGCCGTCTGGACCACCACCAAGGACGCCCCGCTGGCCGGACCCGCCGGGCGCAACTCGTTCGGGGCGGTCTCGGTGGCGGCCTCGGTCGACGAGAGCTCCGTCGCGGTGGTCCAGCGCACCCCAGCCGGTGGCAGCGTGCTCTATGTCGGTGCTCCGGGGTCGCTGCGTCCGACCGTCTCCGCCGCCACGTTGACTCGCCCGACGTGGGGATCGGGGATCCGCGAGGTCTGGACGGTGCGCGACGCCCGTGACGTCCTGCTGGTGACGGTGGACGGCCATGCCTACCCCGTCGAGGTACCGCAGGCGCAGCAGATCGGCCCGATCCGCGCGCTGAGCCTGTCCCGCGACGGAGCGAGAGTCGCCGTGGTGGCCGGGGCGGCCGGTCGTGAGCGGCTCTGGATCGGCGTGGTGGCCAGGGAGAACGGCGCTCAGATCCAGGGGCTGCGGCCGCTGGACGTCGGCGACACCCCCGTCTCGGACGTCAGCTGGTCCGACGCCGGCACGGTGGTCGCGCTGACTCGCTCCGGCGAGCAGGACAGCAGCCTCTACTCCATCGACGTCGACGGAGGGTCGCCGGCCGTGCTCGTCTCGACGGCGGGTCTGCCTGGACCGCCGACCGCGGTCGCCGCCGGTCCGACGTTGCTGACGATCGCCGCCGGGACGCTCTGGCGGACGCCGGTCGCCAGCGAGTCGTGGACGAGGGTGGAGGACCGTCGCGGCGGTGAGTCGGCGCCCGCCTACCCCGGCTGAGATCTGACCCCGACAACGCCGCCCGAGACATCCCATCGCTCCACCTCCGCGCTTCCGGACGGGAGCAGTCGTACCAACGTCGTGTCGGTGAGCTCAACTCGCCGTCCACAGGCTGGACCGTTGTCCACAGATCGCGAACTCCACCTACCGGGAGTCTGCTGACCGCGGCACCGTGGTCGCGTGTTCGCCGCCCTGGCCGATCTGGCCTTCCCGACCCGGTGCGTCGGCTGCTCCGCCGCCGGCGGACCCGTCTGCCAGCGGTGCCGGCAATCGTTCGCCCGGCCCCGGCGACACCGTCCGGACCCGGCTCCGCCCGGTCTGCCACCGGTGGTGGTGGCGGCGGATTACGCCGGCGTCGTGCGCGACTGCCTGCTGGCGTACAAGGAGCGGGGACGTCGCGACCTGGCACGGCCGCTGGCGGTGGCGTTGGCCGCGGCCGTCGCCGAGTTGGACGGCGGGCCGATGTGGCTCGTCCCGATTCCGTCAGCCAGTGCGGTGGCGCGTCGCCGCGGTGGTCAGCACGTCGAGCGGCTGGCCCGACATGCGGCCCGCGCCCTTCGCCGACGGGGCGTCGTAGCCGGAGTCGCCTTGGTCCTGGGCCTGACCACGGACGGGCCGGACAGTGCCGAGCTCACCGCGGCCGAGCGCCGGACCGCCGCCGCGGGCAAGTTCGTCGCTCGGCCACAGCGAGTCCGGCTCTCCCGTTCGACCAAGGTGGTGATCGTCGACGACCTGGTGACGACCGGGAACACCGTTGCCACTGCGGCCGCGACCCTTCGCGGCGTGGGCCTTCCCGTCGCCGGTGCGGCGGCGGTCGCCGGCACTCGACGGACGTTTCCTCGGTATACGCGGAGCAACGCCGCGCTACGGTTCGTGCCCGTTGACCGGACCCGCGCCGAAGATTCACCAGGACTTCGGCAGTGGCTCGCACGCATGCCGGGCACGAGTCCAGCAGACCAGGATCGCCGCGGGGTGTCCGCACCCCGCTCGGCTCGGCTAACGTCAGGGAGGACCTGGGTAGAGGAGGCGTCACGCCGTCACCGGCTCTGGTTCCGGTGGTGTGCCGCTCGTGGCGGGCCGAACTCGCCGCGGTGCGGAGCCGAGCGCGGCGGGCGCCCATCACCGCAGTGGAGGTCGCGTGGACGTTACCGTCAGGGGCCGGAACGTGGAGGTGCCCGACCACTTCCGGCAGCACGTCACGGAGAAGATCGAGCGGGTCGAGCGCTACGACCATCGCATCATTCGTGTCGACGTCGAGCTCTACCACGAACGCAATCGGCGTCAGTCGGCCTCCTGTCAGCGCGTCGAGGTGACCTGCGCGACCCGTGGACCGGTGGTCCGCGCGGAAGCCTGCTCGTCCGACTTCTACCGCGCGCTGGATGCCGCGGTGACGAAACTGGACAGCCGGATGCGACGGGCAGCGGATCGGCGACGGGTGCATCGCGGCACCCGCACGCCGACATCGGTAGCGGCTGCGACCCGTGGCATCGCCCTCAACGGAACGACGCCGGTGGCCACCGTGGACGGATCGCAGGAAGAACAGGAGCAGGAGGAGTTCGGCGGTCTCGTCGTGCGGGAGAAGGAGCACTCCGCCGAGCCGATGACGATCGACCGCGCCCTGTTCGAGATGGAGCTGGTCGGCCACGACTTCTATCTCTTCTCCGATGCGGACACCGGACGGCCGAGTGTCGTCTACCGCCGCAAGGGCTACGACTACGGGGTCATCCGGCTGGTCGACTGAGGTGGGTGTGTTCGGCCGACCGGCCGTACCCCGACCGGTCCCTGATCAACTCGGGATGGCAGAATGCCCGCTGTGTGCGTCGGGACACCGGCGCTACGGCGTCGCAGGATGCGGGAGCGATCGGTGACCGAGGACAGCGGAACGGATCGGGCCGGCCGGTCGGACGTGGTCCGGGTGCTGCTGGTGGACGATCACGCCCTGTTCCGGCGCGGTCTGCGGGTGACGCTCGAGCTGGAGCCCGACATGGTAGTCGTCGGGGAGTCCGGGGACGGCGCGGACGCGGTGGCGAAGGCGATCGAGACGCTGCCCGACGTCGTGCTCATGGACGTCCAGATGCCCCGTCGGGGTGGGATCGAGGCTTGCTCGGCGATCAAGACCGCGGCCCCGTCCACGAAGATCCTCATGCTCACGATGAGCGACGACGAGGGCGATCTCTACGAGGCGATCCGTTCCGGGGCCAGTGGCTACCTGCTCAAGGACCTCCCGGTCGACGAGGTGGCCTCCTCGATCCGGGCGGTGCAGACGGGGCAGTCGCTGATCAGCCCGGCGCTCGCCGCGAAGCTGCTGACCGAGTTCGCGGCGCTGGCGAAGCGGGGCGAGTCGCCGCAGGCGGCGCCGACCCCGCGGCTGACTGGCCGCGAGATGGAGGTGCTTCGGCTGGTCGCCCGCGGGATGAACAACCGCGACATCGCCCGCGAGCTGTACATCAGCGAGAACACGGTCAAGAACCACGTCCGCAACATGCTGGAGAAGCTGCAGCTTCACTCGCGGATGGAGGCCGTTGTCTACGCCGTGCGGGAGAAGCTGATCGAGATCACCTGACGCCGATGTCAGCCCGGCGGCATCAGGCCGTACCGAGCTTCGTCCGTGCGTCCGCCGGCCGAGGTCGGCAGCCGCATCCGGGCGATGCCCTCGAACTGGAAGCCGGCTCTGGCCGCCACCTGCCGGGAGGCGATGTTGGCCGCGGCGGCGCCCAGTTCGAGCCGGGCGATCCCGACCCTGCTGAACGCCCAGTCTGCCACCAGCCGAACCGAGCGGGTGGCAAGCCCGCGCCCCCGCCAGCCGGCACGCAGGCCATAGCCGATCTCGGCGATCCGGAAGGCGGGCACGGTCATCCGCAGGCCGAGCGAGCCGGCGCAGTCGCCGGTGGCAGTCTCGACGATCGCGAATCGGGCCTCCGCGCCGGCGAGCCACGCTGCGGGTGCGCCCGCGATGAAGACCTTGACATCGGACGCGGTCCACAGCCGCGTCGAGGTGGCCCACCGCCGCGACTCCGGATCGAGCCGCTCGTCCAGCAGCGCGTCCTCGTCTCCGGGTCTGACCCGGCGCAAGGTGACCACCCCGTCCGACAGCTCGCCGACGTCGGGCAGGCCGCGTCGCATGGGCAGCGCCGAGTCCGTCGCGAGTCGGGCGTACAGGATTGCGTCCGTACGGGTGCGGCCGGTGGGCAGCGCCGCCCGCAGCTGCCCCTCGCGGCGGAAGCCGGCGGCCAGCGCCAGGCGCTGTGCCGGCTCGTTCGCCGGATCGGCGAGCAGCTCGACCCGCACCATGCCGTGCCGGAACGCCCAGGCCGACAGCGTACGGACGACCTCCCCGCCGTACCCGCGGCGTCGGGCCGTGGCAGCGATCGACACCTCCAGCCGGGCGGTCGCCGCGGACCGCCACGGGTCGACGCACAGGTCGGCGGCGCCGAGCAGCCGGCCGGTATACCGCTCGGTCACCGCCGTACGCATCCAGCTGGTCTCCCGGTCGTCCGTGGCGGCGGCCCACAGCCGGAAGCGACGGTCCTCGTCGACCAACCGCAGCTCGTCGAGATCGCGTGGTCGCAGCGGACGAAGCAGCAGCCGCATCGTCTCCACCCGAGCGGTCGACCACTCGACCTCCGCATACCCGGTCACGCTGCCTCCTCGCACCGCCGCGCGATCTCCATAACCCGGCACGGAACCAGCCATCCGTCCGTTCGACACTCGGGGTGGTGCGCCACACAGCCGCCTACGATGGTGTCTGTCGAGCCGTATCGAGGGAGCTGACGTCGCACCGTGGTACTGAACAAGATCCTGCGCGCCGGAGAGGGGAAGATCCTCCGCCGGCTCAAGGTGATCGCCGATCACATCAACACGCTCGAGCCCGACTACGTCGAGATGACGGACGCGGAGCTGCGGGAGCAGACCGACGTCTTCCGCGAGCGGCTGGCCGACGGTGAGACGCTCGACCACATCCTGCCCGAGGCCTTCGCGGTGGTGCGGGAAGCGGCCAAGCGGGTCATCGGGCAGCGACACTTCGACGTCCAGATGATGGGCGGCGCTGCGCTGCACATGGGCTACATCGCCGAGATGAAGACCGGCGAGGGCAAGACGCTGGTCAGCACGCTGCCGGCATACCTCAACGCGCTCGCCGGCGACGGTGTCCACGTGGTCACGGTGAACGACTACCTGGTCAAGTACCACGCCGAGTGGATGGGCCGGATACACCGCTTCCTCGGGCTCGAGGTCGGCATGATCCTCGCGCAGATGCCGCCCGCCGAGCGGCGCGCTGCATACGCGGCGGACATCACGTACGGCACCAACAACGAGTTCGGCTTCGACTACCTGCGCGACAACATGGCCTGGAGCCGCGACGACCTGGTCCAGCGCGGCCACCACTTCGCACTGGTCGACGAGGTCGACTCGATCCTCATCGACGAGGCCAGGACCCCGCTGATCATCAGCGGTCCGGCCGAGCAGAGCGCGCGGTGGTACCAGGAGTTCGCCCGGCTCGCGCCGATGCTGAAGAAGGACACCGACTACGAGGTCGAGGAGAGCAAGCGCACCGTCGCGATCACCGAGGCCGGCGTCGAGAAGATCGAGGACCAGCTCGGCATCGAGAACCTCTACGAGGCGGTCAACACCCCGCTCGTCGGCTACCTCAACAACGCGCTCAAGGCCAAGGAGCTCTACAAGCGCGACCGGGACTACATCGTCACCAACGGTGAGGTGCTCATCGTCGACGAGTTCACCGGCCGCGTCCTGCACGGCCGCCGCTACAACGAGGGCATGCACCAGGCGATCGAGGCCAAGGAAGGCGTCGTGATCAAGGACGAGAACCAGACTCTCGCCACGATCACCCTGCAGAACTACTTCCGCCTCTACGAAAAGCTCGCCGGGATGACCGGCACGGCGCAGACCGAAGCCGCCGAGCTGCACCAGATCTACAAGGTCGGCGTGGTACCGATCCCGACCAACATGCCGATGATCCGGGCCGACCAGCCCGACGTCGTCTACAAGTCCGAGGGCGCCAAGTTCAACGCGGTCGTCGAGGACATCGCGCAGCGGGTCGAGGCGGGTCAGCCAGTCCTGGTCGGAACGGCCAGCGTGGAGAAGTCCGAACTGCTCTCGTCCATGCTGCTGCGCCGGGGCATTCCGCACGAGGTGCTCAACGCCAAGCAGCACGAGAAGGAAGCGGCGATCGTCGCGCTGGCCGGCCGGACGGGCGCGGTCACCGTCGCCACGAACATGGCCGGCCGCGGCACCGACATCGAGCTCGGCGGCAACAAGGAGTTCATCGCCGACATGCTGCTGCGCGAGCGGGGCCTGTCGCCGACCGAGACGCCGGAGGAGTACGAGGCGGCCTGGGAGTCCGCCCTCGAGGACGTCCGCGCGCAGGTGCAGAAGGAGCACGACGAGGTCGTCGAGGCCGGCGGGCTGTACGTGCTCGGCACCGAGCGGCACGAGTCCCGGCGCATCGACAACCAGCTGCGCGGCCGGTCCGGGCGGCAGGGCGACCCGGGCGAGTCGCGCTTCTACCTCTCGCTCGGCGATGACCTGATGAAGCGGTTCAACGCCGCCGCGGTCGAGACGATCATGACCCGGCTCAACATGCCCGATGACGAGCCGATCGAGTCGAAGATGGTCTCCCGGGCGATCAAGTCGGCGCAGACCCAGGTCGAGCAGCAGAACTTCGAGATCCGCAAGAACGTCCTCAAGTACGACGAGGTCCTCAACCGGCAGCGCACGGTCATCTACGACGAGCGGCGGCGTGTGCTCGAGGGTGCCGACCTGCAGGACCAGGTCCACAACATGCTCACCGACGTGATCAGCGGATACGTCGAGGGCGCGACCTCCGAGGGTTATCCGGAGGAATGGGATCTCGATCAGCTCTGGACCGCGCTGCGCTCGCTCTATCCGATTTCGGTGACGATCGACGAGGTGATCGAGGAGGCCGGCGGCGACCGTAACGGCCTGTCCACAGAGCAGCTGACCGAGCTGCTCGTCGATGACGCGCACGCCGCCTACGAGGCACGCGAGGAGGAGCTCGGCTCCGAGGTCATGCGCGAGTTGGAGCGGCGGGTCGTCCTGCAGGTGCTCGACCGCAAGTGGCGCGAGCACCTCTACGAGATGGACTACCTGCAGGAGGGCATCGGACTGCGGGCGATGGCCCAGCGCGATCCGCTGGTCGAATACCAGCGCGAGGGCTTCGACATGTTCAACGCGATGCTCGACGCGATCAAGGAGGAGTCGGTCGGCTTCCTGTTCAACGTCGAGGTCGAGGTCCAGCAGCCTGCCCCGGAGGAGCCGGCGGTGGACGCCGAGGAGGTGCCCGCCCTGGTCGCTCCGGTCGTCGAGCGGTCCGCGCCGGCGCTGACCGCCAAGGGCCTGCAGACCGGTGGACGCTCGGACAACCTGCAGTATTCGGCGCCGACGCTGGACACCACCGAGCCGGAGAAGGCCGCGACCGGAGGGGCCGCCGTCAGCAGTGGCGAGCCCGGTCGCAACGCGCCCTGCCCCTGCGGCTCGGGCAAGAAGTACAAGCGCTGCCACGGCGCACCGGCCGCAGCTCGCTGACCGCTGCCACCGCCGCCCCAGACCGCGCTGGTCCGGGGCGGCGGTGTCGCCGGCTCACCGCACCTCGAGGGCGACCGCGCGCCAGCGGCCGTCGAAGCCCTCCAGCCGGGCGGCCGCCGCCGAATAGACCGTGCCGCGCAGAACGACCGCGGCGACCTCGGCCACGCCGTCGGCCGGCTCGCTCACCCGTACGGACTTGACCAGCGGCACCACGCCTGGTGCGGTCTTCCACCGCACGTCGTAGGTCATCCGGGAGATCTGCGAGCGGACGGACTGGCTTGTCCACTCCTGCAACTGGGCCGACGCACGCGAACCGGCCAGGGTCTCGAACACCGCCTGCAGGAACCGCGCCGCCCACACTTCCGGATCGGGCAGATTCCGTCGTGCGGTCGGCTGCGGATCGAAGAAGTCGATCTCATGCTGAAACCGGCGCGGCGCCGGCTCCTCGAACGGCAGCTCCTCCCGCTGCCGGATCACGCCGAGCGGACCGTCGGGAAGCTCGTCGTCGTACGGCGGCTCCAGCCGCGGCACGCGGCGGACGGTGGGCCGGCGCGGTCGGCCGGCCCCTCCGGACGAGGGATCGAGTGCGGGCACGGACATGGGAAGGTCCCTTCCTCAGAGCGAACGCTGGCGGTCAAGGAGGATACCGGGAGAAACGGGCAAAAGGGAGTTTTCATTCCGCGCTGAATGGCGAATTGACGCTCACGTTCGGCGCCGAGCGAGTTGGTTTCGACATTCCGCATCGGCTACCAGTGGCATGCACGATTTTGGCGTCCGCATTCGACAATTGGACGTCCGGTGTGGATTATCGCGCGGCAACGCCGTCGATTCGCGTCCCTCGTTGGGATTCGGTCGAGAGGACAGCGTAAGAGATCGGTGGCGGCGGGTCCCGCCGCCACCGGACGATCAGTCGGGAGGCAGTGGTTCGTCCCGGCCCAATGGGTGGGCCTCGACGAATCGTCGGGTCTCCGCGTACATCCGCTCGATGTACGCCTCGAGCTGCTCGCGCTCGACCCTCCATTGCCCGCGGCCGCCGATCTTGATCGCCGGCAGCGCGCCGCTGCGCACCAAGGCGTAGGTCTGGGATGCGGAGATGTTGAGTACGTCGGCCACGTCACCGAGGGTCAGAAAGCGGTCCGGGGTCATCGATTCCTTCCAGCGCCATCTCATGTCGACCCACCGTCAGTGTGGCATCGGCCACGTACTCCTGATGGACGTGAGTCCAAGCCAGCACTGTGGCTAAGTGGCTTAAAACGGTCAGAAGGGTGTATAACGTCGCTGACGCGCCGAGAGGAGCCAGTGTGTATCCGCCCGTCCTTCGTGAGCCGCCGGTGAAGCTGGGTGTCCCACCGGCGGCACCGGTTGTCATCGAGCCGGACGCTGAGTTCGACCCCGAAGCGGAGACGCAGTTCCGTGACCTGGCTTACGCGCGTCGTCCGCCGTGCCCGGCCGCGGAGCCGGGCCGCGGGAGGGTCGTAGCGGTGTGGGGTCCGGCCGGGGCGCCGGGGCGAACGACGGTCGCGATCGGCGTGGCCGACGAGGCGGCGCGGCTCGGGGTCTCGACGCTCTTGGTAGACGCCGATCCGTACGGCGGCACGGTTGCGCCGGCCCTCGGCCTGCTGGACGAGACCGCGGGGCTCGCTCTCGCCTCGCGCGATGCGGCGGCCGGCAGGTTGGACTCCATCCGGCTCGCTCAGCGCAGCCGGCAGCTGCGTCCGCGGCTGCGGGTGCTCACCGGCCTCCCTCGGGCCGATCGCTGGCGGGAGCTTCGGACCGCGGGACTGGGACCCGTGCTCGACGAGGCCCGCCGGTTGTCTGCCCTCACGGTGGTGGACTGCGGGTTCTGCCTGGAGCAGGACGAGGAGCAGACCGCACCTCAGCGCAACGGCGCGACCCTGGCCGCGCTCGCGGCCGCCGATGTGGTGCTCTGCGTCGGCGCGGCTGGTCGGATCGGGCTGCACCGGCTCACTCGCGGTCTGGACGAGCTGCGCGAGGCGCTGCCCGGCATTGCGCCGCGCATCGTCGCCAACCGGGTCACCGGCGCCGCGAGGGCCCGCGACGTCGCGGCGGCGCTGCAACGCTGGGGCGACGTCGAGGCGAGCGCCCACCTCCCGGCCGACCCGGCCGCGCTCGACGCTGCCACCCTGGCCGGCGCCACGCTCGCCGAGGTCGCACCGGCCAGCCGGTTGCGTCGATCCCTCGTCGACCTGGCTGGCACGGTGACCGGCGTCCCTGGACCGGTGCCGGCGCGGCGGCGGCGCCTGTTCGCCCGCCGCTGAGCCGCCCGCAGTTCTCCCTCCCCGGGCGTTGCCAGCCGTCGACCGACACACTCCGCCCGTCCGGGCCCGGGCTGTGCCGTTGGCGGCGTTTCCGGTAGACGTGACGGCGTGGGCGGACACCTTCGCGGACTTCTCGTCGACTACGGGGGCGTGCTGACGAACCCGCTGCCTGAGTTCATGACGGAGTGGGTGAAGGCGGACGGCATCGACCCTGATCGGTTCGCCGAGCTCATGCGTCGCTGGCTCGGGCCGGGCGCCGATCGCAACCCCGTGCATGATCTGGAGACAGGCCGGATCAGTGCGGCGGAGTTCGAGCGCCTGCTCGCGGCCGAACTGCTCGAGCGAGCGCCGGCTCAGCCGGGTGCGGCCGACCGTGCCGCCGGCATGCTCACCCGGATGTTCTCCGGCATGCGGGTCGAGAGCAGCATGATCGACGTCGTGCGAACGGTCAGGGCGGCCGGCGTCCGCACCGGGTTGCTCTCGAACTCCTGGGGTCTCGACTACGAACGCGACGGCTGGCACGCGCTTTTCGACGCGGTGGTGATCTCCGGCGAGGTCGGGCTGCGCAAGCCGGACCCGGCGATCTACGCGCTCGCCTCGGAGCGGCTCGGCCTGCCACCGGAGCAGATCGTCTTTATCGACGACCTTCGTCCCAATGTGCAGGCAGCGGCAGCAGCTGGCATGGTAGGCGTGCAGCACGTCGACCTCCAGACAACGGTGTCGGAGCTGGAGATCCTCTTCGAGACCTCGCTCCGCTGACCGCCGTCCGGGGCCGTTGGTTGTCCGTCCATACCGACGTGTGCAAGTCCGATGTCGCGCGCTGTGGACAACTTCTCGCCTGTGGACGGCTGCCGACGGCCGCCGCGCTCGCGTGTCACGATGGTCGTGCTCCCGCGGACCAGCCAGGTCCGCCCCGGCCGGCGAGGAGGTGCGTCCACATGGCCGATCGACTGAGCGCGCTTGACGTCTCGTTCCTTTACATGGAGGAGCCGACCACTCCGATGCACGTGGGCGGCCTCCTGGTGTTCGAGCCACCGCCGGACGGCTTCGACTACGACCGCCTGGTCAAGCTCATCGAAGACCGGATCGGTCTGGTCCCGCGCTACCGGCAGAAGATCCGCTGGGTGCCCGGTCACCTCGCCAACCCCATCTGGGTGGACGACGCCGATTTCGACATCACCTTCCACGTACGTCGATCCGCGCTGCCGCGGCCGGGCTCCGACGAGCAGCTGCACGAGCTGGTCAGTCGGCTGATGTCCCGGCGCCTCGACCGCAACCGCCCCCTCTGGGAGATGTACCTCGTCGAGGGCCTCGAGGGCGGTCGCATCGCGATCATCAGCAAGACCCACCACGCGATGGTCGACGGGATCAGCGCGGTGGACATCGGCCAGGTGATCCTCGACGTCACCCCGACCCCGCGCGACGTGCCCGAGGACCTGTGGATGCCAGCACCGCAGCCCGGGACGGTCGGCCTGGTCACCGACGCGGTCAGCGATCTGATCCGGCGGCCGACCGGGGTCGCCGACACGGTCCGGATGGGCCTGCTCGACCTGCGGACCACCGCCGGCAAGGTGGTCGGCGCAATCGGTGGGCTGGCCGCCGCGGCCAGGATCGCCGCACGTCCGGCTCCGTCCACCCCGATGAACGTGCCGATCGGCGAGCAGCGGCGGTTCGGCGTCGCCCGCACCGACCTGGACGACTACAAGCGGGTCCGCAAGGTGCACGGCGGCACCGTCAACGACGTGGTGCTGGCGACCGTGGCCGGCGCGTTGCGCGGCTGGCTGCTGTCCCGGGGCGAGGCCGTCACCGCCTCGACCACGATGCGGGCGATGGTGCCGGTTTCGGTCCGGACCGACGAGCAGCGCGGCGCCGGCGGCAACCGCGTCTCGTCCTACCTGGTCGACCTGCCGGTCGGCGAACCCGATCCGGTCGTCCGGCTGTCCCAGGTCAGCTTCGCGATGAAGGCGCACAAGGAGTCCGGCCAGTCGGTCGGGGCGGACGCGCTCGTCGCGCTCGGCGGGTTCGCGCCGCCGACGCTTCACTCTCTCGGCGCGCGGGCCGCCAACGGCTTCACCCGCCGGCTGTTCAACCTCGTCGTGAGCAACGTGCCCGGTCCGCAGTTCCCGCTGTACGCGGGTGGTGCGCAGATGCTCGAGCTGTTCCCGGTCGTCCCGCTCGCCCGCGGGCAGGGCCTCAGCATCGGGCTCACCTCCTACAACGGGCGGGTCTACTACGGACTCAACGCCGACCGGGACGCGCTGCCCGACGTCGAGGTGATCGGGGCGCTCCTGGAGGAGGCGCTGGCCGAGCTCGTGGACACGGTCAGATGAGCGCCGCGGACGGGGACGGCGTACGCCGTGGGCTCGTGCTCGGAGCCGGCGGCGTGCTCGGGCTCACCTGGATGATCGCCGCGGTCCGCGCGCTGGAGGCGGAGGCAGGCTTCGACGCCCGCGACGTCGAGGTCTGCATCGGCACGTCGGCCGGCTCGGTGCTGGCTGCGCTGCTCGGCAGCGGGATCGGCATCGACGTGGCGCTGCGCCACCAGCAGGGCATCCCCGCCCCGGCCGACCCGGACATCAGCTGGGACTACGAGCGCGACAGCGGAGGCGCGGTGCCGCCGCGGCCCGGGTTCGGCATCGGCTCGCCGCGGTTGCTGCTGACGGCCGCCCGGCATCCGCGCCGGGTGCCACCAATGGCTGCCTTCTCCGCCGCGATGCCGCGCGGACGCGGCACGCTGCTCCCGCTGCACCGGATGGTCGAGCTCGTCTCCGAGCCGCTGTCCGGCGGCGGCTGGCCGGCGGCGCCGAGCACGTGGATCGTCGCGATGGACTACGCCGCCGGGACGCGTACGGTGTTCGGCCGGGCCGGGTCGCCCCCGGCCACGCTGGCCGACGCGGTCACCGCGTCCTGCGCCATCCCGGGCTGGTACGCGCCTGTCGTGATCGACGGCAGGCCGTACGTGGACGGTGGGACGCTGTCGCCCACCTCGCTGGACCTGCTGGCGGGCGCCGGGCTCGACGAGGTCTACGTGCTGGCGCCGATGGCGTCGTTCGCGTATGACCGGCCCCGGTCGGCGATGGCCCGGGCGGAGCGGCGGTGGCGACGGCTGGTGACCCGGCGGGTGCTCGCCGACGCAGAGGTGCTGCGTGCGTCGGGCACGTCGGTCACGCTGCTCGGCCCCGGGCCGGATGACCTACGGGCGATCGGGGCCAACCTGATGGATCCGCGGCGCCGGCAGGCGGTGCTGGCCACCGCACTGCGGACCACCGTGGCGGCGCTGCGCGGCGGCGGTACGGGCTGGCCGCTGCAGGCGGGATCGGTGAGCTGATGCGGGTCTACTTCCCGGCGACCACGCGGACTCTTCGGGAGCTGGTCGACACCGGCGAGCTCGGGCCGCCGCCGCTGACCGGGTTCGCCGTGACGCCGCAGCTGCGGGCCTGGTATCGGGACAGCGACCTGGACGAACTGGAGTACGCGGCACTGCTCGACGCCGCTCGTGGGTCGCTGCGGCTGCTCGATCAGGATCCGGATGCGATGCCGCGTCGCGCCGTGGTCGCCGTCGACGTGCCGGACGAGCAGGTGACGCTCCGGCCGGACCTCGATCGCGCGGTGGTCCGGGTGGCGATGCCGGTGCCGATGAAGCTGGTCGCCGCGGTGCACGTCGACAGTGCCGAGGCGGAGAAGGCGGTCGCGGCCGCGGTCGCGGTGGTCCTGGAGGCGGACCTCGGCAGCGACGACGCCAAGTTCGTGGTGGACGGGGCCGAGGGCTACGACCTGCTCTGGTACGCCAGCCAGGAGGTGGGGCCGCTGCTCGACCTGCTGTGACCGCGGATCAGCGAAACGGGTTCGGCGCCGCATGCGGGCTGATCTTGACCCGAGGTGCGCCGTCCTGGGCCCACGGCGCCTCACGCAGGGCGCGCAGGGCAGCCCGGCGGCGCGGGGTGTCCATCCGGTCGATGAACAGGACGCCGTCGAGGTGGTCGGTCTCGTGCTGGAGGCAGCGGGCCAGGTAGCCGGAGCCGACGATCTGCAGCGGGTCCCCGTGCTCGGTGAAGCCGCGGGCGACGACGTTCTGTCGACGGATCGTGTCGATGTAGATGCCGGGCATCGACAGGCAGCCCTCCGGGCCGTCCTGCTCCTCGTCGTCCGGAAAGTCCAGCACGGGATTGACCAGGGTTCCCTCGACGCCCTCCACGTGGAAGGCGAACACCCGCAGGCCGACGCCGAGCTGCGGGGCGGCGAGTCCGGAACCCTGCTCGTCGTAGAGCGTGTCGTGGAGGTCACGCACGAGGCGGCGCAGCTCGGCATCGAAGGTCACCACCGGGTCAGCCGGCGTGGTCAGCACCGGGTCGCCGAACAGGCGGATCGGCAGGACGGTCATCGCTCTCCTCCACGATCGCCCGCGTCAACCTTTGACGGCGGGCTTGCAAAGCATCATAGTTTGCAAAGTGGGGGCAGGGACGCCGTGGGTGCAGCCGCGTGATCCAACCGTTGCCGCGCTGCTCGGCCACCCCGTGCGGGCGGCCCTGCTGGAGCTGCTCGGCCGGGTCGGCACGCTGACCGCGACCGACGCCGCGCGGGAGCTCGGCGGCAACACCGGACTGCACTCGTTCCACCTGCGGCAGTTGGAGCGGTACGGGGTGGTCGAGGAGGTGCCGGGACGCACCGGCCGCCGGCGACCGTGGCGGCTGGTCGACCCGCACCGGCCGGCCGCCGCCGAGGGGCTCGACCTGCTCGCGCGCGGGCTGGAGGACGAGAGCTACCAGCGATGGGTGGCGGTGCGCGACCGCGCTCCGGAGCGGTGGCGGAAGGACGAGGCGTTCAGCCAGGTCGTCTACCTGACGCCCCGGGAGATGCGCGAGGTCGGTGCGGTGATCCGCCGCGCGTTGGCCCGCTACCACGCACGGGAGGACTCGCCCGCCCACCGTCCCCCGGACGCGGCACCGGTCGCCGTCGTCGCCCGCCTCTTCCCGCTGCTCGCCCCCGACCACGATCACCGGGCCTGACGGGATCCGGCGCCGCCAGCAGTCTCAGGGCGTGTGGCGCAGATGGTCGACGACGAGCTGGGGGACCAGGTCGGCGTCGGTGCCGGTCGACTCATCAGGAAAGTCGAAGACGGCGACCATCATCTGCATCGGGTACGCCGGCGGGTGCGGGCAGGAGCGGATCAGCTGCCCGTCGACGAAGAACTCGGCCCGCTCGGCCGTCCAGTCCACGGCGTAGTCATGGAACTCGGCCACGTCGATGGTCAATTGTGGTGCCGCGAAGTCGCGCTTCACGTGCG
>Ga0207676_10000976_pt1 | contig 22063 bp, 45 predicted proteins | sample KBSSwiS72_FD_184307 | JGI IMG/M metagenome (GOLD analysis project Ga0207676, IMG submission 184307) | Switchgrass rhizosphere microbial communities from Kellogg Biological Station, Michigan, USA - KBS Switchgrass S7-2 (SPAdes) (version 2) | ecosystem: Host-associated > Plants > Roots >...
GTGTGATAGTTGCACTCAAGTCCGGTTGAGTTGTTCAGCCGGTGTTATCAATGTTCAATGAGTGAGGTGGGTTATGGCTGGTAAAATGTATGGTAAAGATGGATCAGGCAAGGTGCGTACTGCGTTTGAGAAGGTACGGCAAAACATTGCATCTGATATTGTGGATGTTGCTACCGAGGGCAAAGCTGGTGTGCGTTATCTGAAAAAGAAGTATGTCAACAATAACGATATGAAACGGTTGCAGGATGAATTCAAGGCCGGCAAAGCGAAGCGTGAAAAGAAGTACACAGAATAAAGCCCCTTACGGGGCTTTGTTTACTTCCAGCCATGCTGTCAGTAGTGCGATCATCAAGGCCAGAAAACCCATCATGTAGTAGGCTTCTGTGCTGGCATTGCTGGTGATGTAGATGATGTAAACAAGCGGCACAAGGAATACTGTGCGGGCTGCTTCGAGGATCATGCGTTTTTTGGTAAGTTTCATTGTTGGCTCCGGTGGTTGTTGGTCTGGCAAATATAACACAGTCCAGAATCCTGGATATAATTTTTATATACTAATGAGGGCTTTATTATGGCAAGGGACTATAAGAAAGAATACCGGACTTATCACAGCAAGCCTGAGCAAATAGCTCGGCGCAGTGATCGCAACACATCACGCCGGATCATGGAAAAGAAGGGTGCTGTGCGCAAGGGTGATGGCAAGGATGTGGATCATAAGAACCACAATACCGGCCAGAATGGAAAGAATCTGCGGGTGCGCAGCAAGTCGGCTAACAGGGCTGATAACTTGGGGCGCGGCGGGCGAAAATAGCTACAACATCGTCTTCATCGATAAAGACTATCTGTGATCTGTGCGTTACCCAGCTTGCGTCTGGCAGTGATGTTGGGCATGGATAGTCATCAAACATAACATCACAATCACCTTCGTAGTCAAAGCCTCTGAGCAAGGTTCCCATTGTGCCAATAGGCGGGAAGGGTGTATCGCCTGCATCGTATCGCCTGTCACTGTAGATGACCATCACGCGCATATCAGAGTTGAACAACAGGTATGCGCCTTCTCGGTTTTGGCATAGGGATAAAGCCATCACAGGTTATTCGGTCTGCTTTAACATTCCATCGAAACTGCGAGTATGCCTGATATGGTTCGGATGCCTTGGCATTGAACCTGTAACACTTCTTTACCAGTGGGCACGTCTTGTTGTCGCACATTGCTATATCAATCATATTAGCTATGCGCCTCCGCCTCGATAACACGCGCTAGCGCCTTTGCAAACACCTTGCGCGTCCAGTCTGCTTCCTCCGGTGTTCGCTCCTCTGCAAGCACAAAATGCTGCTGTTCGCGGTCGAACCATGCACTAACATTATCGACGGCTTTTGAGTATTCATTTACTCTGACACTGGTATATTTTTCGTAGATGCGCTGTTCAAAGTCTGTCAGTTCAATTGCCATAGTTACACCTCAATACTGCGTATGCTGTGATTGTCTTCGTAGTGGCTCCAATGCAGCCCGTCTGTAATTGTTCGCATTTGATCTGGTATTTCACCGTTGGCCAGTCGGCGTTTGTAATCATCGTGGATCAGGTGAAGGTCTATTTTTAGTTCCATCAATTCATAGTCCGAGCCAGCTAATTGATAGATGGATAAGATAGTGCCAGACCATGAAAATATTGCTGTGTAATAAAACACCTCAGCCACGTTAATTACCATCGCTGCGCCTTTATCCTGTCGGCCATCATTTCCGGTGTAAAGTGTTTTACTGACTCCAAGGCCGCTGTCAAAAACTGCAATCTCTCCTCATCGTCTACGCATTCCATAACCGCCTTATCAAGCTGCTCACGAAAGCACTGAAAGTTTATATCTGTCTCCATGAAAAAGTATTCAGTGTCGGCTATGTCAAACAGAACAAAAATACAGGTCGCAAATAGAACCATTTGTAGCAGTGTCATCATCAAACCCTCGGCATTGGTGCATCTTTAACGCCGACAAGTATAGCCGGCGGCTTTGGTATCGCAATGCCAATAGGACGCCATAGGTGCAAGCATCGTGGATGGTTGTTGATCCATTCTGATTTGGGTGCGTGGTACTGCATCACTGCATCATCCTCATCCCAGAAGTAATCCTTGATCCTGCACATCCATGACCAGCGCGGTATCTCAAGATGATGCGATACTGAAACGTGTTCCCATCCCGAATCATCACTGTTGCGACCATCACTGGCAATTACAAATACGCTGATCCTTTGTTTGTTTGATTTCCAGTTGATACGGAATGCACCAGCTTCACCAGCCTTGCTATTGAACCAAGGCACATTGTCATTGGTAAGCCTGAATTGTTCAGGGTAGTGAAACATTACCAGTTCTGCGCCTCAACCTTCCTGATAACCTCAAGGCCGCGCACGTCTGAATCCGCCTCGACGTATACCTTGAGTTCCCCGTCATTGAATAATGATTCTACGCTGGTGAATGGGAATTCATGGCTTATGCTGCGATCCTTGTTGTAGATAAGCACCATTGGAACCCCTGCATTGGTAAACAGTGGGCGCTGTATCTTGAATATCTCAGCCATCGAATTTCACCCCGCGCTGTATCCTGTCGTATATTTCCTCCCTGTGTACTTGCACATCCTTAGAGGCTTCAATGCCTAGCCTGATCTGGTTGCCCCTGATATCGATGATGGTGACAATGATATTGTCACCGATAATGATTGACTCGCCCTTGTGCCGTGTGAGTATTAACATAGTGCCTCCTATTTTTCCGTGTTTAGAATTTGCAACAACCTTGTGCAAAGTTTGCGCGCCCTGATTATATCTACCGCCATGCTTCTTGAGTTGATTTTGTGGATCATTTCTACCGTGCCAAAATCATCACATATTATTTCAATGGTGGTAAATCGTTCCCTGCAAGCCGTGTTTGTGCATTCATGCCGGCGGTATACATAATCATCCTGTGCCTTGTACCGCGAGTTTTCTACACGGGTTTTGCTGTTGCACTTAGGGCAAACGCGGCTCATGTTTCAATAAGATTCAGTGCTGCCTGTAATGCGCCCTGCAATTCACGTATCTCCCCCTTCATGCTGGCAACCTCTGCCAGTGCATCATCACGCTGGCCTTCAACAACTGCCAGTGCAGTGCTGGTTATGTGGTTCTTTGCATTAAGGAATTTGTCGTGCAGCTTTGCGCATTCTTGCTCAAGCACCAGTATCCGTTCATCCCTTGTGACCACCAGCTTCATAGAGCTGGCGTTATAAATTTTCTGTGCGGAAATGTCCTTCTGTGCATCCTCATACAAGCGCCGATATTTGTTTGTCATCAATATCTGGTCGCGCAGTGACTTCTGCATTGCCTCGAAGCGTTCAAAGTCTACTTTGTCGATGGCTTTCATAGGCCGGATGCGTCCTTGAGTTTTATAAATTCGTCAACCAGAGTGTCTATTGCCTGATTTGTTTCGCTGCCTTCGTTCAGGATCATAGCCTGAATCATTGCTGCTCTTTTTTCTGGTTGTGATGCACGCGTTAATTCCCTCATCCCATCACGTTTACTTTTCCGAACCCTTGCTCCCCTGCGATTCATGGTCATCATTTTAAAGTTCCTCTAATCGTTTCCGTTTCCAGCTAACACTGTACCCTGTGTTTAATATTGCCAGCACTGCATTGTGTATGCGGTGTGCTGTTTCTTTGTCGCTTGCACGCCATTGAAAGTTTGCCAATCGTACATGGCTGATCCGCGTTTTACAAAATGTCATTGTCTCCCAGATAAGAGGCTGTCCGACACTGCTGCTATTGAAGTCAAGGCCAAGGAAGACTGTTGATACACGCACGCCGTTCACGATGCTTTGTATATGGCTATCGCGTCTGTGGTTCTCCATCCATGTAGCCCACTGCATAAGGTTCTGCACTGGGGTAGGGATACCGTCTTGAAGGATATATTTGTGTTCGCGCTCACGAGGAGCGCGCAGTTCTACTACTGAGGCGGGCATTGCTGGATTCTCCGGTGCTGGTGTATCCATCATAGCACGTCAATCTTCTTTGGGCTTGTTCTGTATGGTTTTGGAGTTGTGTTCAAACACGATGGCGGCATTACAATATCTGAATATCCGTTCCAGAGTTTCGGCTTGAGGGCGGTAGTGGTCATCGCAGTCCATCACTCTTTCAATGGTACTGCGACAAAGATAGGTTCCCTGTTCAATGTCCTTGATTGAATCCCTCCCCAGCTCATTGACTAAATCGCTGGCTACCTCCTTCAATCCCCTGCGCGTGTTACCTAATGCTACTGCTTTGATCCTGTGCAATATCTCATCACGGTATTTGCTGCTCATTGCTTTGCTCCCCTTGGTTGGCCTTCAAATAATCTCCAATCATCCCATAGATGACTTTTAACATCTGATTAGCGTTGTCATAGTCCTGCATCAATTGGGCTATCGAGTTCATAGCATTATTGGCTTTATAGTTCATGGGGATGGCGGGGGCGTTGTTGGCTCTGGGTGCCTTGCCTGTCTTGGCCTGCATTGCTGTCGAGGCTTCGGCAACCATCTGGGCAACAGGCCGAATACTGTGCCTGTTGGCCTCTACATACGCTCTGCCCTTGTGGGATATCCTGTAAAAGGCTGAGTTCTTTGCTGCGCCGGCTGGCAATTCTAATTCTTCGAGCAAACCGCGCTTATATAAATCCCTGAACATAGTTCCCAAACTTGGCACAGGGATTTCGTATTTATCTCTTAAGCTGGCCGGTGCTACGCCATTTGATTCTTGGGCTATCAGGTCTAGTATTTCTTCTGCTCGTAACATTGCTGCCATGTGTTCTTCTCCGGTTGTTGGTCGTGTGCTTCTTTGATTCGAGCTGAGTCTAGTAAATAAAAAACCTATAGTAAAGGGGGCGATCAAGCGATATGTGAAATTTATTATGAGGGTGGTGCGCGCCTATACTCGGCGTGGATCATGGCAAACAAGGGCGGTTTTTGACTAATTTGACTAAGCCTAAATGATCCATAAAGCACATTTTGACTTTTTGATTTTCGTAAGTGTCTGATTTTAAAGGTGAAAAAGTACTAATTCCCCTGTCCCGAACGAAGTGTTTAGTCAAACCACCTGTTATAAATCAACAACTTACGTTTTGGCGAAGTGGGGAGTCAAGCATTTTGACTATGAATCTGTAGTCAAATTAGTCAACGGCCTTCATATACGCCACCTAAATCGCTGCTGGGGCGCATTTTGGCCAAATGGCAAGTCAGTGTCTATGTGGAATATATCTTTGTTTAGGCGTGATTCTGGGGGCTTATTGGCTTGCCTGAATATCGAGGCTGGTGGTTTAATAACGCACCGTTTGGGGTGGTACCCTGCGGCAGAGAACAAGCCCTTTGAGAAGGAAGGTTTCGCTCTTGTAGCGAAAACCGCCCCCGTCTCCGGTGGGGCTTTAGTATCGGGAGGGGTGGGCACACCACCCCTTTTTTATAGGCTCAGGAGTTGGCAATTTCCAGTAACACGTCCCCGTGACACGCCCTTGGCGCACAGAAACACACCACACTTTTTCCTTTCAGTTCGCGTTTTATCATGGCTATCAGCTCAGGGTTTGCCATAACGTGCTCCCTGTAGAGCTGCACAACTCGCTCCCTGTTTTGACCAATACTGACGTGAAACGGGTTGCCAAATTTCGATGGCCTGCCTATATAGATAGCGTCTGGCGGGGCGTCCCTGTCGTACTTGTTATAAACCTTTGGCTCGTTCACTTAACCGTCTCCGCATCAATTTCCCTGTTTACCATCGAATCCCTGACAAACACAACCCTGCTGCCACGGGCTGCTTTTTCATGCTCACCCTTATAGAAGCGGTCTGCCATGAGCTGCCTGAAATGCCATGAACGATAGTGTGATCCGCGCTCTGCGCCGGCATGGGTAGCGGGGGAGTGGATGGTCTGGGTCTGGGGATTTTGTACGTAGCGGGTCTCAACATCCTTGGTGCTGACACTCGATGGCATACCGGCTGTTACGCGGTCTGGCATGGCCTTCTTATATAGCATCAGGCCGACAATCAGGCGAAGGATATCGTACTGGTAGGCTTGCTCTGGGGCGTCAAGGTCGGCACCCATCAGGTATTTGAATTTGTTGGTTGCCTTCATATAGGCGGTGTATTCAGCATGGGTGGTAAACCGCATTACTTCCATCAATGATGATGATGGCAATGCAAAGCGGATGTATTCATTTGATCCCTGCTTTTGTTGGTAGCTGGCATAGATGGCAAAGGTGCTGCCCTTCCAGTCATCTACGGTCACTTGGGGTGAGTGTTTCATGCCTACCCATTTACAAAACTTATCGACCATTGACTGACGATCATCGTGCAGCATAACGTGTACCAGCAATCCGCTGGCCGCTGGCTTGCCTCCCAGCATCAGGTTGTCTGGCAGTGCCAACATAAATGAATCCATGCCGGTATAAAGAGACTGGGCATTATCAATGTTGTAACTGCTGTTGATAAGCGCCTGTGCTGTCTCTACTGAATCAAAGAATGTGACGTGCTTGCCGCTGGTCAACCAGTGGTATTCCTCGATCTGGATAATAAACTCAAGTGTCTGCAACATTTCAGGGCTGCGCTTGTATAGATAGGTGAGGGCAAGCTGTATCGCCTTTTCCGTTTTGTCTTTCTTTGACAGGATGCCAAGGTGCGCATGACTGCGCACGATGCGTGTCAGTAGGTCAACATTTAACAGGTAGGCTTTGTGTTTCATTTGCGGCGACCAATAGAAACAACATTGCTGACTTGTGTGGGTGCCGGTGGTTCTGTGCCTGTTGCCTCAGCACTGATCCGCGTGCGGTGTTTGTCAAACAATGCCGGTGATATTGATTTGCCTTTCAACAACTTTTCCCCGTGACCGCTTGCATAGTGTTTTGTCATTTCGCTGCTACGATGGCCAGCAGCAATCTGTGTGCCTTCCAAGTCATTACCATCGTTGACACCGATGCTGATAAAGAGTGCGCGGATTTCGTGGAAGGTAGGGCGGGCGTCATCACTCATTGCTGCCAGTTCTGGAACTTGGCGTGCGTAGTGGGTGAAGGTGTGAGAAAGATGCTCACGGTTTATTTGTGTCGGGTGTTCCTTGCTGCCATACAAAGCAATGCGCGCATAAGGATCATGGATGATGTGTTCAGCCGGCGTTGTCAGTTCATTGCCTTTCACTTTCCTGATACACAGGTTGCGAGTGGATGCACAACGATCAAACAACTCAAACAACAACGGCGCTTCGGGTTTGTCGATGTATAGGGTTACTTTGTCTTTGCGGTTTATCGCGTGTGACTTTAAATCCTTTGAATAGAATCTGTCGCCTTTGATATCACTGAACCTTGCAGCACACACAGCGCCAGCTCGAACGCCTGTCAACAAGGAAAGGTCGATTGCATTAACCAACCAGTGACAGCCATCCTTCAATGCGGCCTCCTTGATCTGCTCAACTTGGCTGATAGTAATCCGGTTCCTGAGTACCATCTTTTTAAATGGCAGTGCATAGGCTTCGCTGCGTGGATTGAAAATGTTATTAAACTTTAATCCGCCGGCATCATCACGGGTGAGGATGTGGGCAATGTACTGTTGCAGGAATGGACGCATACCGCGTTGTGAATGTCCTGTCTTCATAAACTTTTTGTCTGCAAAGGTGCCGGTGTTGTACCACCAGTCAGACAGTGTGTTGGTTGTTACTTCGTCAAGCGGGATGTGTTCAAGCTCCCTGATAAACTTTTTAATACCATAAAGTCGCTCTGCGTATCTTTTTGTTTCAAAGATGCCAGCAATGCGTGCTTTCTTTTCTTCGATCTCCTCAAACGATTTGAAATACTTGCCGATATTGCCAGTGACACCAGTAGCAGGGCTGCGCGGTTGTGGTGTGCCGACACTATTCAACAGGTTCAGTCGTTCAACAATGGCGATGGCTTCCTCTGCTGTGAATGTTTTTTTATCGCCTTCAACATAATGCGACAAACATTTTTGCTGATTGGTTTTGTCGTTTGGATGCTTGTAGCGCCAGCGATTTGGTATTTTGTATTGGTGTTGTGATAAGCCTGCTGGAAGTTTGTATTCTGTGCCGGTCAACGTGCAGACGTAAGTGCGCTCTCTGGGACTATTCATAATGGTAACTCCGGTGTGTTTGGTGAAGCTATTATATGTAAAATCTATACACCGCGCAACAAGTGTTTAGTCAGGAGTTTGGCGCAGTGTGAAGCGGCCTACTTTCAAGGGGTTAGCGGGTTCCTCTATTAATTTCTCCGGTGTTTTATAGGCTTGCTTGCTCATTGCCGAGGGTGGTTTGTCTTCTATGTATAACCGCTTGCCGATAAGCTGGCCGTCTACAGCGCAGGTGCGCACCCAGTTGTGCAAAGTGTTTTTTGCTGGCTGTGATTCCGGCGCAAAATACTTGCGCGCCCACGTTCTCGCCTTGATTAGCATATCAGTGTGACAAAATAATCTTGCCGCGACGGTTCCAAGTATCTGCTGCTGTCTCTGCGTCATCATGGCCGTGCGTGGATGTTGCTACCTTGCAGTCACCGAGTTCATTAATACATCCAGCAAAGTATTTGCCATACTCTCTGTTGTAATACAGAAAGCCCTTGCCTGAACAGAAAGGGCATGGCTTTAGTTTTATCGGTGTTGGTACTGGTTCCATGCGTGCCTCACTTCAAGTATTTTATTTTCTTAACGGAAACCATAGGGATGTGCAGGTGATGACCCCACGGCACTGCATTCTGTCCATGCACAAAATTCAAGGCAAGGATAATGCGTTCTTTGTTTTTTAAAATCAGGAAGCCAACAGATTCGCAATTCATTTGCACATTCTCCTCAAGCTCCCTCCATCCACCCATAGCCATGCTGTCCACCCAAAATACTTGCACCATTTTGTTTTTCATTAGCGCACCCTCTTAGCAAGTTGCTTGTCATTGTCATAACACTCGCGCAGCAACAAAAATTGTTTCTTTGCCAGTTCCAGTTCATCAAAGTAGTGCGTAGCAAAGTCGGGAAAGTCTTTACTGAATCGGCACAGGTAGAAGCCTTCAATCTTTTCGCCTCGGTTTTCTTCCCAGAGGATCGCATACGCTGCAAGCTGTAGCATGTAATCAGTGTAGATGGCGTTTGAGGTTTTCCAGTCCAGTAGTATCAGCTTGTCTTTAAACTTGCCGATAGCATCCGGTGTACCGCCATACTGGTAGCGTTCAGACACCAGTTGTATTTCCTGATAATGGGAAATGATTTCAATGTTGGTTTGCTCGTGCCAGTCACGAAACATTTGAAATGCGTTCAGGGCTTTCGTAGCGGCTTCCAGTTCAACGGTTTTGATAACCTCCATGTGATCCTCACCGTTGACAAACTTTTCAACCATCGAGTGCGCAAGCGTTCCTATGTTGGCTGCTTTCTCTGCGTTGTCGTACAGCTTTGCTATCACGCCTTGCTGTGCAAGCTTGCCTTGTTCAAATGCCCAATACAATAAACCGCCGCTATCTTTGAACCTTGACATGATTGTTGTCACGCTCGGAAGCTTCTTGCCTTCCAAGTTTGTGTAGCCTGCTTTAGGTGTTGCCATAAATAGTCCTCAGTGTTGTTGGCTGCGTGCTGCGGTTTGTGTCTCTGCCATTTCCATCACTGCATAGGAAATATCAACCAGCACTGAGCGCGGCCAAAAGAAACCGCCATTGCCATTGATAGATGGCCGGTGCTTTGTGTGTGTCTCTATCCAGTGCGCACTGACAACAAGGCCACCTAACAGGTTTGATAACTCGGAGTGTGCAATCATTTCAGGCTTTATGTTTTCAACTTGGCGCAGTTCTGTTTTCTGTATTGGCTTTGGCTGTGTGACGATTCCATCTATGTATTTCTTTACCGATGGCGGTGATACCTGAATACCCGTTTCTTGCAAAAACTGGATCGTGTTGATACTAGCTCTGTGTATCGGATCAATCCCCTGTTTAGCACACCAGCCAATATATTTTGATACGCGCTGGCGTATGCCGTCACTGCGACAACTGCTTTCTGCGGCCAGTAATCTGCTGATTTCTTCATGGCTGGCACCTTCCTTAATTTTTTGCACAAAGATGGCGAGTCGTTGCGTGCCAATTTTTAACTTATATTTTTTCTTTAATGTTATGAAGCTGTATTTCTTGTTACGCGGGATGTGTCTTTTTGCAATTTCAAACAGGATGTTGACGCGCTCATCGACTGAGTAATCACTGTCTGATCCCTGCATCAGTATGCGTGAAGGTGGTCTAGGTGTGGGGTTATCAAGGCTTATCGTCGGATGCCAAGGCTCTGGTTTGTCCTTTCTGAATAGTACTTTCCAAGCTTCTTTGATCTGCATGGCTGTCAATCCTCTTGAGTAATATGTTTGCGTACTGCGCTAAGATTTTTGCGTCTACCGATGTTTCGGCTAGAAAGGTTACTTCTGATACAAGTTTGTCATCGACGCGCAAGCGGATAGTCGTTTCAATCAACCATCCTTGCTTGCGCGTGATAACAATTATTTTCTTCAAAACGGGATATCGTCGTCGTCACTGCCACCAGCATCAGGCTTATCAGACTTAACAAAGGTGCCACCTGCACGCATGGCTTTCAGGTTGCGCACACCCTCGGTGATTTTTGCTTTCATCCAGTCACTCAGGCCATCAAACACTTCCTGATTCGGATTAGATGAATCGTAGCTGGTGACTTTGTTGACAGGGGGTGGCACAGTCATGCCCTTGGGCACTGCGCCTACAGTCTTAATTTTGGCGCGTTCTTCACCCTTATCATTTTTCTCAACAACAACCTGAACCATGCAAGCCTTGCCCAGCAAAACATCCAAGTCGAATTCAGCTTTCTTGTCTTCCGGTATTGTCTGGCCAGCCATAGCTTCAATCATCTGGCACAAGGATGCTTTCTTGTTCAGTGACAGGGTGTAGAAGCGTGAAATAGTGAACGGTCTGCCGTCTTCCATGAGTTCATTGCACAACTCAAAGACAATATTGAGTTTGTGTGCATCCTTGTACTGGCCACCATCTTGCAGGCCAACGTCAATGATCGATATCAATCGTGCAATGTGATTGCCTGCGGGTGCTGGTTTAAAGTTGCTGGTTTGGTGGGGAACTTTCATCTGTGCTTCCTCGTAATTGGGTTTCGATATCCAAGTCCATCTGATCGCAGAAATGCCGGCGCACAGTTTCATACGCCTGATATTCAATGCGTTCTTTGATTGGTTTGAAGGGATTACTAAATTCGCCCGTCATGTTGATATCACGTAGCGCGATATCCTGAGCAAACTTGATTCTGTCTGCGCGCTGAGTATCTTCGTCGGTGATTGTCATGCTGTTTTGCTGTCGCACTGAGTTAAGAGGGAGCAAAAGTATATGTAAAATATATGCCTGTCAATATGCAGGCATAAATAAAGTGTATATTTTTTATGTATATCGATCCCCTATAGGGGTGATGTGTTTATTATATAAATGTGGTATATATAGAAAAACTACATAACACGGGGATTGAAGTTATGGAAGTCGAGGATTTTGATTACAGGGGATTGGTGCTGTTGGCGCTGGATGAAAGTGCAATGGTTGTCTGTGCGCACTGCCCTCGGCTTGAGGAGCAGTGCGACAGGGTGGGCTTACCGCTTACCTGTGGCTTTGTTGATATTGGCAAGGCTCAGGCTGCTCTCGACTTGGGATTCAGTCACCTTGCCCAGCGCAAGCGCCATAGTGATGATGTGGCGGAGTAGGTTGCCATAAACAACAGGATCAATCTTGCCAATAGGGAACTTGTGATCGGTAAGTACCTTGTTCAGCATTAACGTCGCTTCAACATGAATCTCAATCTGCTGGCTTTCCACTTTGCCCAGTGTCTTTTCGTGATCCGTATCCAGCCAGTATTCAGGCTTGCCACACGCCTTTTCTATGCGTCTGGCGATAACGTCCCCGATGTTGTTGGTAGGGTTGCGGCCTGTTAATTGATTGACCTGTGCAGGCGCAATGCCGACTTTAGTGGCAAAGACCCTTTTGGTGGGGAAGGCTGCAATCAACGTAAGGGTGTTCTTGATTCTGATTGTGTGGACGTCTGGTTTGCTCATAGTGGTTCTCCGGTTTGGTGGTTGTATACACTATTATCAGTGTATAGGTTTATTATATACACACCCCCGCCTGAAAGTAAACAATAAAAACACCTAGCCGCTTGTCATCGTGTATATATTAAGTATATGCTGCGTTTCCGTTAGCATATACGCGAGGTATACCATGACGCCCACCAATATCTATGACTACCTTTCCCAGCTAACCATGCAAGAGCGCCGCATACTGGCGACTGAGTTGGGATACTCAGCAAAATATTTTAATTTTCTGGTAACAACAAAAGCGGGCATATCCGAGTTGTTAACCATTGATATTCATAAAAGCGCGTTCAACAAAAAACCCAGTGAACGCGGTTCATCCTTCACTGACAAGATGCTTGCGCGATCCATTGAGGAGCTGCGCGATACTCGACGTGCTGCACGTAGAAAGCCCGCTGGTAAAAAAAAGATTAGTTAACGGCTGTGTCAATCGCTGCCGTGGACTTCGCCTTACAGCGAAGTGGATTAACTGCCTCTGAAAAACTGGTACTGGTAGCACTGTGTCGCAAGATAAAAAATCCCCTCAAGGTTGCAAAGATAACAACAAGTGTTGTTGCGCTGAGTGAGCTGCTTGAAATGCCAATACCAACTGTAAAGCTTGCCATGGTGGAATTGAAAAAGTTAGCGGTGCTTGATTACGAAAAGATTGTCAAAGCTGATAAGCCGGCAATGATAGTAACAATCCGTGTTGTCAATCAAGCCGAGGAGGATTACCGGATTAAACAGGAAGACAAGGCGGTAGATTTTCGCATTGATATGTTTGACAGGCTGGCTGCATTGCATCCGCGTGTAGGCAACAGGGCGAAAGCATGGCGTGAGTTCATGGCGCTGAATCCAGACGAAGCACTGTACTTCCAGATAAACGAAGGGCTGCAAAAGAAAGTTGCTAATGAGTGGAATGGCGGCAAGATTCAGTCACTCGAAAAGTTTTTGCATAACAAATTGTGGCAACCGGATGCACCATACAACGATACATTGCCGGCGTTAATCAAAAGGGATTTGTTGCCGGTGGGTAAAGCCATGCGCATGACGGCTGACTGGCAATTACCAAGGGCATGGGGTGAGTGGGCTGTTGAACAATTCAGGATGAGCAGGGAGGCTGTGCTGCTTGAGGCTGACGTGTTTAAAGACTACTGGCTTGCTCGTGCTGACGGCATGGCCATAAAACTCAATTGGGAATCCACGTGGCGCAACTGGATCAGGCGCAAGTTTGTTGGCCAGCAACAGAAAACCTTTGCTGAAAGGAACAGGGATTACAAAGAGGAGCGCGGCAAGGAGGCATTTAAAACATTGGCCAGCGCGGATGCAGATTATTTAAAACTGTGGGGGTTTGGCAATGAGCCGGTTAAAGACTGATATGTTTTTTGAGTTGATACGCGGTATCTATGGTGCATCCAAGTATGAAGCACAGTGGCCTGATACAAAGCATGAGGAGTCTGCAAAGATTCTATGGGATGACCTTATCAGCAAGCACAGTGAAATTGAATTACGTAACGCACTGGATCATGCACAGCGCATGTCTGCCAATGGTGAACGTGACTGGCAGTGGCCAAACATCGGTTTGATTTTATCAGGCGCACGGCTTGGCATGAGTTCACACAGGCCATTCAAAGTCATAGAAGAAACACCGGAACAGAAAGCACGATGGAAAGCGATTGCCCGCGTCAGGGCTAGACAATTACTGGATATGCTCGATGGCAAAGAAACGCCACAACAACAAGGATCAGATAACGATTTTGGATTGTAGTGACAGGGTGTGGCCGCGCACGTTGGCTGCACAATGTATTGCACTGCAAACCAAAGAGGAGCGCGCTGCGTTCCTGTTGACAGTCCCCGAGGATTTTCGGGAATGGGTTAAGCTGCTAGTGGTAATTTATTATGACAAACGAAAATATGCACGATCAACAAAAGGGAATGGTGGTAGGCGTTGACGTTGGTGTGACGGGCGCTGTGTGTCTGTTCGATCAGCGACTTGGCAGGATCATCAGTATCACAGATATGCCTACCAAGGAAAGTCATACAGGCCGGCGCATAACAAACATCCTTGAGCTGTATTACCTGCTCTGCCAGTGCAAGAAACTTGGTGCGCAGTGCATCATCATGGAAAGCCTGCACGCCTTCCCTCAGTCTGGTGCAATACAATCGTTCAGCCTAGGGCATAGCAAGGGATTGGTTGAGGGGCTTGCTGTGGCGCTGTCAATGCCTCTCTACACGGTTTCCCCTCAGAAGTGGAAGAAACACTATGGCCTGTTGAAAATCTGCAAGGAAGGCTCTTGTGATGTGTTGCGCGGCATGGATATTGGCGGCAATAAGTTTGTCACACATAAGAAACATCACAACAGGGCAGAGGCCGCATTGATTGCGGCGTTGCCGGCTAGTGTTTATTGCCCCGTCTGATTAATAGCTCTGGTATATCCCACTCATCCGGCGGCACTCGCACCATTACGCCATTTTCTATGCGCAAGATGCAGCTACCGTAAGCAATCATATCCTCGTGTGCCTGCTCCCTGTCTTTTGGTGACAATGAATCCATGTGTTCTTGGAATAGCTTGCTCATTACCCGTCCCTCCGTTTAATCGTCTTCACCTACACGAGCAACCCTGTCACGAGCGCGCAACAAGTCATGTTGCACTGTGTAGAGGGCGCTGCATATACGGTCAAGCTCTGTACGCTCTTTCTTGATTGTGGACGCTTCAAGCCGCTTTAACAGTTTGCACTCGATGTTGTTTATCTCATCGATTGTGGTATTGATAACTTTTGTTGCCATGTTTTTATGGCGATTGATTGAGTATGGTTTTGCTGCTGTCTTTTTCATGTTGCTTTCTCCGGTTGTGGTTTACGTTTTTGCATGACCTTCGATGATAGTAAAAGGTTGCCAATGTGTTGGCGCACCCTCGCTTACATCCCAGTAAACTTTCCTCGCTCCCATTGGTGTAAAGGCGTGGCCTACCCATTTCTTTAGCTGTGCATCCCAGCACATTAAATATTTTCCAGCCTGTTCGCTCCACAAGTAAACATGGGTGCCGTCTTTGGGTGCTGTGTCGATGGTTTGCATGTTAGCTGTGCTCCTTAATTTTAAAGTGAGCAAGAAACACCTTGCCTGATCTGTCGACCTCAATCGAAAAATTTGCTGCTTCGCCCAAGTATCTCATGCGCCCCAAGTCGTCGCGTACTCCTGTCTTCCCAGCAACAACAATATATTTTTCTCCTACAGTAAACATTGTTGTTGGTTTGTCGGTGGCGGTGCATATATAAGCTGTCATGTTTCGTCCTCATCAGTGAAAGTGTAATAGGCCAGCACTTCGCCCTCATCATCTTTTATTGCTCTGCTGCCATCCATAAGCGTGTCGTCACTCTCCGTGTCAAACCTTACCATATCAGACAGTATTGATAATGCGTTGGCCATGCTGGATGACTGGCGCGCTATATCGGTGTCGGGAAACTCAAGTATTAATTTCATGTCTTGCCCTCGGCTTCGTCTTGTGCCATTGCTGCATCAATTAAAATGCGTGCAATCTTTTGAAAGGTTGCATCGTCAATGTTAATGCAATTTGATTTTTTGCCGTCCGGTGAAAATATCTGGATGATGGCAGGGTATTCGCCTCCTGCGTGTATCTGGTTTAATTGGCTCATCATGTAAGATGCGTGGCTCATGTTGTCAGGCTCCGGTGATTGTGTTGTTTGTGTAATCAAAATTGCCGGCGCTGTGTGCTAGCCATGCGTCGCGGGTTGCGTCTGCCATTTCGCGTGTTCTGGTGTGGTCTAGCGGTTCCCAGATTCCCACCTCTGGCCAGTAGGCGTTAACTTCAAAATAATTGTCATCAATTGGAATAACTTTTACAACTGACGGCTTCGCGCTGTTTGCTTTTGGGTAATAAAGGCTCATGGTGTGCGCTCCGGTTTGTGGTTTGGTTTTTTGCATGATCGTCGATGATGATAGTATTTCCCCGCCCTCACGCAAGGAGCGCGAGGGTTTCGGCCATTTTTTCTGAGCTGCTAGGCTCTTGATCTGCTGCCAGCGTTTCATCTGCTGCTTGTTCCTCTTGTTCCTTGGTGCGCATTTGTAGAAAGTCAGTAGCCTTGCGCGCTGCACTTGCTGCGCTGAATATGTAGCGCTTGTCGTTGCGCAAGCCCTGCAACCAACTCTGCAAGTATGCGGCGCTCTGGTCATGGTCTGCTTTAATGCCAAGCTCTGCACAAAGGAAGGCGCTGCCAAGTTCCGCTATTAATTCCTCCTTGGCATAGCTCTCGTGATTCAATCCCTTCATGCCTGACAAGTCACGGTCTAGGCGGCTCTTGTGGCCTGTCCAGTGTGTTAACTCGTGGGCAAGCGTCTGGCTGTAGCCTTCCTCGGTTTTGAATTGGTCAAAGTGTGGCATTTGTACGGTGTCATTGGATGGCCTGAAATAGGCGCTATTGCCACCATGAGACAAGGCTACATTGTGCGCTGTGGCAATCTCAAGCACTGCGCCTTTCGGTGATACCGGCGCAACTACTGCGCGGGGTGCGGGCAGTTTCAAGCCTTCACACTGGGCAACATTGAAAACGTGCGAGTGCCGCAACAATGGGAACATCTTTTTTTCACCTGTCACTTTGTCCTTGCCTTCAAAGGGTTTGAAAAAGACAATCATGCGTCCCTTTTCGCCTTTTTTCACAGTGCCGCCTAACTGCTTACACTGGTTGAAAGTGAGCCAGCCGTTCGTGCCATACTCGATAGAATCGCCCCACAAAAGCATAATGTTAATTCCGTTATAGTTGCGGCGGCTTAGGGCGTTGTAGGGAATCAGGCTGTCAAGGTTGCTGGTGCCATGCTTCCAAGGGCATACCCAAGGCAAGCGGCCAGCCTCCATCATGGCTATAAGTTTGTCGGTAACTTCTTGGTGTATGTCGCGCTTCTCTGTTTTCATGGTCAATGCTCCGGTATAGGTGGTGTATAGGTGGTGTTTAAGCCTGTTTTCGTGCGTTGTAGGCCATTATCAGCGCTGGGGCTGGTAATGCCTTATCTTCTGCCAGCTTCACAGCGAGGCGCTTGTTTTCCAGTGCTGCCAAGTCACGCAGTAAAGCGGCGGTGTACTTGTCGGCGGTGAGTGCTGGGTTGTGGCTGGGGTGGCTCATTTGGTGTATGCCTCCATTTTGTTGTCAACAAAAGTCCAGACACTTTCACAGTATTCATTGGCGGTATGGTCTGCGATTACAATCATTGGTTCGCCTTCGCTGCCGTTGTCGTATATCAGGAAAAAGGTGCCGAGTTTTAAGCCTTCCTCGTTGCGCACTACTAGCAAGTCTTCGCCAGTGCTGGCCATTGCCTTTAATATATCCAGCTTGTTATACGAGCGTTTAACGGGGTATTGCTCACCATCAAAAACGCTTATGCAGTTGCCGTCTGCCAGTATCTTATCAACAAGGGCGGCGCACGCTTTGCGGTCGTCTGGGTTTGCGTGGTGTGGGTAAAGGTTCATGGTGTCTGGCTCCGGTTCGGTGGTTGGTTTATTAGGGCAGTGTGTGGGCTGGGGTGTTGTAGTCCGGCTCGCTGCGGGTAAGTTCGCCCAATACGCGGGCTTGCGTAGTGCGGTTGGCTTGCTGGGCTAGTGAGGAAAGGCGTATAGCCGCTTTCAGTGAGCGGGCGCGTGTTGGGTTGGTTTCCAGCTTTAGGAGCGTTTCCAGCGCGGTAATGCGGCGCGTGCGCGAGGCAGCGCAAAGCGTAGCCCCTTTGAGCGATTTTAATAAAACTGTTTTATTCATAAGACACCTATATCAATCAATGTGGTGTTAAATATATATGTTTTATATATACAGTGCAATAGGTTTACACAAATAATTATAGGTTTATTCTATACGTAAGTTATTGATTTATATAGAAAAAATGATGCCCTCAAACAAGCGATTATAGGGCTTTTATATACTGTATCAAGGCCAAGGTATTGGTATTTCTAAACACGCTATAAACGCCGATTTAAGCCCTTTAAAAACATATTGCGTTTGTCAAGCGTTTAGGATAAATTTATATGTAGACTGCTCTACAATGATTACGCCTCCTTGAATCACCCTATACTAGAATCGTTAGTTTGTCCCTTCAACGTAAGCCCTATAAGTTAATAGCATTATTACAATGTTATTTTATAGGGAATAAAAAAACGCGATTTTTCGCACGTCTTATAAAACCCGCTCTTTTTGTCATGCTCAGGTTCCGCCGGTTTTGCGCTTGCCCGCCAGTCTCCCGCGCTGGTGTGTGCCAGTGTGTAGCGAGTGCTGAGTGTGTGCTGTGCTGGTGCCTTAGTACGCTGTGAAGGGTTGGTGTGCTGGTGTGACTTGGCCAAATAAACATATTGCACTTATGCACACGCCTCTGCGTTTATGCGGCATAGATGCCAGCCTATACGCGGGTTTAGGTGGTGACTCGCACACTTGATTGCGTGCTATGTGGTTAGTCAGGCTGTTTCTGCGTGATCTGCTTGTGCGCACCAATAGAGCGCGCATTGCGCGCATCATCCAGCGTGCCCGTAAGGGCGCGTGATAGTAATGCGTGCGCAGCACGCGGCCTTGTTGTGGTCAATGCGTTCAAGCATTGGCCACTGACTCGCATATCAATGCGAGGCAACAGGCCGTAAGTGGGGGTGTGGCTCGGTATGGCTACGAAGTTGCTACGTAGGAAAATACAAACACAAAGACGGGGGTGGGGAGGGAAAAACCCACTTACAATCCATAATTGCTTTACCCAGATATTTTTTTGAAGGAATCAGCCTCAACCATCCCACCACCCTAAACCATCCCTCACAACCTCACCAGAAGCCCTAAATCATCGATTACAGCCATTATCAGCAAAACCCTATGCCTTGCCAGAGGGTAGGGGGCTGGAATATGATCTACGTGCGTAAATCCTATATTTTGCATAAACGCATAACCGGAGGATCAGATGTCAAAAAAGCCAGCCAGTCCAGACAAAGCAAAGCCGTATCCCAAACCGCATAAAGCACCCAATGTCCAGCCACCCAGACGCGGTACTGGCCGAGGTCGGTAATGAAAATTAACCACATGCTGACGACACCAGCGGGGAGCAAGTACCCTGTGATCCAGCGCACCAATGGTTTTGCGATCCAAGTCGACAAGACGCTGATTGAAATGGTGGAAAAGCTGGTATCTGTTGGAGCCAGCAAACGCTATGTAGCAAAGGCTTTGTGTTGCACAGAAAAAGAATTGGACAGGGTGATATCGGCGTGTCCTGAGTTGGAACAAGCTGTCAGTGATGGGATTGCACAGGATGAATATGACTTGCAGGGCAAGCTGAGGCAGTTGGCAATGGACGGTGAGCTGGGTGCTTTGACGCTGTATCTGAAAGCAAAACATGGCTGGCGTGACAGGGATTCAGCGAGTGGTAGCAATGGCAATGCGCCGTCGATCAATATCAATATCACTGGCCTGCTGGAAAGCAAAGTGGTAGTTGAGCAGGGTGCTGATCTGTAGGTTGTTCCATGTGAAACATAAACACGGCCTATATTTTCGTTTAGGATTTGTATAGACTCCAATCCCTAGTGTTCTACTGGGGTTCAAAACACAATGGCTGCTATAGCCACAAAGCAAGTTGAAGCCAACTTTCAATACGCGCCACGTCCTTGGCAAGCCCAGTTCCATGCGGGTGCTGCGGGCAAACGGTTTGCCCAGTGCATTGCTGGTCGACAACAGGGCAAAACAGAATTGGCCTTGGCTGAACTGGTAAGCCGCGCACTGGCAGAAAAAAAACAGGCGTGCTTTGCCTATGTAAGTCCCTACGTTTCCCAGAGTCGCCGTGTGTTCTGGCCTCGCCTCAAAAAGTTTTTAAACCCCATCGCGCAATACTGCACCTTCAAAGAAAACGATATGTCTTGCCTGTTACCCAATGGCTCGATGATCTATTGCCTTGGTGCGGATAACGATGCTGCACGGGGTTTGTCGTTAAAGGGAATTATTGCTGACGAGTATGACGGCATCCTGCAAAACATTTGGGCATCTGTGTTTCTGCCGGCGCAAGCAAGTTTTGGTGATGATGCGTGGGTAATTTTTATTGGCACCATCGGTGAAGGCCATTCCAGACTTGACGACCAGCATCAGGAACGCAAGGGTGATCCTGACTGGTACACACAGATTACCAATGCCATCGATGCAAACATCCTGACGGCTGAACAGCTTGAACGTCTGCGCCTTGAAATGGGCAACAACAATTTCTTGCGGGAAATGATGTGTGATCCACACGCTCCCAGCGAACACTCCATCCTTGGCAGTTACATGACAACAGCGCGCATGGAAGGGCGCATAACACACTTGCCAATAAGCCCGATACGCCGTGTTGTTTGTTCGTTCGACTTGGGTATCCGTGATGCTACTGCTGTGTGGTTTGCGCAGTTGAATGGCTTGTGGATTGACTTGATTGCGTACCGTGAATACACGGACAAAGGGCTGGATGAAATATTGCTCATCATGCAATCAGATTTTAATTATGTCTGGGGCGAAATGGTGTTGCCAAGCGATGTTGACGACCGCGAGGGACGCAGCGCAAACACCCGCCTTGATCTGTTTTATGAAATGAATTTTGGTCAACCCGTCAACATTGGCAAACCAAAAATTGCCGACACACTGGCCAGCGCTCGTTTGAATATGTCGCGCTGTCGCTTCAATGCGGCTGAGTGTGAGCTGGGAATCAATCGCCTGATTGAAGCCGAGTATGTGGTGGATCAGCGTACTAATACTGTACTCAACAAGATTGCACACAATGACGAGTCACACTGTCTGGATTCGTTTCGTTACCTCATGCACTGGGTTGAAATGGAAAACCCGTTGTCTGGCGGCACACCTTTCGGCGGGCACAAGCGCGCCGGCAAAGTAATTAGGAGCGTGTGATGTTAGAGCTTATGTGCCGGCCTGCAAGGGAAAGCGATATCGAAAAAACAACTGTTATTCGCCGGTCGTGTGGTGCAACAAGAGCGCACACCGCAAACCGTGATCCCGATTATGTTTTGAAAATGATGTGGGCGTATCAGGAGGCGTGCGGCATTGGCAACCCAATGAATCGGCGTCGTACTGCTAACGATTATTTAATTCCGAAACGAGGGCTGAACAATGGAAGCGCGTGAGATTGTAAGACGTGGGCATGTAGCGCAATCAAACCGCTACGTGATTGAAGATATCTGGGATTATATCGAGCGCTATTTTGCGCCGTATCGTGGCCGGTTTTTCAAGGATGAAAAGAGTGAGAACTCTATTGAGTGGCGCAGACCGTGGCTGTTTGACGCAACGGGTGTGATGTCATCACAGCACCTTGCCAGCTCACTGCACAGCTCGTTGACTTCATCCAGCACGCAGTTTTTTGCGTTCCGGTTTCGTCAAGATGAACTGAACGATGATCCCAAAGCAAAAGCGTGGTTGGAGGAGTGCGGCAAGCGTGTGTATAACGCGCTGCAAGACTCCAATTTCAATGTCGAAATAAACGAAACGTATCAGGACTTGGTTAACTTCGGCACGTCAATCATCATCGAGGAAACTGAGGAAATTGAAGGCAAAGAGGAGTTGATCTTTAAGTCAATTCCCATCAAGGAATGTTTTTTCGAGCAGGACGTGCGCGGCAATGTATTGAATTTCTTTCGCCGGCTGGAATGGACAGGGCTTGAATTAAAAACAAAGTTTGGCGACAAGCTGCCGCAAAACATTCTGGATGCGATGAAGGATAACGGGTACAACCCCGATACAAAATATGTAGTGTGGTTTGGTATCTACCGCCGTTTCGGTATTGAATATCGATCCACACAAGCCAACGTGCTGGATGCAATGAAGCGGCCTTACGGCTTCAAGTATGTGCTGGAAAGCCAGCCAGACGATATTCTGGGTGAGGAGGGCGGCTACTACGAAATGCCGGCCTATATTCCGCGCTGGCGCAAAACGTCAAGCTCCATGTGGGGCAATTCGCCGGCAATGGTCGCACTGTCCGACAATTTGACACTC
>Ga0207676_10000981_pt1 | contig 21986 bp, 12 predicted proteins | sample KBSSwiS72_FD_184307 | JGI IMG/M metagenome (GOLD analysis project Ga0207676, IMG submission 184307) | Switchgrass rhizosphere microbial communities from Kellogg Biological Station, Michigan, USA - KBS Switchgrass S7-2 (SPAdes) (version 2) | ecosystem: Host-associated > Plants > Roots >...
CCAATATATTCCTCGAATCGCCAGCTTCAATCGTGACGAATCAGTACAGCTTCGTCACCGGCATCATCGATCCGGCACACGGCGTGATGCAGATATACGTCAACGGCGTTCTCAAAGCGTCGCGTCAAACAACGTCGCCGATGCTGGCTAACACATTGCCGCTGACGATCGGTACGTCAACCGGAGGCTTCAATTTCCGCGGCCAGATCGACGAAGTGAATCTCTACAATCGCCCGCTCACGCCGCAGGAGATGCTCGACATCTTTAACGCGAAGAACGGAGGACTGTGCAAGGACCAGGTCAACCATCCGCCTGCAGTGAACGCCGGACCGGATCAAACCATCGGCGTCCGCGACACGGCGAATTTGCAGGGCACGTCCACGGACGATGGCCGCCCGACGGGCAGCACGCTTACAACTTCCTGGTCCGTTGTCTCTGGTCCAGGAACAGTCACCTTTGAAAACCCGCAGCAGGCGAGTACGACGGCGACTTTCAGTCTGCCCGGAACTTACGTACTGCGTCTCACCGGCAGCGACTCGGATCTGATCAGCGACGACGATGTAACGGTCACGGTCAATCCATCGGCCGGCAATCAACCGCCGGCAGTCAGCGCCGGCGCAAATCAGACGATCCAGATCGAAAACGCTGCGACACTGAACGGCACGGCGACAGACGATGGTCTACCGGCCGGCAGTACGCTCACCATCACCTGGTCCGTCGTGAGTGGTCCAGGTCAGGTTGTTTTTGCTAACTCACATCAGGCACAGACGACGGCGACGTTCAGCGCGCCGGGCACGTACTTATTGCGTCTCACCGCTTTCGACACGGAGCTCACACGCTTTGCCGACGTCACAATTACGGTCAAACCAACGAATCATGCGCCGGTTGTCAGTGCTGGACCGGATCTCTCGATCACATTACCGGGCACGGCGACGCTCAACGGCACCGCCACAGACGACGGCTTGCCCGCGGGCAGCACGCTTTCGGTGTTGTGGAGTGTCGTGAGCGGACCAGGTCAGGTTGGTTTCAATCCGGTGAATCGCGCAGCGTCGGTTGCGTCTTTCAACACGGCGGGTACGTATATTCTGCGTCTCACTGGTAAGGACTCCGAGCTGACGACGAGCGACGACGTCACCGTCGAAGTCAAACCGGCCGCGCCACCGGCTGTCGTGAGCATCAACTCACCCGTTGACGGCTCAACCATCACCAATCGCACGAACTTCATCGGTAGTGTGAGCGCAGGCGCAACGTGGAAACTCGAATATAGTCTCAACACTGACGCCGGTTCGCCCACGCAAGTATGGACTACGATCGCTTCCGGCTCTACGGCAGTGACGAACGGTCTGCTCGGAACTTTCGATCCGACCGTGCTCGTCAACGGCATCTACACCGTTCGCCTGCGTGCGGTAAACGCCGGCGGACAAATTTCTGAGAGCACAGTCAGCGCCATCGTCACTGGTGGCTTGAAGATCGGAAACTTCACGCTCTCATTCACAGATCTCGACGTGCCGGTAGCTGGGTTACCAATCCAAATCACTCGCACCTACGACAGCCGCGACACACGTACTGGTGACTTCGGCGCGGGTTGGAGACTCGGACTGAGTAACGTTCGTGTAGAGAAGTCGGTTGCGCTCGGCGCGAACTGGGAAGAGACAGTTACGCAAGGATTCCTGCCGACTTACTGCATCCAACCGACCAAAGCGCCGCTCGTGATGGTCACGTTCCCGGACGGCAAGGTCTTCAAATTCCAGGCATCGCTGGGCTCGCAATGCCAGCTTATCGCGCCGTTCGAGTTTTCAACCGTAAGCTTTAACCAGTTGGAAACCAGCCGCGGTACGGCAGGCGCAAAACTGGTAGCGCTGGATGACACTGATGTGTTCATCGCCGGTGAAGCTCCCGGCGACGTTGAGCTCATCAGCGCTGAGACGGCCGACGTCTACAACCCGACGCGGTTCCAGCTCACCACTGCGAACGGCACCAGTTTCATCATCGATGAAAAGGGCGGGCTGTTGAGCATGAGAGACATCAGCAACAACACTCTCACGATCACGCCGCAGGGCGTCATTCACTCGAGCGGTAAGAGCGTGGTCTTCACGCGCGATTCACTCGGTCGCATCACGCAGATCACCGATCCCCTCGGTCACGCCATGGTTTATACATACGATGCGAACGGTGATCTCGTCAGTTTCCGCGACCGCGAAAACCAGACCAGCACGTTCACTTACAACACTAGTCACCGGATGTTGTCGATGCTCGATCCGCGCGGCAAGCAGCCGATCCGAATTGAGTACGACGATCAGGGAAGAGTGGTGAAACAGATCGATGCCGACGGCAAGATAATCACTATTACGCACGACCTTGACGGCCGCCGTGAAGTGACCACCGACCGCATGGGCAATACGAGTATTCTCGAATACAACGATCGAGGTATGGTGGTGCGCCTGACCGATTCGGAGGGCAACGTCACCACCCGCGCTTACGACAGCCGCGACAATCTCATCAGCGAGACCAACCCTCTCGGCAAGACGACGACAATGACGTACGACGCGCACAACAACAAGCTGAGCGAGACCGATGCGCTCGGCAACACTACTCGTTACACTTACAACGAGCGTGATCAGGTGCTGACTGCGACCGATGCTCTGAACCACGTCATCACCCGCACTTACGCCGCGAACGGAAACTTGCTCACGGTCAAGGATCCGCTCAACCAAACGACCACTTACACTTACAACTCGCGCGGGCTGATGGAAACCAGGACCGACCCACTCGGCAACGTTTTGCGCTATGAATACGACGCGAGCGGCAACCTTACGAAGGAGAAAGATGCGCTCGGTAACGTCACCACCTACACTTACGATGCCAACAACAATAAGCTGACAGACTCAGTTAACCGGACGAGTGCGGCGGGTGTTGTCGAAACGCTCGTTACCACTTACCAGTACGACAATCTCGGACAGCTCATCAAGACGATCAATCCGGACAATTCGTTTACCGAAAACGTCTACGACAGTGTGGGCAAGCAGATCGCCACGCGCGATCAGCTTGGCCGTCAGATTGATTACATTCACGACGATCTGGGTCGCCTCGTCCGCCTCAATTTCCCAGACGGCACCACACAGGAATCGACCTTCGACAATGAAGGTCGCTTGTTGACCTTGAAGGACCGCGCGAATCACACCACCACTTACACTTACGATTCACTCGGACGCCCGTTGAAGACCACGAATCCCGACGGCACGTTTACGTCGCAGACTTACGACTCGCTCGGTCGCGTTACCACCGAGAAAGATGAGAAGGGCGGCATGACGACGTATGAGTATGACCCGGGCTGCGACTGCCCTCATCGTCGCGTGAAAATCATCGATGCGCTCAACCACGCGACTTCTTACACCTACGACGCTGTCGGCAACGTAGCGACGAAGACTGACGCCAGAAACAACGTCACGCGTTACGAATACGACGGCAACAATCGCCGCACGCGCACGATCTACCCGGACAACACGGTGGAAGTGACCGCGTACGACGCCAACGGGCGCACGTTGTCGAAGACCGATCAGGCCGGACGCGTGACGCGCTTTGAGTACGACAAGATGGGACGCTTGTTGAAGGTGATCGACGCGGCCGATAAGGCGACGACGTACACCTACAATGAAGCCGGCAACATGGTCACGCAGGTCGATGCGAACAATCACCCGACGAGGTTTGAATACGATCGCGTCGGTCGCCGAACCAAACGCACGTTCCCGCTGGGAATGTCCGAGACGTTTGTCTACGACGCCATTGGCAACGTCAAGAGTCGTACAAACTTCAAGGGCGAGACTACGACTTACGAGTACAACTTGATGAATAAGCTCATTCGCAAGACGCCCGACGCCGCGCTTAACCAGCCGGCAGTCGTCTTCACCTATGGGCCGACCGGTCTGCGTGAGTCGATGACGGACGCCAGCGGCACGACCAATTACACCTACGACATGCGCGAACGTTTGCTCACAAAAGTCGCGCCGCAAGGCACGTTGACCTACACGTATGGTCCAACCGGCAGTCTCACCAGCATGACGTCGTCCAACGCGAACGGCGTGTCAGTCACTTACACGGATGACGCGCTTAACCGGCTGGCGACAGTCAAAGACAATCATCAGTCAGGTATGACCAGTTATAGCTATGACGCCAATGGCAATCTCGACGGTTACAGCAATCCGAACGGAGTGCAGACGACGAATACTTACAACACTCTCAATCGGCTGACGAATGTGAGTGTCAGTAAGGGTACGCCGATCGCGAGCTATGGTTACACGCTCGGCGCGGCCGGCAATCGGCTTACCGTTTCAGAACTGAGCGGCCGCCAGGTCAGTTACAACTACGACAATCTTTATCGCCTGACGAAGGAGACTGTCAGTGGCGACGCAGCGAGCAACGGCGTGGTTGATTACGCCTACGACAACGTCGGCAATCGTCTCAATCGTACTTCGACGATGCCCGGGGTTCCATCGGCGACGTACACCTACGATGCTAATGATCGACTGACGACTGAGAGTTACGACGCCGACGGAAACCTGAAAGTCTCCAATGGTGTGAGCTACAATTACACCTTCGAAGATCGAGTCTCCGAAGCTAATGGCGGCGCCGTTTCATTCACTTACGACGGCGACGGCAATCGGGTTGCGAAGACTACCGGCGGTGTGACGACGAAATACCTTGTCGATACTGTTAATCCCACGGGTTACGCACAGGTTGTCGAGGAGATTGTCAATGGCGCCGTGCAACGTGAGTACGTGTTCGGGCACGATCTCATTAGCCAGCGACAACTCATCGGCGGCAATTGGACCACGAGCTACTTCGGCTACGACGGCAACGGCAGCGTGCGATTCCTTACCGGCGCGAGCGGCGCGATTACCGACACGTACAACTATGATGCGTTCGGTGCGCTCGTCTCGAGCACGGGCTCGACGCCAAACGATTACCTGTTTGCGGGTGAGCAGTTTGATGCCAACCTTGGTTTCTACTACCTGCGCGCTCGCTACATGAATCCGTTCAATGGTCGCTTCGTCACGCGTGACCCGCACGAAGGTTCAGTGTTCGATCCCGCGACGTTACATAAGTATCTCTACGCCGCGAACGATCCCGTGAACAAGATCGATCCAAGCGGGTTGATGTCCCTTGTGGAATTCGAGACAGTGGCCGAAGTGGAGGAGGAAGTAATCATCCCCACGGAGGCAGCGAAGGCGAAGCAGGCGATCGATGTCTATAAGTTGCTCAGATGGATGATTGCCGCCTTGGGTGTCGGGTTCGTGGCAGTCAAGGCGTATGAGCTGGAGGAGCGGAAAGACAGACCGTTACGGATGCACCACTACACCGACTACATAAGTCTCTCGAAGATCGAGACCAGCGGAGTAATATTCAGCCCGAGCGGGAAGCCAAACTTCTACACTGGGGACATCGTACCGGATGCTGACGACGCCGAGGATCAATTCGCGGTTTGTAAGAGGCTCGAAGTTCGTATCACGCTCGACATGTACTATCCAAGCGATGGGTTCAAGTGGCCGCCGACAGAGGTCGAAGAAAAGACTTGTGAGTCGTGGGCCACTGGCGGTTGGGCCGGCAAGCACGCCAACGGTGGTAAGAAAGAGACCTTCACAATGAAACCGATTCCGTACGCTTCCCGAAAGCCGGTAAATACGCATCTGTTGGGACGTTGAGCGATTGCAGGGGCCACCTCCTCCGTGGGCCGCCTACAATCACTTTCCGAAGCGAGACAGGTGTTGAAGAATGCGCTCCTCTCGACTCTCGCGCTATGTGAGGAGTCGTGCTCGACAGCTCGAAAGCATGGCCGCCCTGCGGAAGCTCGGTCATCAGTCACGGTTGCGTGGTCTCAGTTTGAGGCAAAACAATCGGTGAAAAATACTAGCTTTTAGTCAGAACCGGACTTAACCTTTCAGTTCATCCGGCTCCTCAATGACCTGGTGCGCTGCCGAGTGTCTGTGCGACTACTCTTGATACTTTTTCATAGGTTTATGCGCGTTATTTGGTAATAGCGAGCTTCGCTTCGCTGATCGAGTAATTGACGGGGAGAAACTTATGGGAAAGACTCTGCTTGGTTTTGTATTGGTGTTCGGGATCATCGTATCGCAGGGAGTGACCGTAACCGCGCAGGATTCGGTTGTTGGTTACTGGCAAACGGGCGGGTTGGGAATGATTAATGAGGTCAACACCGTCACCGGTCAGACAAAGAACAATCGCGGCCAACTGTTTTCCTACAAGTTTGCTGCAGACGGTACCTACACATTCGTAGGCCACATGGAATCGACCATGTTCGGCTGCACAACGGCCCTCTTTAACGAGATCAACGGCCGCTACATGGTTGACGGTACGACTATCTTTCTGAACCCCTCGCGTGATTTCTGGAAAAACACGTATTCGTGCTTCCCGAATTCGAACAGGTCGCAGACGAAGGTTCCGACGAAAAAATCGCTGGAATTCGGTTTTAAGACGGATCAATACGGCAAGGACTTCATCTGCCTGAGCGACGCCGGCGTTGAAACCTGCTACAGGCGCGAGAAGCAATAAGAGAGAAGACCGAAAGCATATTTGGTTCTAATCGGATAAGATCGCGCCTCTTAACGGTGGCGCGATTTTTTATGTACACTTCATTTGCGGCATCGAGCTGGCCGAAGCCGGATGCGATGCCTTCACGATCGCTCAGTTGCTGGGACACTCAGATGTGCGAGTGACGAGGCATTACGTGAGGGCGGTTGAGGATTCTCAGCGAGCCACAAATTGGCCACAATTTTCTGGGGTGAATCCGTCGGTTGAGACAGTTTCAATTAGCACACCGGGATTTGTATGAATACACGATTCATTTCTTACTCGCCTTCTCGTTAACTTGAGTTTGGACAAACTTCGCAAAAGAGCGCTCCGGGTTTACTTTCAGCGCGAGTTCGATCTCTTTTGCAGCCTCATCCGTCTTGCCGGATCAAGCTGAAAGAAGGCGAGCAATGTGCGGTGTGTCGGCGCCGGGATCACTCTCGACTGCTTTCTGCAACAACTCGAAGGTTTTGCTCTTGCTTCCGCCAAATGATTCAGGCGTGTAGTAGTAACTGATCGCTCGCGACCCGCCACCATAAACATGCGGAATAAGTTGGGCTCAGAAGATCGCCGAGTAGCCAGTGCGCCTCAGAAAAACGCGGGTTTAGCGCAACAGCCTTTTCGGCAGCGGCAACTCCGTCTTTGGCGACCTTTTTGACCACAACCACAAGTTAAAAAGCGCGAGCCGGCGTACGCGTCGAAACGCTTTGTCCGCGCTGCCTGCTTGCGTGTCTTCTCGACGATGAGTTGCAAGTCTTTGATGGAGGCGCGGTCGCGAGCTGTGCGCGCGGACGCAACGTCCGGATGCTCTGCTGGTTGTTGGACTATCGCCGCGAACAGATGGCGATCTAATACCACAGGATTAAAGCGGCAGTGATTGTCTTCATGCAGGTGTGCCTTCCTCATACGCGGGAGAGCAAGTTCGTTGAAACACTCAAAGCGTAGTTACTCCACCGCTCGGCTGTCTCAACATGTCCAACGAAAGGCGCAAAAGCGTGGACGAAGGGTCTTGCTGAGTATCCGCAGGAAAAGTCGTCTGAAATGAATTTCCAGAATTCTCCATAAGTAGATGAAAGTTAGTTAAGTCGTTATCAGTAAGATTCTTATGACAAAGAAATCGACCAAACATGCCGCCCAACCAAAACCGGCAGAACCAGCAAAGCCACAAGCTAAAGCTCAGGGGCCTAAACTGCCGCCCCGTCCCAAAGACGGCTTCAAAGACATTGGCTTGCTGTCGTTCGGCGAAAAGGCGATCCGAAAACCATCGAGTGATGCGCTGGGCGCGGCGGGGGCCGCGGCTGCGGGCACTCTTATGGATCGGGAAATGGTGACTGACACGCGAGTGTCACCCTTCAGAAAGATCTGCGATCTCATCATCACTGCGGCTGACAGTTCTCTCCACAGCGGCACAGCGTTCTTCATCTCGCCGCGCACCCTGGTGACTTGCGGACATTGTCTCTTCGTCTTTCAATCCGGCACGTCGGCGCACGGGATGGTTCGCAAGGTGCTGGTGATGCCGGGCAGAAATGGAGAAACAGACGCCTCTCAATCTCTCGTTGGCTGGGTGGAAGTGGAACAGGAAAATCTGCGCGTCCACGATCGCTGGATGAACGAGGGAAATCTCGACTTCGATTACGGCGTCATCATCCTGCCCGATGACACAATGGGCAACCAACTCGGCTTCATCAATTGCGAGCACTTCTCCGATCAAGACCTCGACGAAGCGCGAGCAACTCTGGCGGGTTATCCGGACAACGCGCCAGACGGGACTCAATGGCGTGAGACCAACCCGATCAAACAGGTAGCGCCCGCACACTTGTTCTACGACATCTTCACATTCGGCGGCCAAAGCGGCAGCCCGGTGATCTTCGCCGACGAGAATCAGCAAACCGCCTGCGCCATTCACAACTTCGGCAATATTCCCTTCAACCGGGGCGTCCGGATTACTCCCTCCGTGAAAGCCCAACTCAACGCCTGGAAGGTTTGATTATGAGAATCACAAAACTCCTGCTTACCCTAACCGCCCTGATCTGCTGCGCCGGCAGCGGAATTGCGCAAGAACTCGACTCCGTGAAGATCGGTGCTTGCAGTAGCGAAAACCAAATCAACGCTGTAATCAAAACAGAAAAAGGTAAGGGTTTGGTGCTGGATACGCGTCCTTTTGCTGTCAATCAATCCACGGGCCAGCTTCTGTTTCCGCGTGGTGATGGACGTGTGTCAGTGGTCCACATGAATCCCTTTGTTTACAACTACAAGATTTCGGTAGCTCAACAGGAATTGATCAGCACTGCCCTCACTGATTTTCTCAAGCTGCTCTTCCCGAACAACCTTTCTTCACTGGTGGGTACGCAATCGGGAGAAGTTTTGAAGGCGTTCGGCGCCTCTCAGACTGATGGCTTAAGGGAGCTGGAAACCCGTTTGAACTCATTCAGCCGAGCCGCTTGCACCGTCGATACTGAGGCATGTAATGCCGTCGAGGAGATGCAGCGCGTTTTTCGGCTAATTAAAGCGAGTGTAGATCCGGCATCGGCGACCGTGTCGTCGTTATTTGCAACACTCGATACCTCGACGATCAACACTCCTGCAGGCGCCGCAAGTACCAATGCGGTGTATGGTGCATACACTGATTCCCTCACCGCGCTACGCAATGACAATCTCCATGCCTTCGACGCGTGCAACAAGGCCCAGACACTCAACACAACTCTGACCGGCTACGGCTTCACGGCATTCTTTCAGGGTCTCAATGACGCACAAAAGGAGATCAGCCGTATAGACTCGCTGGCAAACGATCTGTTCCAGTTGGTTACTGTTTACAAGGCTGACAACGACCTTAAGGATAAAGGAGTTCGCTGTAGAGGGTTCAAATGCTCAGACCAGTTTCTCGCCTATGCAAATGAAATTAAGAAAGTACTCGGGAACACGGGTTACCAGCTCAAGTTGAACGACCTGCGAACCAAAGGGCAGGAAATGGAGAACATGAGAGCCTTCACTGACCGACTGAAGAACACGCAGGGGATGTTCGCCCGCACGATGACCATCGAGAAGAAATTCGAGTTGAGTCAGGCCACGATCACTGTAAAGCGCGAAAAACTCGAGCCGGAAAAAAATGCCAACACAGCCGGCAGAACTCAAAGCGGCACCGCTGAGGCCACGAGCGGTGGAGGCGGTAGTGCTGGAGGCACTGGTGGAGCCGGAAACGGTGGCGGCGGCGGCAGCGAAGGCAGTTTTGGAGACAAGTTTGGAAAGTTTGTACCACCCGGACCGCAGAGTGGAAATGCGGGAACGGGGGAGAAAGCCGCAGCCAAAGAAGGTGAAGAAAAACCCGGAGGTTCCAACGCACTCGCGGGCGAAATCAACGAAGTCGTCGACCTCGGTCGCCCTAAGTTGATGCTGTCGGGCGGTCTGGTGTTCTCACCTATGCCGCGACGTACTTTCAAAGTCATCAAAGGATTTGCTCTTGACGCACAAGGCAATCCGACCGGAAACGGTGATGCGAATGTCGTCGGGTTCGATCAAAACTCGCCGCGCCGGTTGTTCCCCATGATATTTCTCAACTCACGTGTCCTCGATTACGGACAGGGCAGTATCTTTTTCTCATTTGGAATCACCGCCAAGCATGAAGATAACGTCGATCTCGAATACTTGTTTGGTCCATCGTTCAGTTTCCTGAACGATCGCGCGTTGTTCACCATCGGAGCTTACGGCGGACTCACGCAGAATCTCGTGGACGACGTGAAGGTGGGCGATGTGATTCCTGACTCTTTGGGCGAGCCGAGGTTATTCCGCAAGGGCATGTCGTGGAGACCTGGTTTCTCGTTCAGCTACAGCTTCTCGCGTACGAAGAAGGGAGAACACCGAACTACAGGCAGTGGTACGGGTGCTCAACCTAACGATTTGAAAGACGAAATCCGCATCGGCAGCGTGCCGTTTAGTCTTGCGCTTGGCATGGCGTTCACCTCGCTCGAGCAGCGAACGTACGAACCGATTGCCGGCTTCGCGCGCGACCGGCAGGGCAATCTCACGAATGGACAAACATTGGCTCGAATCGTCGGCGTAACGTCGAGTTCAGACTATCGCATGACGCCGCTCGCGCTGCTTCATACTCGCCTGACAAACTTAGGGCCGCGCGATTTTTACTTCACCACGGGTATCACTGGTAAGAAGACCGACAACGATTTCGATCTCGAATATCTGTTAGGCGGATCGGTAAACATCTACCGGCGCAAAATCTTTCTAACGTTCGGCACGTTCATCGGCAAACAGCAGGTGTTGGGTGGCAACTTCTTCGAGGGCGCCGCACTGGGCAGGTCTCAACCCGTAACGACGGAGAAACGTTACGTCTGGAAGCCGGCGATTTCGTTCAGCTACGACATCTCGCGCATCATCCCGCGCGGCAACCAGTGAGGGTGATATGCAATCTCAGCAAGCTGCTCTTCCATCGCTGGATAAATCTCATGAGCGGCTCTCGCCTAAGGCGAGCGCGTATTGCCGACTCTTCAAACACCTCGTTGGCCTGTTCGACTCACTTCCGCTTCACATACTGAGGGACCAATTGAAACTAAATGGTGGAGCAGAGGGGGGCGAACCCCGCATTGCAAATTAGATGCCCGGCAAAAACGTAAGTTATTGCTTTTTCGAAAGTTGCAGCCACCGAGGAAAATCAAGGGTTTTGCAGTTCTTTCCCATTCGTTGCCAGCACCTCACCGTGAGTGAGGGACGATAAAACAGAAGATCTTCATTCGATGTTTCGGTCGCGAAGTTAGAACGACAGATGATGAGAATTTTAAGTAAGAGTAGCTTTCTTTGTCGAAAAAAACCTTTTCGATTTTCCCGACGCGATATTATCAATGAGATGGTCAGAGACGGGTTACGTTAGTCCATATCTCCCCGTGGGTCGATGGAGACGTTGAGAATTCGCGCTACAACTTGCGTTACTTCAGGGTGACCGAGCGAGGCCGCGCGTATTATGTAGAACAACTCGCAGGATAACGAGAAGGAGAGATTATGAGCAGAATTGCAATCGTGGGGTACGTGCTTTCTTGGAACCCGGAACAAAAGAAAGGTGTGATCGCCTTAAAGTACCAGTATGGACAAACTGTCCCAATTCATGTGAATTCTGCTGAGGAATTCACAGCTATGGCAATGATCCTTAACGAATCACCGGTTTTTTTTGATGAAGCTTCACGGACTATTCAGACTGGATGGGAGGAGGTCGGCGGGAGTTGATTCCCGTTTATGGTTGCGGAGCAGTCTAACAACGGCATGCACCCGATGCCCCCCTTACGCTGCCTCTCATGCAGCTGAATGGGGGCGCGGGGGATGCCGGAAGAAGCTATAAGCCCAGACGAGGGCGAGATTCCTCGCCTTTCTCCTGGACCAACACTAACCGGTCAAGGTTTCACTGGCGGTCAAGTATGACAAGGTCGAATCAAACCCTTGCAGTAAGGTGGACCTCTTCACACTTGATAATCTCCGCTACCGGTACTTGCTACCGGAAGAGGAACCCAGACTCATGGCACACCTCAGTGGGCCACGCGCTCACTTGAAGCCTGCCGTAGTTGTTGCGCTCGGCACAGGCATGCGTATGGGCGAACAGTTGCGGATGAAACGCCATCAAGTGGACTTCCTTCGCAACATCGTTACAGCGCGGGATACCAAGAACGGACGTCCACGCGATATCCCTATGAACGATGAAGTCAGAGAAGCTCTGGCTGAATTGTGCAGCGATAAAGCGCCGAATGATTTTGTCTTTAAAGTCCCAAAACCAAATCATGTTTGCGGGAAACGAAACGAGGTTTTCGCACAGCCTGCCGACTGGCTGGTATTGAAGTATTGATTTGGAAAGATCTAAGGGCGACGTTTGGAACTTTGGCCGAAGCCGGTTGCGATGCCTTCACGATCGCACAGCTTCTCGGACACTCAGATGTTCGCGTGACGATGCGTTACGTAAGGGCGGTTGAGGATACCAAGCGAGCGGCAGTTGAAGCGATCAAGCTCAGCTCCAGAAAAAATGTCCCAGTATTGGCCAGTTGGCAAAAACAGCCGCCAGTGCCGGCAGCCGTAAATGATTGAAAACAAATGGTGGAGCAGAGGGGGGTCGAACCCCTGACCTCCGCATTGCGAATGGGCTTGGACCATCATTGCATGGTTTGTCATGCAGTGACATGTAGTAGCATTAACTAACAATTCTTCAACAGGTTGCAGCCATCATAGGAAAAATTTCTTTGCCAGTCTTTGACATCGATTTTCATCGATTTGCAGAGAGTCGAGTGACGAATCGGTGACATTTTTAGCCGCTTGGCCTCCGCATTTCCACTGATCTACAACTCCAATCCACTCACCGATCCTCGTTTTGCGATGTTTATGGCTTTCATATGGAATTGCGCCACTACGGCCCGCTTTTGTTTGGCGCGATTACAGCTGATCGCCGAATGACCCCTCGTCTATTCGAAAAGCCTCAAGACCCGCTGACCTTGTAAGAAATAGGGCTTACTTTTTCTTACAAATCCATCTTCACTGTTCACAATACATTACTGTTCACGATTAGTGAACGTGTGTATAATGTGAACGCAACTCGGCGATGCTTAAATGAATAATCGAGAATCAACCTCTGATCGCAGCTATAAGGACATACTTGTTCAGGCAGTACACAGCTTGGCGAATTCTACCGGACTGCAAGCCGTGATAGAGGCGATGGAACCAAGGCAGCGCATAGGCGCCGACGCCATCGTAAACGTTAGGGATGAAAACAAACGCTGGCGATTTCATGTTGAAGTCAAACCAAGACTAACCAGTCACACGTTAGGGCCTGCTATAGCTGCTGTCTCACAGATTAAAAAGGAATATCACTCCGCTGCACTTGTGTCTGCGTACGTAAATCCTTCTCAGGCGGATAAACTGCGTCAGCTTGGGATTGAGTTCTTTGACGCAGCCGGTAACGCGTCCTTTCAACAGAAGGGCCTTCGTGTTTTCATCACTGGTCGAAAACCTCAAACAACAAAATCTTTAGGCCGTCCTGCTCGAGCTTTTAATCCGACAGGCTCACGACTTGTCTTCGCTTTGTTATGTCAACCAGGATTAGAGAGTAAGTCCTATCGTGAGATGGCTAAAGAAGCCGGCATTTCTCTTGGTGCTGTTAATTGGATCGTCAATGATCTCAAGTCGCTGGGCCACCTTGTAGATTTTGGCGCTCGTGGCAGGCGCCTGGTGAACAGAAAAGAACTCCTCAAACGGTGGACCTCTGCATATCCAGAACAACTTCGTCCTAAACTAACCTTTGGACGTTTCAAAACTGAGCATGCACATGATTGGTGGCAAAAGGTGGATTTGCCTTCTGACGCATTCTGGGGCGGCGAAGTTGCGGCGAAGTTGCTAACCAAGTACCTAAGACCGGAAACAGTAACAATTTACTCTGAGTCAAACCTTCCGAAACTGCAAGCGCGACACAGGTTGCTACGCGATCCAAACGGTGACGTCGAGTTGCTACGAAGGTTTTGGAAGTTCGATCACTGGGATAAAAAGAATCTTCAGACAGCACCGCCATTACTTGTCTACGCCGATCTCGTGAGTACTGCCGACGACCGCAATTTGGAAACTGCCGAAATCATCTATGAGCAATACATCGCTCGACTTGTCGAATACGCTTCCCGCTGAACAAGTAGACATCATTCGGCAAGTTGTGCACGCCGCGGAGAGTCAGCGGCTGCACTTATTCATCGTTGGCGCGCAAGCGCGAGATCTTCTCTTGCAGTATGTCTACGACTTACCGGTTCATCGCGCTACGAATGACATTGATTTCGGAATCATCGTCGAAAGCTGGGATGAATTCACCAAGCTCCGAGACGGCCTCGTCGTCACCAATAAGTTCCAGACACACCAAACCATGAAGCAGCGGTTACTCCACGAAAGCGGACTCTTCATTGATCTCGTTCCCTTCGGAGGACTGGAGGAAATCAGTGGCCAGATTTCCTGGCCTCCGGACTTCTCCATCGTTATGAGCACGGTAGGATTTCGCGAGGCCTATGATAATTCAGTTGAAGTTCGCATCACTGACGATCTTATCGTGAAAGTCGCATCACTGGCCGGCCTCGCGTTGATGAAGATTGTTGCTTGGGATGAAAGACGCTTTGAACGTGACGCGGAAGACCTTGCTTTGGTCATGCGCCATTACTTGGATGCCGGCAATCAGGATCGCATTTACACCGAAGAAGGAGATTGCTTCGATCTACTCGACGAAGAGTTCGATTACGAACGGGCCAGCGCGCGCATTCTTGGTCGTGATGTAGGCCGGCTCTTGACTAAGACTAGTCGACCGACAGTAGAGCGAGTTCTCTCACAGGAACCGGATCAAGCGAATCTTGACGCTCTGACGACTGTAATGATCACGAATAGCACCAACTACTATGGCGATTACGAGATGGCCTTATCAATGTTGACTGAGTTGCGAACTGGCATGGCAGAGACGGATGGATCCTAGCTGCGTGCTGATCAGGAGATTTCATTGTTCAAGATTCTTATCGATACCTGTGTATGGCTTGACCTAGCGAAGGACTATCGCCGTCACGCGGCCCTTGGCGTTATTGAGGAGCTTGTTAGGTACGGCCGCGTGGATATCATCCTGCCGCGCACTATTGTCGATGAGTTCGCGCGCAACAGGCAACGCGTCACAGAAGAGAGCGGGCGCAGTCTCTCCCGGACATTGAAGAGTGCTAAAGAGGCCGTGAATAGGCTGGGAGATGCAAAGCGCAAGCGCATCGCGCTGCAGTTGCTGAACGATGTGGATTACAAGATCCCGAGTCTTGGAGAGGCTGCAATCGAGACGCTCGGCCGCGTCGACCGTTTATTCAGCGCTGCAAGCGTCATCGAAACGGCGAATGACGTGAAGCTGCGGGCGGCACAGCGCGCCATCGATAGGAAGGCACCTTTTCACCGCCAGCGGAACAGCATCGATGACGCTATATTGATCGAAACCTATGCGGATTTGGTAAACGCCCGTACTCCCGGTGATCGCTTTTCCTTTGTCACGCACAACACCAAAGATTTTAGCCATCCGAACGCGAATGAAAGACTTCCGCATCCAGACATTGCTGCCTGTTTCTCAAGGATCACTTCGCGCTATTACATAAATTTGGCCGAAGCCCTTCGTCGTGTCGAGCCTACGCTTGTTTCGGATTTGATGATCGAGCAGGAATGGGACCAGGAGCCGCGCCGTATGGGCGAGATCTCCGACGCCATCGGTGAGATGCTGGATAAAGTGTGGTACAACCGGCATCAGGTTCGACTCGAGAGAATCGAGAGCGGTGAAATAAAGCTTGTCGAAAAAGAAACCCCGGAAAACAGGCGTGGCCCTGAGCGCACTTGTCAGCGCGACATCTGGGAAGGCGCTAGGAAGTCCGCGCGCCGAGTTGAAAAAAAATACGGCCTCGATAATCTGGGCCCTTGGGATGACTTCGAATGGGGAATGCTGAACGGAAAGTTGTCCGCACTCCGCTGGGTCCTCGGCGATGATTGGGACATGCTCGATACGTGAAGAATGGCACAAAATAGGAATGCATCGAGCACCGACCTCACGGTCCCGAAACCGGCAACCTGACAGTGCGCCTGTTACGTTGTGACCACTTTTACTAACATTTATCGCGGATCGCAGCCCGTCACGATTGCATCAGTTTACACCTATAAGCGGCTCTTTCCATTCAAGACCGACACACTTTTCCCCACACTAAGCAGCGATCGAATGTACTTAGAGATCCGCGAGTCGTGGCCGTCGGCGGCGCGGACTTAATTTCAAACTCGCACGATTTGGCACATCGTCCAATAGCGAAATCCGAAGAAACAAAAACATCGGAACCGACAATTCCTTGAGGATTGGTCGATCAGTGTTCCATTGCCTCTTATAAGCGGCCAACTCAGAGTTGAGTGGGCGCGGCAATTATGTCGATGAGAATCATAAGCTTCGCCGACAAAAGTTGTATGCGATCAATAGATATAGCCACAAGACATGAAGAACTACGATAACTGCGAAAGTCCTGGGTCGAGTTCCAATGTAAGTACTCTCTTTCTTCAACTCCTCACGCAAAGCCAACATCGATTGCCAATACCCGAGAAGGAGGTGCTGAGTACCTAAATCACAAGCGGCGGTACTAAATACTGTTTAGTAGAATCGTTCAGTTCTTTCAGATATCGTCTTCATATGATGGGATGAGATCCTTTCGGCGAAGACCAAGGTGCTCTTCGCAATTCATCAGGTGAACAAACTTTCGGCATTCAAGCTTTCGGTGGTGCAACGATATGAGAATTCCGAAAAATGCGACGAGTACAACCAGAATTGCCGCAGCAACCGTTGCGACGGGATTTCCGAATTGAGCATCTACGGTCACTAAGCCTGCGCCCAGAACGGCAACTATCTGAACAGCTTTCCATGTCTGGTCTCGTGCGTGGTGATGGTCTCGCCAAGCGAGTTCCATCGCAAGGCGCACAGTATCTTATCGATGGCTTGCGCAGAGGTTGCCTGAGACTGATCCATTCGATTCTCCTAATGCACGCTAGCGTCGTCAGGTATCGGCACAGCTGACTTTGTATCAACACGGCACGCCATCATCCTTAGCCATCTTCATTCCGTTTCGGATTAGAAAACGGTTCTTTCCCATTTGTTATTAGTGCCTCACTGCGATGTGCTTCGCATTCTGTCCACAAATTGGCGACAAAACGTTTGGGGTGAACATCTATGAAGTTATTGAAATGCCCAACTGTTCTCAACCTGAGTGGGGATAGCCGCACACAGCGGCTGCTCAGCCGGGCGCATCACACGAACTACAGCTAAGTTGCAATTCCACTTCCATCGCGAGCACCTCGCGATTGAAATCATCCATCACGTTTAAACGCCGGTTTTCTTCTTCCAGCTCACGCAAGCGGTGAATGTCTGAGCCTTCCATGCGGCCGTACTTGCTCTTCCATTGGTAATTGGTGGCTCGTTAATCTCGTGTCCGACAACGTCTCTGACGGTGCGTCCAGCTTCCACCGCTTCAAGATCGTTATTGATTTGATGTTCGCTGAATTTGCTCTTCCCCACTCAGGTTTCCTGGCGTAAAAACTCGCCGGAAACCTCCATTTCAATGGTGGTTTTAGAAAGCCTTACACCTTTGTCAAGAAAAATGTCTTTCTGCGGCTAAGAGTGCAATAATCTGAAATCTTGGAACGAGATTCTCTGCGGGAATCAGCTTAGCGAGATCTTGAATTACTCAACAACCCTTTTCGACCTCAGCCGCATTTTCAACTTACTCTTATGAGTGATGAATGCAACTTCAAAATTCCCTCTGCCATGGGGAACGGCGTCTATTTATTCTTAAGCTATAACAGCCACGATCAAAGAGTGATTCAAGGTATTCAAAAATCCCTGTCACGGCGTGGCATTGCTACATTTCTCGACCGCGAGTGTTTGAGACCGGGCCTTCCCTGGGTTGAAGCACTACAGGAAGGAATTGATAACTCCTGCGCCGTCGCAATATTCATTGGGAAGGAGGGATTGGGTCCTTGGCAAAAGCGTGAGATGGAATTGGCACTTCAGCGCCAAGCAAAGAAGGAAAGATCAAGAGGCAGTTTTCCAGTGGTTCCCGTGTTGTTGCCTCAGGCTGACATCGACAAGGCCCCAGGTTTTCTTCTTCTCAACACCTGGGTGGATCTGCGTGCCAGCGTTAATGAGATTTCCCTGGATATGCTAGCTGAGGTTGTACGAGGTGATATTGTCTCAACGCCACAAATGTCGCATGCCTCACTGTCTCCCTACCGTGCATTGCTGGCGTTTCGCGAAGAGGATGCGCAGCTGTTTTATGGACGTGAAATTCCCGCCGAGAAACTGCTGAATAAAATACTGACGCATCAACTCGTGGCGGTTGTCGGGCCTTCAGGAAGCGGAAAATCTTCGGTCGTACAAGCCGGTCTTTTCCCATTACTTCGCCGTGAACCTACGCCTTCCTGGGAGATCATTTTATTCACTCCGGGTAATCACCCTTTCCATAACCTTGCGGCCGCTCTTCTTCCTTTATTGGAAACAGATATTGATAAGACTCAAATCCTCATTAAGGCCGGCCAATTAGGCGACAGTTGGAAAAACGGCGTTCCGTTGGAAATAGCCATTAAGCAAATGTTGACTGGCCATTTAGGAACAGACCGGTTACTCCTGTCTGTGGATCAATTTGAAGAGTTGTTCACTCTTACGCCGGGAACAGAGCGCCTGGCTTTCGTGAATGCGTTGTTGGAAGCGATTGCCGCAACACCAACTACGCTATTGTTGACGTTACGTGCTGACTTCTATAGCCAGGCGATTGGTTTGAGCCGTGAACTGAGTGATCTTATCCAACAGGGTCTCATTAATATTGGACCCATGATAAGGGAAGAACTGCGATGTTCAGTTGAAACCCCTGCCACGTTGGTTGGCTTGGAGTTCGAAACGGGACTGGTAAATCGCATACTTGATCATGTGTCCACTCAGCCTGGTAGTCTTCCATTACTCGAGTTTGCTCTTACGGAACTATGGAAGAAACGTGAGGGGAAACGGCTGACAAATGCAAAGTATGAAGAGATCGGCGGCGTCGACGGTGCAATCAGCAAACGAGCTGAAGAATTGTTCAGCAGTCTATCCATCGAACAGCAAGAGGTGTCTTTACAATTACTGACCCGATTAGTGCGAGTGGCTGGACCCAATGAGGAAGGCACAGATACTCGACTTCGCGTCAAGTCGAGTGATCTCGACGCTTCAATGCGATTAGTAGCGCACTCGTTCGTTCTAGCTCGGCTGTTAGTAGTCGACCGTGATCCAACAACAAATGAAGAGACTATTGAAGTCGCGCATGAGGCACTTATTCGAAGATGGGATCGCCTCAATAAACTGTTGAATCAAGATAGAGAGTTCATGCTGTGGCGGCGGCGGCTCAGATTGAGGTTGAGCGAGTGGCAGCGAAGTAAAGGAGACGATGAAGGGCTTTTACTACAAGGTGCTGGATTAGCTGAAGCAAAACAATGGCTCCAAGAACGGAGAAAAGACTTAATTGCAGATGAGGAAGAGTACATAAGAAACAGCTCCCGGCAAGATCCAAAGTCTGACACATGGCATCGTCAGTTTGACCTGACAAATCAAGCGATCGTTGCGGCCACCGCCACTCTCATCTTCACCTTCAGCTCTCCGAACAACCCACACTTTGTCATTATAATTAGCGCTCTGTTGATTACTTTCCTTCTGTTTATGGAAGCCAGCGCCTACCGCCTCTGGGCGGAGGCCCTTGCGGAGGACCTCGGTTGGTCCACAAGTTCGATGTCTTTGTGGGAAGCGGTGAGATTACGTTTGCGTCGCAATTATCTGTGGATCTTTGCCGTCCTGTGGGGAGGTTGGATGCTGAAGCTCTATCTCTCGCCGCTACCCGCCCGCGACTTCGATGTCTTCGTCCAGCGTGCCACTTTTGGCATTACCCCAGGCTTTCTGGTCATAGTATCAAGTATTCTTTTCTACCTCGGACTGGTGCTCTGTGCACTCACCAGAATTGGTGCAACGAATAAAACCGAAGAGGGCCACAAAGCTTTATCGCCAAGTATTGAATTGGCTGAGGCAAAAACGAAAGTAACCCAGTGGCTCGAAATGATAAATTATGCCGTCCTCACAACTAGTGCGACCTGCGTTTTTGCTTTCAGTTCTCCGAATAATCCAAATTTTGTTTTCATAATGAGTTTTCCGTTCATGACTTACTTTCTGATCAAAGAAGCCAGCTACTACCGCGTATGGTCCAGAGGTCTGACGAAGAACGTAGCGTCTGGATATTCAATATCCTGGGTCGAGTCGGTGGGCCTACGTCTCAGGACCAATTATCTTGGCATCTTCGCGATACTAGTAGGTGGATGGATCCTTAAGGTATATCTCTCTCCGCTGCCCGCACGCGAATTGGAGAGCTTCATTGACCGCGCGACCGTTGGAATCATACCTGGCTGGATTCTATTAACATTCAGCATTTTTTTCAGCCTTGGAGTTCTGCTTTTAGCGTTCCTTACAAAACGAACTGACGATGAGTCGCTACTACCATGTATTCCTTTAGCAGAAGCAAGACAGTGGCTTGAGAAAACAACCACTTATGCCCTACTCACCACCGGTTTTACGATCCTCTTTGGCTACAGCTCCCCGAACAATCTAAGTTTTGTTTTTCTTATAACTTCGGTGTTAGTCGGTTTCCTTCTCTTTAGGGGAGCCAGCTATTACCGGCTATGGTCTAAATCGCTGATGGTGGACTCGACTGCGTCCACGTATACAAAATTCGGATGGAAGGCGTTGGGTCTACGTTTGCGTAGAAGTTATCTATTGAGCTTTGTTTTGCTATTCAGTTGCTGGGCACTAAAACTCTATTTCTCTCCTTTGCCAGCACGCGACTTTGACGCGTTCGTTGACAGGGCCACTTTGGGGGTTATTCCAGGCTGGTTGTCTTTAATATTGACTCTTATTCTCCACGTAGGGCTCTTCGTTTTTGTCCTCGGCGCGTTCCGCTTTGGAGCGCAAAGGCAGAAGCTCGGAAACGATTAGGACTGAGGACCTACGAAGATCTATTCTTTCAAAAAGCGATTGAGTCTAATCTGTCAGCGCAGCGGTGCTGCGAGCACTAAAACGCATATCATGGACCGTGTAACGAACGAAAACGACTTAAACAGCGATTGCTGACGAACAAGCACGATTGAGTCTGTATGATCATGTTGGGATTCTTAGGCCTGATATTCACTTCCTGTCATTTGGAAGAAACTGACACACATTGAAGAATAAATACTACCGCCTTTTCTTTACCCTCAACAGCAGAAACGTGCTGGGCGACATGTCAATGACGATTTGATATATAGATTTGCCACCTACTGGTAAAAAATGACGCTCTCGGAAGATTTTGCTGAGAATGCCCCCGAGGCCGAGCCACATCACCTCCAAAGAGTCTATTCGCTAGGCCATGTAGAATTCTTTCTGTTATATTTTCATCCTAGCTAGAAGCCTCATTATTGATCTAATCTCTGCCGCCATGGCCGAGCAAACTCGTCACTTCCTAACTCCAGATTCGCTAGCGGGGGCACGTGTCTGGTTATCTGGAGCAATTCCCGAAACAGAGGGGATTACAGAAACGCAGCGTGATGCAATTCTCGATTTTGTCCGAAGGTTCGCGCGCCGGGTGTTCGAACGCGGTGGACATATTATTCATGGCAGTCACCCGAGTTTCACGCCGACACTCCTTAAAGAGGCACGAAGCTATCAAGAGCGGGGTGGCCGCAAAGACTGCCTCATCTTAGCGGTATCACGCTACTGGTCAAAGTATCCGAACCAAGCGCCACCAGAGGAATGGCGCAAGGTGGCGATTGTTTACGAGACACCTGAAGCTTCGGGAGAGCGC
>Ga0207676_10000982_pt1 | contig 21945 bp, 18 predicted proteins | sample KBSSwiS72_FD_184307 | JGI IMG/M metagenome (GOLD analysis project Ga0207676, IMG submission 184307) | Switchgrass rhizosphere microbial communities from Kellogg Biological Station, Michigan, USA - KBS Switchgrass S7-2 (SPAdes) (version 2) | ecosystem: Host-associated > Plants > Roots >...
CCATGGTGTAAAGCAACGAGACTATTGCCGTCGTTGGGAAGTAGACGTAATCCAGTTGTCCACCGAATTCGTAGACGACTTCACCAAGGGCAAAGGATACATTCGCAAGCTGTGGCAGAAGCCCTTGATATTCGTCAAGGGGAAGCGCGGCAAGAAGTCGATTCTCGCCGGGAGTGGCAGGTGCAGAAACAGGCATGACTAAACCAGGAGCAACGCTAACTACTTCGCGTTAAAGGATAGCACGTAAGTGGTATAGCGCACAGACGGTTCTGTTCGCTTAGTCCAGTGTCAAACAAAAGGATCTAAACTGGACCAGCTTAACTCCCGGCGGCGACAGTTTGAACACTTGATCTTCCACAGCGGCAACACAGTGCCACAGTTGGAGCAGCTCCAGATGATCTCAGGCATCGATAATCCGCAGTGGCTTAACACGCTCGGACTTTACTCGACCGGAGACCAGTTGCCAGGCGGCAGAGACGCGATTGAAACGTGTTCGTTTGATGCCATGGGCCAATCCGAGAAGTTGCAAAGTCCTGATACCCAACCAGTTCAAATCGAGCTCATACCAACGCAGACCATGACGCGCTGAAGTCGGATGAGCGTGATGGTTGTTGTGCCATCCTTCACCGAACGTCAACAGCGCCACCCACCAGCTATTCCGCGAGTCGTCACCGGTTTCGAATCTTGTTTTTCCCCACAGGTGTGCAGCCGAATTGACGAACCAGGTCGCATGCAGGCACAGCGTAACACGGAGGAATACTCCCCAAAGCATTACACCCCAACCTCCAAACGCAAAGAGCATCAGCCCGACTATAATGAGCGGAACCCAGTAGCGGCGAGTCAGCCAACGATAGTAACGGTTGTTTATTAAATCAGGTGCATAGCGTGCGAGGGTAGCCTGGTCGTGATTCTGAGCCGTGCCCCACAGTATCCAACCAATATGTGCCCACCAGCCGCCATGACGTGGCGTATGTGGATCATTCGCGCGATCTGTGTGGGCGTGGTGTATGCGGTGCGTCACTACCCATTGAATGGGACCACCTTCGAGAGTGAGCGTGCCGCAGGTAATAAGAAAGTATTCAACCACTTTCGGCACTTTGTAACCGCGGTGGGTTATTAGCCTGTGATAGCCCATGCCGATACCAAGACTTCCGCCAACCCAGTAAAGCACCACTCCGGTGATTACGGCCGGCCAGCTCCAAAAGAAGAGCGCGGCGATGGAGCCAAGATGGGCGCAAATCAGAAAGGTCGCGGTGCCCCAATTGCCCTTGGTCCAATTGATGTGCGGTCTCGGCAGCGCCAGTGCGGCATCCCCACCATCCTTTAATTTCATAGCAGTCCCTCTCTGACTGTCAGCCTTGTTCTTATCCGCGTGCTGATGATAAACAGCCAGCGCGGCTCTCCGGGATGAATTGGATCATCCCGGAGACCAAAACACTTGTAAAGTGTTGATTGTTACCAGCGCGGCTCGGACCGGCGCCCACCATTACCGCTGTAGCCGCCGCCGCCGCGATTGTCGCTAAAGCCACGTCCCCCGCCGCCGCCGCGATTCTCGCGGGGTTTAGCTTCATTGACCTTCAAGGAGCGACCACCGACTTCCTTGCCATTGAATTGCTCAATCGCTGAATTCGCTTCCTCGTCGCTGGACATTTCCACGAAGGCGAAGCCTCTTGAGCGGCCGGTGTCGCGGTCTTCTACAACACTGGCGGATTGAACCGTACCGGCTTGACCAAACAATTGCTGCAGTTCCTGACTGGTGGTTTGGAAAGCAAGGTTTCCAACATAAAGTTTTGTTGACATAGAGATATACCTTTCCCCTTTGGGATGAAAAGAAGCTGCGAATCGGATGGGCTTCGGCGAAACGGTAGCGGTCGAAGGACCAGGTTCGGATGCTCTTTGAAAGAGAGCGGCTTCGAAGTGTGAAACAAGCCTGCTCTCGAACTTCCAAACGCCAGCGCTGATCGATTTATGCGCGGGGCGCATCACCGTTGATGCGCGAGAGAAGGATTAACCGCAGCTATGATGCCTCATGGATAGGGTCAGTTGCAAGCTCACAAGTGCTATATATGTCGACTACGGAATATAGTTCAAGTCGACAATATATTTTAGATATGGTAAGTATGAGCCCCCGATTATGATTGTACCCAGGCTCGATAAAGTATTGGCTAAGGAAAAGCGCAGCTTCTACTGGCTGGCAAAGGAGACCGGTGTCAGCCACACAACTCTGTGGCGGTTAAAAAAGGGCAAGGCAGTTGGAATTAATTTTGAAACGCTGGAGAAAATCTGCTGCGCCTTGAGATGTCAGCCCGGCGACGTTTTGTTCCTTACAAAAGATAAAACGCCCCCACGGCGTCAAGCTTCGAAAAAGGGTCGGAAGTCCTGACTTGCATCGAAATAGAGACTGGCTCGGTTAGGTCTGCACCTGACCTCGCTTAGACTTAACTACTGGCAACACATTGGGTCGGGAAATACACAGCATGAGAATTTTACTTTACAACCCAGACAACGGCGTGACGCGGAATTTCATGCCTCACTTGTGGATGTTTCTGCTCAAGTCACTCACTCCCCCGGAGCATGAAGTGTTGCTGATCGACGGCAATGCCAAGCCCATGAACGAGCAACAGCTGGTGCGGTTTGCGCGGCAGCAACAGATCGGTCTCGTAGGTATCGGAGCAATGACGCGAATGATCGCTCGTGCTTACTCCTTTGCCGATGCACTCCGGGCGGCCGGCATTCCGGTAGTTATGGGTGGTCCACACGTTACCGAACTACCTGCTGAGGCGCTGGGCCATGACGGCGGACCGCGACACGCTGATGCAGTAGCGCTTGGCGAAGCCGATGAGACTTGGCCCAAAATCGTTGCGGACGCGGCGCAAGGCCGGCTGAAGCAGATATACGAACCAGTCGATGACCAGGGGAAGGAACGAAAGCCGAGCTTAAAAGAGTATCCCGTAATTCCCTGGGATACGATCGATCTCGAGCAGTTTAACCTCGTGCCCAATGTGTTCCGCCGCTTAACTGCGCGGCACGGTGCGGGATGGAAATCTTTCAACCTGGTGCCTGTTGAATCCGGCCGCGGTTGTCCCTACGGATGTGAGTTTTGCACGGTGACCGGATTCTTTGGAGATTCGATCCGCTTTCGAACTAATGAAAGCGTCGTCAACGAACTGCTAATGCTGAAACGGCGCGCACAAACAGAACGCGGGCAGGTCTCCATTTTCTTCATCGACGACAACTTTGCGATCAATATAAAGAGAACAAAGTCGTTACTGCGGGATATTATCGCTGCCGAAGCTCAACTACCCTGGGTGGCCCAGATCAGCGCGAACCTTTTGCGTGATGAAGAACTGGTTGATTTGATCGCGGCGTCAGGCGGCAAATGGATTTTTATCGGGATGGAGTCGCTCGACGCAGCGAATCTTTCAGACGTAAACAAGAGTTTTAATAAGCCGGGAGAATACACTGCTGTCCTGAACCGGCTAGCCAAACGCGATATTTATGCGATCACTTCATTTATCTTCGGACTTGATAATGATACGGCCGGTGTTGCAGAACGTACTCTCCAGCAGATAGAAACGTGGCCCCCCGGACTCCCCGTCTTCAGCGCCCTCACTCCGTTACCCGGTACGCCGCTGTACGCGAGACTTGAAACTGAAGGGCGTCTTACGCGGCCCAGGCACTGGTTAGACTTTGCTCCGTTCAAGCTGTCTCATTCTCCATTGAGAATCACTGTGTCTGAAACACAGAAGGAGATCGATAAAGCATGGCGAATGTCGTACAGCGCTGAGCGCAATGAAAACGTAGTTAACCACCTGATATCAGAGAGTCTCGACATCGGCGTCATGCACTTGCTGGCGAGGCTTTGTTTTCGCGGCATCTATGTGCCACAGATGACGAAAAGGGCGTGGCTCAGTTTGATCTTCCAAAACCGTCGATCGATCCTCAAGTTGTTACGAACCGGCATTGCTAAATACCGTGAGGCGCACGATCGACAAACTGAGGAAGTTGCGGCGCCGGCGATAAACTAACCGAATGCACTAACGGTCCCTAAGTGCGTTCTCCAAAGTATGTTATAGTTCGTTCAGCATTATCAGTTCTTTAAAACCACTCTCGACATCAGGATCTGCGCCTAACGTCCTCCTCCTTGTGCCGTCTGTTTGTTTTTTCAAACCTGACTATGCCAGGCATCCTGATGCGCACATCGACAAACCACATTTCAATGAGCATGCAAAGATCCGCGGACGTTTGGCTTCGCGCGTGCTCTTAACGCAAAAGGTATCTGAAGCGCGGTTGTGGGCGACGAAGAGGGACGAACAAAATGAGCGAGAGTCGGCCGAAGAGTGGACCAGGAGAAATCTCACGATTCCGAGCAGTCGTGGTAGCCGCATTAAGAGCAAAGCAACTTCAACGTGGGTCAAGGCCACGGATCGAGCTGGACGATAAGAAGCACAAAGATACAAGCATTGCAATGGAAGAGGTCAGAAGAGGCTTGATCACTTTTACACAATTCGTTGTGCCTCATGTTTATGATCCCAGCGCGATGAGAGAGTTGAAGGCAATCGGATAAACAAGGGTGTTGGATAGCTTTAAGACAGATGGGATTAATGAACGGACTGCGCATATTCATTCGGCCGGACAAAGGTCCAATCGAAGATAATGTTTTCTATAGCCAGCGTAGCCATGGTCCAGTATATCGCTGGCATTATGAAAAACACCTTGCCAGGTGGCACGTAGCGCGCGTCGACGCTTCCCACTGGAATTCGCATGAATTATCCACTGCCACTTGGCAATCCGTTCCTCAGAAGCTCAAGGCTCAATTGAGTGAACACTATGTCGAATAGCGGCACCTAGCCTACTTTGATCCCCACAGGCTTAAGGCGGGGGCTTTCATCTGCTCTTGACGTTTCCCAAACCCGAGTCATCCCACTTCCCCATAAAAACGTACATATTTGTCAAACCGGGCGCATACTTACCGTGGTCGTACGCGCAAATTAAGGCAGAGGCTCGTTAGTTTGGGTGTGCGAGTGCGCACCGGTGAGCAGGTTTTGCGGATTACCGCAGGTTCGCAGCGAAGCTTTGAACTCGATCCGTGGAGCTTAATGTTGTTGCCAAAAGATCTTTTTAACAAACGCTCTTTTTAACGCTGAATTTGTCCGCGAGAAGTCAGCGTGGTGGAGCAGTTCGTAAATTAGATCGAACATGATGCCGTTATGTATCTTAATGAGTTCCGCGAAAAGCTGCTGTATGCCCTCCTGGCAACCCTCGACTCTGAGCCCTTCTTCGACCCAGAGCGACAACTGAAGCATCAAACTCGTCCGTAGATATTGTCTGAACTGCTTCGGATAAACAGAACTGGTGAAACTCTCATAAAGCGTAACCAGAAATCGAGCCATCTCGACCACTGACTCATGATCCGATGCGAGCGCTAAAATAATCGGGCTGGCGCTTCGGCCCGACGTAATTGAGTCGTCATCATTGATTTCAACCTTGGCTTTGCCAAGCGTTTCAGCGATTCCGTCTTCAAACAAAAACATCAGTGCAATCAACGTCCCGGTTTGCTGGTTTGAAGTCTCGATCCAACGCCGCAGCTCTCGAAAGATTGGAATTGGACTTGGACCCGCATTTAAAGCCAGCGAGCACAGGGCAAACTGCACACCCAGTAAAGTACGGCTCTGCTGGTTATATATTCGCTCAGCCCAATCACGGAGCATCTCCTGATAAATCGTCCAGGCGGTGGCGGCCTCCCCCACTAGTTTGTCTTTGAACTTCTTTTCTGTTCGGTCCAGGTAATTCTGGATGTCGGAGATATCTTTCATAGCCGGCGCAAGCTTGCGTAGCACGATTCGTTTAAGGCCATTCATTGCACGCACTAGATCAAGATTTCCGACTCGCGAGTACACCGCTATCGCAGTCAGCAATCGGTTCTTTTCTGCCCTGTTATGTCTATCGTCGTCTGTTAATGTATCCAGGAAATCGAGAGAGTATTGCCGATAGCGTTCGTTTTCACTGGCGAGAATGCCTTCGTAAAGGGCTGCGACCGCTGCTCGAAGTTTCACTTCATCAGCATAGACCCAGCGATTTATTAAAGGACGGGTGATGCGCTCAGGATCGATTTCACCGATGCGGCCGATGACTTGTGCGCACAAGCTGCGAGTTCCGTAATCGGTGGTTGGGTTCTCAGCCACTTCACGTAGATGCTTTAGCAGAATCCCCAACACACGCCGGTGATGCAGCAACATGAGTTCCCAAAGCTTTCGGGGATAACTCGGATCGCGAAACGAGATCTGATCCCCCATGTCAATAGGATCTTTTTCAATTTTCGCACGGCATTTCTCGAGAAAAAGATCGTCACTCAGAGCAACTGTCGCCAGGGTCGTCTCCGTTGGGCCTTCGTCCGCCAAGTACTTCCGCGGTGGGAATAGTTCCGGATCTCCTTTTAAACACACCCTGACGCTGCGGCGTATTTTCTCAAACTCATACCATGAAACTTCTTTGGCGTTTTGCTGCCAATGAACGAGTCCGAGCGCCAGGGTGAAACACCAAAACTCAAAATCAGCCATCAGCTCACGCTGAAACCAGATGCTGATGTCCTCGAAACGACGTACTACTTCTTCAAAATCGAGATCCGAATCGGACATCGACGATCGCTCGAGGAAATGCTCTACAAAGCGCACAATTCGCGGCATCGTCTTGAGTTGGGTGATCAGGGTTTGCGAATGCCCGGGCTGTCTCAGGAAATCCAATTGGCCGGCAGGAACTCCGTCTTTGTCGCTGAGGGCGTTCAGCCGTTGCATTAAACCGTTAGACAAAAGTTCAGCACTCAAAGGCTTCAGTTCACACGCCACACCACTTGCCAAAGAGTTTTGTGATATCTCAGAAGCCGTTGTCGTGAGGACCAGATAGGAATGTTTTTCCTTTAGTTTCTCGGCGAACTCTGCCAGGCTAAATTCCTTCAATTGTTTGACGAACGCCGCCAGGTCCTGATTACGATCCGCAAAGGCATCTTGAAAGATCACAAAACATCCGTTCTGACCATCACGCCATAGTTCGTCCCAATCGATCGAATCGGATGGCCCAGGCGTTGGGATCATATAAGTATTCAGATACTCGGGTTTATTTTCCTCGCCGGAGGACAACTGAGTCTTTAGGTGTTCAGAAAGCGAATGCGCCAAGTAGACCGCGGTCGCGGCCTTTCCAAGTCCCGCCTCACCGCTGAGAACCAGCACTCGTTTGTCACGAAGAACGTTTTGTAAGCGCTGAATCTCGATCTGATCGGCGACGAAGCTTTCTGCTAGTTCCTTTTGTCTTAACTCAGTGACTTTCCAGATTTCCTTCAACTTAAGGCGCGTCTTCTTTCGCTGTCCTGATCCCTGGAAGAAAACCTCGATCTCCTGAATGATGCTGGCGAATTTGACTTCGCCCTCGATGCTTTTGATGTTTGCCGTAACAGTATTTGTCGAGGTCTCTGGTGCGCTCTTGGTGTCTACTGTGGGAATAGCTGTTGCTTGAGCGTCCGCATCACCTGAAGTGCCGGGCGTCTCGGGAGGATTGACGATCACGTCGGGACTTGGGTCAACTGTTGTTGTCGTAGTATCCATGACTTCCCTTCTACAAAAGAACTCTCAAAGCTAACGCAGGTATTCGCGTAGGGCCTCGTGATCGAGAAAGCGTCGCAACTCCCGGCATTGTTTTTTCGAGAGCTCCAGGTTACTGGCTAACTCCGATAACTGTTCACCATATTTCTTCAAAACTTCCGCGTCTGCGGCATCGTCGAGGAGCGCTTCCGCAGTGAGGTGAAGAATATTTGACGTGAGCGCCCGTTTCTGAGCCGATAACAACTTCAATTGTTCGATCTCTCCAAACGCATGACCTAACAAACTACTGACCTTGTCCTCACCTGGCCCAAGCTGAGGTCGGTCGGGACCGAGAAATCCCGACTCCAGGCCGGCTTGACCGGAAGCTGCAAGCCGATCCGACTGAAGGACCGAATTAATGTTCCGGAACGCATCGACGGTTTCAACAAGGTTATCGGGGTTGTCTATTTGTTGACCCATTGTGATGAAAACATTGCCGACAGCCTCGTCGCGTTTATCGAGAATCTGCTGGTAGTGCTCGGCGCGACGAACTTTAGTTTCCTTGTCTTGACGTTCCAGTTTTTTATCCAGGCCTAGTGACACAAGGTCGTGTTCCTGATCGACTTTTCTTCGTTGTTCTTCATATTCCCTGGCTCTCAACGCATCTCTTTGCAGATCGCTCAAATTTTGCTTGATACCGAAGACCTGAATATTTTTGTCAGTCTCGTCGCGCGTCCGTTCAACTTTCGTTTCATGTTCAGGCAAGCGGCTATCGAGCTCAATTTTGAGGATTTCAATACCCAGAGTGGCTGCAAATTGTCGTAATTTGGGCATCTCCGCATTGATCACAATCAACTCGAGTTCCCGAAAGTGCTCCTTGATCACTTCCCAATCTCGTTGTGCACAGCTTCTTACTGCCGTGCGGGCAATCTCATGCCGCAAACGCTGGAGCGGATCCTGACTGGCAATTTCCGCCACCACCCGCGGATTGGCGGCGCGGAAGGTCAAGTGAAATATGAGCGTGAATTTGTGAAAGTTGTCGTCCAAAATCACAGGCTCATCAAAGGCGTAACGCAGAATGGACTGATTCACGGCGACTGAAAAATAATTCTGCGGCGAGTCCAGCAACGAGAAGGTAAAGTTCTTGAAGATCTCACCGGAGTTGATCAACTTCCGGAACCTCGCCCCTCCTCCTTTGAGACGCTCGAATACAACCACGACAAATCCGGGCAGCGTATCGAGACCAGTGTGGTTAGCTAACAGCCTCTGTTCGTAAGACAAATTCGATGGGGTTTTGGAACCGTTTTTTTCAACATTAGGAGTATTCATTTCCAATTTCCTCGCTTGTTTCGCTTATCGTCCTTTAGCAATGAAACCACTCAATGAGCTTTAGCCAGTCTCTGGAGTTCCTGCCATCTCCAATGCTCTATTCGCGCCCTTGCTATCTCAGCATTGGCATCCTCTACCTCTGTGGCAGCATGATTCTGAATACGATCGAGCCGCATGCTCTCGAGCGTTAACTGCTCCTCGAGGCTGTGCCTGGCATCGCTGATCGCGTCGTAGAGCGCCAGATCTTTCATGATGTCAGTATTGAAATTCGAGATCTCTTTTTGCTTAGTGATATAGACCTTGTGCTCGATAACCTCGAGCAAATCATCATATGGACCACGAGTGGCAAACAGCTTGATCAAGACAGGCGCGGTCTCGATTAGAATCAGTAGTAAGACGACAAACCTGGTCGCGCTCTTTACGAGTTCGTCCGCTTCTGCCAATTGATTCAAGGCTTTGATTCGCGCCAGAAAACCATCGCCTGCCCTTCTGATCTCGCTCTGCTGTTGGAGCGTGCTACCCAACTGTGTCCGCAAGTTGTCCAGCCTGGTTCTTGCCGTCTGTCTGCGATCGGCATTGGCCGTCGAGATAGTCTTCAGTTCATCCTCGACGTCTTTAGCCTCGGCTTCTCTTCTTCTAGCTTCCGGGCCATATCCGGGTATACCCGTATATCCTTCGCCTTTCGCGCCGTTCACTTCGTTGAAGCGCTGATCCCTGAGCAGGTCTCGGCGCTCTCTAAAGCGATTTTCCTGTTCATCCATGACGCCAAGCTCCCTTTCGAGGGCAGCAATTTCCGGTAGACCCTGCTGAGCTGTAGTAGCCACTGCCGTCCCTGCCTCAAGATCGTTCTTAGCCAGTTGCGTTCTTATTTCCGGATCGAAATATTTAAGTTCGAGGGGAACGGCAACCGTGGTGGCTATCATCACCGCCAAACCGATTCGGGGTAGTGCTGTTACGACCTCACTGAGTTTGTTGATGATCTTCGCACGTGAGCCGGCGTCGGCGGCTGTATGCTGTTTGCGAATGGTCGACACAATGTAGCGATCGAGAGTGAAGATGAAGGTACCCCATAAAATGCCGGCAAGGATGGAAATAGGCAGGGTCTTAAAACCAGAGTGGAGGGCATAGCCGCCGGACAAAGATGCAAAGACTGCGGTTAGCGCTACAAACGCCCCGATCATTGCATAGCGGCCCCGTTCCGTTTTGCACTCGTCCTGATCGAGAAGCTCAAGGTTCGCACCCGAACAAAACATGAAGAATCTTCTGATTGCTTTGATCATAACTCCGTTTGTTTCACCTCTTCTTTGGCGCCCCGACAAAGGCCGCCGGATCAATCTTCACAAATGCTTTCCGGTCAATTTCTACAAAGTGGGACTCGTAAGGTTGAGCATAAGGAGAGTCAATTTCCTCAACCGGTTCTTCATCACTCCATGCTTCTTGTGCGGTCTGTTGTAGCTCCGTATTGATTACATTTAGCCAATCTGCCGGACCGGGACACTCACGGAAATTGTTGGCATACAGCGCCGCGTCAAACAGCGAGGTCGCAGCCGGCAGCATCTGCCGCAAGCGCGTCTTCATCTCAACGATGGTGGCGCCGGAACGATTGAAGATTTCCGCCTGATCCAATAACCCGCCTTCAGGATGCTGCCGTGAATTCGCGTTAACTGTTAACAACTCTGCGTTCAATGCCGCCAAAGCAAAGCGATCGGCATTCTCATTCCAGGTAGTTTCTACATCAGCGACTCCATTTCGCCTTACGAAGGGTGCGAGATAACCGTTTGAACCAATTACCGCGTTGGACTGAAGGTTGAGGCTTGGATGAAAAATATTGTCCCAATCAATGAGATGAACGTTAACGTTAATAATGTCCACCAGCACATTGGCACTTGAGAGATCTCGATGAGCGAGACTCGCGGACTCCAGCCAACCGACTGCTTCTGACATTCTTCTCAACAAAATCAACTTTTCAATTCGCGATAAGACTCGAGAGCCGTCCCTTATCAAGCGAATAACATCCGCCCAACTGCGAGTTTCAATGTAAGGCATCAACACAGTGCCGTTAATCCAGGAACGCAGATCTACATTTTGGACCGGAGAATGCGACACACCAGCGCCGCTAACTATTGCCCGCTCAAATCCGGCTTCGAAGCCTGAACGGCGCGGGATCAGAGGTTGAACTGCCGTTACGAAACCTGCTTCAGGCTCCATGGCGGAGAAGAATTTCTTCAGGATCCATTTGTTGCGATTGTCATCCGCCAATTCATAAGACGAACCCTGTGCGCCGGTGTAAGCCACGGGGAGAGTGGATACACGCGGTAAAGCAAGGGGACGCAGCGACACGTTATGGACCACGGCGTAATCACCCGAAGCCAGCCACGCCTGCATTGGATCAACCATGCTCTAATCCTATTTCTGACGAGTTCTCAGTTGGTTCACGAACCGAAGTTCTCCGGTGATCTCATCACTCTGCACTCGCAGTTTGTTCTTCTGGTTCAATTGCACCGTGTCTGTTGAGTGCGGCTCCAATCCGTCGCTGCTTACATTTGCAAAATCGATCTTTCCCTCAAGGATTTTTGTCTTGACGACGATTTCATTGTCGACAAATGGCGGTATAAGCAGTTCGCTTTCATCGACTTCCTCCCGAACCAGGAGCTCATAACTTTCAGCCTGCTGTTTAGCGCCAGTGGCCGCAAGTTGGCCCTGGGATTTAAGAAAAGCCTCGCGTACATCCGTTCCAACCGCAACGGCCTCATAGAAATGCGCGGTAAAAAACAGTGCCACGTCGTCCCGAATCGGACCGCGAGTACCAATGACGTAGTCGACAACTTCCCTCAACTTGTTCAGTTGAAGCGTTGAAGAACACGAATTGAGCAAAACCAGCCGTAACTCCGGACGCCCGGCATCGAGCATCAGATCGAGATCATCTTTGCTCACCGCGAACATCTTCCCGTCGTTATCTTCCAACCAGATACCTTCGCGATTTCCATGTCCTGCGAAGTGAAGGATGTGAGGCTTGTTGTTCTTCAGTGCTATTTGCAGGTCAATAGGTCTCGCGGCCCATTCGATCAATATCTCGCAATTGCCGGCGTTCACATTGTCGCGCATACGGTTGCGCAAAAGTGCCCGTTCTTTTTTCAAAGCCAACTTGCTTGTATTCTGTGGATTGGAAGCAACCATTAAGATTCGTAAACGATTTCTCATGCAGTAGCCTCACCTTGATTGAAAGAAAAACTGCCACTTACTTATGGTCCTGCCCTTGTTGATTGTTCTTGCCAGCATGAATGCGTCAATCACGTTGAATAGCAATATCAGCAGCCCTAATGGACCAAGCACGACCGTCACTATCAGCAAGAGCACTACGGCGATCATGGTCAATCCTTTTTCGATCTGTCCGATGTAGATCTGCCCCATTCCAACCATCAGGAAGCTGAGCAATCCGGCAAGAGCGGGCGATTTGGTCGGCACAGACTCTCTCGAGTTCTCAGATCGCATTTCACCCACCGCCAATGAATTGCCACAGGTCGGACAAATTTTGACGGTGTTCTCGTCACCAAATTCGCGCTCACATCGATCACAGGTCCGTTGCATGATCAGGGTCTCAACGTTTTCATACTGAGCAGGACAAATTGCGTACACGATTCCTCCAAATAAAAGAATGGTCTGGGAAGTGGTTGAAGAAGTGGCCCTGGAGGCCCCTTTTTCCCAGACCATTCCGTGGTACGCATTCCATGATCGAACCATAAACGATCACGAATGCGTGGGGGCGAGGATTGAACGCAGGATTAATGTGGTTTGTGGTGTAGCGGATCAAAGTTTCACTCACGTTCGCAGCTCTGATTATTGACGACCCACATCCTTGTTCTGCTTCCAGTAGCTAATGCGAATAGTCATGGTCCATTACAAAAAATTTTACGGCCACACTTTCAGGCCACCTGAGGCGGACGTTGAAAAAATTTTTGTAACGAGTGGGTGCTCTGCGCATTAAGGATTGAAGGTCAGTCATGTTGCGGAATGAAAGGCCCTGATATGCGGTTGAAGGGCCCGAACACAATCTAATGAAAGGATGAATCTCACATGGATAAAACAGTGCAATCGATTCAATGTGCCGGTGGTGACGCCGAAACCAAGAGCGTTCCTGGCGACCGCTCAGGTTCTGTTCCTGAAAGCAAGGGTGTCCCCGATAGTCGCGGCGGTCCGATGGAGAGTAAAGGAATTCCCCTGGGACGTGCTGGGGGCGACGCTGAAACAAAAGGACTGTCCGCTCCGACGCGTGCTGGTGGTGACGCTGAGACCAAAGGCGTCTAGTACTTCTTCCTGCAAGATGCCGTCGCCGTGGATCAGGTGCAGCAGATTACGCGGCACGGTGTCTTGCACTTGAACGTTGAATTAAAAGGAGAATCGTCGATGTCATACGAAAGAAGAGTTGAACGGGCGCATCCGGCGCTGATCGTCATGGTGCTGGATGATTCGGGAAGCATGGCTTCGAGCATGGAGGGCACCACTGACGCTCGTTATCAGTGGGTTGAACGGTATTCAGGCATCATCTTGAAAGAATTATTAACGCGCTGCACCGAAGTAGCGGGAGATAATCCCATTGTCAAACCACGCTACTACTTTGACGTCATTAAATATGGAAGCAAAGTGGAGACGTGGCCCAACGGAAGCAACGGCAACCAACCATTGGATATTGGGGAAATAATCAAGAAGTTCGGCGACGACAATGCCACGTTCGGACTTGGTGGTCTGTTGGGAGGAACGGATACCGCCTCCGCATTTAATACTGCCTTCACTCGGCTTGAGAGCGCGCTCCAGTCAGAACGTTTCAAGGACTCGTTTCCGCCGATTCTGTTCCATCTGACCGACGGTGAGAGTCACACAGACGCTGAGCCTATCGCGCAACAGATCATGAATCTTTCATCAAACGATGGAAGCGTTTTGATTGTTAACGCCTACATTGGGACGCACACGCAATTGAACTATACGGGTCCGGCTGATTTTCCAGGTTATCTGAACGAGCAGGAGGTGGGCTCCCACCCTGACAATCTGCGCATGTTCAGGATGAGCAGCGTGATTCCGAAAACCATTCGGGACAATCTGGTTAACGACGGCATCTTTCCCGCAATCCGGGAGAACGCCAGACTCTTCTTCGACGTGCGCACGAAAGAAATGCTCAAGTATGTAATCCAGGTTGTCGGTTCTGGTGGTAGCCGGATGCTTCGGTAGAAGCAGCCAACGATACACGGCGGCATTGATATGCATTCACTTAAAAGAGCACCTTCCACTTCTATGCTCACGGAATCCTACACGACTCATCGCAGTGTTTGTGTTCTATCTCCAGGTAAGGAAGATGAACAACAGAAGAATCAGGACCGAATTGCGTTGAAGGCAGTTCAAGAGCAGGACGGTTCCTATCTTCAATTTGCGGTAGTTTGTGACGGCATAACCACCTCACCATATGCCGCGGAGGCGGCTGAATATGTCGTGGAACAAGTCGAGTCGTTGTTACATCGTGAAGGCCTCAAGCAAGTCGTGGATCATCTTCAGAACTTGCGCGAGAAGTTGATAAGCAAGCCGATAGAACTCGGCGACCAGTATGGGTCGGAGGTGTTGAAAAACATTTTTGCTGACATCATTCACGAGAAGTATCAGCGCTCGTACCAAACCACGTTCATTTCAGTCTGCCTGGCCCAAAGAGATCAGGAAGTGTCTGTTACCGCGGCCGGTTGTGGAGATAGTGCTCTCTTTATTTTCAGAGAGAATGGCGAATTGCTTTACAACAATATCAACGTCGCCACCGCCGGCGATCCTTTCGAACACAATTCGCCGTTTACAGCCGTTCTGCCCGATAGTTTTGATGAAACTCGAACAAACGTGCTGCTGGAAAATGAACAGTATGGACCAGATGTTCAACTCCTGCTGTGCAGTGACGGTTTTTACGATGCCTTTAAAAACTTTGGCGAGATTTATGAGTGGCTGCACGCACATCAGCAGGAACTCACGATGGCGCATGATGTTAATGGACCGCTGCTGGAGGAGTTGCACACACGCCTGAACCAAACCAAGGGCGACGACGACATTTCGTTTATCTGGTTGCTTCCAAGGCATAACTGGTCTTCTGACGATGTCGTGGTCCAACCGGAGGTGTCAGTTCCAACGAGGTGTGAAGCTCAGAACGGATTAATAGGCCGGCTGCATCAATGTCTGCTCAGTTTCGGCAGGCCGGGAAAACGTTAATTTATAGCTCGCGCGAGCGAGATGTAACGGAGCCGTGAGGATGGCAAGTATATCGCAAGCATCGTTGTCAGACGTCGCGCAGAGCTGGTTGCTCAGTAACCAGCACGCGTCGATTGAGGGAATAGATCTACGACCAACCGAGAACTCCCTATTGAAGGGCAACCCGCTGGTTATCGCTCGAGGACAGGCCCAGGCCTACTTCCTTTACGATTCGTCTAAGAGAGTATGGATACTGAAAAAGTTTCTCCCCGGCAGAAAACCTGATGCTCAATATCTCAATGCAATTCAGGCTTTGATTCCACATGAGCCTGGTTTCGAGTCAGGCTATCAGCGACGCGTAATCTATGCTCTCGGCGCCAGTCATGGCTCATACAATACGGCTGACTTCGCCGCCTGGATTGAAGGCACAATTCTAATGCCGTTTGTAGTTGGAAGCGATTGGGCCTATATCGCAGACCAGATCAGAGCCGGAAACATCGAACTGGATTTCGAGCAACGGCTGTCTTTGTGTCGTAGCCTGAGCACAAAGATCCAGACTTTAGAGCAAAATGGCCTGGCGCATCGAGACTTATCAAGTACCAACATCTTCATCGACACCAAAGCGTGGGAGATCCATCTAATCGACTGGGACAGTCTCTATCAATCCACTCTGAGCATTCCGACCAATACCACGTTCGGCACGAACGGCTATGTAGCGCCATTCGTCAGGGTCAACGGTGTAGAAGATGCAAAATTCACCTGGCGAAATAATGCAGATAGATTCAGCATGACGATTTTGAACTGTGAGTTTCTCTGCATGGACAGAAACTCACCCATCACTGGAGATGGAGGTTTCTTCGAACAAGAAGAGATACATCAGGGTGGTGGCTCCGGCATTGCGAAAATAGTGGCAACCCTCGAGAAGTCTTTGCCACCCGCCGCGCCGCTCTTGCGCAGCGTTCTGCAAGCAAAAGGTTTTGATGATTGTCCTGCACCGGCTGATTGGCTCGGACTCGCGAGAGCTATCGCTGCTCCGAGTTTGAAAGAGATTTATGACCCGCAACCGGATTTCATTCGCTTTGTCCAGGAATTACAAAAGAAATCACAACAGAAACCTGCGCCTCCCGCACCTAGTCTGAAAGATGTGGAGCTACCGGATCTCAACGCCGCCGCCATCCTCACAAAGAAAACTATTGGTCCGGCAGCTCCATCACTCACGGAAGTTGAGCCTTTGGAATGGAAGCGATTACCGCTTGCTTCTAAGGGCACACCAAAGAAAACTCCATGATCGACATAGTGGAAGTTTGGCTGAATTCTGGACAGTACGCGGAGATCGCAGGCCAGAGACTGCGTCCGATAGAAAGTAAACTGCTCAAAGGAACTCCGCTGGCCACGGTGCGCGGGCAGGCCCAGGCTTTTTATCTCCGCGACGACAATAGTATCGATTGGATTCTAAAGAAGTTCTCTCCCGGCAAGATTCCCGACAGCAGCTACATCAATGCGATTCAGCCGTTGATTCCGAGACGACCCGGCTTTCAGTCGGGATACTTGCGCAAGATTTTTAAGCAGGCCGATGTGCAACCCAGCGGATTTTACAGCGATGATTTCGCTTCGTGGATTGAGAACACGGTGTTAATGGCGCGAGTTAAATGTGACGACTGGGCCGGACTGGCGGATAATATCCGAAGCGGTTTAGTCGTGATTGGTAAAGATGAACGGCTCCTGTTCTGCAAGTCCCTCAGTGAACATATCAGCGAGCTCGAGCATTATCAGATGGCCCACCGGGATCTTTCAAGTACGAACGTATTTGTGAGCAGGCAGAACGTATTTGTACACCTCATCGATTGGGAGTGTATTCATCATCCTACCCTGACAATGCCAATAAATACGGTTTTTGGCAGTGAAGGATACATCGCACCGTTTGTTAAGCGCTCCGGTCAGCCGGATGCGCAGGCTACCTGGCGGGAGCGCGCGGATCGCTTCAGCATGGCCCTGCTGAACGTGGAGTTTCTCTGTATGCAGGTGGGAAGTCCCGTCCAGCACGATGGCGGAATCTTCGATCAATCGGATCTATACAACCGCGGTGGAAGGACCATCGATGAGGCGGTACGGCATCTGCGGCAAAACTTTCCAGACGTCGTCGATCTATTTGAACGAAACATACAGGCGCAAGACTTCGATGATTGTCCCGCGCCTGATGAATGGCTTACGGTTGTCACGGCGCCGCATCAAACCATCCGCGCAGTAAAGGTCCAACCCGCGGGAGTACCACCGCCGTTAGATCCACCGCCAAAAACAGCTTCACTTGTTTTGCTAAACGAGTCTGCATTTGTGCCATTAGACACGAGTGCATTTGTTCAATTGATTCAATAGGGACAGTTTATGCCAATGACAACTGCAAATCCGATTACACGTTTCCTCATCACCTGTTCAGGCACAACGCGCGCTATTCTGACTGAGAAGGGGTGTGAGATTGAGCATCCGAAATACGCTGGCATCGGTGCGACGATTCTTTTTACTGCGGTGTTGGCAGCACTCTCGGGTGGCTATGCTATGTCCACCGTCTTTCACAATAAATGGCTTTCGATAGCGTTTGGACTGCTGTGGGGTCTCATCATTTTTAATCTCGATCGGCTCATCGTGTCTTCGATTAGAAAAACTTCCAGTAATCCCAATGTGTCCCTGTCCAAACGGTTCGGGTTAAAGACGAATGAGTTTTTGAAAGCACTGCCGCGGTTGGGCCTGGCAATCTTCATCTCGGTCGTAATTACCAGACCGATCGAATTAAAGATCTTTGAATCGGAAATTCAGGCCCAGATAACAAAAGACCTCATCCAGGAAAGAACTTTGATCGAAGACGCAGTTAAGACTGAGTTTGCGGACATAGACAACCTGGAGCGCGTTAACATTGACTTGCGAAATCGATTGATTGAACTTCAGAACGAATGGAATCGGCGAGTCAAAGTCGCCTCGAGCGAGTTGGAGGGATGGGGTGGCACACACCGTCCTGGATATGGATCGGAATACAAAAAGAGACAAGCCGAAGCAAAAGAGGCGCAGGGAGCTATGAACGCCTTCGAGGCGCGGTACAGTCCAGTGATACAAGCTAACGAACGAACAATTGAAAACCGCAAGGCGCTCAGGAATACCAGGATCGAAGAAGCAAAACTGCGAATCGATCAGTCGAGCGGCCTTTTAAAGAGACTGGAAGCATTCAGCAATCTGAGTGCGACTCATGGCAGTGTCTTCCTCGCCAGCATCTTTATTCTCTTACTGTTTATCCTGCTCGAGACCGCCCCCTTGTTTGTAAAGCTCTTGTCCAGCCGCGGGCCGTATGACGAGTACCTTGAAACCGTCGAACACGAAGCTTATGCGACTCGCGAGAAAAATGTTTCAGACGTCAATGACCGGATTAATACCGACGTAGCTCTCAGCCGGCAGAGGAACGCAGACCGCTTGCAAGCCGAAATCCGATTAACGCAAAGCACTCTGGCGTCGCTGCAAACACTGATTGCTAAAGAAGTTAATGAAGCTCAGGTTGAGATCGCAAAAGCCACACTGGCTGACTGGAAAAATCGACAACTCAGTCACCTGCCGTCGCGAGAAGCGGCGCGGTCCGCGGTGGCACCCTCCGTTGCCAATACAGGAACAGGCAATAACAACAACATGCCTGTGAGTGCCGGCAATAGCCCACTGTCCCCACCTATTGTTAAGCAGATTGCCTAGTGGCGTTCTTCCTGAGCTTCTTCTCAGTGCAATCTCTGTGTCTCTGTGGTTGAAGGAAAGTGCGATACACCTCCAGAGAGACAGAGGTTGCTTGCTTGATGGCGTCAATAGGAACTTTGGATGTTACAATAGGGCCTGCCACGAAGAGATTGATCAGGTCCTCTACGATCTCGTCTAACTACTCTTTAAATATAGACACGATCGTTTCCAGACGCTGTTTATGAACTACTCCCAAATATTCTCACTCTCTATTCATGTGCGCCGTTGTATCAAATCCTTATCCCTGATCGCATGTTTGCTCTCGATCAGCTTCGCGGCCAAGGTCGTTCGTGCACAATCGCCCGTTCTGGAGGCGGGCTCTTCACTTACCAGGGAGATCGATGCGCGGGCCCAACAGGATTTCGAATTTGAGCTCGGAGCGGGACAGCTTGCCGTATTCACTTTACAGACGACGGACCCCAACCTTTTACTGCGCATTGTTTCGAAGTCGGGCGATATCCTGTTGGAACTTCCACATAGAACGTATGGCCCACTCACTTGGAATTTCATAGCCAAAGAAACAGCGCGCTTCCGGCTGCAAGTTATCTCTCTGGAGACGAACCCAGCGCTTCGCAGCTATCAACTGCAAATCGATAAAATTCGGTCCAGCACCAACGGGGACCGGCGGCTGGCGATCGCGTATTCGGATTTTTACCGGGCTGAGACAGAACGCCTCAAATGGGAAGACCAGGAACTCAAGCGCGCCCTCCAGAATTACAAGCTCGCCGCCAATGCGTTCGCGGAGCAGCGCCAATTCGTGAGTGCCGCAGTTGCATGGCAACAGATTGGCGAGGTGAATTTCATTCAGGGAAAATACGACGACGCCTTGAATTCGTTTAATAAAGCGTTGCGCATGGGCCGGTACGCCAATGATCCGGCTACTATTGCGGAGCAGCTCAACAACATCGCTTACGTTCATATGACACGCGGCGATCTCAACGAAGCTTCAGCTTTGTTGGCGCAGGTGGAAGAAAAGCTCGATCGATTGCGAGATGTGCCGGAGATTAACCGCAAACGAATTCGAGCGCAGATTCAAAATAATCTTGGTGAAATTGAATACAGTCGAGGAAATCTGAAACAGTCACACGAGTTCTTTCAGCAAGCGCGTGCGCTTTGGCAAGAAGTTGGTGATCGTCGCGGCATGGCTCGCATTCATCTCAACGAAGCTTATTCATTCCTCGATTCCGGCAACGCCAACGAAGCGACGCTAGAGTTTGAGCAGGCGCAGAAATTATGGCACGACGTTGGAGACCTGCGCGGAGAAGCGCAGACGTTAACCGCCAACGCTAATCTGCACACGTTATTGGGCGAGACTTACTCCGCCCTCACTTCCCATCGCGCTGCGCGAGACATTTTTCGGCGCATCGGCGATCGACAGGGTGAGGCGGTGACCTGCAACGGCCTCGGCAAAGTGTTTGAGGATCTGAATCGAAAACAGGAAGCAATCGACAACTACAGTATTGCGCTCCATCTCAATCACGAGTTGGGCAATCGCGCTTTTGAAGGCGTCAGCAGTTATTACCTGGGACGCGTGTGGCGTGATCTGGGCAGTCTGGACCAGGCGCTCAAGTACTACAATGACAGTCTAAAGCTAAATCGTGCGGCTGGAAAAACTCGGATGGCCGCCATGGCCCAGATGGATGTGGCAAGTGTGTACGCGAAACAGCAACGTTTTGCAGATGGCTTAAACCTCTATCAAAAAACTCTAGCAATCTACAAAGTGATAGGCGACCTGCGACGCCAGGCCTTTGCTCATCAAGGTTTGGGTGAACTCTTTTTTCTTCAGGGGCAATTGAGCCGAGCGACTAGTCATTATCAAGAGGCTTTAGCACTATTCGAACGCGTCAGGGATGTGCGCGCACAGGTTGAATCTCTTTACTGGCTCGCTAAGATAGCGCAAGAGCAGGGACAACTCACTGAGGCTCTGGTGCAGAGTCAAAAATCAATCGATCTAATCGAGCTTCAGCGTGCGCGCGTGATTGGTCAGAACTGGCGCTCATCTTATTTTGCTTCCGTTCGAAGACATTTCGAGCTGCACGTAGATATCCTCATGCAACTTGAGCGGCAATTACCTGACCGTGATTTTGGAAAACAGGCATTCGAGGCCAGCGAGCGCGCTCGTGCACGTTCGCTGTTGGAGTTACTTGCCGAGACTAATGCTGAAATTCGTCGCGGTGTAGATCCCCAACTGCTCGAACGCGAGCTGCAATTAAGAAAGCAGTTGAGCGCTAAAGCCGATTATCAAATAAAATTGCTGAGCGCTCCCCTTTCCGAAAGCAAAGTTGCTGAACTTGAGCTCGAGATCAGAACACTCAACAGCGAATATGATTTCGTTGAGGCCCAAATCAAGGCCATGAGTCCAGCCTATGCCCACTTCATACAACCTTCAATTCAGCACTTGAGCGCAATACAAGCGACGCTTAAAGAAGATGATAAAACAGTGCTGCTGGAGTACATGCTAGGTGAGGAAAGAAGCTATGTTTGGAAAGTCACTCCGACGGGCATCAGTTCGGCAGAACTGCCGGGCCGGCGCACACTGGAAGCACTGGCGCTAGAGGTTTATCAGGGTCTGACCGCCCGCCAGCAACAGCCTGACGAGGATAAATCCAACTACTATCAACGCTCCAGGATCGATGAGCAGAAGTTCTGTCCCGCGGCGATGGAGTTGAGCAGAACTATCCTTGCGCCATTGTTATCGGAGAGTTCAGCAAAAAGATTATTAGTGGTGGCCGACGGCGGTCTGCAATACATTCCTTTCGATGCCCTTCCCTCGCCCGGAAATGCCTTGACGTCGGCCCCGTGCCATCTTGATGCAGAGGCAACGAACTATGTGCCTTTACTAACGTCCGTTGAAGTCATTCATTTACCTTCATTCCATTCTCTGAGCATCCTCCGGCAATTGAATACAACATCGGCGCGACCAGCACAGGAAATTGCGATTTGGGCCGATCCGGTCTTCGAATCGCATGATCCGCGAATTCCCGGTTCTTTTGCCAGGCCGGCAGCGCCGCCAGTTGAAACGGTGGCAATAAAGAGCCGGAGCGAGCCGGGATGCGGCTACGTC